>Ga0129297_10000415_pt1 | contig 20297 bp, 18 predicted proteins | sample I18A1metaG_FD_94708 | JGI IMG/M metagenome (GOLD analysis project Ga0129297, IMG submission 94708) | Lake sediment bacterial and archeal communities from Gulf of Boni, Indonesia to study Microbial Dark Matter (Phase II) - ​I18A1 metaG | ecosystem: Environmental > Aquatic > Freshwater > Lake >... | reverse complement strand
GGAAGGGAGAGAGAATCTGCGATTAAGCCCGCTGAAAAGGTTAAGCAGGTGGTTGTTGTCGGTGGAGGCCCGGCTGGAATGGAAGCTGCTAGAGTTGCGGCGTTGAGAGGTCATGACGTGACTATTTACGAGAAGAATAGTAAGCTGGGCGGCCAGTTGCTACTGGCTTCAGTTCCACCTTGGAAGGCCCCTGATCTCGCTAACTTGATACGATACCTTGAAACTCAAGTTAAGAAGCTTGGCGTTAAAATCAAGTTTGGAAATGAGCTTTCCTCGGAGCAGGTTGCAAAACTAGGACCAGACGTAGTAATCGTCGCAACAGGTGCAACTCCTCTCATCCCCAAGATTCGTGGCATCGAATCAGAGAAAGTTATGACCGCCAACGATGTGCTCGCTGGGGATAATGATGTTGGCAATAAGATTGTAGTACTTGGTGGTGGAAGGGTTGGGTGTGAAACCGCGCTGTTTCTCGCTAAGAAAGGTAAGAAGGTAACTATTGTTGAGCAGTTCAAGTCGTATGCTGACGAAATGCCTCCGGCTAGTCGGGACTGGCTCTCAATGGAACTCGATAAAGCTGGCGTCAACATAATCGTTAATGTGAATCCTCAGGAAATCAAAGACGAAGGCTTGATCATGATCGATCAAAAGTGGCGGGAGACAGCCGTCGAGGCCGATACAATAGTTGTTGCGGTCGGTACTAAGCCGAATGGAAAGCTTTTCGAGGAGTTAAGAAACAAGGTTCCTGAGCTCTACGCTATAGGGGATTGCTTGAAACCGGGAACGATAGGAGATGCGATTCGCGACGGTTGGCGCGTCGCACGCGAGATATGATGGGAAAACAAATATGAAAGAGGCTTATTCCGATCAAGACTCCGGCATCTAACTCATGAGACCGATGGAGCGATACTACGTTTTCCTCTCCTTGCGCGTCAATGTCAGCTACAACGACTTTGGCTCCCTCGTCTGTAAACAATTTGGATGTTGCGCGTCCAATGTCCAAAGCTCCACCAGTTATTATTGCTACTTTGCCTTTCAGTCTACCAATTCCGGACACCCAACTTGTAATTCTCAATATCTTTCAAGCAATCTCGTTGCGTAGTCGTAGCTTCTTTGAACGTCCACGTCTATCACTTTTGGAGGTCTTTTAGGGGCGCTGGGGCCTTCGTACTCTATCTCAGCGCTGACCGGACCTTTCCAGCTATGTTTCTTCAATATTCGAAATATCTCATGGAAGTTTACCTCGCCTGTGCCTACAGCTGGAAAGTTGAACTCTCCTTTACCGCCGATGTGATCCTTCATGTGAATGTTCAAGATCCAATCTATTACCTTCTCGATATCATCCTCAGCCTGCACATTGTGGTAATACCTCGGGTTTGCCGTGTCATAGTTTACACCTATCCACTTAGACCTCAACTTTTCCATGATCGGTCTTAGCTCCTTCCCGATAAAAGAGCCATGAGTCTCCAGAGCCATCTTAACTCCTTTGTCTCTGCAGCAATCCTCCACGATGCCAGCACAACTGTAGAAAGCCTCGTAGTCTTCCTTAGTCTTTAATTCTCCAATACTATTGTTAACCACCTTCGCTCCAAGTCTGGCTGCGAGATCTATTCTATTCTTCCACATTTGTAGTACCTCCTCGGTGCCAAGTGTTTTTTTGACGCCGGGTACATCTGACTTTCCAATTAAACTTACATGCCCAGATATGGACGTAACTTTCAAACCAAACTCATCTAGAAGCCCTTTAAGTTTTCCAAAATCTTCCTGTTTCATTTTTTCGGGAATAACATGTTCCACGTAGCCATAAATACAAGCTAGTTCAATGTTTTCAAACCCCGCTTTGCTGATGCCACATAAAGCTCTCTCCAAGGAATACCCTTCGTAGGCACCTGTTTGCATTGCTAGAATACACCTCTTGTCCACCATCGTAAATCACGAAAAGACGGTTTGCTCAAAAACAGTATTTAAGGTTTCTTCTACTCAGCATTCAATTCTCAAGGCGGGTATGGTCAAAAGCAAGGAATGTACCTAGTGGCTCTTGAAAAGCCATCACCTGATGGTGCATTGGCCCCTCGTGTGGATTCAAGACCGTCATTTCCACCCAGAATCGTGCCAAATACAATGATAATACCGATGAAAATACTCAATCCCATGGCTAGCGGACACCTATGTAGCGAGACCCGAAGTGCATATCCACGCTAAAGGCTGCTCAATAGTCCTAATGATCATCAACGCGCAAATTACTGCCGCAGATTCGGCGAAGATAGAAAACTGTGCAACAGTCAGACCAGTTGATCCAAAAGGGTTCGAGCATGAGAATTCAGAGATGCTGAGGAAAAGCAACGAAGGAAGTGCAGGGTAAGGTTGGGTCTAGAACTTCGGGTAAAGTGTAGTACTAAGAAGAAACTCCTGTCAGTACGCCAACTAGAACACCTCACGCGCAGGATACGATCACAAATGCCGCACGGCTGCATCTGCAAGCAATGCCCAAACTAACCCTGCAAACAAATACCGGAACAAGACAACCCAGACTCTCTTCTCAAGATTTTGCAAGTCCGTTAGCTCGGGATAGGGTTTCATGGAACGTCTCATCTAATTCGCTAAGAAGAGGCTGAGTGCTTCAACGACCGTACCCGAAGTAACACTGCAGATTGTATCTTCTGGGGACCGACCATAAATAATCTGTAGAAAGACTCGAACTTGAAATAGTTGAAGAGTAGTCTCTGTTACTATAGTTTTATATGTCTATAGACATTTAGACCATTTTTGGTTGTGGTAAAAACGATAGTAAGAAGATGGACTGAAATACAGCCGGCAACGGTTCATGAGGGAACCACGAAAGCTTGGATTCTTGTGGACAAGGAGTTGAAGGAGTTCAAGAGTAACACGGAGTTTGTTAGTGAGTTCGAAACTGAGACAGAAGTTGCACCCCATATCCACGCCGACTCTGAAGAATTTTATTTCATTTTGGAAGGCAGAGGGATCATGCGCGTAGGAAACGAGAAAAAAGAAGTGGCTCCAAGAGACCTCGTATATATTCCTCCAAACACTGAGCATACCATTCGCGCTATAGACAAGCGCGTCAGAGGATTAGCTTTCGGAGCAGAGGTTAAGAGATAAGGCAACGCGATGATATGGAAAGCACTTGAAGTTGGCGGCCGTAGAATCTCCGTTACACAAGAAATAGGAAAAGGATTCGACTGAAAGACGTTGAGTCAAACTACTTCAGGAATTCGCGCCAGTTTTGCCTGGGTCGATATCCTAGTTCCTTTTGTGCTTTCGAGATATCGAACAAAGGCTTCTTCTTGTCGATTAGGAAAGCAACTGGATCTCGAATTGGAACTTCTGGGTAGAAGAACTTAGCGATTCTAAGCGAGTCCCAATCAGTACATGTGTCGGCTGCTCCGATGTTGTATATCGCAAATTTCGCGCCCTCTCTCTCCAAGGCCAATCTAAACGCCTCCGCAACATCGTTATCACCTACGTATTCCCAAACTAGGTCCTTGATACGTGTCCAACCGAAAGTACCAGTGCCTTTTTCAAAAACGGATTCGGGATTCCTCACGTACGGTTCGATAAGTTCTTTGAATATTCTATCATGATCCCCCATAGGATTCTTTAACCAAACTGCTGCAACGCGCAACGCGGTGAAGCTCATATCACTCCTAGTGGTATACATCCTTCCAAGCTCTTCACCTATGTATTTACCTGTACCGTACAAGTTATGAGGTCTACACGGATGTGCTTCGTCAACTGGAAAATACTCTATCCCATGGTTAGTGGACACCCACGTAGCGAGACCTGAAGCGGCTATGCTGCTAGTGTATACAACCTTTCTAACCTTGTTCTTAACAGAAGCTTCTAGAACGTTGAACGTTCCGGTTACATTTACATTCCACATCGCTGGATAGTCGGCTATTCCTTCTGCCCAGTATGCGGCCAAATGAATGACCGAGTCAACGCCTTTTGTCGCTTCTTCAAGAGACTTGAGTTCCGTTATATTTCCCTTTATGAACTTGTACTTGTTGTCGGGTGGCGGTGCCAAATCGAAGTCTATGACTTCGTATCCGGCTTTCTCCAGCGTTTCCAAAATAACTAGTCCAATGTTTCCTGAACCGCCTGTAACGAGAACTTTCAATATCTTCACCTTTCGTGGAGTTAAATTGTTGTGGTATTATAAGCTTTTTCTTCTAACTCAATAGTTTTCGAGAGTTTTAGGAGAGGAGAAGTTGAGTGAGAAACCGATGGATCCGAATGAGATTGTGTATAATGTGTGTGGGAAACAGGAGTTTCCGAAACTTTGTGAGATCAATCAAATATTTGAAATCGCAGAAATGGGACGGGGATACGAAACAATAAAGTCGGAGGATACACCGCGATCAAGGACTACTATAGACCAAGCGAACACACCCGATCATTATGAAAAAGCTCTAGAACTGGATTTCGCATCCTGTTCTCAAGACCGAGGCATAATTTCACATGATCTCAAGGCCTTTCTCATCTAACTCTGGGGAGCTGGTTGGCAGGCAATCCTAGTACGCTAGTATCCGCTTAGGATTATCCTTGAGCATGGTATTTGTTTCTCTATTAGAGACTTGTGATATTCCAGGTTTAGGCAGGTTTGATCCATACGGCTTAGATAGACCTTGGAGAGATCTGCCCCTTCTTTCGCCACCAAGTCCAAGTATTCATGCGCCTTTTTAACTGAGGGCGAAGGATGCCATGTGTGTATTGTCAGAGGTGCGCCTGTTCTAGCTTGAGCTCTTACAGCCGCACGCATAACCTTCTTTGTCATTCTCTGTAAACTCTAGACCTACACTATCTCACCTATGACTCCTGCTCTTATCCCCGTACCCTCAATGCCTTTAGTGAGCTCGAAGCAGGGATTCCGTATCCTAATCAGGAAGAATACTTACAGTCATCAAGGATGCTGTGAGGAAGGATGTTAGCTACGCAGACAAGTGTAAATGCCCGTGCTGGGAAGGAATCGGAGCGGCGATAGACACAGACATATTGTCGAGCATCCGCCTCCATCTCCGCTAGGATATTCCGGTCCAAGGCATCTATCATCGTCGCTGTTGATCTGCCGTCCGCTAGAGAGCACATGTATGAACAAGAAACCTCATATTTATGAGCTCATACGCCGGGGAATCTTGTATAGGCTGTTCGGGAACGGAGGCTAAATTGTGAAAATAAACGGTGTTACGGTTGAGGACACCTTTGCTGAGGTTTTCTCGATATATATCGGGAGCGTTCTAATTACAGCGGCGACGAGACGATGGGCGTTAGAATCTGCGTTAGAAGCCAAGGGCCTCGGAAGATCAGCGACCATCCCTCCCTCTGAGGCCTGGATCCAACGTGATGTGAGCGGAATCGAGACACCTGACAAGAGACCAGGCTATATATTTCTAGTCGGGGATCGAAAAAGAAAGGCACTTGACTACTGGCTTGTGGTGCGAATCCGTAAGGGGGTTCTTCCCATTCCCACTACAGCGGCGTTTGATGCGCTTCCGAAAGAAATGCGAGGGGCAGAAGGCTACGTCGAAATACAAAATACTCCTGTTCAAATGTTTGGGGATGGCTATGAGGAGATTGTGGACCTCTTCGATAGAAGGATGTATAAGATCCCACGTATGGACGGCTTTTTCTATGTAGAAGAGAAGTTTAGTGTCGCAAAGGGCTTTGCTGGGGCAACTTCTTCATCATGGCTGACTCTCAACAATCTGCTTTGCTCGCAGCGGAAGCCACAGTCGACGCCATCAGGAAGATTCCGTACGTGATGGGAAAAATAGCGGCCTCGGGAACCAAGGTCGGAGGAAAGCGATATAAAGACGCTGCTGCAACGACCAACGATTCGTACTGTGCTTGTATTTCTGATAAAGTTGGCAATATCAAAATACCAAGCGGCGTCAGTTGCGTGTACGAAGTAATTGTTAACGGGCTACATCTGGAATATGTCAAAAAGGCCATGAAGGTCGGGATCGAGAAAGCGACTACTGTGTCGGGCGTCAAGAGCATCGCTGCCGGAAACTATCACGGCAAACTCGGGCAGGAACGGGTCTATCTCCGAGACCTAGTTGGATAATAACATGAAGATAGTTCAAATCAGGATCTTGTGTTATGCTCTCTCTCCATGACGATAAACTTTATCACGAAAACTCTTCTCATACTAGGGTTTTTGCAACGATTTCTAAGACCGAATGACATACATAGACTCATAGATCCCTGCTGACACGGATCAATATACGAATAGACATCTTTGGCTTCGGATTTCACAAGTATCCGAATACTGCATCACAAACGATAAATAGGCGAAGCATATACTTTGCGTAAGAAAAAATCTATGGTGACTTGTTTTGACCGAAGAGAAAGTCTCTAGACGCGGTTACATGAAGTATGTCGGCGGTATCGTCGTCGTCGCGGTTGTAGCAGGCGTAGCATACTATGCAACGCTGCCTGCACCGACACCTACACCGACACCCACACCAACCCCAACGCCCACACCTACGCCCACTCCAACGCCAACACCCACGGCAAAGAAAGGGTACGTGTGGGGTCACTCTCCCTATCTGATGTTGCTTGAATGGTATGTGGCATACGAACGCTCGTTGGTTTATTTCTCGGAAGGTGTTGGAGATAGGGTTCTTACCTTGGATCCTCGAGGGAACCCAGAAATTCAGATCAGGGACATAAAATACTTGGCGCAACAGGGTGTAGATGGCTTGATAGTATGTTGCGTTGTGAGTATGGACACCTTGGTCCCAGTTCTCGAGTGGGCAAAGGAGAAAGGCTTGCCTGTTGTGTGTCCGGACACTTTTGCCAATACCGATGCAATAAGTGCTAGCGTTAGAGTGGACAATTACCACCTCGGCGAGCTAGTAGGACAAAAGATCGTAGAGAACATCAAAACTGATGGGATTGATCCTAAAGGCAATGTTATAATGATGCACGCCACGCCGGCAAACCGCATCCAATATGATCGAGTGCTCGGGTTTAGCAGTGTGATTGAGAAAGAATTTCCAGATCTCAATCGCATGGAGTTCAGTTGTCTTTCACAAATAGAAAAAGCCAAAGAAACAGTAACTAATCAAGTCAAAGCTAGTGGGAAGCCGGCGATGATCTTTTCAGCTATCGGTAATTACACTCTCGGAGCGACTGACGCTCTTCGAAGCCTTAAAATGCTAGTCCCCCGTGGAGAAAAGGACCACATCCCGTTCGGTTGTGTAGATCTGGATCCGCCGGTGGTTCCTGTCATGAAGGAAGGCGTAGTAGATACATGCGTAGACCAACCTAATCTGTTCTATGGTCCTATAGGTGTCAAACTACTCCATGTCATCAAAGAGAAAGGCTATGACGCACTGCCAAAGCCGGGTACAACGGCTATTTCAGACCCAACGAAGCCTGAAGGAGAGCAACCCGACGGCTCGTACAATATTGTCATAGAAGACAAAGAGTATGGGGGAGCGCGTCCATATAGTATTCCATTCTGGGCTCCTTGCCCAATCGTAGAGGAATATGGACACTTGTGGATAAAATGTAACCCATTCTATGTTACTAAAGACAATGCTGATACAGCGCCGACTTGGGCAAACTTGGTCAAGGTATGGCTTGGGACTTCGTACTGATCAGTTCGAACCCAACCCTTTTTTTCCATTTAGGTAAAGATTGTCTTAAAATTCTTTCCGAGGTTGTGGGAGGATGAGTGCCAGCTCGGACAGGGGAGAAACCCCGTTAGTGGAAATGAGAAACTTACACAAATTCTATGAAAGAGTCCATGCTTTGAACGATGTTAATTTCAAAATATATCCAGGCGAAGCAGTGGGATTGATAGGTGAGAATGGTGCAGGCAAGTCAACTCTGATAAAAATCCTGGCAGGAGTTATTCGTAATGATAAAGGGGAAATATTTTGGAAAGGGGAAAGAGTTGAAATTCCATCTGTAGATGTTTCTAGAAGATTAGGAATAGAAACGGTTTTTCAGGAAGCAACGCTAATCGACATTTTCAACGTAGGTCAGAATATTTTTTTGGGAAGGGAACCAACCAAACGGTTAGGTCCGATAAGACATGTAGATTACAGGAGAATGAATGAAACTTCAGCGGTGCTGTTGAAAGAACTGAGATTGAGAGTGACGCCAGATCGAGAGGTTCGTTTTTGCTCGGGTGGGGAAAGGCAGGGGATTGCCGTTTCGAGGGCCATGCATTTTAAGGCTAATCTCGTCATTCTAGACGAGCCGACTAGAGGGCTATCGATCATGGGTGTCGAGCAGATATGGAAATTCGCGAGGAAATTGAAGGAAGAAAAAATTGCGTGCATTTTCATAACCCACCAATTCCACGACGTATATCCTGTAGCGGACAGATTTGTCATGTTGGCGAGAGGAATTAAAGTCTTAGACAAAGAAAAGAAAGACCTATCGATACAGGATCTGGAGGCAGAAATGTTAAGGGCCTACGAAAAAGCTGAACAGCTTGCTTCGAAGAGTGGACAGCGATGAAAAAAAGAGCACAAAGCTTTCAACTCTTTTTTCTTGAAAATTTGGCTTGGTTTCTAGCGTTATTTTTCTACATTTCTTTCGCCGCTGTTAAAGGGGGGGCGATGTTCAGCCTCGAATTTATATTGTTCATGATTCACTCCGTGGTTCCGTTGGGGCTACTTGTAATGGCAGAAACGATTGCCCTCTTATCTGGCAATTTAGATCTTTCGATAGCCGCAATGGCTGGTTTTGTGGCGATCTCGTCGGGAGTGATTTTGGCTGCGAATCGTGCCATTCCAGGTTACGTAGCCGTTCTTTTGCCAATTGCTATTGGGATATTATGCGGTTGCCTCAATGGATTCTTGATCGGACCGCTAAAATTCAATCCGTTTCTCGTTACGCTTGGTACGTTAATGATTTTTGATGGAGGAACTTTTATGATTTCAAAATCAGATGTTGTAGCTACGGTTTTACCGGACTTGTATCTATTTGCAGGAGATCCATATGTGGCAATAGTTACTTTCCTTGCCATCCTAGCTTTCTTTGCAGTTTTAATGAAATATACCCGTTTTGGGCTTCATCTTTACTATGCAGGAGGCGGACCTGTTACAGCCTCGATGATGGGCATCAATTTGGGAAGAACGTATTTCGCCACATTTGCACTTAGCGGGTTATTGACCGGGTTAGCTGCTCTGTACTATACAGGATACATCCATACCGCGGCGATCACCCTGGCCGATGGGTCGCTATTCCCAGCTTTAGCTGGCGCAGTAATCGGTGGAGTTTCTTTGAGTGGAGGAAGAGGGGCGGTCCAGAATGCTTTCGCTGGGACCGTGCTGTTGGGCGTGATAGAAGCGGGGCTTTCAATGTTTGCTATCTCTTCCGAGGCTCGAATCGTAAGCTATGGGGTAATGGTGATTGGGGCGATTGTGGTGAATAGAGTCAGGGACGATGTAAGAGATAGGCTTCTGAGATATGCCCCTCGATAGGATGAAATGCGTGTACCAGAATGTGAGAGACTACTGTTAACTTGTTGTTACTTAGTTTTGTCTGACTTTTCTGACGTGTCCGAGCGTATCTAAGAAGCAGAATCTCGAATTTTCATGCATATTCTTCTTAAATATCGTATGGATTCAGATATCGCCTCGGGGTTGCCGAATGCTCCAGCTTTCGTGATAACCCTCAACCCATCGTGCTTACCCCCTGAGACTTGCCCGAAAGGAATACCAGTCAAAACCTCATCAATAACCTTCACTCCATCTGCTCTCATCATACGCAGTGCCTCGATCGCCGTCTCTCCGCCTGTCAAGATCAGCCCAGCTATTTCGACGTGTTCTAGTATCTTGTTGGCGGATTCGCTGAGAGCGGATGCTACTTTCCGCATTACCTCAACCTCAGCCATGCCTAATTCTCTCCCTCGTTGGATCGTTAATACCATTGAATCCCTCGACCTAGACGAAGCCACAACAACATCTCTTCCGACCTGCAGAAGTCTTTCCGCTTCATTTACAATCCTCTGAATCTCCTTCTGTGCACCTACGTTCGTAAGAACCCGAAACGAGTTGAGGTCAAGAATAGCTGCATTGAGTTCCTCACTCGCCTTGTCCACCTGTTGCGTTGTGACGGTGCTTGGGCTTCCAGCAATGACGACTGAAGGTAGCGACGGACGAAGGCCGAAAGCTTCGGGCAACGCCTCAGCTAGGCCAGCTGACCCAGACATGAGTTGAGCTGTATTCGAGCCCATCGCAGCTCGAGCTATTACTCTCAAATCTTGAGAGGTTGCAGCGTCTATCGCAATTATCCGTACGCCTCTCTGCTCAAAGTTATTGATCTCATTCTTCAACAAGTCAGTGCCTTGCATAACTTTAAACAATGGGATAAGACCTACCTTAAGGTTCGTCTGGCTCTCAAGGATAGTTGGGATGTAGGAGCTTTTAGTATGCATTGACCGATCCTCAACTATCTCCGTCTTCTCTAATGGCACCCAATTTACAAACAAGCAACCTCCGATCACTGTTCTTCCGTTCGCTGGAAAAGCTGGAGTAAAAATACAGGTCTTGACCTTGAGCTCATCCATGATCGCTTCCAGTTCCACCCCTATATTTCCTCTGAGGGTAGAGTCAACCTTCTTATACACTCGCTCTACCCCAACGTCCCTGAGCATTCTAACAGCTTCTCTAACCCTACTAGAAGCAGTTTCACAGCTACAGGCTCTCGTCTCTGTGTCTATCACAATTACATCAGTCCTCGACGTTACATCTGCAAGTCTCGTCGCGTCCACAAGAACGATTGTTGTCAAGCCTTGTTTCGAAAACTGAACAGCTGTATCGGCTGCACCTGTCAAGTCATCAGCAACCACACCTATCTTACCGGCCATCCTCATACACCCTAGTGCTTCTATCGTGATAGGCATCGACCGTCTGATTCTAGATTTCTCAAATAGATGATGGAATTCGACAATGATAATCTTTTTGAATGCGTTTCAACTATCCAACGCATGCTGATTTCAATGTTGTTATTCAAGCATCGATAGTGAAGGCGAGGACTATACCAGATGAATGAATATAGGAAACCAGCAGAGGTCTCGTGGCAATCTAGGATCTACTTGGAGGTACGATTTTTTTTGAGGCTTATGCCGGCCGCGAGGTCTATTTCAAATTCCAGCCGCGATAAGGATGCAAGATAGAGTAGGTGATGGTCCGACGGTCAGCGGAAGAAACTCTGTCATAACTCTCCCGTATAGGAACGATTTTGCTGAGGCTCATTTGCCATCAAAGAACATCCTATCCATCCTAAAGCCCAAGGATGCTAAGGCAGTCGAAGACAAGCAAGCCGAAGTGAGAAGAGCTCTAGAGCATCCGATCGGCTGTGACAGAATATCCAAGATCGTACAGCCGGAGGATGAAGTGGTCATCATTGCTGACGACAATACGCGTCCTACGCCTACAGACATCATAGTTCCAATTCTACTGAACAAACTGAATGAAGGTGGCGTAGAAGATTCCAAAATAAAGGTCATCGCAGCTCTAGGCACGCATAGATGTATGACATACGAAGAGTTGAAGAGGAAATTCGGTAGCCTTGTGCTGAAACGTGTTGAGGTTAGGAACCATGACTATCTAGCTGCAGAGGGTCTAGTGGATCTAGGTTGCACAAAGAATAAGACACCAATCCAAGTCAACAAGGAGGTTATTGACGCTGATGTCAAGATTGCAGTTGGCAATATAGTGCCGCACCACTTGTGTGGTTGGGCTGGGGGCGCCAAGATAATTCAACCCGGAGTTTCAGGTGAGGAGACTACAGCGGCAACACATCTCCTAGGTGCTAGAAGCCCTATTACACTTCTAGGCAAAGCGAACAATGTTGTAAGAAATGAGATGGAGGCTATAGGTCGGAGAGTCAATGTTGACATGATAGTGAATACTGTGCTGGACAGGAACGGAAGCCTTGTGAAGGTTTTCGCTGGAGACATTGTCCAAGCCGCGAAAATGGGGATTGAGACGTCCAAGAAGGTTTACTTCGCAGAGACTCCGGCCAAAACTGATATTGTGCTTGCGAGCTCCTATCCCTGTGACATCGACTTCTGGCAAGCACACAAGGCTCTATACTCGTCAGCCTTAGCTGTGAAGGAGAATGGAACAATAATAGTTGTGGCTGCGTGCCCTGAAGGAGTCTCAGGAATGCATCCCGAGCTCTTGGATATTGGTAGGCTCCCTCCAAGCGACATACTTGCCGGGCTAGAAAGAGGTGAGATTGAGGATCCAGTTGGAGCATCGTTGGCTATAGCTTGTTCGATGGTTAAGAGATGTGCGAAAGTGATTCTAGTTTCAAAGGGAATTTCAGCGACGGAGGCTGAGAGGTTGGGTTTCGACTGTGCAGATACCGTAGACCAAGCGCTAAGCAAAGCTTTCGCAGAACATGGGCTTGGAGCCAAGGTGACAATTCTACCGAATGCGCCAGATACGGTGCCAATCATAAGGAGCTAGTTTCGCAATCTCGTTTGAGCTATCCTCGCGGCAAATTTTATGGCTTCAATCAGGCTTCCAGGGTCGGCTGTTCCAAGCCTAAGTCCTGCACGCCGGTACGCCGTTCCATGATCGACAGATGTCCTAACTATTGGCATACCCACGCTCACATTCACTCCTGTTTCGAATCCCAGCATCTTCACTGGGATATGTCCTTGATCATGGTACATCGCTACAACTATGTCAAACTCGCCGTTCGTTGCCCTAAGGAAGACTGTGTCTGCTGGATAAGGTCCACTAACATCTATTCCACGCTCTTTCGCTTTCTTGATCGCAGGCTCGATCTCTTCAATCTCCTCGTTCCCGAACAAGCCGCCTTCGCCAGCATGAGGATTAAGCCCAGCCACAGCTATCCTAGGTTTCTCAACGCCCAGCTCCTTCATAGCCTCATCTGCCAATCGGATGACCACAAGGACCCTATCCTGTCTGATTAGGTCGCAGGCTCCCTTCACAGAGACATGTGTCGTTACATGAATTACCCTTAGATCCCCAGCTACCAGCATCATACTGTAATCTCTTGTCTTCGTGAAGTCAGCAAGGATCTCAGTGTGGCCAGCGTATTGATACCCAGCCATATTCATCGCGGCCTTGTTCAGCGGCGCAGTTGCAATAGCATGGACTTCTCCAGCTAAAGCGAGCTCCACAGCCCTCTTTACATACTCAACCGCAGCCTTTCCAGCCATAGGTTGAGGCTGCCCCATCTTGAGCTCCTCAATCCTAATATTTTTTAGATCAAGGATGTCGATGCTCCCATATTGAAATTTGGCTTCAGATACATTCTTGACACGGTGTATATCCAATTGTACGTGGGCAACCTTCAATCCTTCTGCCATGGCATCTGCATCGCCTATAACGACTGGGCGGCAGACATTGAATAAATCCTTCATAGAGAGGGCCTTAGCGATTATCTCAGGGCCGACTCCGGCTACGTCACCCATAGTAATGCCTACTATCGGTTTCATAGACCAGTCACATCGCAGTTCTTCTATCACTTGCTGTCTCTACAATAACTTCTGATTAAGGAGATACGTTCTATGACGTTATAAGCCTAGCATATCCACAGGACTTGTATTGACGTTCGGTTTGAGTCCTCAACAGCGCTTAATAAGAACGCAATTGGTGATCGTCTCTCTCGTAAACTAATTGTAGTGAGAAGTGGGAGTGGACGCTATAGTCATAATGGTTGATCTCCTGCAACGCCTCTATAGATTAGAACACGAATGAAATACGAGGTTACTGACAAAATATTTAGTAAAAGGATAGGCAGTCAGCCATATCCGCACCAATCAAGAATAGTCATTGCTAATGCCTGGGTACAATCAATGACCTGACTGATCTCCACAAATTCGTCGCAAGCGTGGCACGTCTGAATATTACCTGGTCCAAACATGATCGAAGGGATGCCGGCTTCTAGAACCGTCTGGCACATATCACCACCTGCCGGAAACCCGACTATCTGCGCTTTCTTTCCTGTAACATATTCTACATTGGGTGAAAGGGTTTTGACGACATCAAGGTCAACCCCTTGGTCTATGCCGCGACCTACTGATCCCCACCATTCAATTTCAGGGGGATGATTCTTCAGCGATCTATCCTGAAGTGCCACTCCTTTGAGATATTGCTCTATTTCTCTTCTCACCTGTTCGGCATCCTCATTTGGCAAGGTGATAATACATGCTTCAAGAATACATTCCGCGGCAACCATGTTTACGCATTCGCCAGCACGTACTACCCCAACAGATATCGGTGTAGTGATAGGGTACCTGCCACTGTAAAGTGGGTGACCTCGATAAGCGCTTCTGCAGCTCGCAAGATCCATCAGCGAGTGGTATACTTTTTCGGCAACCTCAAAAGCGCCAACGCCCTCGTAGGCTACGCCTACATGTGCCGGTTCTCCGAAGACCTTAACCCTCAACATAAGCCAACCCTGTTGTGCGGGAGCGATAGATAGTTCTGATGGCTCAGTAAAAATAGCGGCATCTGCTCTATATCCTTTCATTATACACGCTCTGGTCCCATTGGCACCCCCTTCCTCGTCTATTACACTCTCGAAAATCACATCTCCCTTGAGTTTATATCCTAATCCGATAACAGTATCTAACGCCATAATTGCTGAGGCTATCCCTGCCTTCATATCGGATGCCCCTCTGCCGTATATCCGGCCCTCAAATATCTCTGCGGCGAAAGGATCATGACGCCACAGCTTTCGGGGCTCCACTCCGACTGTGTCTGTATGTCCGTTCAGAATAAGTGATTTTCCGCCTCCTGTTCCCTTGACCTTGCCAACCACATTGGGACGATCTTTGTACCAAGTCTCCGGGTTAGGTACCTTTCCAAAATTGGGAGACTTGAGGAGCGAGTCCAGCATTTCAGTCAACTCAAATACTTCTAGCTCCACACCCAGACTTCGCAATTTGTTCTCAACAATCTTTTGGCATTCCTTTTCTGAAGTTGGCGGAGGACCAGAGCGGCTTCTTATGAGGCGCTGCAACAGAGCAACCGTTTCGTTCGATCTTTCATGGACGGCTTCCGCTATTTTTCTTCTATACTCTGCTTTCATATCGCATTCCCTAATGAGACCTAATGCGCCCAAGAGAGCTTAATAGGCTTATGTCTTGATTTTTGAAAGAAGGCTGTTAGATCGTCGAAAAAATGGCAAAGCTGAGATCAAGAATCTAACTAAGAGATTTGTCAAATTCGATGCTATCAACGACTTGAATCCAAAGATCGCCGATAGGGGAATTTCTCATCCACACTGGCGAGCGGAGTTTGATAAGCTACGGGACTGGAACTCTTAGCCGCGATCTATAATCGTGTACTTCGCACAGTAAAAAAGAGCGACCAGTTCAAGTAATTTTGCAAGAGATTGGGTGCCGCTCTGGAGGCTTCATTGTAAAACAAAGATTTTTTAAGATCGCTCGCTCCCACAATGCTTTATGATAGATCGTTCTGATGAAATGTATCAGATTCTGACAAAGCACGGCTGGCAGTACTTTACTCAAATGAAGCATTATGTTGAACGCAGAAAACCGATAATAGAAAGTGGTGATGGGGTGTGGCTCCGAGATATCAATGGAAAGGAGTATCTTGATTGGAACTCAGGAAATATGGCAATAAATCTTGGCCACAGCAACAAATACATCGTGGACGCGCTATCTAAGCAGCTAAGTAAGATACAAAACTGTGGGCTTCATTACCCTCATGTTTCAATAATAGAACTTTCAAAAAAAATTACTGAAATCCTTCCAAACGAGTGCCAAAGACCTTACTTTGTCAATGCTGGTTCGGAAGCTGTAGAACATGCGATTCAAATGACTCGGCAGTACTTCCGCAATATTGGAAATGCTAGTAAGTCTATGTTTATCTCTCGATGGCTTGCCTATCATGGCTCGACCTATGGATCTCTAGCAGCTACTGGAACCTTGGCTCGTTCGAAATTTCATCCTCTAGTCCTAGGATTCCAACATGTATTTCCGCCCTACTGTTATCGTTGCTACTACGGACAAGAATACCCTGATTGCGACTTGGAATGTGTGAGAGCCATAGAACATGTTATCAATTTCGAGGGCGCAGAAAACATAGCCGCCTTTATCGGCGAACCAATCCAGGGGGCAGGAGGAATAATAATCCCGCCAAAAGAATATTGGTCTATGGTGAAGGAGATCTGTGAGAAGAATGATATACTCTTAATAATAGATGAGATTATGTCTGGTTTTGGTAGAACTGGCAAATTCTTTGCCATTGAACATTGGAATGTTAAGCCAGATATAATGACTATAGGAAAAGGACTTACTTCAGGATACCTACCTTTTAGCGCTGTCTGCGCCGTACCCAAAATCAGCGAATCTTTCTGGGCCGACCCAGAAGAAAACAAGGCTTTCATGACTGGGCACACTTGGGGTCAAGAGTGCCCTCTCCTTTGCGTTGCAGCAAGCGCTTGTATAGATGTGATGTTGAAAGAAAGGATACCGGAGAGAGCCGCTGAGATGGGCGATTATTTGATGAAACGGTTGAAGGAGCTAGAGGATATGTCAATCGTTGGCGATATAAGAGGCAAGGGGCTTTTCACAACAGTTGAGCTAGTTAAAGATAAGAAGACAAAGGAACTCCTTCCTACCGAATTAACCGAATGGATAGAAGACACTTGTTGGAAGAGAGGTCTTGCCGCTTGGTGTCGGTTCCCGACGAATTTCTTCAATTGTCCACCGTTGATCATAACTAAAGATCAGATAGACAAAGGCATCGATATCATAACTGGTGTACTAGAAGAAGCTGCCAAGAAAACATAGGGTTAGAGGAAAAGGTCATAGCCAAGCCTACATCGATCTAACTGCCTTTTTCTAACATGCACTTTCATGTTAGCCTAAAGAATTTCGCAAGAGGCCGGCGCGAGTTTAAACGTGATCAACACCAGTGCGCATGTGATGTTGGATTTGGCGGGGATCACTTACTATGGCCTAACCTAAATAAAGCGATTGAATTAACAAACCGAAAATTTTAATTACATACTTACTACTACGACACATCAAAATGTTTTGGAAGTGAGCCACTCGGGAAGCGTAAAGAAAGAAATAAAGGTCATTCATTCGCCGGATGTCGAACAAATAGTGGGTGAAATCGGATGGAGTGTTAAACCTCTGATTTCAAGAAAATATGCAAATTCCAACAAAATATGGATGGCTTGGGCTAATTTTGAGCCAAACGGAAAACACGACTGGCACACACACGAGAAAGAAGACGAAGCGATTGTTGTTATTTCAGGAGAGGTCACTTTCTATTACAAGCGAGGTCGCGAGACAATCAAAGAGAAATTGAATAAAGGGGACGCAGCATTTGTCCCAATGAAGCTTGAACACAAATGGGAGAATAGCGCGAAACCGACAGTTTTTGTTGTCGGAAAAGCGCCCTCTCCGCGTGGAGCTGGACGATAGAGAAAGCGTAGCCATATTTTTCACGGCGGAGTGGCTGCCATCAACTGCTCGTCAAATTTATCCGCGCCAAGTATTATAGCATCGACATGTGCTACTTCCTTTTTTAACTGTTCTTTCGTAAAAGGCTTGGGATCCGGATTCAAATTCACTTCAGCTAACTTCCCGAGTTTCTCAGTAGCCAACTGTGCGATCGGGCAGCTGACCAAGACTTTCGGCTTCATGAGAACATCTTCTATTTCCAAGACCATACTCCCCCTATTGAATCTAACAAAGAAATACAGGCGACATTATTTGCCTAGTGAGTTACATTGCCGGTTTTGAGAAAGAATCGGCTCCGAAAGCTGATGAGAAAGGATAGGCCGACGATTGGAATGCGAATGGTCAGTTCATGGCTTACCTCTTGACTAATTTATCGATGGCCGCGTGAAACCGTTCTTTGTGTAGTTCGGTAAGCTTCTCGGCGACCAAACTGCATACCTCGTGGTCATCGAAAAAGACGTTCAGTAGCATGTCAGCTGCCTCTTGCTTTTCCTCTAAGACGGTTTCAAGCAAATCAACTGGGCTGCCGCATTTCTGAAAGAATCTTGAGGCATTTGATAATCTTTCTTTGCATCTTGGGCATAGTTGCACTGTCAAGTCTGGTTCGTTCTTTTCTTTGGGCCAAGACCATGAAGTCTAAGGATCTCCTCGCCATTAAGGTGAGAATAGACGCTGAGCATCTTGGTTCCAGGAGTCCATCCAAATAGAGCGGAAAACTTCTCCAGACTTTAACCTTTTCTCAGCAACTCCATTGTCCCGTGAATCTGGATGAACGTTAATCCACGATGTCAATTCGGAGCATGAAGCTATAATGCGGATTCTCCGAGTTCCTGTCTTACCGGTGACGATCAGCAACGCACTATATTCATCAAAGGCTATATTCCTTGTCGGGAGCCCCAAGATTTACCCGATTCTGCAACCGCTCTCGTGAAGGACGATCTCTTGCAGGTCGTGCGCCTACTGAAAAAAGGAAGAATGGAGGTTAAACCGTTAATCACTCATCGGATCAAAGTGCACGATGCTCCGGGATTCTACCATTGGGTAATAGGATCTCAGGAGAAGTTGTTGGGAGCAATCATAGACTGGAGAAGTGAATAGACATATAATGCAGAATCATGCAAGTCTCGAATAGTTCAAGGACACGGCAAAAAGGTAAAAGAATATGTGCTAGCCCCAGATGTCTTCTATGTATTCCTCAAGACCAAGTCTCTTGAGCGTACTTCTCCACGGTTTGCCAGTATTCTCATCCCAACCCATGAGTCTATAGTACTCCATTATCATACCTTTCAGGAAAGACGCGATCGTTTTGCCCTTCCCAGGCCCACCTGGGGGTGGTTCTAGCAGTCGAGGGCCAATATCGAAGTCACTAGTAGAGGTGAAACCGTGTCTGATGTTGAATACTCGTTCCAGATTCATTGCTCTTTCTCCTACAAGGAGCGTCTCGTCTGAGGTTAATTCCCAACCAGTTACAGCTGAAACTGCTTGGGTTGTGTATTCGAGTGATCCAGGGACTCCCCAAGTTGCATTCCAGCACACTCCTATGGAATCTTTCCAGAACTTGAGCATCCCAGTCTTCCTTGCTGCTTCAGGCTTTCCTTGTGGAGTGAATGGATTTTGGAATTCGGTGTAGCCGATGTCTGGCTCTGTAGTAAATGAAGTAACCCCTGGTGCTGGCCATCCGGATCCTCCGCCGACGATTTGGCCGAAAAGGATTCCCCAGCTATTTCGCCAGTCATGCCAGTTCATACCTGCACCTTTGATGTGGACAGCAAATTTGGGTGCGTCACCTCCGATAATTTCAGCTGCTCTTTTCGGCCCCATGGCTAGAATATTACCGATTTCTTCCCTGTTGGCTGTCATTCGCATGAGCTTCTCAGCTACACCGGCATCATTCCACTTCAGTTCTAGGCCTCCAGTATCCTCTTTTGTGATCAGCCCCTTCTCGTAGCACTCGATAGCGAGACCCATTACACTCCCAATAAAGCCAGTTTCGAACCCTAGCTTATCCATAAGCTCGACTAAGTAATAGATTCTCGCAGTATCGTATATGCCGACACTTGAAGCTGCGCCTTCCATATTCTCTCCTCCACCGCCCGGAGTGAAAACAGATCCCTTGTAAGGTCCCTTAAGGATCTTTACATCATAGGAACATCCGAGAGGGCATCCGAAGCATGGTCTCTTGATTACTTCTGCTACCTCTTCAATGTCGTCGAGCCACTCAGGTGGGCTGACTTCCATAAAGTTTTTCGCGGAGAGTACTCCTATCTTCTCATCATACTCATATACTGTTTTACGACCTTTCGCATCTTTTCCTCCGATAATCCAGAACTTTCCCATCTCACACTCGATAAGACTTTTCCTCCACGGGTCTACCGCTTTTTTTAACTTATCTTGATCCACCACGGGTACTTTCCCAGTTCCGTGCACAGCTATTGCCTTCAGTTTCTTTGAACCCATTACTCCCCCCATTCCAGAGTGAGAGAATGAATGGTTTTTATCATTCTCAATAAGGGCCTCATCGCATAGGTTTTCACCAGCTGGTCCTATGGCGGCAACGCTGGCCTTTGGAGTCTTAATATCTCCTTTGACCAAGTCCTCTGTTTCATGCGTATCTTTCCCCCAGAACTTCTCTGCATCTCTAATCTCCGCTTTACCGTCGTGTATCCAAAGATAAACAGGCGCTTTCGCCGCCCCGTTAATTACAATTCCATAGTATCCATTGAACCTGAGATACGGGCCGAACCATCCGTGGCTGTGCGAACGTCCAGCAGTGTATCCTGTTCCAGAATTAATGGAAACAGCTGTCGTATTAGTAGGCGATGGCGCAATC
>Ga0129297_10000414_pt1 | contig 20364 bp, 22 predicted proteins | sample I18A1metaG_FD_94708 | JGI IMG/M metagenome (GOLD analysis project Ga0129297, IMG submission 94708) | Lake sediment bacterial and archeal communities from Gulf of Boni, Indonesia to study Microbial Dark Matter (Phase II) - ​I18A1 metaG | ecosystem: Environmental > Aquatic > Freshwater > Lake >... | reverse complement strand
GAGTTATATCCCTTACGTATCTTCGCTGATGAGGAGAGGACTCCACTAACAATTACTCCCGATTTGTCAAGAATTAAGAAGAGTACATCCATGGAATATTTTATAGATTGCATTAGCCAAGACATACAGCCAACAGTTGCAACGATTGAGAACGGAGTAAAACTGATGCGAATCGTCAACGCTATCTACGAATCGGCAACAAAAAATCGGGAAGTACATCTCTAGTAAGACAAAATTTATGAAGTTGATCTTTTTGATCACCAGTCTAATGATACTCGCCTAATTCTTTTATGGCTTTGAGAGCGATCCATATCTTCTCTGGTGACACGTCTCTTTCTATAATATGGTTTGCTGCGGTGATGTATCCTGGGGCAAGCGTCTCGATGCACCTCTTCACCCATTCCCTAATTTGAGCAGGCGTGTAATGGATCAGAACTATCTGTGTGTCTACACCTCCCCAGAATGTTATTATGTCACCAAAGTCTTTTTTCAGCAGTTCAGGCTCCATCTTATAAGCGAATCCTATCTGCTGGCCTATTATGTCTAGACCAATATTTGTCAGGTCTTTGACATAGAGGTGAAAGGATCCACACATGTGGGCGCAGATCTTAGCTTTAGTGTACTTCCTTATCAATCTGAAACTTTTAACTTGGTATGGTAGGCAGAATTTCCTGAAATCTTCTAGAGAAAGCATAGGTCCAGTCTGTGTTCCCATATCGCCGGGCCCTGAGTTAACCCTATCTACGTAGTCGCCTACAGCGTTAAGATATATCTCTGCTCGGTCCATGCCATGCTGTAACATTTTACTGGCGAAGGCATGGTAAAACTCTGGTCTTCTCTTTATGTCAGTGAACCATTGAGTGAAACCTCGGGTAAAACGATGCTTCTCAGAATTGTACGGCGACTCTCCAGCGAAAGCTATGGCATAATCCGTCTCTTCATGCAGTTTCTTTGCGAGCTTACCAGCTTTCTCAGCGTCCTTTTCCATCTTTCGCCTGGCCTTCGTGCGTTCGGTATCTGGCCAATATGGATAGTTTTCTATATCTTTTAGCGTCTTCAATTCTCCAGCCGGCTGTTCATTATCTGGCGCCAACATCAGACGAGGGGCGCCACGTCTACTTTCACCGTAGCCTTTCCTCCACAAGGTTCCATACTCGGAACGGAAATATCCATTAGGCAACTCCTCAAGGCGAGGTAGCTCTCTTGGGACATATCTGAAGTCGCAACCAAAATTTTCTAGCAGCCGCTCATCAACGCATGATAATTAAGATTAATGTAACATTAGTGTTGCATGTTTTAGGAAAGTACTTTCTTAGAAACCCCCAAGGGTTCTCTTTCTATAAGCAGAGAGTCAGAATAGAACTAATAACAGATGATACTTTAATTGAAAAACCAGAAGTAGTAGAACACATTTCTCTAGAAGAAACATATAAGCTTCTGAAGGAAAAGGGAAGTCTAGGCTTCATCGACCTCCGACAGACCTTTCCAGTATCAGATGAAAGTCGTATCGAGGAGGTCGTTAAGGAACTGCCAACAAGATACGAAGATGTTTACATTCTTGAAGAAGGCAAAATAGTTTCTAGCGTATCCGATGTTAAAAGAGCGAAGTTATACTCATTGCAAAAAGCTATAGGACTTATTGAAAGTCATGTAACAGCGTTAGTAAATGACCTTATTGCTGTCAGATTTGAACAGTTACTAGAAAAAGTGAAGCAGAATCATCCAGGTGTAGACGCGGAGTTGCTGAATCAGATCATTGAAGAATTAGATACAGTTGGGAAGATGCGTATAGATAGGGAAAAAGGGTCCGTCACGGTACCGCCAGACAAGCTTGACGAGGAATTGAGATGAAGGATAAAGAGTATAGTCTACAAAAAAGGAGAATTGAGTAACGAAGAACTGATAGAAGAAGTAACTAATCAGTTACCGTTAGATGAAGAAGTTGTCAAGAACGTTCTAGCCATGCTTTGCGATGAAGGAGTCGATTTAGAGTGTCAGGAGGGAAAGGTCTCAAGGAAGATTAAAGGTCCACATGGTCCACCCGGTAAGCCGATTCGCTTTGAAAAAGAAGATATCGCCAAGAGGCTCGCATCCACGATCGAATCGGAATTAGGTGGTGAGAGTCTCGAATATGTTCAATTAACAGTAAAAGAAGAAGTGGACACATCACTAATTAAGGCTGCTCTCGAAGTTCTTAACCAAACGAAAGCAAAAATTGAGGCTCGCAGAAGAGTCTGAGTTTCATGCTTAAGGTTAAAGGGACTGAGGTAATAATCGAAGATTTTTCGGGACTCATAAGGGGAGATCCGCTAACCTGGGTCTTAAAAGGACTGGCTGAACTTGCAGAAAAGGCTTTCTTAGATGGAGACTATTTCTCTCTGATAGAGCCATGGCTTTCTAGCTTCGAAGAATTAATCTATAAGCTGGACCCAAGGCTTTACGATGTCACTGTTGCTAGGTCGGCTAAACCATCCCGGGCAGATAAAGTAATGCATCTCTCTAGTTATGCACTTATTATAATGGATGGTTTGAGCTTCAGGGAGGCATTTCTTCTAAAGCAGGACTTCAATAAATGGAACTTAAACGTAGAGTGCGACTGTGCACCTTTACCTACCGACACAAAATTTTTCAGCCTAAGATATCTAGGTGCTGAAAGCCCCTCGGAATTAAAAATGCGTAGAAATCCACTTTTTCACTTTGAGGAAATAGTAACCAAGGAAGATGTTTTGAGCATTAGTCCCTTTACTGAGGACAAAGTTATCATGTGGGTACGTGAACCGGACAAAACTCTACACCAGTTCAGAGAAAGATTTAGAATTAGGGATCTCTTACAAGCATATACTAAAGCTAAAGACCCAGCCGAGGCTCTAATTAATATACTCTTAGAAAGATTCCAGGAAGTCTATCTAACTTCGGATCACGGCTACATTACAGACCCCTTTTCATGGAAAAACCTTAAAGATTTTCCTTCAGACCTACGTTATGCCCTAAATATTCCCGAATCCATAAAGCCATATTGTAAGAAATGCGGAGACTACTGGATGCTCTTAGGCAGATTCAACACAGTGAAAAGAGGAAGACATAGTAATACACGTCATGGTGGTCTTTCTTTAATAGAGGCGTTAACTCCATTCATAACGATTTCTAAATTAACATAAAAGCTACTTTTTCCTTTGCAGTAAGGTGTTCTGGCCAAACTAGAACAAAATAAATCTATTAAGGTTGCCCCTGTTCCAGCCCCGTTAACTCCCAGCCTACTTTACTTCTTTTCTGGTGCTGTCAACTCTGGCTCTTCAATCATCTTCAAGTTGAAACGGTTCTGAGGATCTCACGCAATTGAGGAGGTTTAATAACACCTAATTCTGTCATCCGCACAAAATGAGGCATTAAAGTAGCCAGTTGCTCCATATCTGGTGCTCCCGGAGGACCCCCGTTCAATCGAACATGAGCCTCAATTGGATCATAACCGGCCTCAACAACAAAACGCCACAGTTTTTCCACTTCTCTTTTTATAAAACGTTGGGTCATAAAAACTACGGGCTCATGGAGCTCGATCGCGCCTCGGATACTCGCTTCGGTGAAGCCGGGTGTAGTCAGCGCTTTTGCAAGAGGGCCTCTCAAGTCCCAAATAATTCTAATTCATAATGTGATCCACTATGTATAAGAACCCATCTCGAGGATCAATGCTTGGAGACTTCACATCAGCGCCTTCAACACCTTTACCTCCATAAACAAACCGTGCGCCCTCTTTCGGTCGAGATTTTATCAAAGGATTAAGAGCTTTGACTCATCTTCCTTGGCATTTGGGATGAGCCAGAGCTGATAAGGACCGGCATATAGGCCATGTATGTTAACACTTTGCTCAATTTTCCATTTCCTTGTGTTCCGATAATTCCTATTATCGGAAATGGGTCAGGTCCAAGAGTCGGAATCTAGCGGGGACAGCATACTCCATACTCAAACAAGCATTCGGAGAGTTTGACGGTAAAACCCCTCAAAAAGACATTGCAGCGGAAGCATACATCTACAACTTGCTCATAAACCTATAAACCGAGAAACGCCAAAAAAAAGAAAAAAAGAGGGGTTGCGGGAGATATCTCCATCTATGTTCATAAATGCAGCTTTAAGGGACCGTAGGGACATTTGAGGGAACAAGCTGAACTTTCTATTTAGAAATTTGCCTTCTTCTGAATAGGAAAAGAGCAATAACGATCGCCAGTGCGAGGACGAAACCTCCGATAGCAGGGTAGAGTTGAGTGCTATCTGTGGTCCAATCCGCTGTTATTGTCTTCGGTGAATCCATGCTTATCGACGCTGTGGCCTCCTTTCCTGTATAGTCCCCTGACCATTTTGTAAAGACATGATAAGTTAAGAAACCTGCAGGGATATTCGTGGGCGAAACTAAGAAACTAGCTATAGAGCCTTTATCATACCAACCTGAACCTTTAACATTTCCGTATGGGGAAGAGACCACTAGATAATACTGTGTGACGCCATAAAATGTGATTGTATGCGGGGCGTCCATAAGGACGTTTGTCATGAATGTTCCACTGTCACTTCTAGGCACAGTTATGGTGTCTCCACTATCAATTGTGTAAGAAACTAGATTGTTCCTTTGTTTGTCTAACACGACATTCCAAATATAGTCAATTTTGACAGAAATGCTTGAATCTGCATCATACCAACCCTGACCAATGGTTGAGGCTTCTGATGGAGCGTTCACCTTCAGAAAGTATTGAATCTTGGTCATTGTGGAGAAAGTTTGATCTGAATCCATTGTAACAATCCTTGTATTGTTTGTTATTCGATCATCCCACTGGACGAATACAACTCTCGTATCTGTCTGAAGATAGCAGGGCGTTATAATTTGTAGTACATACACGCCAAGCTGATTTATTGAAATCCTAGCTTTACCCGCCATGTCCGTCGAGTATAATGTCCCATTTGCAGCAACAATCTTTGTGTTATTAACCGTACTTGTAACTGTTAAAATTAACGGGTAAACCAAAAGCGTACCTGTTGCACAGCTGCTTGAGCATGTTAACGAACCACCATATCGGACGCTAATTGCGTAGGTGCCTGCTGGCAAGGTAATTCGGTAGGTAATTTCAGCATTGCCTGACGAATCTGTTACAGAGGTACCAATCGTTAAACCATCTATCCTGAAACTGACGCTTTTTCCCACCAATGGGTTTTCATTACTGTCTATAAGCCTCGCCGATATTGCTATGGTCTCGCCTATTTTCGCGCTTGCTGGGTTTGACAGCGAAAGCCTTGTAGGTAAAGCCACAACGTCGATGGTTGCAGTTTTGCTCTCGGTATATGTACGACCTACAAAATCCTCGTATGACACCTCAAATAACACGTTGTAAGAGCCCATACTAAGTGTTTCAGGAGCCGTGACAAAGAAACTCAAAGTTGACATCCCTCCTGGTGCCAAGTTCCCAACGTTCTGTGAGGTTGGGGAAAATGCGAGACCTTTTGAATCCTTGACAACTACCCTAGTATCGTACATGAAGTCGTTGCCGCCATTGAAAAAACTAATGGTTAAGGTTGACGGTGTAGTTTTCCCTCTTTCAACAGACAACGGTTGTGGCAACCAATTGGATGCATATAACCTTACAACTAATGTGATATGCTCGCTAGATGTGTCCTGCCATCTTGTAATACTACCATCCTGCCAGTATAGAACTACGTAGACTTTGCGTGTACCAGCATCAAAATTCCCATAGTAATACCATGTGTAATCGGCACCCCTATAAACATACTGAGTGTAAGAAGTAAACCAATAATTTCCATCTAGAAGCGCAAGAAAGAACAGATCCGCGCCTGAGATTCCCGCATCGTAATTATGTACAGTTACGTTAAGCCAATACATATCAGTGTAGTAAATCTTAGAAGGCACATTGACTGACTTAATAACAGATTGCTTCTCTGCTACGGTGGCTTCTAGATAAAGCGTATGTAAGACGTCCGTGAGAAAGTTGACAACGAGATTAAGTGATTCTCCTGCTCGGTTCTTGAAGGTTGGGTTATTCCAATTGTAGTTCTTGTCCATCCAGACGCAAGTCAAATCTCCATCCGCGTCAAAAGTAGTGTCATAAGCAAGGTTCTTCGCAGCGTCATAGACAGAGATTGTGGCGAGACTCCCATCAAAAGATAAGTAGGAATCAAATTCCGCATTATAGCTTGAAGTTCGGCCGTTGACATAAGTTTCATAATCGCTGTGGTGAATTTCAGCCCCCCAGTCTGTGCCTGAACCCATTACGTGGCCAAAAACCGCTATGTCCACTATGTAGTGACTCATTATTCCAGCGTTTTTTGCAGCCCTCGCATAGTCCTTAGACATAAGAAAGCTCAGAGTGTCATAGTATTCCTCAGAAGCTCGAACTGCCGCAGCGTCATCCTGTAAGCTTCCAGTAGATCTGTAGTAAATATGATGGTTTGCGGTGTCGCCTATGCCATCTGGTGCCTGACTGTTATCGGGTAGTTCAGTTCCATACAAGTAGGTTGCAAGATTATCTAGAATGTATTGTTTCTCGTGTATTGGCAACCAGTCTAATGCGTGTTGAGCAATCCAATCATGCGTTCCAAAATCAGGATTAGAAGGATCCGTAGAATATCCACCATTGCTCCAGCCTGCCACAAATTTTACATTCAACGTCGTGTACAACATGCCTATTAACAAAAGTATCAGTATTATTCCAGAAACCCTTTTCCTGAACAACTCTCTCCCAAACATAATTAGATTCATCTTAAAAAATAACTTTCACTTTTTAGTTTCTGTATTCTATCTCAGTCGGAAAACGTAGAAAAAGAAGATTTGTGGGAGATATCGCCATCATATTGCTTAAATGCGGATTCACAGGACCCTAGCGGGAGTTTGGGGAAGGCTTTTTACTTACGCCTCCATGTATACCTGAATAGTGAACTCTCTAGGCTGAAGTAGGCGATTATAGAAAATAAAGAAACTTTATTTACATTTTAAGCATAAACTTAGTAAGTGACACTTAGGAGGATGTGGATATTTGAAGGTCATGGACATAAAGTCTTTTCCTAAACCCGTCGTCGGCAAAGTCCTTGGTAAACCGGTCTTCCAGGACGCAATCAATTACGGTGGAAACCTCGTTCAATGGACGTTCACAGAAATTCTTACTGATGAAGGAATAACCGGCATAATCCCCCATGGCATGGCACCAGACATGTTGGCACTTCTGAAGCCCGCCGTCATCGGCGAGGATCCTATGAACATCCAAAGGATATGGGACAGGATGTATTGGCGATGTTTCAACCAAGGACGGAAGGGAGCAGCGATCATCGCTATGAGCCAAATCGACATCGGCCTCTGGGACATCATTGGGAAGAAGCTGAATACCCCAGTGTATAGGCTTCTTGGAGGCTTTAGGGACCGAGTTCCCGGATATGGTAGTGGCGGCGTCCTCTCTCTAAGCAAGGAGGAGCTGGTTAAGGAGCAGATGAGCTGGGTTGAGGAAGGCTTTAAGGCCGTGAAGATGAAGCTGGGTCGTCGCGACTCAAGGGAGGACATAGAGCGGGTGAAAGCGGTTCGCGAGGCGATTGGAAACGATATCGACCTTATGGTGGATGCTAATAACGGTTGGTCAGTTAACACGGCTATCCGCATGGCCAAGCGGTTGGAGCGTTTCGATGTGAGATGGCTCGAGGAGCCGGTCATAGCAGAGGACTACGATGGCTACGCGAGAGTCGCAGCCTCTACCGAGATTCCTATCGCTGGAGGAGAGACCGAGTACACTAAATTCGGGTTCAAAGAACTCTTCCTCAGGCGCTGCATCGACATCTGTCAGGCTGATGTTGGTAAAGTCGGAGGAATCACCGAGTACATGAAAGTGGCGGCTATGGCCGAGGCCTTCAACCTGCCGATGTGTCCTCATGGCCTAGGTCTCGTCAGCGCTCATTGCGTAGCCGCAACTCCGAACGGCATGTTTGTGGAGTTCTTTGACGGGAACCGCTACCCTAACACGACCATCCGCAAGTTCCAGGAGGAGACGGGACGCAGATTCATGCCTCAAAGTGCCCGTCCTGTAAAGGGATGGGTAGAACTACCAAAGGTGCCTGGTCTTGGCTTGGATCCGGATCTCGAGGCGATTGAAGAGTACCGGAAGAAGTGCATGTTCAGGGCTGAAGAGCTGGACCAGGGACCTGGAACTAAGCCTCCCTTCAACAACAACCTGTTTCTTTCCATCTAGAGGTTAAAAGCCTCCCCTAGGGAGGATCCTTCGTTAAACCATGGACCATTGATTTTCCTTTCCATCAGACGAGATGAAAACATGTGATTTTCTTGTAATACGGTTGATACGCAAACAAAAGATTCATAAATTTTAGTTAACTATTCGCCTCCTGACAGATTTAATTGAAATTACAATCAGCGCCTCTTTCATCTCACATCTATCACGCTTTTATATCATGATATCTATAAGGTTTTTTGGGAGTCCAACGAATGTTGAGGCATGTTAAACTTTAATCAACATGGTTAGATATTCATTTGAGAGTGCTGCTATGGGTTTAAGCGGCGTTGTTAAGGGTGGCTTATGGCTTTATATTGGAGGCTTGCTTTCAAGCTTTCTAGGCTATGTCTACTGGCTGATAGCTTCGAGCTTCGTTCCTCCCAGTATAATTGGCTCTGCAGCGGCCATTACATCCATGCAAGGCTTGCTTGTGAGCGCTTTTTCCCTAGGCTTACCGACAGGTCTCCAACGCTTCATAGGCTTAAGCAGAGGAAAGAACGATTACCAGCAGTTGTCAACGTACTTTTTCACATCTCTCTCCTTCACACTCTTCATAAACCTGCTGCTGGCATTCATAACCTTTGTCGCTTCCTTTACAAACTTTGTCATCCTCAATCTGAAACCGTTTGAGCTCACTTTAGTAGCCATCCTTATTCTCCTCAGCTCATGGTCTCCGCTATTCACATCGCTATTTAACTCGCTCTTGAGGACCGAAGTTACTGCTGCTGCTCACTCAGCCTCGTCACTTTTAAGGCTCCTTGTAGGTGTCTCTCTACTCTACCTAGGATTCGACTTTGTCGGCGTCATTCTCGGCTTTATAACAGCCTCCATTACAATGGATACTATAATCGTACTTTACGCAATGAAACTATTCAAAGAATTCGGTGTTAAAACTAAGGTTCAGACGTCTCACCTGAGAGATTTACTCAAAGCTGGTTTAGCGTCGTGGATACCAAACACCTTAATAACATTAGGTCAATCGATAGGTGTGCTAAGCATCTACGGTTTTGTTGGTGAAACTGAAACTGGATTATACTACATAGCCTTTGCTATAGCAGCAATAGTTTACAGCTTGCCAGAAAGCATCCTCAGCTTGATGTTTCCAGTCTTAAGCGGCATGGAGGATGGAAGAAAGAGGACTGCATCGAAAGCAATAAAGCTTTCACTGGCTATAACCGTCCCTATAGCTTTAGCGTTAGCCCTTTATCCATCTATCCCCCTTTCACTTCTAGGACAAAAGTATGTTCAAGCATCCTCCAACATCCTTAGAATCCTTGTCTTAGGGGCAGTAATATCACCAATAATCTCGGGATATGGAAGCTACATTTACGCCATAGGAAAATACACTCACGTAGCACTAACCGGCTTGGCAACCAACATAAGCAGGCTCCTACTTTATGCTCTCCTTATCCCGACAATGGAAGCTACAGGAGTTGCTACAGCCTACACTCTAGGCATAATCATCGCTTTGGCTATAATACTACCTTCTGCCCACAAAACAGGGTACAGATTCAACTGGACACAACATGCTGAAACAATAATTATTCCGGGTCTTTTAGCAGCCTTCATCTCAATTATAAACATCCATTGGCTCATCGGCCTACCAGCCCTCTTATTACTATCTTTACTTGCTTACGCTAGGCTCAACATAATTTCAAAAATGGACCTCATTGAAGTATCTCAAGCGTTTATGTCTAAAGAACGCTTATCAAAAATGTACGCTTACGTTAGACCAATATTCAAAATTATGTATGGAGAGTAGGACACCATCATATGTTAAAAAATGAGATCCAAATAATTAATAGAAACCCTTTTTGTCAAAACATAATCTTAAAATATGTGCGATGTATTCTCCTATCAGCCGTTAGGAGATCTAATCATGGCAAAGGTTCTTGTTTCAATAAAAATCTTTCCTGCTGATATCAATGTTAGCCTCGATTCATTAAAAGAGAAGATAATCGAAACCATCCCAGATTATGCTTCAGTTTACAGGTTTGACGAGGAACCCATAGCTTTTGGGCTTACCGCTCTAATCGCGCATATCCTGCTGCCAGAGGACAGGTCTGGGGGGATGGACGAAATAGAATCTAGCCTTAGAAGCATAGGACAAATAAGCGAATTTGAAGCACAGATGGTTAGACGTATATAAGTTTCATTAGGTTTATATAGGAATTAAAACCTTTTCCGATATGATGCATCAATGTGGAGGGTTAAAAATTGAGCGAGGTTCAGTTGAGAGCCTTAGATTCCAGACAGAGAGACGTGGCGAGAGGAATCGCTAGAATAGACCAGAGGACAATGCAAAAGTTAGGAGTTTCAGCTGGCGACGTAATAGAGGTTATTGGGAAGAAGAAGACATCAGCAATCGCTTGGCCAGCATACTCTGAAGATCAGGATCGAGATGTTATACGGATTGACGGATTCATACGTAAAAATGCTGGTGTATCAATAAACGAGTACGTTGTAGTTCGCAAGGCTGAGGTAAAAAACGCCATAAGCATAATGCTTGCTCCAGTGGATATGCGATTGAACGTTGACGAGGACTTCACAAGCTTTGTGAAGAACAGACTTATGGAGAGGACGTTCGTAGAGGGGGACACCACCCTTGTTATGATGCTTGGCCATCCCGTTCAGTTCACGGTCAGCAAGACGCGGCCTCACGGAATCGTCAGGATGACATACGATACTCAACTGCAGATAATGACTGAACCAGCCCCGGAAGCTAAAGGTGTACCCAGAACCACATACGAAGACGTAGGAGGCTTGGAGGAGGAGATTCAACGGATAAGAGAGATGGTTGAACTCCCTATAAGGCATCCCGAGTTGTTCCAGAGGCTTGGAATTGACCCTCCGAAGGGAGTTCTACTGCACGGTCCACCCGGATGTGGAAAGACGCTACTAGCCAGAGCAGTAGCTAGCGAGTCAGAGGCAAACTTCTTCTCGATAAATGGGCCCGAGATAATGAGCAAGTTCTATGGAGAGTCCGAGGCGAGGCTTCGCGAAATATTCCAGCAAGCCCAGCAGAATGCTCCAAGCATAATATTTATCGATGAACTTGACGCGATAGCGCCGAAACGTGAAGAGGTTACGGGTGAAGTTGAGAGGAGGGTCGTCGCTCAGCTTTTGGCTCTCCTAGATGGATTGTCAGGTAGAGGAAACGTCATAGTTATAGGCGCGACGAACAGGCCGAATGCTTTGGATCCGGCTCTCAGGAGGCCTGGGAGGTTCGATCGTGAGGTAGAGATAGGGATCCCTGACAAGCGTGGACGTTACGAAATATTGTTGATTCATACCAGAGGTATGCCCTTAGCCAGCGATGTCGACTTAAGGGTGCTTGCCGACAGGACACATGGTTATACGGGAGCCGACTTAGCAGCCCTCTGCCGGGAGACAGCTATGAAAGCCTTACGGAGGTATCTCCCCGAGATAAACCTGGAGGAAGAACGGATACCCCCCAGCGTCCTAGAGAAGATGGAGGTTCGGATGGAGGATTTCATGAATGCCTTCAAAGAAATTACGCCAACAGCCATGAGGGAAGTCGCCGTGGAAGTCCCAGCAGTTCACTGGGATGAAGTGGGAGGCTTAGAGGAGGTTAAAGAGGAACTAAAAGAGGCCGTTGTATGGCCGTTAAAGAATCCTGAAGTTTTTAAGAGAATGGGAATCCAGCCACCTAAAGGTATACTCTTATTTGGCCCGCCCGGTTGTGGGAAGACTATGTTGGCCAGGGTTGTTGCAACCGAGAGCGAGTCAAACTTCATCTCGATTAAAGGTCCAGAGGTTTTCTCTAAGTGGGTCGGCGAGTCAGAAAAGGCGATTAGAGAAGTCTTCAGGAAGGCTAGAATGGCTTCGCCAGCGGTCATATTCTTCGATGAGATCGACTCCCTTGTCCCGAGAAGGGGAATGGGTTACGGTAACAGCGGTGTAAGTGAACGCGTCATCAGTCAGCTTTTAACAGAGATGGATGGAATAATGGCCTTGGAAGATATCGTGGTCATAGCTGCGACGAATAGGCCTGATATCGTCGATCCGGCTGTATTAAGGCCGGGTAGGTTTGATCGGTTGATCTACGTTCCGGAACCTGACGAAACTGCTAGGCTTGAGATATTTAAGGTTCACGCAAAGGATATGCCACTATCAAAAGATATGGACCTAAAGGAATTAGCTCACATAACGAAAGGTTACTCGGGCGCTGACATATCCGCTGTATGTAGAGAGGCTGCTATGAACGCCTTGAGGGAAGACATCAACGCGAAAGATGTCACCTTAAGCGATTTTGAGAAGGCTATGGAGAGGGATCCGCCGAGCATAGCGCCAGACATGGAGAATTGGTACAAGAGCTTTATGAAGCAGGTTCGAAGACTTCAGAAGCCTACGCCCATGGTAGCGTAATGATGGATGCGAGAGATAGATGTCAATCAAAACATGGAAAGTCCATCCGCTTTACACGACTATAGCTGAAATACTTGATAAGAAAGGGTCAATTACAGATGTTGAACTATTTGAAACATTAAAAGAAATACACAAAGACATCGGTTTCAACGATGTAAACACTACGTTGATGCGGATGGAGGTTGCTGGAAAGATACAGGTTTCGACGCTTATGAAGGGGAAGCGATTGGTTGAGCTGAAGAAGAAGTGAATTCGACATTATTTTCTAGTGTTATTAGGCCTGTTATCTAGCTTACTCCGAGAGAAGCCTCATAATATTCCCGCCAAGAACCTTCTCCTCATCCTCTTTTGGCAGCTTTAAAACCTTCAGCTTCGCCAATTCAACCACTGGATGCATCCAGTAACCGTCCGACCCCCATATTAGCTTATCTGATCCACATAAGCGGACAGCAGAAATGATTACCCTATACACATGAATAAAAGAAGTGTCCAAATATACGTGTCCCAGTTGGGTGAGCTCACAGAAAGCCTTCAAATATTGGATGTTTGAACCTAGATGAGGGATGATTATCGGCGCCTTTGTGAAATCCTTCACTAGACCCCCCATTACATCGTATCGTCCACCACAATCAATAACTGTTATGAGACCATAATCTTGAGCCGCCTCTAAGATCTCATCTAATCGTTCTCTTCTGAAACCTTGAACATGACTATCATGGAGATCTGAAATTGTTTGAATTTTGTTGTTTGCGAATTCTCCGAAGTGGAGTTTTAGTCCTTTCCATTCTAAATCTTCGGCTATCCTGCGGATCTCATCCTTCCAGTAGGGATCTGAAGGTCTAATATGACCGAAAGGAATGAAGAAGTCAGGGTGTCGTTTGAATGCTCTTAATGTTAGATCGTTTGATTCGCGAGATGGGTTCCATATTGACCAAATTACAGCCTTATCTACTCCTGCCTCTTTTTCCATGGCATAAATGACATCAGGGTCTTCATGTTCAATATGCATGTGCGCGTCGACAATCACGTTTAAACCTCCACGGCGTTAGTCTTCTAGAGCGAAATATTGTGAATGCGAGAGATGACTTTCTCGGCGAATAGCTCAGCCCCCTCCGTTTTTGGGAAGTCTACAAACCTCAAGATGAAGTGTTCAACACCCAATTTAGTGTATTCCATAAGTTTTTCTACGACCATATCAGGGTTTCCGATAATGCAATTCTCTTCCTTCCCTCTCTGGATGAAGAGGCTTTTATCGGCAATGTCGCGGGCTTTATCTTCGGTTTTGGCTATGGCTACCATGTTTGCTAGCGTTTTAACGATCTCAGATTGATCTCTACGCTGTTTCTTACAATGATCTTCAAGAACTTTCAATTTATGCTGATAGGTCTGAGGTGAGACGTTTGGGATGTTCCACCAGTCGGCGTGGCGAGCGACAACCCTTAAGGTTAACCTCTCTCCTCCGCCGCCTATCGTGATCGGCGGAAGAGGGTCTGGTTTCGGGTAGCAATAGGCTTTATCGATCTCAAAGTGTTTACCTTTGAAAGTAGTCTCCTTCTCAGTCCACATCTTCTTTATTATCCGAATGCCTTCCTCGAGCTGTTCGATTCTAACCTTGGGAGAGGGAAACTCATAGCCATACGCTATGTACTCATCCTCTTTCCATCCGGCGCCAATTCCTAAGATAAAACGACCCCTTGTCAACGTTTGAAGGGTTGCTCCCATCTTTGCGAGTAACGCTGGGTTCCTGTAAGAGTTACAGAGGACTATGTTGCCGAAGACCAAATTTTTGAATATGCCTGAAAGGTAACTGATCGTTGTGAAGCTCTCCAAAGTCGGCGTAGTTTTATCCACAAACCCTGCCCAGGGTATGAAGTGGTCGTCAACCCACGCCGAATCGAAACTTTCCTCCATTTTTCCTAAAAATCCCAGGATCTGGTCAATGAATCCTCTTTCGTTGCTTCCATTCATAGGGAAGGTTGGAACTCGTAAACCGAACTTTACCTGAATCTTCATGACTAAAACCTCGTTTGTGAATCATTTTTTGACATTTATCTCCTACTTTCAGCATGTATCCTGGTATAAATATACTATTTGAGGTGATGGAAAATGAGCCTTTATGATGAGTGGGCTGAAGTCTATGAATTATTCTACGGAAACATCAAGATAGACATCCCGTTCTGTTTTGAATATGCCCAACAGAAGGGCTCCCCGATATTGGAAGTTGCATGCGGCACAGGTCGGGTTTTAATGCCATTAGCGGAAGCGGGCTATGAGGTATGGGGTATCGACTTTTCTTCAGGGATGTTGGCAAAGGCTCAACAGAAGATACCCTTTAGATCCTTTCTTCTTCTGCTGACAGTTGAGGATCAGACTCAAACTTTGAATAACATTAGAAAAGATTTGAAGATGATGGAATTCTGATAATGGACCTGTCCAATCCTCTACCTTATTTATGAGCACAAGATCAGCATCAAGTAACCCGCAAGGTTATCAACCCAGAAAACGGGCATATTCTTTTCAAGATGTCCGTTATCACGTATGATCATTCTAGTCAACTAATGGATATTGACTACATCTTTGACGAATACGACGAGAAGGGAAACTCGATTAACCGTTTTCATCGGTCTCAGAAGCACCATTACATTTTTCTTTACGAGATGGAACATCTCCTCGAACTTTCAGGATTCAAACTAGAAGCAACATACGGAACATTCGACAAGAAAACATACAATTATAGATCTAGAACATCTTTGTCCTTGCAGACTATGACCAACTCGTCCAAGTTCTGTTGTGCTTTCAGTAGTTGCCAGATGTCGATGTTGGAGTTCTGTTCTATCTCTATCCCAACTTTCTTGTCATCAACGTTCGCGAGAATGTCAACTCTTCTACCGTTTCCAAGGTCTTCTTCAACGATGGGAGAATAGCCCAGTTCTTTCAGGTAGTATTCGATTAGTTTCTGGTAAAGCACATGTTCGAATCCTACATGCCCAACAGCATTCCAGTGACTCGTTCTGTCCCTTTTTCCTGAGTACTTTGCCGAATATTGCTACGTCTTCGGATGTTCCATAAACATGACGATAGGTCGTTAGCGCAGTCATTCCCGTGTCAGTAACTTTCAAATCGTTGATAACACCGAGAAATCTTGTTTCTTGAACGATGAGGTTAGAGTTCAATAATCTTGCAAGAGATCTTTCAACATCTTCAGCAGACAGGGTTAGTCCGCCTATTGTCTCAGTGTCCTTGAGGTCGTTAACAAAACAAGACAAAACTAGATAATCACGTTCAGAGATGTCGAAGTGGAATCTTCTCAAGTCATGTTCACAATGTGCTTTGTTCAGGTACATAATTGCACAAGAAGGTTTATCGCACAAGACCCTGTTGCAATGATGACAAAGATAGAATCGGTCTCCTATCACTTGATGACAAGTCGAACACATTGGCACGCTGACTTCGTTCGTCAAACCAGATTCATTTATTGTCTTTGTATCACTTGGCAAGTCATGGGTTGGGAATTTCATGTTAGTGGATACGGGTTGACCTTGCCTTTCCATCATCATCTGTTCTAGTCTCACCAGTCGTTTGTGAAAATCTTGCAATGGCTTGAAGAGGTTTAGACGCTCGTCTTCATTCTTCTTCAGTTTCTTCTACCTCTCTTGCTTCATCTGATTCGGGTGGGAAGAAACTCCCGAATACTCTCTTTCGCCTCAACACACTGAGGATGAGGATGATGACGAAGAGGACGATCAGGACTAGGACGAACTGGAAAAGGAAATATCCGAGGATAAAGCTGATTCCCAATAGGGCCATGTAAGAGTCTCTGTTCATCTGCACTTTGGCTAACTTCATTACGATGATCAAGAAGAAGAATGTTGAGGTTAGCTGAAAGGTTGTTGACAATATAGGAGTCCAAAAAGTCAACTCAATCACATCCACAGACCGGACAGTTCCTATCTTTCGGGACCCTTATCCTAAGGATGTTTAAGTTGCGTAAGTCTACTTGCAAGAAATTGTCCAATGGCTTGTCTAGATTGAAATCGGTTATGATCTTGAGAACTTTACTTATTGCTATGGCTGAAGCAACTGCGCCAGGTGTAAGAATCGTGGGGATAGTCTTTTCGTCACAACTCTTAGCCCTGTTAGAAAAATTGATCTGATTTTCAGGAACTATCTGTCTCATGCAGAACATGCACGGCCATCTTTCTTTGTTCGGATGGATTTCAATAACGTTCAACAAGAACTCCCTTATCCCCACATCCACATGAAGTATACGTCTCGACCAGAGGGTCTCGCCTATTTCGAACCGTGTGCTTATCCTGCCAACGCAGACTATTACAGCGTCCAGTCAATCAAAGAAGTTATCGGGTAAGTTTCTTGCCTCTTCTCAGTAGACTTCAACCTTCGTCCCGTTTCCAAGTTTCCTCAACGCTTTTGCGACGGCTTCGGCCTTGTTCCTCCCAACATCTTTCAGAGTGATACCGATCATCCTGGGAACGTTATGGATTTCTATGTTGTCAAAGTCGCACATCCTGATACAGCCAACACCAACGTACGCTGAAAAAATGGCTGATTGGCTCCCCGTTGCACCGACGCCCATTATCCCTACCTTGGCATTACTAAACTTTTCTTGATCCAGACCTCGGATTCTCATCTGTCTGTCATAGAGTTCTTCCAAGGCAGGCTTTAAGGTATATTCCAGAAGAAGAGTTAAAGCCTCATTTTTATGGATAAATTCATCTAGCTAAGAAAATTAGGGTAGCAATATGAAAAGCCTTAAGAAAATAAGAAAAACATTATCGAAACATAAAGAGGAGCTAAGGAAAAGGTTTAAAGTAAAAGAGATAGGGATTTTCAGCTCTTCAAACATCCATATAATTTTCAAAGAAATATGGAAGAGATCGGCTGGTGTGCTTGCTGTAAGCCGTCTTTTGTTTTAATGAATTCTTTATTGAAAGATTACCTAAATCTTCCAAGACCAGTATCTACCACAAAAATATGTTTAGCCTGTGGTCTGGCAGTGATTATTTATGCTATGTTTTTTGGTCAGTTAATGAAGAGTGTTGAGTTGGACAATATTTCATCAAGAAGTTTTTTAAGGTTCGTGAACTTCTCATCGCTTCCATATGCTACCAAGTAGACTCTCCAGTATTCAGCCTTTTCTCTTATAAGCGGCTGGTCTACGGTTAAGCCTGCTGTCCATTCTTCTAAGCCGTTTTCTTTGCATAGCTCGTCTTCTAGGCTTCGAAGCCCTTCCGGATTTGTGAGCTTGCGAGCTTCTCCCTTGAGTGAGCTATACCGCCTGTCGAGAAGGATTCGGTATCTCTTCTTTATCAATCCATTTGCCAATTTAGGCAGCTTCAACCGCACGAGGTGGAAGGCTTCCTTGTTACTCATGGTGAAGAAGATCGGCGTCAGGTCTTCCTTCAAGATCCTCATAGCCCTCCCAAGCATAGTCCAACCGATCATGTTAAGATCATCATCCCATAAATGGCGATAGACCTTCTCCCAGTCTCTTTGCCACCTACTTCGCAGATCATCAGGTATTCTCGCGCTTCCGTTTTCAAGGGAGATGGAGGCAGCAATCTCACAAGGTTGATATAATGCTTCACCTAGAGGCTTCCCCGGGATCGTCATAATAAAACGGTGAACATTATCTGCATTGTCAAGATCCGGGCGCCTATTCAAGAGAGGTGAAAGCTTATGCCTGCCTTGAACAACAGAGGAGACCTCCCCCAAGTCTAAACCATATTCTTCCAGAATCGAAGCGTCGTTTGCGGGACTTCTATCAAAGGCGAATCTTAATGCCCCTTCATGCCTGAATCCCAATACATCTTCCATGATCTGGTCGGATATGTGGGGAAACGGGCCGTTCCCAACATCATGTAACATCGCAGCGGCTGTTAGAAGAAGCATGTCGTGTTCGTCTCCGCCAGAAACTAGGAGAGAAAGCCGCCCGACGCCAAGCGAGTGCTGATACCTAGATGCAGTAGAGACTCGTGGGACAAGCCAACTTGGAACAGCCGATAGATCTATGTACTTCAGTCTCTGAACAACCCAGGACTTAGAGAGACTTTTTAACAATCTTCTCCTTCGGTCCTTAATGTGCATTGAAAACACTCTCAGAGATGAGACTTAATGAATTAATGTTAGAACCTAAAATTGGTGAACTTAGCTAAGTTTTACGAAATAGGTCCCTAACTCTATTTTCATCCTCGACACTCACGGCGTTTATGTATCTTGAAGCGGTGTTGATTAGGCTTTTGTCTCCGCTCAAGAGTACGCCGTCGCTGTGTATACGCGTTTGGATTTGGAGGGCGTCAGCCTCATAGATGTGATCGCTTAAAACTAGGGACCAAGCCTCCGTTAGTATAGGTGTAAGAACCGGAACAACTTCTAAAACTTTAAGGCGTAACAGCTTCATAATTTCCCTTGCGAAGTTCTCCAAGGTCCTTCTAAATTCATCTTGATCAAGCCATCCTCTCCTTTGATGTTCGTCCAATACTTCCAGCACTTCGCCGATATTCCAGATGGAGGTGACCATGTGTATTTCGCCCGCCTCGCTTTTATCGAATATGAAGTCCACGGCAGAGCTGCCCGGCTCAGTGACATATCTCTTGACTATTGCACTACTGTCGAGATAGGGCTTCAGCAACCCGCCTCCTCCTCATCTCCCTGATAAGATCTTCTGAGGGTAGACCTCTAAGCCTAGGCCTGCTCTCTTTTATTTTCTCAGAGGAGATGGCACTACTCATCTTGATCCCTAATTTCTCGAAGGCTGTTTGAACTTCCTGCTCAACGAGAAAGAATCGAAGCAGGCTTTCAACCTCATTGCTCAGCTTCCTTAATGTTCCGTGCTTCCTCAAGACGGCTTCTTTGAACTTAATCCATAGCGTTTCGTTAATGTACAGGCTAACCTTCTTCAAGCATACCACCAAACTTCTAAACGCGTAAACTGGTATCTAAGCTTTACGAGAGAAGATATCTTGATGAATCTGATCCAGATAGGTAACCTCGCTATTCATCCACCAGGCACTAATAAGGCAAGAAGACATAGCCTCAACATCTTAAACAATAGCTGTAGAATATGGACCTAGCCTCCTTGATAACTTTGGCGAGGTTATGAAAACGAATAGGAGTTTTCTGTGAGTTAGGTTGGTCTCTCTCGAGAAGTTGAGGCATCCAAAGATCGAAAGTCACGGGCCTAGTTTTGCAGTTTATTAGTATACGATTCTAAATCCTATTTCGCATTCTTAGCGAGGTTGATTATTTTCAAATCTTTTCATCTATCAGAGTTGGAATTGCTTCACTTGTTTAGGTAGTTAATCATGTCTTCGTCTAGGTCGAGCCACTTTGCTATGCCAGCTGCCATTTCAGGGTTATTTTCAAAGATTATACGTAAGTATGGAATTACCTCTTTCACAGCCTGAACTGAGGAGATGTGGCACCTCCTCCTTATCTTCATGCCAATGGCGGATAACATGGCCCTATCAGCCTTTTCACTTGATAGGTAGCGGATACGCCCTGGAAATCTGAACGGAACCCAACCTGGTGATCTTTTACTCCAAGAGGCTGCAACGCCAGCCGTCATCAGATCCAGAAAGTAACGGATAAGCGTCCAATTCTGTGTAGCTCGGACCCTTCCACGGTATATGTCGGCTCGCGAAAGGGCGTCCATCGCCGTAGCCAACTCCTTAGAATCTTTCAAGTGGTAAGG
>Ga0129297_10000413_pt1 | contig 20369 bp, 21 predicted proteins | sample I18A1metaG_FD_94708 | JGI IMG/M metagenome (GOLD analysis project Ga0129297, IMG submission 94708) | Lake sediment bacterial and archeal communities from Gulf of Boni, Indonesia to study Microbial Dark Matter (Phase II) - ​I18A1 metaG | ecosystem: Environmental > Aquatic > Freshwater > Lake >... | reverse complement strand
CTCCCGTATTCCGGGGATTGACAACAACGCAACGAGGCGAGTATCAGGGTTCCGATGAAGGTGAGACGGTATTCTCCGGTTGTACGAGTATGGCATCCGCTAAAAGGAGTTCTCGATTCAAAACAGATTGAGCCCCTTTATGGAGGTAGCGAGAACGGCTTCTTCCGGCATACTGTCCGAACGCAGTTTATTCAGTATATCCCGTAGAAGAACCTCCGGGCAAGCATTTCCGTCCTCCAGATTGTGCCGGCATCCGCTTAAAACCGGTGCTTGGAGGACTCCATAATCACTATTGGCATCAAGGAAATTTCGTCCTCGCCAAGGTGAAAGCCTCATGACATAACCCCGCTACCGGAAGTGTGCCCCATAAAAAGAACACCCATCCCCGACAGAAAGCCCCGGGCAGAGGGCTTAAAATTTATCCTCCCGGTGAATTTCATCCACTGGCCTGTGAAGCGCTACCGGGACCTCTCGGCGAGGAGCGCCCTGCAGCCCAGTCGTTTCCGTCCTGCTTTTGCTAAACAGTAGTTGTATGCTCCCGTTGTTTGATATACCTTACTATCGAAAACGGTCTTCCGGAGGAGCATATGAAAACCGCATCAAATTGCATCGCGATGCTGCTGTCCGCAGGCATTTTCTGCATGATTTTTTCCGACACGCTGGCGGCCCGGAATCCGAAGGCCCCTAAGACAATCGTTGAATTCTATAATTTCCTGAACCCGGGATCCTTGCAAAGCAGAAACGCGAAATGGTATGCCGAAGGGATCGTCGGGGAAGAGATCGAAGTTGATGTTGATATCGGGAACGGGTACCTGAAATGGACCGACCCCGGCACAGGCGGCGGCATGAAAACCATCGAGGCAGCTCTCTTTATTACGAATGATAATAGGTCTATTCTTGCCGTGTCGAGGAGCGACTTCGACGGCGTGATTGATACGTGCGACCTAAAGTTCCATGAATACAAAAATGGAATGATGGAAGAGATCAAATCAGGGATCGTGCCCGCGCTCCCCCTGGCGCTGTTCCAGAGTGAGCAATGCGACCGGAAAGGACTTGAAACATACCGGCCGCATGCGGAGCGCGCGCGCCTGAAGTATGAACTGCCGCGGTACGGAACCGTGATCACCGTTTCGGTGAGTCTCACCGGAGCCTGCTCGGGCCTGCGGTCGGGAGACCTGGTCGATGCCGAAAAGGAGAAAGTGATGAAACTCCTCGAAGGATGCTACTCGGACTCCATCGAGCTGAACTGGGACCTGAATAAAGGCATTTTCACCATCGGTAAAACATCCGCCGGGAAGAAATGATAAGCGCGTCTTGCAGGCTTTTCTTCCCGGGTAATTTCTTTTCGATATCTATTTAGGAATCTGCGTCCTCTTTCCGGGAAAGAGTTCCCGGACATAACCCCGCTTCCCGGAAGTAAGCTCCTTCTTGAACCTGCCCTTCTCCGGCAAAAAGCCCCCAGGTTGGAGGCTTAAATTTTAATCGTAAATACCGCATTGGGCCCTGCATGAGCTGACGCATGATTTTCTTTCATATTCGCTCAAGAGGGTGCAGCGCGATGCGCATTTTTCAAGGCATGACGCCTGTGTCCCCGTATATTTTGGTTTCTTCTGTTCGGATCGATAGTCGGAGGCGTCGCATGCTCCAATAAGATACTCACCGTCCACCTGACTGCATAAATCCCTGGTTGAATTGTCCTTGCAATAGATTACACCCATCCAGTCGGAATAAACGCATTTATACTGGACTGGATATACATTTGAAAGCACGAAAAATAATCCAACGCCGATGCCGATTGAAAATGCGAATAATTTTAACATGGTACACTCCTTCCATCATTTATCAATACCCGGGAAACGAATCCTCTTTCCGAGAAGCGTGCTATGGTATACCCATATCTCTTGCAAGTGTACTTTTCAAAGAAACTTTATTGCCCAATCATTAATCCCTGGGCAGGAAAGGCTGTACAAGGAGCCGCAGTGCTGGAGATCATCACGCGGCGATCCATATGTTTTTTTGCACAAAGGGACGCTCCATCAGGGAAATTATCGGGATACGCGGCATGTCCTGGCGGGGCTTCTATTTATACGAACCGGCTTACTTCGCGTTGATCCACTTCATCATCCTGCGAAGCTCGGCCCCCACCTTTTCGATCCTGTGGTTCTTCTGCTCCTCGCGCACCTTGTTGAAGAAGTGGCGCCCGTCCTCGTTCTCCCTGATCCAGCGCTTCGCGAACGAGCCGTCCTGCACCTCGGCGAGGATCTTCTTCATTTTGCGGGAATGGTTTTCACCGGATGCGTCTATCGCCGCGTACCATGCGGCTTCTCCCTCATTCCTTCAATGAAATGCCATAACGGCGCCACGGTAATGTTTTTGGGCATCGGATAGGGCCCGGGTACGGGAGCGATCACCCATGATTCCGTAATTGCAAGGGCTTCCCGTGCATGGTAAAAGCCTCTTCCCAGTTCGGGTGCAGAGGAAACCTTGAATTCCACTGCAATCCTTCTTTGTCCTTTTTCCAGTATCAGGTCGATCTCCGCTCCCGTTGAACCGCGGTAATAAGAGGCCGTCCACGTGGGAAGCTCGGAAAGAATATTTTCGATCGCGAAGCCTTCCCACGAGTAACCGTATATGGGATGCCCAAGGAGATCGTTCCACGATTCTATCTCGAGCAGCGAGTGCAGCAGGCCCGTATCCCTGATATAGCATTTGGGCGATTTTATTACGCGCTTCTTTACATTTGTACTGTACGAAGGAAGTATTCTGACAAGGAAGGTCCGGGCAAGGATATCGATATATGATCGGACGGTATTGTGGCTCACTCCCATGGCCTCGCTAATTTTCGAATAATTGAGCGTCTGCCCGTGCGAGTGCGCGCACATGGTCCACAATCGCCTCATGGACGCAGCGGGGATGTTGAATCCCAGCTGGGGGATATCTCTTTCCAGGTAAGTCTTAATGAAATCGGTGCGCCATAACGCGCTTTCGCTTTCCGCGGCAAGAAAACTCCTCGGATAGCCTCCCCTTAGCCAGATTTTTCTCAATTTTGCCGCATCATGCCCCGGGTTAACTTCGGAATTCAAAAAGGGGGTGAGCTCCAGGTAGGCAATTCTGCCGGCCAGGGATTCGGAGCTTTGTCGCAGAAGGTCGCGTGACGCGGATCCCAGAATCAGCAGGCGTCCATTCATGCCGCTCCTGTCGAGGATGCTCCGCAGCGCGGGAAATATTTCCGGAGCGCGCTGAACTTCGTCGAGGCAAACCAGTCTGTTCAGGTTGATTTCGAAGAAAGCCTCAATATCGTCGATTTTCCGCAGATCGGAAGGGCTTTCCAGGTCGAGGAATACGGCATTTTTATGGGAAGCGAGTATCGAACGGGCCAGGGTGGATTTGCCGCACTGTCTCGGTCCAAGAATCGCGACAGCCGGATTGTGTTGGAGCCTGTTCGCCAGGGTGGAGGCAAGTGAGCGGGTTATTAAACTCTGCATATTGTAATCAATAATTACAATATGCAGAGTATGTCAAGAACTATTTGCGAGGAAACTGCGACATCCTGCGCATCAAAAAACAAGGGGCCCGGATTGGTTTCCGCGCCCCTGCGCACAGTACTTCCGCGTTACGGGAGAATGCTACTTCGCGTTGATCCACTTCATCATCCTGCGAAGCTCGGCCCCCACCTTTTCGATCTTGTGGTTCTTCTGCTCCTCGCGCACCTTGTTGAAGAAGGGGCGCCCGTCCTCGTTCTCCTTGATCCAGCGCTTCGCGAACGAGCCGTCCTGCACCTCGGCGAGGATCTTCTTCATCTCGGCGCGGGTGGCGGCGTTGACGATGCGCGGGCCGCTCACGTAGTCGCCGAACTCCGCCGTGTCGGACACGGAGTAGCGCATGTAGTTGATCCCGCCCTGGTAGAAGAGGTCCACGATCAATTTAAGCTCGTGCAGGCACTCGAAGTACGCGATCTCGGGCTGGTACCCGGCCTCCACCAGCGTGTCGAACCCGGCCTTCACCAGTTCCGACGCGCCGCCGCAAAGGACCGCCTGCTCGCCAAAGAGGTCCGTTTCCGTTTCTTCCTTAAATGTGGTTTCGATGACGCCCGCGCGCGTCGCGCCTATCCCCTTGGCGTAGGCGAGAGAGGTCTGCTTCGCACCGCCGGAGGCGTCGTTGTGGATCGCGATGAGGCAGGGCACGCCCGCTCCCTTTTCGTACTCGCTGCGCACCAGGTGCCCCGGTCCCTTGGGGGCGACCATGATCACGTCGACCTCCTTGGGAGGCACTATCTGCCCGAAGTGGATGTTGAAGCCGTGCGAGAACACGAGCGTCTTGCCGGTCTTTAAGCTGGGCTCCACGTCGCTCTTGTAGAGCTTCGCCTGGATGTGGTCCTGCGCCAGGATCTGGATGATGTCCGCCTTCTGCGCGGCCTCCTTCGCGGAGACGGGCTTGAAGCCGTGCGACTCCGCGAGCGCGAAGTTTTCGGTGCCGGGAAGCTCGGCGATGATGACCTGCAGCCCGCTGTCACGCAGGTTCTGCGCCTGTGCGTGTCCCTGGCTCCCGTAGCCTATGACGGCGATGAGTTTATTTTTGAGCAGCCCCAGGTCGGCGTCGCTGTCGTAATACATTTTTGCCATATGAATCCTCCTTGCGGATTGAATGCTGGATTTAAGATCCCCTGCCGGGAGCGCCCGCGGGAAGCGTTTCCGGAGCGCCTATATTCGCCGCGACCGGCCGCGTGTCAATAGTTTTATGCGCGGGCGCTCAGTCCCTGGCCATCGAGACACGCCCGGTGCGGATCATCTCCTTGATCGAGTACGGCCGCAGGAGCTCAATGAAGCTGTCGATCCGCTCGGGATCGCCGGTGACCTCGAGCGCGATGGTCTTGAGCGAGATGTCCACGATCTGGGCCTTGAAGATTTCCGCGATCTGGAAGACCTCGGTGCGCTTGGCGGGCGACGCGTTCACCTTCACCAGGGCGAGCTCCCTCTGGACGGAAGCGTGCCCCGTGAGGTCGGTGACCTTGATGACGTCTATGAGCTTGTTCAGCTGCTTCTTCACCTGCTCGATGATGCGGTCGTCGCCCGTGAGCACGATGGTCATGACCGAGATGTCGCTGTGCTCGGTCTGGCTCACGGTGAGGGAGTCGATGTTGTAGCCGCGCGCCGAAAAGAGTCCCGCGACCCTGGCGAGCACGCCGAACCTGTTTTCCACCTTGACGGAGATTACGTGCATCATACGAGTTCCCTCGTGATCATTTCTTTTACCGATTTGCCGGCCGGGATGATCGGGTACACGTTCTCTTCCCTGTCCACGTGGAAATCGAGTATGGTGGGCCTGTCCTTGATCGACAGCGCCTTTTTTATGGCCTTGTCCACTTCGTCCCGTGACTCGATCCTGATGCCCGCGGCGCCGTAGGCCTCGGCGAGCTTCACGAAGTCGGGAGCGAAGCTGATGCAGCTGTGTGAATAGCGCTTGTCCCAGAAGAGCTGCTGCCACTGGCGCACCATGCCCAGGAAGCCGTTGTTCAGGATCGCGATGATGATGGGGAGCCGGTGCTGCACGGCGACGATGAGCTCCTGTATGTTCATCTGGATGGAGCCGTCCCCCGCGATGTCGATGACGCGCCTGTCGGGCCGCGCGAGCTGCGCGCCTATGGCCGCAGGAAACCCGAACCCCATGGTCCCCAGGCCCCCCGAGCTTATGAAGCTCCTGGGCTCGGTGAACTGGTAGAACTGGGCCGCCCACATCTGGTTCTGGCCCACCTCGGTGGTGATGATGGCGGCCCCTTTAGTGAGTTCGTAGATCCGTTCGATCACCATCTGAGGCTTGATCTTGGTTCCCGCCGTGCCGTAGGTAAGGGGGTTCTCTTCCTTGATCTTCAATATCTTTTCGACCCATTCCTGTATCTGCGGGGGCTTCACTATCTTCGTCATTTCGTGGAGCACCGACTTGCAGTCGCCCACGATGGGAATGTCCACCTGTACGCTCTTGGAGACGCTGGCGGGGTCGATGTCGACGTGGATCACCTTCGCCTCGGGAATGAACTCGTTCACGTTTCCGGTCACACGGTCGTCGAAGCGCGCGCCCACCGCGATGAGCAGGTCGGAATCGTGGACGGCGCGGTTGGCGTAGAAGGTGCCGTGCATCCCCAGCATCTTGAGCGAGAGCCTGTCGGTTTCCGGGTATGCGCCAAGCCCCATGAGCGTCGTGGTGATGGGGATTCCCGTCTTCCGGACGAAGGCGACGAGATCGTCCGAGGCGTTGGACGAGATCACCCCGCCCCCGGCGTAGATCACGGGACGCTTCGAGGACTCGATGAGCCTGCACGCCTTTTCGATCTGGACCGGGTGCCCCTTGTAGACTGGCTTGTAGCTGCGCAGGCTCACCTCGTCCGGGTATGCGAACTTCGCTTCGCCCTTTGACACGTCCACCGGGATGTCGATGACGACGGGACCGGGCCTGCCGGTCGAGGCGATATAGAATGCCTCCTTCACGATGCGCGCCAGGTCGTTCACGTCCTGGACCAGGTAGTTGTGCTTGGTGATGGGGCGCGTGATGCCGGTGGTGTCGGCCTCCTGGAAGGCGTCGTTGCCTATCATGCTCGTGGAAACCTGTCCGGTGATGACCACGAGGGGCACCGAGTCCATGTGGGCCGTCGCGATCCCCGTGATGGCGTTGGTCGCGCCGGGACCGGAGGTCGTGAGCGCGACTCCCACCTTTCCGGACGCGCGGGCGTAGCCGTCCGCCGCGTGAACGGCTCCCTGCTCATGCCTGGTAAGTATGAACCTGAACGGGGCGTCAAAGATGTGGTGGAAGATGGGAATGACCACCCCGCCGGGATAGCCGAACATCACCTCGACCCCTTCCTTCTTCAGGCTCTCAATAAGAATTTCGGCACCGGAAATCTTCAATAGAAACACCTCGAAACATCGTCAATCGGCACAGCTCGCCTCACCCTGAGGCAGCGCACGCATCCAGGAAAAAAATGGAATTCTGTGCTCACCTGCACGGCGATGTCAACATAATTTACTTTAATGTCGGGCGGGTGTCCATAAAAAATTAAAGGGAAAAGTATTTGCATAAAATAGCCGTTATTTTTTGAATTCACACACGGGCCCGTTTTGGATTTGATTATTCCGCGCGCCCGCGGTATATTATTCTATTGTGAATCAGGCCGGACAACAGGGACGAGGAAGCGGTTTGACCAGGATAGCGACGAAAAAACGATTGGTATATTATGGAAGCCAGGCGCTCCGTGAGAAGGCCCGTGCGATTAAAGACATCGACGACGGGCTCATCGACCTCATAGAGTCCATGTTCAACATCATGTACCGGGCCAACGGGATCGGCCTTGCGGCGCCGCAGGTGGACGTGGGCTCGCGGCTCATCGTGCTCGACCTGGAACATTACCAGGGGCCCGCGATGGCGCTCATCAACCCGGTTATCACGAAGCGATCGACCATCCTGGATCCCTACGAGGAGGGATGCCTCTCGGTGCCGGGCATCACGGCGGAAATCATGAGGCCGGTCGAGATCTCCGTGAAGGCCGTTTCGCCCGAGGGAAAGGAGCTCGCGTTCGACGCGGACGGGCTACTTGCGCGCGTGATCCAGCACGAGGTGGACCACCTGGACGGGGTCCTCTTTATTGATTACCTGGAGGACTTCGCCCGGAAGGAGCTCACCCAGGAGCTCAAGAAAATCAAGAAGATGAACAAGGCATCATGAGGATCGGGTTCTTTGGCACGCCCGGGATCGCGGCCTACGCCCTCGAACACCTGACCACTCACTTTGACATCGCCTTCCTGGTCACCGGGGACGACAAGCCGGCGGGCAGGGACCTCCAGATCACGTGCAGCCCCGCCAAGGAGGTCGCGCGCGCCCACGGCATCGCGGTCCTTCACCCGAAATCGCTCAGGGACGAGTCCTTCATCGCCGCCCTCAAATCGTTCAACGCCGACATCTTCGTCGTCGTCGCCTACGGGCGCCTCATTCCACGCGAGGTCTTCACGCTTCCGAGGCTTGGCACGATCAATCTGCACCCCTCGCTCCTCCCGCGCTACCGCGGGGCCGCTCCGGTAGAATGGGCGATCATGCACGGCGAGCCCCGGACCGGCGTCACCGTGCAGCTCATCAACGAGCGGCTGGACGCGGGCGACATCGTTATGCAACGCGAGATTCCGCTCACCGATTCCATCACCGCGGGCGAGCTCTACGAAATCGTGTTGCCGACGGGCTCACACCTCCTCGTCGAATCCATCCGCCTGCTCGAATCCGGAAGGGCCGCGCCCGTCGTGCAGGACGAGGCGCAGGCGAGCTACTGCGGGAAGATCGACAGGGAGACCGCGCGCATCGACTGGACCATGCCGGCCGTCCAGATCAACAATCTGGTGAGGGGGCTCAACCCCAAGCCGGGAGCGATGACCGGTTTCAGGGACATGCTTTTCAAGATATGGAAGACCGCGCCCCTGGCGGAAGAGGCGCCGTGCGCTCCCGCGCCCGGCGTCCTGTTCGTGCACCGGAAGAAGCGACTCCTGGTGGGAACGGGAAGCGGGTTTCTCGAGGTGCTCTCGCTCCAGCCCGAACGCAAAAAGGCGATGGACGCGGCATCGTTCATAAACGGCTACCGGCTGACCGCCGACGCGCGGTTCGGTTCCCGGCCGTCGGGCGCGTAGCGCCATGGGACGCAAGGACGAGAACCGGGACAGGAAAAGGCCGCGCGCCCGCGCGCGGGCGGACGCCCTCCAGGGACCGGGGCCCGTGCCGCTCCAGGAAAAGAACAGGGCGCGCGAGCTCAGGACTACAGCATGGTGGAGAAAAAAAATCGCGGCGGGAACGTGCCATTACTGCGGGAAGACCGTCGGTCCCCACGGCCTCACCATGGACCACATCATCCCGCTTTCGCGCGGGGGAACCTCGGAGCGCTTCAACATCGTCGCCGCCTGCAAGGAGTGCAACAACAGGAAGAACTACCTTCTCCCCGCGGAATGGGAGGAGTACCTGGATTCCATAAAAAATCCCCCCCGATAAATAAATTTATTGAAAAATATGCCGAAATTTAACTACAGTTAGGCTTTGGTGCGCACACAAACATCTCCAGGGCGGCAAGCGGCCCGCACTAAAGGATTACGGAGCAATGGCGGATAACAAGGGTGAGGCGATTCGCAAGGGCGAGCTGCTGATCGTTCAGGGAAGCGAGCCTAAATATATCTATTACCTCCAGAGCGGGGCAGTGGAGATCCTCTCCGCGCCCGCCGAATACGTCGATCTTCATTCCGACATCCTGATCTCCAGGAGCAGGCGCGTAGGCGTCATCCAGGAGAAGAGCGTCATCTCCGGGATGAGCATACTCTTCAACGAGCCCTACAAGAAATCCGTCCGCGCGATCGAAGACTCCATGGTCATGAAGTACCCCATACGGGAGGGCGGCATTACGCAGGTCCTCTCGGAGAATCCCTCGCTCGCGATGAACCTCTTCAGCCACGTGATAAAGCGGCTCGAGCTTTCCATCAGCGACGCGGCCAAGTACGCGAGGCTCTACCAGAACCTGGCCCTCGTGAACGACAACATGGGCCTCATCTACAGGAAGATCGGCTGGGGGACCGCGCCCGACCAGCTCCTTGCGCGCGCAGACCAGGTGTTCGACGCCTATTCGCGCAGCGGCGGCACCTTTCCGTCCGTGATCGACGCGAAGTTCCTCATCAAGGACAACAGCAGCATGCTCAAGAAGAAATACGCGTACCCGGGGCTCCCGCTCGAGTCGCTCGTCGACATGCGTCAGTGCATGTTCATGTCCCGCCTGGGGCGCCTTGACGGGAACATGCTCCTCCCGGTCATGCGCAGCGACCCGGCGATTCCCGCGTACATCTTCGAAACGATCGCCGAAAACCTCATGAAGGTCCTGGACCGCATCGAAGCCATCCATACTTCCATAGACGAGGAGCTGTCCCAGCTGTACGGGGCGCAGGAGAGCTGGGCGGGATTCCTGATCGACCAGGGGGCGCTCAACGCGTGGCAGAAGAACGGCAGGATCTCCGACGACTTCCTGAAGAATTTCCTTTCCGTGTCCGTGAAGTTTCACAACTTCTTCGAGGAGATCTCCGGGAAGAAGCTCTCCGACGAGTACCCGGCGTTCAAGAAGCTCCATGATTTCTACACCGGCCAGAAGGACCGTCCCGCCGCAGCCGCGGCGGCGCCGTCCAGGGAGGCCGCGGCGGCAGCGGCGCCAGCCCCCGGGGGAGGCCGGGCCCGGTCCACCGGGACGCTCTACCAGAACTCCCTGCAGCAGATCTTCGAGTTCGCGGTGGTGGACAAGGAATTCCAGACGAACATGCTCAAGGCCCTCAACGAGTTCAAGAAGAGCGCCAATCCCTTCAGCACGGAAATAGAAGGAAGAAAGACCCGCCGCCTCATCGCGAAGATGTATTACGACCTCTACAAGCAGGTTTTCATACGGAGCAAGAAAGAGCCGTCCACCCCCGCGCCGGTAAGGCTCATGCTCAACTTTGGCTTCCTCGACGAGACCATGATGGACGAGGCCCAGGTGACGGAGCTCCACTCGCTCACGCTGCGCTCCCAGGAGATCACGGATTTCCCCATCTATTTCGAGGACGAGTTCCTCTCGCTCATCTACGAGGGAAAGGAAAATCCAAGCATCAACGAGATGGGTATGACCTACGAGGCGCACCTGCGCGAGGAGGAAAAGCACCGCAGCAAGGGAAAAGACGACATGGCCGCGGGTGCGGACGAGAATTTAAAGAGAGTAATGTACGAGGTCGACCACAGGCTGCTCAACACCATGGCGGTCTGCTCGGGTTCCACCGCCACCGCGTTTCCCATCCTGACCAACATGGTCATCAAGGGAAACCCGGCGAATTTCTACACCTCCAAGAAGAAGCTTGATTCCATCGCCCGCAACCTCCGCGAGATCGACTACTCGGTCTTCTACCGCGAGGTGATCGAAAAGGTGGGCGAGGCGCGCGAGATCATCGAGGAGGAGGTCCTTCCCAGCTTCATCCTGATCCCCTCGTTCGGGACCAAGAGCATGCTCTGGCAGGAGCTCGACGGAACGAACAGGAAGAGCCGGGGCCGCATCGTGATTCCCACCCTCTTCATGGGCGACCTCCAGAAGAACCTCGCGCACACCTTCGCCTGCTTCCGCTGGGAGCTCAACCGCACCCTCAAGGGCGCCATGTGGGCGGACCCGGTGGAGGGCGGACTCACGGGCGTGTACTTCGACTACGTCAACTTTTTCAAGAAGATGTCCAAGCTCTCGGTCGAAACGAAGGCTTCCATCGAGGAGCGCTTCAAGAGCATACGCACGAACCGCGACCGTTTCGCCGACGACTACATCATGTGGGTCCTGTTCGAGCGCGAGGGCATCATGAAGTGCAACGCCGTGGTGCGCGAGATGATGTACCGCTACGTCCCGTTCAGGAAAGACGTGCGCGACAAGCTGGAAAACATGCCGGTCTTCAGTGAGATCGCCACCAAGTTCAAGAACATCCGCAACCGCGAATTAACGGGCTACCAGCGCAAGTTCAAGAAATACGCGGACGGAGAGGGCAAGCTTCCCGAGGCGCTGCAGCGCTTTCTTGACTTCATGCAGAACTGAAACCGCTTGACAGGCGCGGCCCCGGCTCCCCATACATGCACCAGCGCGCGGCGCGAAAATAATTCCCTGCGGACCATGCCCATGAAAAGACTGCTGATCCTTGCATCATTCCTGCTGTTGTCTTCGCCGCTTGTCGTCTCGTCCCGCTGCTACTCTGGCCCGGACAAGGACCGCATGCCCGCCGACGTGCGGCCCCAGGAAAACGTGGAGAGCGCGGCCCTCCAGGAGGAAGCTGTCCGTGATGCATCCAGCCGCGCGCTCCTCGTCAACCCGGAAAAATACACCGCCGGCGGCGCCGGTTACCACAGGAAGCACGAGCGCTGCCTCCTCACCATCGGCTTCGTGCTCGCAGGCAGGAAGAAGCTGACCGTCGCGGAGCAGAGCATAGGGATCTACCACGACCGCAAAGACGGGAAGAGGGAGCGCTACTACCTGGGGCTCGACGTGAGCGCGCCGCGCGGGTCGTACGATCCCGGCGATCCCTTCGAGAAGAGCGCGCAGCGCATCCTCGAATCGCAGCTGGGCGACATCGTCACCGTGGCCTGGTCAGGCAGCGCGCTCTTCGCCGAGGAGCGCGTCACGGGAATGGTCGTGGGGTTCCGGTGGTCGGGGCCCGGGGGGGGCGAATCGCTTTCCATCTGGATGGACAAGCGCGACCTGGGGAAATACGCCAGGCGCGAGCTTCTATTAAAGGAGCTCATCGGCAAGAGCGAGATCACCAACGCGAAGGGGAAGCTCGTGAGGCTCATACCATAGCCGCGAGCTCCTTGACGAGCGTGCGGATCTCCATCATCGTACCCACGCTTATGCGCACGTACTCCGACTGCACCGGCCCGTTGAACCAGCGCACCAGTATCTTGCGTTCCTTGAGCCCCTCGTATATGCTTTTCGCGGCGACTTTGGGGTGCTTCACGAAGATGAAGTTCGCCTTCGAAGGAACGATCTGGAACCCGATCTCCGCGAGCTTCTCCTCCAGGAACTCCTTGTTCTCCCGCACCATGCGCGTGCTGTACTTGAAGTTCTTCGCGTCGGCCAGCGCCGCCAGCGCACCCGCCTCGGCGAGTCGGTCAACGTTGTAGGAATCCTTGAGCTTGATGAAGCCGCGGATGACCGCCGGCTGCGCGACGGCGAGCCCCACGCGCAGTCCCGCGAGCGAATAGGACTTGGAGAGCGAGCGCGTCACCACGAGGTTCCCGAACTCGCTCACCAGCGGGAGCGCCGTCTCCCCGTAAAAGTCCACGTAGGCCTCGTCCACGACGAGCAGGCCCTTGAACTTTCCCAGGAAGGCGCGGATCTCCTTCACGTCGACCCCCTTGCCCGTGGGATTGTTCGGGTTGGCGACGATCGCCAGGTTGCACTTCTTCTTTATGAAGCCGGCAAAGTTCACGTCCAGGTTTTCGTCAAGGTCGATCTTCTCATAGGCGATGCCGTTCGCCTCGGCGAGCGTGTAGTAGAGCGAGTACGAGGGATAGGGAAAGCCCGCCCGGCCCTCGGGGTCCACGAAGCCGCGAAAGAGCAGCGTGAAGATCTCGTCGGAGCCGTTGCCCACGAAGACGTTGTCGGCCGAAAGCCCGTTCTGCTGCGCGAAGAGCTCGCGTACCTTCATCGTTGTGGGATTGGGATAGCGCCTGAGGTCCGGGGTGCAGGCCTTCCTGAGCGCCTCCAGCACCGCGGGCGACGGCGGGAACGGGTTCTCGTTGGTGTTGAGCTTGATGAACTCGTCCAGGTTGTCGGGCTGTTCGCCCGGTATGTATTCGGCCATGTTCTTGAGCCGCGTGTTCCAGTAGTTCATGATGATATTCCTTCAGGCATTAAATTTCGCGTAACGGAAGCTTCATGCGGTCTGGGCGCGCCCGATTATTTCCCTTACATCGGACACGCCCGTGGTATGCATGTAGTCCTCGAGCCGCTCGACGCAGCTAATTGGCGCGCGCGGGTCAACGAGCGTCATGGTGCCGATCGATACGGCGCACGCCCCCGCCATGAGGAACTCGAGCACGTCCTCGATCGAGCCTATCCCCCCGATGGCGATCACCGGGATGTCCACCCGCGCGCACATCTCGTAGACGATCCTGAGCGCGATGGGACGGATGGCCGGTCCCGAGAGGCCCGCGACCTTGTTCAGGAAATGCGGCTTCCCCTTCCGGATGTCGATCTTCATCCCCAAAAACGTATTCACCGCCGAAACCGCGTCGGCCCCGCAGTCCTTCGCCGCGCGCGCGAATTCCGTGACGTCGGTGACGTTGGGCGAGAGCTTCACGATGAGCGGGACGGTCGCGACCTTCCGCACCGCCGTGACGAGCGCCGTGAAGGTGGGGACGGACCTCCCGAAGGCCATGCCTCCCTCCTTCACGTTGGGGCAGCTCACGTTGAGCTCGAGCGCCGCGACGCCGGGAGTCTCCGAGAGCACCCGGCAGAGCTCCACGTTCTCGTCCACCGAGTGCCCTGCCACGTTCGGGATGACGGTCGCGCCCTTTTCCCGGAGGAAGGGCATCTTCTGGGAAAGAAATTTCCCGATTCCCACGTTCTCCAGGCCTATGGAATTGAGCATGCCCGAGGGCGTCTCGAGTATGCGCGGTCCCCTGTTCCCCGGGCGCGGCTCGATGGAAAGCCCCTTCGTGAAGATGGCCCCCAGGCGCGCGATGTCGCAGTAGCCCGAAAGCTCCTCCCCGTACCCGGCCGTGCCCGAGGCAACGGTGACCGGGTTCCTGAGCGTGAGGCTCCCTATGGAAACGGAGGTGTTCATGGTGCGTGTAGACAAGCCTACGGAGCCGGGTTCGTCAAGAAATAAAACGCTTGCAGGCGTCTTATGCCGGCAACAAACTTAACGGGCGTGTAAGAATGGGTTTACTATGTTAGATCCAGATAAGAATTGAAAAAGCTGCCTACTTCAATAAGATATTGTCGCCAAACAAAATCCCTTAAAGAAGGAGGCAGCTTGATGAGCACTTTGAATATACAGCGGCATGTGGTGGAAAATCAAGAAGTTTTCGTGGGACTCGAAGACTCCAAGAGGACCTGGGTGGTGTGCGCGAGGAGCGGCGGCATGATAGTTCAGGAAACGAGCATGCCCGCGATCTATGATGGACTAAAAAATTACCTCAGGAACAGCTTTCCTGGGTGCAGGATCAAGATAGTATACGAAGCGGGATTCCGGGGGTTTGGATTGCACGATCGGCTAGTGGAGGACGGTTTCGAGTGTACTGTGACCCCACCACATACAGTAACCGAGGAAAAGTGCAGCCGCCAGAAGAATGACCGCGTGGACAGCCGGAGGCTGGCCAAGAACCTGGAGAACCGGGATTGCGGGCGTTGTCACGTGCCGGATAAACAGCTTCGTGAGGATCGACAACTATCGAGGTTGTACGAACAGGTGCAAAGAGACATTACGCGTGAAAGCAACAGGATACGAAGAGCCATTGACTTTCACGGTCTGGACGGACACTTCAGGGCGGGAAAGTGGACCCGGAAGGATTACAAAGAGGCGAAGAAGGCGCTGGATGGACTTGAGCTCTCCTACTCACTTCGGGTGTCATTTGAAACGTATTACAGGCTGATAGAAGCGCTGTGGGAGACCAAGAAGGAGTTAATCAAAGAGTTGAAAATCCTGGCACAGTCATCTCGTTACAAGAAGCAGGTAACACTTCTGAAAAGCGTTCCTGGAATCGGCATTATGACGGCGATGCGCCTGCTCCTCGAATGGGGAGATGTGAGCCGATTTTCCCGGAAAGAGGAGTTCGTGAATTTTCTTGGCTTGGCGCCGCGGGAGCACAGTTCGGGAGATCGAGAGCACCGGGGCCATATTACCCGGCAAGGATGTCGCTGGGTGCGCGCGTGGCTGGTAGAAAGTGCGTGGGTTGCGCTGCGTCACGATCCAGTCTTGTTGTCGAAATTCAACAGGATAGCGTCTCATAGTGGCAGGAAGAAGATTGCGATAGTGGCTGTGGCGCGAACGCTTGCGACACGGTGTCGCGCAATACTTATGTCAGGGGAAGAATATACAATTGGGCTAGTAGCGTAAGGGAAGGCAGGAAAATGACATTCCCAGGCATCCAGTTAGGTATTCAATGAAAGGATTCATGACTAAATTGGCGCATGACGCTCCTCATCTTGTAAAACGATTACGTAAAAGGGTTTGTCAGCGCCATTAATTCAGGACGAACATGTAAACGGTGCCCAGAGCACGAATAGCGGATTAGAAACTTTCGGTGTACCCTGGAGATGCGGGAAAAGGAGAACGAAAAATTATTGATGAGGTCGGCAATAATTATTTGAAATCTACATAGCGGAGATGGGGGGATAGACGAGATCAAGGGGATAAAAATATTGATACTACAAGATTCTGATTCTGAACAATTAAGTGACCAGGGGGAACAAGTTTAATGAATGCGCTAAAACTATTTGACCGCCTCACAAAAAAATCCTTATCTCCTCAATCTCATCAATCCCCCTATCCCCTGCTCTTACACATTCTTTCGCTATGACGTCCAAGTCCATTCGGAGGATGAATATGCCTGTCATGAAAATTTTTAACTGGGGTCCCATCTGCCTCCTGGCGCTTACCGCGTGCGCTGACGGCGGAAAGGGTACGTACACCTACGCGCGTCCCCTGATGGGGACGATCGTCAACCTTACCATCTGCGCGGACACGAAACGCACGGCCGACAGTGCGGCCCAAAAGGCCTTCGAGGCGATCGAGGAGGTCGAGCGGCTGATGAGCCCTAAAAGCGAGGCCGGGGACGTGTTTCGCCTGAACGAGCAGGCGGCGCTCCGGCCGGTCAGGATTTCGCCGCGCACCTTCATGCTCATACAGCGCGCAAACGAGGTTGCCGCCCGCACCGGCGGCGCCTTCGACGTGAGCTTCGCCGCGCTCGAGCGTCTCTGGAACTGGAAAGACCCAGGCTTCGTCCCGCCGCAGGCCGCGGAGGTGACCAGGGCGCTCCCCTTGATAAACTATCGGAACCTCCGCCTTAACCCCATGACGAACGAGGTCTCGTTCGCATTCACGGGAATGAAGGTTGGACTGGGCGGCATCGCGAAGGGCTACGCGTCGCAGTGCGCGGTCGAGGCGCTCAGCGAGGCGGGGATCAGGGACGCGATCGTCGCGAGCGCCGGGGACATACAGGTGATGGGCGCGAAGGACGGCGAGCCGTGGCGCGTGGGGCTCCAGCACCCGCGCGAGAAGTCCATCCTGTGCGCGATCCTCATGCGCGACGGCGACGCGGTCTCCACGAGCGGCGACTACGAGCGCTACGCCGAGTACGGCGGGGTGCGCTACCACCACATCATGGACCCGAAGACGGGATATCCCGCAAGGGGGTTTGTTTCGGTATCGGTAATCTCGAAGAGCGCGGTGGATTCGGACGCGTACTCTACGGCGCTGTTTGTGATGGGGCCGGGGAAGGTGGAGCGGTTCATCAAGGAGCATCCGGAGCTGCAGGTGATTGTTATTGATGAGCAGATGAGGGTTAGTGCTTCTAAAGGATTAAAGGAGAGGATAAAGTCGGAGGGGGCGATAGCGGTGAGGTGGATGTGAGGTGGAGTTCCACGAGACGGACCCAAGGCGGCACCTGGTCGAATCCGGAAAGGTTCGAACGAAATGGTTGACAACAATGGCATAATTATTATATTTATCATATAAATATGATTAATACAGGTAAACCTTTATGCCTACAAAACCAATCAGTATCACCATCGATGAAGACGTTTCACACAAACTCGATCGCCTCGCAACCGAGACTCATCGCAAGAAAAGCTATTATGTGAACGAGGCCCTCCGCGCGTATTTCGAAGAGATCGAGGATTATCAAATTGCCCTGTCGCGGAAAGGCGGAAAAACCGTTTCACTTGCCAATGCGAAAAAAGAATTGGGTATCTGACCCTGAATGTACGCGGTAGTATTTGAAAAACGGTGTCTTCGCGAGCTGAAGCGTCTCGACAGGCAGGTCACAAAGAAAGCCTTTGAAATCATTGAAAACCGTATTGCAAAAGACCCGCATAGCGCCAAGGCGCTTACCGGTCCCTACCGCGGATTGTATAGCTATAGGTATGGAGATTATCGGATTATTTATGAGATCGTTGAGGCGACGATAACTGTCGTGGTGCTGAGGGTTGGGCATCGCAAAAGCGTGTATGATGGATTATGATGAGGTTTTGATATACTCACCATGATTCGACTTCTCGTCCAAGATCCTCAAGCTAGATCGTCTCGCCTTTTTTGATCGCTTCAAGCCTTCTTTTTATTTTATCGATTACGTATAGGCGGTACATGATGTCTTCCATTGAATCGGTATCGGGAAGAGATGTTATCGCCCTTATGGCTTCCTGTTTGCTTGTGTGCATAGTGTATATATCCCCTTTTGCAGATAAACTGGTATTAAAACAGGTACCCGACAATAATCAAGCCGAAAAATGGAATGGGGCAGGGAAAGGTGGTGCGCCTCATGAAAGAATACCGGTGATGGATCTTCATCTTGACAATTCTCATGTTTCAAGTACCATTTTGGAATGGATAACCAACGGAAACGTAGGGAGATTGAAATTATGGCTTTTAAATACAAGCGAACAACTTACTTTATAATTGTTTCTTTGATCATTATCGCAGCTTCTCTCATCGTCAGAGGCATTATTAAGCCGAAAAACGCGGATACGCTTATAAACGACGCGATGGAGGAAATCAAAAGAGGCGACTTTAACGACGCAATCAAGAATTATACTGATGCCCTGAAGCTCAAGGGCGACGATCCCACCACCTTCTACAACAGGGGCGTCGCATACATGAACAAGGGCGATTACGAGAAGGCAATCCAGGATTATTCGAAGGCGATCGAGCTAGATCCAAAGAACCTAGCGGCGTACAACAACAGGGCCCTGTCGTACAGGAGCACGGGTAAATATGACGATTCCATCAAGGATTATTCCCGCGTGCTCGAGCTCAAGGCCGATTTCTCAACAGCCTGGTACGGGCGCGGGCTCGCATACCAGCAGAAGGGCCTCCGCGACCGGGCGCTCGCCGATTTCAGGAAGGCGCTTTCGCTGGGGTTTGAGGGAGCAAAGCAGAACATCCAGGAACTGGAAAAGAAATAGCCCCCCTTCCCTCCGCTACCGGTAGCACCGATTCATCCGGTGCTACCAGGTGGCTCCTCCGTCAATCGACTTGGCGAACTTCAGGTACCCGTTCGTCACGTCGTAGTAGGTGATCCCGATCACGTCCTCATCAATTACCAGCATCGAACTGAACTGGCCAACATCCCCGGTCGTATCAACATTAACCCGAGAAGCCACCGGCCATGTTGCTCCTCCATCGGTCGACTTTGCGATCTTCAAATTTAAGTTACCGGTCGAATCATAGTAACTGATGTAGATGTAACTGTTGATGTCCACCCCTATTGAAGTATACTGACCTGTTACCGCCGTATCGTCGACCGTGGTCGCAGTCCATGGTCCGGTTACTGCAGTCGCCGACGCGAATTTAAGCGCGGAGTTTGTAACATCGTAGTAACTGATATAGATATTGGTGTTCAAGCCGTCAAAATCGGTCGTGATTGAAGTAAATTGGCCGACATCGCCGCCCGTATCGACCTGAACGATGTTCCCACCAAGCCAGGTCGCGCCTCCATCGTTGGAGCCGGCGACCTTAAGGTCGAGGGTCGTCGCGTCATAGTAACTGATATAGACGTTCGAGCCATCAACTGTTATTGAAGCATATTGCCCCACATTGGCGCCGGAATCCACAGGAACGATGCTCGCGCCCGGCCACGTGGCGCCATAATCAGTCGACTTGGCGAATTTCAGTGCCCCACCGCTGGTTGACTGATAATACGCTACGTAGAGAGTTCCGCCAATCGCGTACAGCGAGCTGTATTGACCGACCGAATCTGTTCCGCCGCCATCGTCGATTACTACGGGTGAATTCCAACTGCTTCCTCGATTGGACGACCGTGCAAACTTCAGCCTTCCAGTCACGCCTCCGTCGGCATCGTAATAGCTGATATACACATAGTCGCCATCCGCGGCGATCGAGGAATACTGCCCTACCGTGGCAGTATTGTCCACCAGGCGGGTCGTCCAGGTGAGGCCCGCATCCGTGGATTTCGCGAAGCGAAGCGAGGAGTTAGTCACGTCGTAATAGCTCGTATAAATAATATTGTCCGGGCCCTTCGCGATCGAAGTGAAACGCCCCCTGTCTGTCGTGGAATCGATCGTCACGATGCCCGTCGAGGTTCCCGGGACAGCGAACGTATAGGTGCTCGTTGCTCCAATCGAATTGTTGTCGATCTGCACCGTAGTGGTCTTGGCACCAGCCGTTGTGGGCTTGAATTTCACCGTGAAATGCGTATTACCCAAAGCGGGGATGCTGAAAAGTGTCGATGACGTATCCAATTCATATTGAGTCGGATCCCCCCCCGTGAGAAGGATGTCGTAAATAGTCAGCGGCGTAGTCGCGCTCGTGTTCTGAATCTCGAACGTCTCCGAGGTTGTTGAGCCGAGCGCCTTCGTGCCGAAGCCTGTTGGATTATTGTAAGTTCCGCCGTCCGCGATGTTGTTGGGAATGCTGTCGCGGACATTGATTACGGGCACATCCGCTCCCGTTCCCTGAACGTTGATCGTTGATGTCTGCGCCGCACCCGCCGCGTCCAGATAATGCACCACCAGCGTCCCCGTCCTCACTCCCGTCGCCGCCGGCGTGAACGTCGCCGTAAACGTCCTGGTTCCTCCTATCGCTACCGGCGTCAACGGCTGCGTCACTACCGCAAAATCACCCGTCGTT
>Ga0129297_10000412_pt1 | contig 20369 bp, 14 predicted proteins | sample I18A1metaG_FD_94708 | JGI IMG/M metagenome (GOLD analysis project Ga0129297, IMG submission 94708) | Lake sediment bacterial and archeal communities from Gulf of Boni, Indonesia to study Microbial Dark Matter (Phase II) - ​I18A1 metaG | ecosystem: Environmental > Aquatic > Freshwater > Lake >... | reverse complement strand
GAGAAATTCGACTGGTTCCAGCGCAGTTTCGATACCATCCATCTGGCGACCAGCGATTACCGCGAGTTGCTGGCCGATGATGGCGTGGATGCGGTCTACTGCGCTCTGCCTCATAACCTCCACGCCGAAGTTTACACCGCCACGCTCAATGCGGGCAAGCACCTCCTGGGGGAGAAGCCTTTCGGCATAGACCTGGCGGCGAACCAGCAGATCATGCAGGCTGTCCGCGCCCATCCCGAACTCCTCGTCCGCTGCTCCTCCGAGTTTCCTTATTTCCCTGGCGCACAGAAGATCGTGCAGTTTATCCGCGAAGGGCGCTTTGGGCAGATCATGGAGGTCCACGCCGGCCTCTGGCACAGCAGTGACCTGAACCCGCATAAGCCGATAAACTGGAAGCGAATGGTCGAGATCAATGGAGAGTACGGCTGCCTGGGTGACTTGGGGATGCACGTGGTGCACATCCCCTTCCGCTTCGGCTGGTTCCCTAAGAACGTGCGCGCGTTTCTCTCCAAAATCATCGCTCAGCGGCCCGACGGCAAGGGGAACATCGTCCCCTGCAAGACGTGGGACAATGCCACCCTGGCTTGTGAGGTGGAGACGGGCGACCAGCGTTTCCCGATGTTCCTTTCCACCAAGCGCATCGCCCCCGGCGAGGTCAACACCTGGTTCATTCGCATCCTGGGCACACGCTTCTCCGCCGAGTTCTCCACCAAAGAGCTGCGCACGCTCAAGATGCTCTCCTACACGCCCGGCGGCGAGCAATCCTGGCAGCACACCGACCTCGGTTACGAATCGGTCTATCGCACGATCACCGGCCCGATCTTTGAATTTGGTTTCAGCGATGTCATCTTGCAGATGATAGCTGCTTTCTGCGACGAGTTGGCGCATGGGCCGAACGTGCCTTTTCCCTGTGCCACGCCGGAAGAGGCCGCGCTCAGCCATCGCCTTTTCACTGCTGCTTTGGAATCTCAGCGCACTGGCCAGGTCATCAACCTGGCGGATGTGGCGTGAACCAGAAATACGTCCAAAACTGTATGGCCATGCACGAACTTGACGAAAATGGGAACCGCGGAGATTGACAGTTGTCGAAAATCGTGCTATAATCTCTCATCACTATCCACTCTACTCTCATCTCGACCGCCAGCGTACCGATGTGGGGATAATTGGACAGATCAGATTGCAGGACAGAAAGGAGCAGAAAAATGACTGAAGAGAAAAAACTGAACAGGCGCACCTTTTTGAGGGTCTCGGCATTCACCCTCATTGCTGCTGCACTACAAGCCTGTGCGCCGAGCACGGCTACGCCGAAACCCGTTGTGCAGCCGACCAAGCCGCCAGCGCCAACCGCTACTCCGACCAAGCCGCCAGCGCCAACTGCTACTCCGACCAAGGCCGGGCCGGTCAAGGGTGGCACCTTCACCGACGTCTCCTTCGCCGACGCGCAGACCATGCAACCTCTCCTCGCCAGCGACACCGCTTCCTTTGCCTACATTGATCTAGTTTACGGGTACCTCTTGCGGCGCGACCCGAAGACTCTGGCACTCGTCGGCGACATGGCGGAAAGTTACATCTTCTCTGAGGATGGCATGACGCTCACGGTCAAGCTGCGTAAGAACCTGAAGTGGAGCGATGGCAAGCCGATCACCGCCGCCGATTTCCAGTTCACCTGGGACAAGATGATGGATGAGAAGGTGAACTATGTCTATCGCGCGCCACGCAAGGAGAACTATGAGTCCATGACCGCGATAGACGACTATACGCTGGTCTTCAAGCTCAAGCGTATCTTCTGCCCGGCTATTGACTATGCCAACATCCAGCCCATTCCCAAACACGTCTTTGAGAACCTGGACATCAACCAGAATGACTTTAACACCAAGCCGACGGTCTTTTCCGGGCCATTCAGGCTGCAGGAATGGGTCAAGGACAGCCATGCCATCTTTGTGGCCAGCGACAGTTTCCACCGCGGCCGGCCCAACCTGGACAAGTACATCTATAAGATCGTCAAGGACAACACCGTGGCCACGGCCATGTTCAAGACGCAGGAGGTGGATATTTGCACCCCCGACCCGGTGGACTGGGCCGAGATCAAGGCCCTGCCCCATGCCCAGGGCTTCGAGTACTATGTCATCGGTGCGGGCTGGGTCTATATCGGCTTCAAGCTGGACCATCCCTTCTTCAGTGATGTGCGCGTGCGCCAGGCCCTTTCACATGCCCTTGACAAGCAAAAACTGATCGAGAAGATCCGCCTCGGCTTCGCCCGCCCGCAGTATTCCTTCATCCATGGCGCGAACTGGGCCTATACTGACGATCTTCCCAAGTACGAGTTCAACCCGGAGAAGGCCAAGTCGCTGTTGAAGGAGGCTGGCTGGACACCAGGCGCCGATGGCATCCTGACGAAGGATGGCAAGCCCTTCAAGGTACGCATCTTTTACAACGCGGGCAACAAGCAGCGCGAGCAGATCGCTACCATCGCCCAGCAGTATTTCAAGGATGTGGGTGTCTCGATCGAGATCCAATCCGAGGAGTGGAACGCCTACCTGGACCGCATACGTAAGACCAGGGATTTCGAGATGTTCATCCTGGGTTGGGCGGGCGGCGCTGACCCCCACGGCCAGGCGAATATCTGGAGCACCGGCAAGGCGCAGAACTATATCGCCTACTCTAACCCCACCGTGGACAAGCTCTTTGAGGAAGCTGCGGCCGTTAAAGGATGCCAGCAGGAAGACCGCAAGAAGATCTATGTTGAGCTGCAGAGAATCATTGCGCAGGACGCCGGCTACATCTTCCTCTTTACAAACCAGAACCTGGTGGCAGTGCACAATCGCATGGTAGTCAACCCGGTGACACCGCTGGGCATCGGCTACGACCTCCAGGATTGGTACTCCAAGACGGGCAAATAGACGACACAGCGCAACTCGCGTATCTGAGACAGCGATTCACCACAGAGAACACGGAGAACACAGAGAACGGAAAATCTAAACCTCTGTGATCTCTGTGGCCTCTGTGGTGAACAAACAGCATGTTTTCCCTCTCTTGGGGCGGGGGTTACATGAACCGCTATATCATCCGCCGCATTTTGCAGGCGGTGCCAGTCTTTTTCGCCATCACAGTCCTGTACTTTATCCTCCTGAACGCGATTCCGGGCGGGCCACTCAAGGCGTATATGGACAACCCGGAGATGCGCGAGGAGGATGTTTTGCGTCTGGAGCGCAACCTCGGCCTGCATGAGCCGCCGCCTGTGCGTTATGTCAAATGGCTGTGGGCCGCCCTACGCCTTGACCTGGGCCGCTCCTATTTCACGCATCGCCCGGTCATCGAGATGATCGCCGAGCGGCTGCCGGCGACGCTGCAACTGAACGTGGCCAGCCTGCTATTGGGCGTGCTCGTCGGCGTCCCGCTGGGCGTGAATACGGCGCTGCGACGCGCCAGCGCCTTTGACAATAGCGTGCGTGTGGCGGTGGTGTTGGTCAACGCCGCGCCGAGCTGGTGGATCGGCCTGTTGGCGATTGTGGCCGTCGCCAATATCTATACCGCCACGGGCGTGCGCCTCTTTCCCATGGGTGGCCTCTACAACCTGGAGACGGGCGGCCATAACATCCTCGATCGGCTCTGGCATCTAGCCCTGCCCGCGCTTATCGCCGCCACCGGCGGCTGGGTGACCTATACGCGCTTCCTGCGTTCGGAGGTGCTGGAGGTCATCCGCCAGGACTATGTGCGGACGGCCTATGCCAAGGGCCTCCGCCAACGCGCCGTGCTCTATCGCCACATCCTGCGCAACGCCTTGATCCCAGTCGTCACCCTGTCCAGCGGATTGCTGGCCGGGCTGATCGGCGGGGCGGCCATCTACGAGCAGGTCTTTTCCTGGCCGGGCATCGGGCGGTTGACGCTGGACGCGGCTTTCAAGCGCGACTATCCAGTGATGCTGGGCGTCTTTTTCATCTCCACTGTCCTGGTGATCATCAGCTATATTCTGGCCGACATCGCCTATAGCTGGGTGGATCCCCGGGTACGGTACGATTAAAGTTCATTGCTGGCCGGTAGGACTGCGGAGGTTGTTTTGGCGACCGTTGTTGCCAACGAATCGAACCGGCTTTTGCGACCGCCTGAGAGCTACTGGCAAACCGCCTGGCGGCGTTTCCGCGCCGACAGGGTCTCGATGATCGCCAGCGGCGTCTTTCTCTTTGTCTGCCTGGTCGCGCTCTGCGCCCCCCTGGTCTCGCGCTATGTCACCCGTTACGATCCCAACCGCGTGGTGTTGGACGATAACTACCAGCGCCCCGGCGCCCGCCATTGGTTCGGCACCGATGAATATGGCCGCGACTACTTCACGCGCACCGTGCACGCCGGGCGCGTCTCGCTGACCATCGCCTTTGCCGTGACCGTGATCAATCTCAGCATCGGCGTGTTGCTCGGATTGGCGGGAGGGTTTTACGGCGGGCGCTTCGACGATCTGCTGCAAAACATGATCTTTGTCATGATCACCATCCCCCGGCTTTATCTGCTCATTATCCTCGGCGCGTTCATCAAGTGGGACATGTGGTCATTGGCCTTTTTCCTGGGCATCACCAGTTGGATGGGCGCCAGCCGTCAGGTGCGCGGGCTGGTGCTCTCGGTCAAGCAACGCGACTATGTGCTGGCGGCGCGTTGCCTGGGCGCTACCAACTGGCGCATCATGTGGCGACACGTCCTGCCCAACGTCCTCTCCGTCGTGTTGGTGATCATGGGTTCGGACATCGCCGGAGCTATCTTTATCGAGTCGGCGCTCAGCTTTCTCGGCTTTGGCATCGCCCCACCGACGGCGACCTGGGGCAATATGCTGACCAATGCCCTAGCCTACACCTTCCGCAACCCCTGGCTGGTGATCTTTCCCGGCCTGATGATCGCCATCACCACCCTCTGCGTCCTGCTGGTGGCCGATGGGCTGCGGGATGCATTAGATCCCCGGCTGCGCTGAACACGACGGCGAAGAACGCGCCTCAGAGTAACACAAAGCAAGTCGGTGAAAACCATCGGCTGTGGGGTAGGTTGCGGGATTACTCGCCAAACACCTGTGCTGTGAAGCTGTAGAGCGCTGCATCCCCGGTGCGCCAGGCATCCTCCGGCAGCCCCGCCTTCCGGCACACGCCAGCGAGGAAGGCGGCTCGATCCCACCCCTGTTCCGGCGCGACCTGCGGCAAGAGCAGACCCGAACGTTGTCCCTTGCGGATATACAGGCCGTGCGTCCCCACCTGGATCTCCTCGACGTTTTGGATGCGCTGCATAGGTGATAGGACGGAAATCTCGATGATAATCTCGTCCAGCTCACGAGCGGAGAGGGGGGAGAAGCGCGGGTCTTCGGTAGCAGCCGATACAGCGGCAGCTTGCACCGTCAGGTAAAGGGGATCACGCGCCAAGATGTGGCCGATGCAGCCGCGCAACTCTCCCCTTTTCTTCAGCGTGACGAAAGCTCCGCTCGGTTGCAGGAGCTTGGGATTCCGGATTGATAGCGAAGGGGTGGGCTTGCTCTGAAGACGCGCTGCGATGGCTTGGCGGGCGATCTTGAGCAGTTCGGTTTTCTCCTCCGCACTGAGGTCAACGGGTTCCCACCGCCAGAACACCACTGCACCATATCCTACCACCCCTGACCGCGTTCCCGTGTCGGTGTCACCGGAGTTCATATAGGCCAGTGTCGTAGCCTGGTTAGCACCCACTTTGCGGGCGTACATCATCGCCGCCATCACCGGTCCCAGGCCGCAGAGCGTGCAGGCCAGGTTGGATACCCCCTCGCCCATGCAGGCCCGATCTTCCTGCTGTACTTTTTCCGCGTCCAGGCTTTCGATAGCCGCCAGCATCCGTCCATCAATGCGGTTGGCATCTTGGTAGGTGGGGTAATGGCTCATATCGGAACTGGCGACGACAAGGGCCTTTCGATCCACCAGGACCTCTGCCAGGGCATCGCTCAGGATGCGGCAATTCTCCAGGGTGGATGCACCGACGACGATCGGCACGATCTTGAAATTCTCCAGGATTCTTTGCAGGAAAGGAAGCTCGACCTCAATAGAGTGTTCCTGACGATGCGATTCGGGGTCGAAGACGATTCGTTTATGAGCGGCGAGCAAACGTTGCGCCAGTTCCGTGTCAACGGACACTTCGCCCAGGGGAGTGGCGAAAGAGCCTTCGGCATAGACCGAGATGTCGCGGAAACGTGCACTGGTATGATTGGTTCCCAGCAGGACAACCACATCGTAATGCTGCCCCTCGATCTGTTTGAAAGCGTAGGCGGCCACCTGTCCTGAGTAGATATAACCCGCATGAGGGGCGATGAGGGCTACGGGCCGCCCAGCGGAGCGAGACGCGCGCGCCAGATAGCTATCTACCAGCCGCTCCAGTTCGTTGGGATCGGCTGGGTAGAACTTGCCAGCGACGACCGGCTGGCGTACCGCCAAGGCTTGGGCTGGCGTCTTGGCCTCCCCGACTGCCTGCTTGGGGATGACGGTCGCCTCTCGCGTTTCACCGCGCGGCAGGCTCGGTGAGGGGCGCGCGCACGCGCCGAGCAACATAGCGCTGCAAAGAATAAGCGATATCCACCGCTCTTTTCGTTTCACAATATCCTTACCCCTATCTTCGTCACGCAATAGCTAAAGGCTGAAAGTTGATCGCTGGCCGCTCCTATCGCCAAATCCCCACGATGGGGTAGCCGCAGAATTCGCAATTCCCCTGCCTGACGTGGTTACCCACCACCGAAAAGCCCATCCGTTGGATGAGGAGTTGTCCGCAACGAGGGCAATAGGTGTTGTTCCCCTCGTGGCCGGGCACATTGCCGACATAAGTGTAATGGATCCCTGCCTTCTTGGCGATAGCGTAGGCTGCCTCCAGCGTCTCCACAGGCGTCATTGGCAGATGCTGCAATTTATACATCGGATGGAAGCGGGTGAAATGAACGGGCACGTCAGGCCCCAGATGATCTATAATCCACTGGCAAAGACCACGCAACTCCTCAGCTTTATCGTTCAATGTGGGCACGACCAGGTTAACGATCTCGAGATGGATTCCGCTCTCGCGGATAATCTTCATCGCTTCCAAGACCGGGCCAAGCGTGCCTTGACAGACTCGCTCATAGAACGTCTCCGAGAACCCTTTGAAGTCTACCTTGATAGCATCTACGACGGCGCACAAAGTCCGCAAAGGCCCAGGGTTGATATATCCTGCACTGATCACCACGCTCTTGATCCCCCGGCTGCGGGCCAGCCGCGCCGTGGCGAGCATGTACTCGTAGAAAACCGTCGGCTCGGAATAAGTGAAAGCGATGGATGTGCAACTGTTCTGGTACGCTGCCTCTACCACTTGCTCCGGCATGAGCATGGTGCTCTCCACCTCTTCCGGGGGGAATTGAGAGATCGTCCAGTTCTGGCAATAGAGACAGCGGAGATTGCAGCCGGCAGCGGCCAGGGAGAAGGAGGACGAGCCAGGCAGGAGGTGATAGAAAGGCTTTTTCTCGATGGGGTCTATCTGCATGGCGCACGGGTTGCCATAGACGAGGGTGTAGAGCTTGCCGTGATAGTTTTCGCGCACACGGCACTGGCCTCGTTGTCCGTCAGCGAGAAGGCATTGCCTCGGGCAGAGTTTGCAGCGCACATGGTTGCCGGCGTGGGACACATGGCAGTACAGGACGCGCGAAGGCTCAACCTCGCCGTGGCAACTCTCACAACTGGGGGTATCCTGAAGGCTCACGTAATGCATCGCTTCTCGCACATAGGGCGAGGAGAGATTGAGCGAGGACGCGCTAGCGATGGGGTTCCGGCAACCCGCCGTTGATAGAAGGCTGCCCGTCCCTAGAGAACCCAGGCCCAGAATCGCCAACCGCCGCAGGAACTGCCGTCGAGTTACCTTATGCATAATATCATCTCAGCGTGCCAGCAGAGTTTCTACGCTCACCACCTGCGCCAACCATCGCATCCCCAGAAAAGCGAAGAGCACCACGGCCAAGCCAATGGCCGAGACCAACGCCGTTCGCCTCCCTGGCCAACGGGGCAGGGCGCGTGCGTGCCAGTAAAACAGATAGATCAGCCACACGATCAGCGTCCAGGTCTCCTTGAGATCCCAGCTCCAGAAGGTTCCCCAGGACAGGAGCGCCCAGATGCCACCAGCCGCGATGCTCAAGGTCATCCAGGGGAAGCCGATACGCACCCCATAGGCGCTGGCTGAGTCGAGGGCCTGCGGTTCCGGGAACCACCTGGCCAGAAAGGGGAGACCTGGCCTGATCAAATAGACAATCCCTATCCCCCCAGCGACGGCAAAAGCGCCATAGCCGATGGCGGCAGTGGCCGTATGGATGAGGAACCAGTAACTGCGCAAGAGGGGCATCGGCGCACGTGGCACTTTCATGGACGCTGGGGTTAGCCAGAGGAAATACGTAGCCAGGATGAAAGCCAGGAGCAGAGCAATGGCCCCTTCTCCCGCCGCCTCCTCGCGCCGTTCCAGGATAAGATATATCACCAGGATAGCCGCGATGAAAGCGAGCGCGAATTCATAGGTTGTGATAAGTGGCCAATAGCCGACCGGGATACCTCGCGCCGCCAATCCGATAGCTATGCTAGTGCAAGCCAGCAGGCTACACCAAAAGGCAAGCCGCCGGAAGCGAGGATCGCGCCTGGTCAGGAAAGACGCACATCCGCCCAAGCCCGCAGCCATCAAAACGTAACTGATCAGGTAAAACGTAATGTCATTCAACCCCATTCGCATCTCCATCTAATCCGCCTGCAGGTAGAAACCATAGAAACTGTTGATGTCAAATGTATAGCTTCTGGATGCGCCGCACTTCCCGCAGCGCACATTCAAGACATCGAATTTCCGCCCCTCATGTTCGTGCAGAGCCTGAAGGACAAGCACGAAAGTGCCGCCGCAGGTGCAACGTTGTCGTCGCAGATACTCGTATTCTTCTGGCACGCTTTTAACAGGTATGGCGTGCGCGAAATCTTGTCCCTCGTTCATAGTTGCCTTTCCAGGCTTTTGGCACAGGCCTTGAGGAACCGCCGGAAACGCTGCGCAAAGTCCTTTGCCTCCCCGCCGGGCAGTGCTGCAAGCAGTACCTCCCCCGAAGGGCTGATCTGTGCCCAGAGGCGGTCGTGGGGCCAGTAAAAGCTGACGGCCATGCTCAGCGAGATGACAAGCAGGATGAACCAGGCCGCGGCGGCCCCCGGCATGTAACTGGCCTTCAACACGACATAATCCTCGCGGATAAAGCGGAGGGTGAGGCCCGGCAGCCTGAACTCCTCGCCCCCGCCAATGTACCCCTCGCGCAGGGGCCTGGGCTGCCCATCTTGCAGAATCTGGACGAAGTAGCCCGCACTCTGCGTCTCTGGTGTGACCCGTATCGTCGTGGCCAACGCCGGAATCCGTGCTTCCGCCAGGCCGCTCTCTCCTGCCGTAAGTGAGAGGGAGATTACGCCTTCCGAGCAGTCGGCATCGCCTCTGCAAAGACGTAAACCCTGCCCACCATCTCCCACGGCTTGTACGCTCACCGCAGGGCCATATCCCCACTGGTGTATGGCAATGCCTCGATAACCGAGCGGCTTGCCCGTGTTAAGTACCCCTGTTAATGCTCTTCGCTCGTCCTCCCATATCGTCAGGGTGCTCCTGTAATCGCGCACTCTGCCTTCTGTGTCACGCTGCAATTCCACGTTATCACTTTGCAGAGCCAAGGCTGGGTTATGAGATAACGTGTAGCGTTGGCCTGGCAACAAGATAATGCCGCGTTCCTCCCAGCCCATCGTCCAGGCCACCAGTGCGCAAGGAATGAGGGCAACGAGGCCGAGATGGGTGACTAACGTCGCCAAAGCCGCAAAACGATTCCTGTCGGCGTACAAGAAGCGGGCGCCATCTCCCTCCACTGCGACAATATGCCGCAAGCCCATTTCCTTCAGTTGGCCGCGCAGGGTTTCCAGCGCCGTTTCCCCGGATGGTGCGCTCAACGTGGCGCCCAAACGGGCGTTCGTAAAGAATTCACGAGACCGTCGTGGCGATGGGTGAAAAGCCTGACGCCAAAGCACCTTGATCCTATCTACGGTGCAAAGGAAGGTGCTAACCACCAGCAGAACCAGGGGGCCGCGGAACCAGATCGTCTCGTAGAAGCGAAAAAGGCCCAGGCGGTGATACAGCGGTGCCAGCCTGCTAGCGGCCTCAGCCAACCATTTCGCCTCCGCGTTCGGGTCGCGGGCAATTGGGGGCGGCATCTGCGGGATGAGGCTGCCGAGGGCTGCCAGAACGGTTACCGCAGCGATCAAGGCAGCCGCCACTTTCATGGAGGCGATGAAGCGCCAGATGCGCCTGGTGATTATTCCCTGCCTGTTCATTGGCTACCAGCCAGGCTCTTCAGCAGGCGTGCCCGTAGCCCGATTAACAAATAGCCCATTCCAACGCCTCCGCCCGCCGCACCTCCTCATCCAAGGACGGATTTCGTCCTCTATAGTTCCAAAGCACGGCGTAATCGCTGATTCACTTCGGCCAGATCCAAAGGGATCAAGGCACCGACGCGGTGAAGCACACGGGCGGGGTCAAGAGTAAACAATACCGGTTTCAGGGCAGAAGGACAGCGCAAACCGGCTGCCTGCCAGTCAAGCAGCACATAGTCCAGAGGACCAGTCGCCATCGCAATCTGGGAGGTGATCGCCGCTAGGATCAAGTCAGGCTCCGTGGCATGGTACAGGGAACTACTCACCACCACGGCTGGTCTCACTTTCATTGTGCTGAGGTCGCTGAATGGGAACGGTACCAGAACGACATCACCGCGCTGGAATGCCATACAATTCCCTCCAGTTGTCGTAGACCGTATCTTCTTTGTTGTCCCATACACGTTGTAATGCGCTTTCTGAAAGGAACGACCACCCTCGGCGCTCGGCTTGCCCGTCAAGGAGTTCGGTCAGGCTGAAGAGAATGTCCAACGCTTTTTCAATGATCTGGTCTTCTCTGAGGGCCTTGGTCTGGGCCAGGCGGTTCAGACGGTCTGCGTGCTCTGAAGACAATCGGATGCGTTTCTCAACAACAGTTGGTTCCCTGTTCATCTCAAACCTCCAGTTTGGCGCCGGTTCCGACGTGATTTGAGACCCAGTAGCTTTCGCATGGACCGACGCACTGCCTTGGCGATTTCTAGGGCCTCCTTCGCTTCCTCCAAGGTTGGATTATCGCCAGGGTAGCGCACTTGCACAGCATAAGATGATAGAGTGGCCAGTTGATCGGGCGTGACCTCCAAGAAGATGCTCGCTTGCGCACACAGGGTGCTCAGGGCTAACAGGTCGTGCGTCTTGGGAAAAACCTGGCCTCTGGCCATAAGTGTGCCTTTCAGGTACTTCTCTACGCACTGTTGCGCGTGAAAACATGCGCTGCTTGTCAACGCTTTCTTGCGGCGCAGACAGGCGCGTGCTACCGTGTAGTCTTCTTCAGCGCGTGCCACCCACGCCAACGGATCAGTGATTTCGCTCATACAGCACACGACCTTGCGATATGATCTCCTGGATGAAAAAGTCACCCATGCTCAACGCCCGTTCAATTTCCTGCGGCGTCTTGACCAGTACATCCACCGGGAAGGGACGCGGGTATAGCAAACGCGATACCGTCTGATAGCGCTCTTTGGCAGAAGCCGCGGTCTCCATGATGATCAGCAAATCCACATCGCTGTCCGGTGTCGGCTTGCCATAAGCGTAGGAGCCGAAGAGCACGACTTTCTCCGGTCGTAGCGCTTCGACGATATGGTGGACTGCTTCCGCCAGCGTCTCCATCACCGGCGCAGAGAAGCCGGTCGGGACAACCGGGGCATCACTAGACCGGCTGTCCCCGCCGAGCCGGGTGCGTGTTTGGCGCAAAGCTTCATCCATGGGCATTCTACACCTCTGTCTCAGCCGGCACACACCCGCAATGCCTTTGTTTCATCTCCCTGCTCTCCTGGACAATACCCCGAAACCAGTATAACCACATCCCGCTCACCTGTCAAGTTGACCCCAATGTGCCCCCATAGTATAATCCAGTATCTGGCAGATAGGTCATGCTACCGTGGCGGCAGCGAGGAATACCTAGCCCATGAGAAAAATCCACGCTCAAGACCTTTGCATTGCTCTGGGCTTCTTTGCCCTGTCCTTCCTCTTTTTCTGGCCGGTCACCTTGGGCGGGAAAACCCTGCTGCCCCTGGATAACCTCTTCGCCTCGCAGCCCTGGAAGCTGTATGCCGCAGATTTCGGCGTCACCGTGCCCCACAACGGCCTGCTCGGCGATCTCATCCTGGAAAACTATGTCTGGAAGCGCTTTATCCTAGAATCCCTGAAGGCCGGGCGCGTGCCACTTTGGAATCCCTACCTTTTCGCCGGAGTTCCTTTCCTGGCCGCCGGACAGCATTCCGCCCTCTATCCGCTGAGCGTGCTTTATTATATCCTGCCACTGCCGCAGGCTTATGGCTGGTTCACGCTAGTCCAATTCACCCTCACAGCCCTGTTCACTTTCATCTACGGCCGCGTCATCGGCCTGAATCGCTTCGGCGCTGCCATTGCCGCCATCACTTACACTTTCAGCCTCTTTATGATAGTGCAGGTCGTCTTTCCTATGATCATCGCCGCCATGTCCTGGCTGCCCCTCTTGTTGGCGGCCATCGAGTTGGTCATCCGTGCGCAGACCGATACACCCCCCAGATCGCCGATCCCCTATGTTGCGTTGGGTGCCGTCGCTCTGGGTTGCGAGTGGCTCGCCGGCCACGTCGAGATCGCCTATTTCACCCTGATCGTTACGGCGCTTTACGGTGCCTGGCGGCTCGTGGGCGCAGGGCTGCAACAAAGCCGCCCGCAGGGCGTTCGGCCGGCCCTGGCAGCCACCGGCAAGATTATCCTGTGGTTGTGTGCAGCGGTGGGTTTGGGCCTCTGCCTGGGGGCTATCCAGATCATACCGCTGTATGAGCTGGTGCGCATCAATTTCCGACAAGGCTCCGTGACCTTGCAGCAGGTCATCGGCTGGGCCTATCCGTTCCGGCATGTGCTCGCCTTTCTGATGCCCGACTTTTACGGCAATCCCAGCCATCATAGCTATTTCGACCTCTTCAGCCGCACCGTGGTGCCAGCGACACGCAACTACCTGGGCGCGCCGATCAACACCATCGAGTGGGGCATCAAGAACTACGTCGAGGGGGGATGTTACCTTGGCATTCTCCCTCTTTTCTTGACGATCATCGCTATTCTGGGCGGGCAAGGGTTGCGCCGTCAGTCTACAGATAGCGAAGGAACGCCTGGTCGCGCGGTCAGGCGAACTCACGTTTGGTTTTTCCTGACACTGGCCATCTTTTCTCTGCTTCTCACTTTTGGCACCCCTCTCTACGCTATCATCTTCTATCTGCCCGGTTTTGGACAGTCGCACTCCCCTTTCCGTTGGATCTTTCCCTACGCTTTCAGCGTGAGTGTGCTGGCCGGGGTGGGCGCGTCATATCTCTCTAGTACAGCCAGGCGGGTTTGCGGCGATTCTTCGCCCTCCGGCTGGCCCGGATTAGGGAGGGCGCTCGGCTTGCTGGCAGCAGGAGGCGGGCTGGCGATCCTGCTGACGCTCGCTCTCAGCGCGCTATTCCCAACTCGCATGATCCCCCTGGCAGAGCGCGTCATGCTCCGTCTAGCCAGGGCGCGGGAAGCTTTCGCCGATGGCCGCATGTTCTACTCCTATCAGCTTCGCAACGTCCTGATCTTGGGCATCCTCCTTATAGTGAGTGGAATCGTGTTGCGCCTCAGCCGTCGTCCGATCCGTTTGCCTCGTTGGCTGGGCAGTCATGCGGTCTGGAAGCTGTTGGCTATCCTGGCCCTGGTTGGCGATCTTTATCTGTTGGGGCGCGGATTTAACTCAGCCGCCGACCCGCGTATTCTCGATATCCAGCCGTCGGTTGTTCGCTTTCTGAAGGGGGACCCTGAGCTTTTCCGCATCACGACCTTTGACACACGAAGCACCAAACCGCTGCCGGAAAACCAGGGGATGTATTTCGACCTGTATGACATCCGCGGATATGACTCGATCATCCCCAAACGGTACGCCGACTATATGGGTTTGATTGAGGAGCAGGGCGAGTTGCTGTATAATCGCATCGCCCGCCTGCGCTATCCTCAGTCTCTCAGTTCGCCGCTGCTGGACTTGCTAAACGTCAAGTACGTCCTCACCGAAGAGGCGATCAATGCACCGGAATACACGCTGGTCTATGACCAGGAACTGAAGGTATACCGCAACGACGACTATCTGCCCCGTGCCTTTGTCGTCTATCGTGCGCAGGTCATGTCCGATGAGGCTTCGCTGTTCGAGGCATTGCGACATTTCGATCCCCGACGGGTCGCTTTATTCGAGGAGCCGGTTCCGGATCTCGGCCCGGAGCCGCCCGGAGAAGCGCAACACACCGTCACCATCACCTCCTACACGCCGAACCAGGTTCTCATCGAGGCATCGTTTCCGGTAAGCGGCGTCCTGATTCTGGCCGATAGCCACTTCCCGGATTGGAACCGTTACTTCAACAGTTGGAAAGCCTATGATACGCCGGAAGGGAAAGAGGAGGAGCAGGGGCTTCACATCTATCGGGTTGACGGCAACTTCCGCGGAGTTATTCTGGGGCCTGGAAAGCACCTGGTGCGCTTCCGCTATACGCCGATGTCGGTCAAATTCGGGCTTTTCGTCAGCTTTTTCGGCGCCATCCTCTTACTGCTTCTTGTCGGAAGCTGGGCCTGGCGACGCTACTACAGGGAGGATGTTGGCGACCACGCCGTCAGGCGCGTAGTCAAGAACACCGCCGCCCCGATCGCCCTGACGCTGCTCAACCGGGGCATGGATATGGCCTTTGCCATGTTCATGCTGCGTGTGCTCGGCCCGGAGAACGCTGGCAAGTACACCTTTGCCATCATCGTGGTCACCTGGTTCGAAATCCTCACCAACTTTGGCCTGAACACGCTCCTCACCCGCGAGGTAGCACGGGATCAGGCCCACGCTAACCGCTATTTGGCGAATACCTCTGTGCTTCGCCTGGCCCTCTGCGCCGGGGCAGCGCCTCTGATCCTGGCTTTTCTCACCCTTTGGCGGAGCGCCTTTGGCCTGGCCTCGGATACGCGCCTGGCGATCATCCTTTTGGCAGTTGGCTTGATTCCCAGCGGCATCTCTACCGGGTTGAGTGCGGTTTTCAACGCCTACGAAAAGATGGAATATCCGGCTGCCGTCTCCATGTTGACCACGATCTTGAAAATCATCGGCGGCACCTTGGCTCTATTGTCTGGCCTGGGGTTCGTCGGGCTGGCGGGAGTATCCATCCTGGTGAATATCGTCACCATGATCGTTCTATTTGTAGCCGTCCTCCAGCAGTTCTTCCGGCCGCGGTTCGAACTTGATCTCGGCCTACAAAGACAAACGGTCGTGGAATCATATCCCCTGATGCTAAACCATCTCCTGGCCACGCTCTTTTTCAAGCTTAACGTCACGCTGTTGCAGGCGATGCTGGGAGATAGGATCGTAGGTTATGTAGGCACAGCTTACAAACCGATAGATGCGCTGATCATCATCCCTTCCTATTTTACGATGGCCCTTTTTCCAATCATGTCGCGCTACGCGGCCTCGGCGCGGGATTCTCTCAGACGGGCCTATCTGCTCTCCCTGAAATTCCTCTTGCTAATTGCCCTGCCGATCATGGTCTCTGTCTTTTTCGCGGCTCGCCCCATTATCGCCATTCTCGGCGGCGCAGCATATCTACCCGATTCGATGATCGCCCTACAACTGATGATCGGCTTTCTCCCCTTCAGTTTCATCAACAGCGTCACGCAATACGTGCTCATCGCCTTGAACCAGCAGCGCTTTCTCACCCGCGCTTTCCTCATCGGCGTGGGCTTCAACCTGGTGGCCAACCTCCTGTTTATCCCGCTCTACGGATACCGCGCCTCGGCGGTGATCACTATCTTTTCCGAGTTGGCCTTGCTGCTGCCCTTTTATTACAGCATCCGCCAGCATCTGGGCGCGGTGCCCTGGTTTGCACTCGCCTGGCGGCCCGTGCTGGCAGCAGGGCTGATGACCTCTACCCTGGTCATGCTTCGTCACCATAGCCTCCTTTGGACGCTCCCCCTGGCTTTGGCTATCTACGGGATTGCTCTGATGGCAGTAGGCACCCTCGCTGAGGAGGACAGGGCCTTGCTCCGCGCATTGCGGTCGCGGACATAAAGCAGACCTGACAGGTCTGGAAAAACTTCAGGTCTGTAGAACAATTAGGGCTTCGTGAGCCACACCCGGAAGACAACTCCATCGCACTCGTCTATATCCACCGTCCAGTTATAGTCAAAGGCGTCGCGCAGCAGATCGAGCATCCCCTGGCGAACGGGGCGGCTGTTGTCGTTGCGCAACTGAAAGCCGAAGGCCCTGTTTGGCTCCGTGTCCAGCCGGACAACGACTTCGACGTCGAGGTAATCGCTCGGTGGGCCATAGCCCGTGCCCACATTGTGCACGCGCAACAGGGTCAACTTGCCCCGGTGGCCCGCGCAAGCTGCCGGCTCCACGGCCTGCTGCGCCGGCTTCGGCTCCGCCTGCGTCGGCGTGGCAGAGGTTAGGGCAACCAGCAACAAGACGAGAACCATCCCTACCAGTATGGCACTACCCCATCGCTTCATTGGTCAACTCCTTTCTGAGCTAGGGCATGCGGATCACGCGCATGATCCGCCCGCTGTGAATGCCTGTCCTGATGTACTCGATACGCACGCGGCGGTTACGATTGAAGGCGTCGCGCAGAAGGTCGAGCATCCCCTGATGCGTCGCCTCATTCGCATCCGCCCGTAGTTGAAAGCCAAAAGCTTTGTACGGCTCGCTATCGAGCCGGACGACGACTTCGACATCCAGGTAATCATTAGGAGGGCCATAGCCCGTGCCGACATTGTGCACGCGCAGCATGATCACCTTTCCCTCGGCTCCCAACAGAGTGCCGATGGGGAAATCGGTGTTAACTTCGTAGGCGCTCCGACCAAAGGTCGCGGCGCGCATGACCCCCGTGACCGGCTGGACTTCCAGGTCTCGCACATCCACCCCCGCCGGCAGGCCATTGTTATAGGACGTCCAGGCCCAGTGGACGCCATCGGAGGAGCGGCCGCGATACACTCCCTTCCTCGTGCCAACATAGATTGTGTTGGCATTCATCCGATCTACAGCAAGCGTCTGGGCGCACACCCCCTTCGGCAAATCGGAGGTGATATCCTGGCTAGTCAGGGCGGGCGGCGAAGTCGAAGTGCGCCGCAAGCGATACACGCGGCCACTGCTTCCCGTCCCGTAGCCGCAGCCGAAGGAGGCGTAGACCGTGGCCGGGTCGTAGGGATCCAGGTCTATGTCGGTCACGCTGCTGGAGCCAGGATGGGTGAACACCTGCTGGAAGTTGGCGCCGCCAGGCCCGGCGTAGAGGCGTCCATTGCTGGCGCCGGCGTAGTAGAGGTCTACGCTGGCGTCCACTGCCGAGCGCACGATGCCTCCCGATGGTGGCGTGTAGATCGTCTTCCAGTCCCCTGGAGGCTGGGTCGTCGTCGCGCGCCACAGCGACTCGCAGGAGGCCAGCATGGTGGTGGGCGTCCCCGGGTGCACCTGCCAGTGCAGATTAAAACACTTGGCACCCTTAGGCAGGTTCTTGGCAATGTTTTGGAAAGGCTGGCCGTTCACGGAGCGCACGATGCTACCGGCGTACTGCTGCATGGCATAGAGGGTTTGCGCATTGGCTGGGTCAATATCCACCGTGGCCCCGTCGCCGTCGTGAATCTCCGTCCACACGGCGCTGTTGCCATCGTACTTGACCGTTCCGTTATCCTGCGTGCCGCCGGTCACCAGGTTGGCCGATGTCGCCGCCAGCGCGTGGTCATAGAACTCTACGTTGGCGATGCCATCGCCGACAAAGCTCCACGTGCCATACTTGCCGCGCTGGTTGGAACGGTAGATGCCACCGTCGCCCAAGATGTAAACGACGTTGGCGTTCAATGGATCCGCCGCAAAGCCGTGCTGATCCACGTGCACTCCGTTGGGGCTACCGTTATCTATCTGCTCGAAGTTCTTGCCGCCGTCGGTGGATCGCCAAAGCCCTACGCAGCCGATGTAGACATAGTTCGAATCCGCCGGATGCGCCCAGATACCACCACAGAGCCGCGAATCGTTGGAGCTCCAGACCTTCTCCCAGTAGTTCTCCTGTATCCCGCCGATCTGGCAGCTAATGTCGGTCGTGCGGTAGATCTCGGATTTGCCATCCACGTCACGGGCCACATAGAGCCGGCCACCGGATAGGGCGAGCATCATCGCCGCGCCGGCGGGCAATTTCCCCCCGGTACAGCCGGAGAGCTTGCGCCAGTTAGTTCCCCCATCGTAGGTGCGATAGACGCCAGTGACGCTGGCATCGTTCTCTTTGTACAGGGAGGCGTACAGCGTCGTCGGGTTCGAGCGATCCATCTCCAACCCCAGACCCAGGACGCTCCCGCCGCTCAACGAAAGTTGCCAGGTGACGCCACCGTTGGTGGAACGGTAGACGCCATCCTCGGAAGCGAGGTAAAGCCTGGCGGTGTTCGTGGGATCAATCCATAGTCGCCCGCCCCAGCCGACGGCCTTGAGGTTGCTCGGCGTCTGGTTGATCTTGATCCAGGAAGTGCCGCCATCTTCGGAGCGGAAGAGGCCTTCCGAATGCGTCGCCAGATAAACGCGCGAGGGGGTTAGCGGGTCAATAGCCAGTGCGGCCACATTTAAGGTGGGCAAGCTATCGGACAGGGACTGCCAGGTCGAGCCGCCATTGGTCGTCTTCCACACGCCGCACTGCCTGGCGCTGCCCACATAGATCGTCGAAGGAGAAGTGGGGTGAATAGCGATGGCCGAGAGAAGCCCGACCGCGTCGTTGTAGGGATCGTGGTATCCGCCGTCATAGCTGAGAAAGTCGGTCATACGCCGTGGCCCGATGGAGACCCAGCGCCCCACATCCGCCGTCGGGTTCTTAAAGTGCGCCGTGGCGATGTTGTTCCCCTCATCGCTTTCGGCGATCACCTGGTCGGCATCCACCTCGATGCGGATGTCGAACTCGTTGGGTGCGAACTGAATAGCATAGGAAACATAGACGCTCGCTCCCGCAGGCAGCACATTGGTCGTTGTGTAAGCGGCCGACGTGCCGTCCGGATATATAACCCCTGGATAGATGCTAGTGCGAAAGGGTGTGGTGATCGCGCTCTGGCCGGCGTTCACCACGCGGAAGGCCAGCGTCACCACGCGAATGCGGCCCGTTTCAGGCAGCGCTGATTCGACCGACAATCCCTCGATGCGCAAATCCACCAGCGGACGCAGATCCAGGGCTACCCGGTTATCGTCCGGGTTAGGTTCGGCAGCGCGATAGCGCGGGTTGATCTCGGCGGCGAGCTGGGCGACGGGGACGAAAGACGGCCATGGCACCTCCACCGCCACCGGCTCGCCCGGCGCTACCGGGCCGACCAGCAGCTCGGCGATCGGCTCGCCATTAGCCTCTAGCCTGAGCGGAGCCTGTCCAGCCGCCCGCCCGTTGTTGCGCACGATGGCGCGTACCGCCCCGGCCTGATCGGGCAGGGAGACGACCTCCAAGTTGGCGATGCCCAAGTCGGCTTCGGGTGGCGGCTGTGGCGCTACGACCACGTCCCGCGAGATGGCATTGTCGCGCCGGTTCAGCTCCGTTAGCGTCCCCTCCGGATCCACCACGGCGGTCAAAGGATGGACGCCCACCCCTTCCGCCGTCCAGGAGATGTGAATCGTCGCGGTGACTCCTCCACTGATGTCTACCTGCGTCGAGTGCAGCCGTCGCTGGCCATCGTACAGCACCACCGGAACGTCCTGCGCCGCGACCGCACCCCGGTTCTGCATCTGGATCTCAACATCCACCCGTTCTCCCTCCGCCGGATATGTTTGTGATGGCCTTAGAGATAGCGCCACGAGCGCCGGCATCATAAAGGCGGGCACTTCTTCGCGGAAGCCAGGGCTGGCAATGGCGTCCTTGAGCAACAGCGGCAAGGCCGCCCGCAGCCTGATGGTCGGACTGGAGGTCGCTGTGATGGTCGGCATAAGAGTGGGCGTAGCCGTGGGTGTGCGCGTGGCCGTAGCTGTCACGGTAGGAGTAGGCAGGCCACAAGCGAGCAGGCGCACATCATCCAGGCGGAAAGTGGTGGGACGTTCCGCATCGCCATAGGCGGTAAAGTAGATCTGCCGCAAGCTGCCAGCGTAAGCGGTCAAGTCCACCGTCTCCTGCTGCCACTGGCCTAACGGAGAGACCGCTCGCAGGACGCGCAACTCATAGGCGGCGCCTTCTATGATGGCATAAAAGTGCAGGTGATCTTCGGGCTGCTCCATGTCGTTCTCGGCCAGCCACCAGAAGTCTATCCGCGCGGGGT
>Ga0129297_10000408_pt1 | contig 20546 bp, 16 predicted proteins | sample I18A1metaG_FD_94708 | JGI IMG/M metagenome (GOLD analysis project Ga0129297, IMG submission 94708) | Lake sediment bacterial and archeal communities from Gulf of Boni, Indonesia to study Microbial Dark Matter (Phase II) - ​I18A1 metaG | ecosystem: Environmental > Aquatic > Freshwater > Lake >... | reverse complement strand
ATTGACAATGATTCGTTGGTCAAAGTCATCCAGGACCCCTCAGGAATCTATTTTGTCCATTATGCTCTCGAGCCGCAGAGGCTTTCCGTAGATTCCTACGAGAACAAATATTACACAACACTGAAACTCAACGGCACAGTTCGAGATGAAGCGGGGAAAATCATTTACCAATTTGACAGGACGATTTCTGTTGATCTTGATGAAGAAAAAATGAGGACTGTCAGCCGTCAGCCCCTCAACATCCATGACCTGTTTCCCATGATCCCTGGAAATTATCATCTGTCCCTGTTGCTTAAAAATGAGGCCTCCAAGGAGTTCACTTCTCTGGAAAGAAACATCGTTGTCCCCGAGGAAAAAGGGCTCCAGATGTCCTCCCTTCTCCTTGGCTATAGTGTGACCAAGGTGGAGCCGGGGACAAAAAGGCTCAAGCCCTTTCAACTGGGATCTTATCTGGTTTATTCCCAGCCCAACAGGGTCTTCCTGAAGAAAGACACTTTGGGTTTAGCCTTTCAGGTTTACGGTTTGACCCCGGAACTCAAGCAAGGCGGAGAAGTCAAGTTTGTTTTTCAAAGAGAAGGACAGGACTACCGGACCCTTTCCAGGAAAATATCGGAATATTCAGAGCTTCCCAATATTGTCGAGGAGTTTCCGCTGTCTGAATTTCCTCCCGCCCACTACGGGATTCAGGTCCTCGTCCTCACGGACGGGAATGCCGTCCTCTCCGAGAGTGAAGAATTTGATGTGACCCATCTTGAATCCATTCCGCGTCCCTGGTTCCGTTCCAAAATTTTGCCTGACAGCGACGACCCCATATATGCTTATTTAGTCGGGACTCAACTGTTCAACAGTGGCAGAATCGAGGAAGCCCGAGAGAATCTGGAGAGAGCGTACCGGAGAAAACCGGATTCCGCCGATTTTGCCCTGAATTTGGCCCAGGTTTATATGGCTCTGGCTGATTATAAGAAAATTGAGCCGATTCTGCTTCCTTTCCTAAACCAAGAAAAACCCTCAAAATATGAACTGTATTTGGTCATGGGCAGGGCCTACAAAAACTTAGGGGAATCGAGCAAAGCCATTGAGATTTTTGACAGAGCCATTTCGCATTACGGCCTGAACGTGAATATCCTCAACATGATTGGAGAATGCTATTTCCAGATGGGAAATGCGAGCGCCGCCTTAACGGCTTGGGAGAAATCGCTGGAGATGAGTCCGGATCAGCCTGAGATCAGGAAGCATGTGGAGGCCCTGAAAGAGAAAAGATAAGGGGGTAATTTAGAGCCATGAGAAAAAATCAAATTGTCCTTTTCCTCGGGCTTCTTTTTCCGGTATTTCTGCATCTTGGCTGCGCGGCCACTCAGAAAGAACTGAGGCTCGGCGCCACTGATGAGGATTTTCTGACTCGGGTCCGCTGCATCGTCACCAGAGAAGAAGCCAAGATATTTTTGGAGTTCCCTCCTCAGGCGCGCTCGGGTTTTATCGAGGAATTCTGGAAGCGGAGAGATTCCATTCCCAAAACCGAGCGCAACGAGTACCAGGAAGTGACCTTCTCTTGCGCCTTGCTTTACCCTTCCAAGAAATTATCTTCAGACCTGAAGGAGAAAAGCTGCGGGCCAAACTGACTCTTTCCATCTAGATTATGGACGCTGCCCAGAATATCTTCTGGCAGGACGATAAGGAATACGATTTGGACTTCGCGGAAGAACATGTCGAGCAGAATAAGGAAGGCTCCTGGGAAGCCGAAGTCCCGGTAATGAGCTGGCTGGACAAAGGAAAATATTCCGTCTATGTCTGCCTTGAGAATGTCCTGGGAGGCCAGACCATCGAGAAACTGCTCGCTTTGAAGTTGTGAGCTTTTTCTCTCAAAGGAGGATGTCATGAGCTATCATTCAGGACATCACGTTTTCCGTCTAGGGCGTTCGATTTTGATCATCCTCAGCTTAGGGTTGATCCCTGCTCTCTTCGCTCAGGAACAAATGGGCAAGGGAAGGATTTCCGGCGTTGTCGTGGATGAAAACGGTCAGCCTCTGGAAAAGGTTTTAATTGTTGTGGAGAGTCGAAAGACCAAGACAAAGCTCGAAGGATATTCAGACAAAAAAGGCCATTTCGCTGTGGCCGGAATGGGCACGGGCTTCTGGAGAATCACGGCTTCGAAGCAGGGCTATTCCAACTCATTTGTTGATATGAAGGTCCAGCAGCTCACAATCAACCCTCCGATCACTTTTACCCTGAAAAAAATAACCGGGTTGGCCGCCCTCCTCACTGACGAGACCTCGATGAAATTCTTTGATCAGGGAAATGATTTGATCGATCAGGGACAGTATGATGAGGCCCTCAAAATATTTGAGGACTTTTTGGCGAAATATCCAGAGATATTCCAGGCCCATCTCAACGTCGGCACCTGCTATTTTAAAAAAGGCGACCTGGACAAAGCTGAAGCAGAATACAGTTTTGTCCTCGAAAAGATCAAGGAGACTCTGGGGGATTACACAAAGGATAAATCCACGGCAGTTCGCGCTTTCTCAGGCCTTGGAGAGGTTAATCTGAAGAGAGGAGACTTAGAGGCCGCCCAGAAATGTTTCAGCCAGGCTCTGGAGGTTTCGCCCGAAGATGAGGCGGCTGCCTACAATATCGGAGAAATTTATTTCTCCGGCCAGAAAATTGATGAGGCCATCCGTTTTCTTGAGCTGGCCACCCAGATCAAGAAGGACTGGCCCAAGCCTTACTTAAAGCTCGGCTATGTCTATCTCAACAAGGGCGATTTTTCAAAATCGCTCGAGAATTTCAATAAATTCGTCGAGCTCGACCCGGAAAACCCCGAAGTCCCTCAGGTGAAAAACATCATCGCCACGATCGAGAAAATGAAAAAGTAAAAAAAAGCCCTCCCTCCAGAAGAGGAGGGAGGGCTCTCTGCTTCTGCTTGAACTGTCCTTAGAACATGAACCTCACGCTGAGCCCGATTGTTCTTACTCCCTCCACGCTGCTGATTTTCTTGTAACTGGATTCCAGCGTTCCTGTTCCAGGCTTATTGGCGCCCTCGGCAGTGGGTTCCCAGTGGTAGATATCATCCAACGTTAAAACGTCATAATTAGAGATATCCTCCGGGCAATAATCAGGCAACTTTATTCAAAAATATGAATTGAATTCAATTTTTTGGATTTCTCACTAAGCTCAACTCAATTTGACACATGACGACGCCTTGGTTTATCATTCGCCTCTGTAGAGAGAATATAGAAATAAGGGCCATGAAACAGCAGAAAAAAAAGTCCGCTCAATTTTTTATGCTCTTTTTGTTTTTGCTATTCGCTTTTTCGCCATCTTGCCGGCTTTACAACCTTCAAAGGAAACTCCCGCCGAACTATGCAGATTTTCTCTCTAAAGTCCGGTACATCATTTCCCGCTCAGAGGAAAGAACATTCCTCGAGCTTCCCGACTCCAAGAAAGATCAATTCATCGAGCAATTCTGGAAACGCCGCGATTCCGACCCCGAGACAGAAGAAAATGAATTCAAAATGAATTATTTTAAACGGATTGAAGATGCCAGCAGGCTTTTTTCCGGCGAAGGGAGGGCCGGCTGGCTCACCGACAGGGGAAGAATATACATCTTTTTCGGCCCTCCTCTGGACAGAATCACGAGCCCCATGGGAGAAGGTCCCTCCAGCCGTTGCAGCGAGGTCTGGTATTATGGCGACTTTCCGGTCCTCTTTCTCGATTCGACCTGCACGGGAGGTTACAAACTGGTCACGTATAACCTGACTCCTCTGCGCGATATCAACCTCGCTTACATGCATGAACTCAACCGGGCTGAGGCCCAAGCCAGGGCCGAGGCTCAGGGTCAAGAGAGTTCTCGTAAAAAAGAGGAATTATTTGATTTCACTTGGGAGGTCGAGAAGAGAACTGTTGAGCCGGGAAGAATTGAGGGAACAATCAGGTTGGCCATTCCCTATTCAGCCATCTGGTTTAAATCGGAACAGGAACTGTTTAAGACAGAGTTGGAGATGGCCCTGGAACTTCGCGATGCCGCCGAAGAACTTCAGTGGGAATATAAGGATGCTTTTGAGATCGCCATTAAGAAAGAAGAACTTAAAGAAAAACAGAAGGCTTTCTTCAGCCGCGAGATTCCTTTTATTCTTGAGAATAACTTAGAAAAGCTCCGCCGTGGAAAAAATACCTTTCGCCTCAGGCTGAAAAACCTGACTGGCAATGAAGAATCGCAGAAGGAGTTAGAAATCAGTTTCTAAATCTATCAAGTTATGCCTAAAGTGTGCCAATTGGCTATTCTTCTTCCGGCTTGACCCGGCCTTCCTTGACGGCCTCGGCGATGATCTTCTGCTGGAGGTGGGAGGGCACTTCTTCCATGTGCGAAAATTCCATCAAAAAAGAGCCACGGCCTCCCGTGATTGACGTCAAAGTTGGCTCAAAGTCGAGCATTTCGGCCATCGGGACCGTGGCCTTGATGATGCGCATATTCCCCTTCTGCTCCATGCCCTGGAGCTTGCCCCGCCGGCCGTTCAGGTTGCCCATGATATCACCCATGTAAGCCTCGGGCGTATACACCTCGACATTCATGATCGGCTCAAGAAGCGTAGGCCGGGCTTCCCTCATGGCCAGCTTAAAGGCCTTCGAAGCCGCTATCTTAAACGCGATATCTGAAGAATCCACTTCGTGATAGGAACCGTCATAGAGGATGACCTTGAAGTCCACCACCGGATAGCCCGCAAGCACGCCTTTCTTTTTGGCCTCCTCGAGGCCTTTGAGCACTGATGGAATATAGTTCCGGGGAATGGCGCCGCCAAAAATTTTATCCTCAAACTCGAAGTCCTGTCCTCGCGGCAGCGGTTCCATCTTGATCCAGACATCACCGTACTGGCCGCGTCCGCCCGTCTGTTTCTTATGCTTGCCCTGGACGTCGGAGCGGCCCTTAATCGTCTCCTTGTAGGAGATCTTTGGCGGTTTCAAATCCACATCAACGTTGTACCTCTTTTTGAGCTTGTCCGTTATGATCTTGACATGGAGCTCGCCGTTTCCGGAGATCAACAGTTGGTTCGTGTCGGCGTCGCGTTCAATCCGGACGGTCGGGTCTTCCTCGGTGATCCTGTGGGTTGCCTGGGAGATCTTGTCCTCGTCAGCCCGAGTTTTGGGCTCAATAGCGAACGAGATCGAAGGCTCGGGGAATTTGATCTTCGGGAACTCGATTTCAGAGCCTTTCGCCGAAAGCGTATCCCCCGTCGAGGTCACCTTGAGCTTGGCCGTGGCAAAGATGTCACCGGACTTGACCTGCCCGGCCGGGATCTGCTCTTTCCCCTCAAGGAAAAAGAGGCCGGCAAGCTTCTCATCGGTGTCCTTGCTCACGTTGGTGATCGTGGCGTCCGGGTTGACCTTGCCAGAAAAAACCCGGCACAGGGATATCCTTCCTGTGTACGGATCTGAAATCGTCTTAAAAACGAGCGCCGAAAACGATTCTTCGGTTGAGGGCTTGATGGTCCCCTCGGTCCCCTTGATCTTCGCCTTAACCTCCCCACGGTCCAAAGGCGACGGCAGCAAGTTAATCATTGCCTCCGCAGCGGTCTGCGCACCGATGTTTGTCAGGGCTGAACAGACGAGCACTGGGAAGAGTTGGAGCCCGCGAACGGCTTTCTTGAGGCCCGCCTGGATTTCCTCAGGAGTCAGTTCACCTTTCTCCAGATACTTTTCCATCAGTTTTTCGTCATTTTCGGCGATCATCTCCACGAGCTCTTCCCGCTTCTTCGCGGCGTCCCCTTTCACCGCCGCGGGGACGTCCTCTTCTTTGAACTTCCCGCTCTCGTCCCTCTCAAACACATAAGCCTTCATCCGGACAAGGTCCACAACTCCCCGAAAATCCTTTTCTTCGCCCAGAGGAAGATGGAGGGGCACAACCTGCCGGCCGAAGAATTCCCGGAGGGATTCGAAAGCACGCTTGAAGCTCGCATTTTCTCGGTCGAGCTTGTTAATGATGAAAAGGCGCGGATGATGGACCTCCTCGAGCATCTCCCAGACTTTCTCTGTGCCGACCTCGACACCGGCCACAGCATCGACAAAGACCGCCGCCCCATCCACGGCTCTCAGGGCCGCCTTTGTGTCCCAGAGGAAATTGCTGTACCCGGGGGTGTCGACGCAGTTGACCTTGCAGCTGTTGGCTTCGAAAAAACAGACCGCGGAATTGATCGAGATCTTCCTGTCGATCTCCTCGGGTTCATAGTCTGTGACGGTATTGCCTTTCTCCACTTTGGTCAGCCGCGAGGTGGCGCCGTAATCGAACAACAGAGCCGCCGCCAGCGATGTCTTTCCCGACGAGCCGTGGCCGACAAAAGCGACGTTCCTGATTTTGTCCGGAATATAATCTTTCATCCTGAAGCCTCCAAGGAATGGACCGATTCGTCCCGGTTAGCTCTTCAAAATCAAGCTACACGCACATTGAAAATTAAAAAATATCATACACCAAAAGCCCTGACCTGCTCAAGAAAAAAGAGCCGGCGAAACAGCATCTCTTTCGGTAAAAAGAGAATGGGTGGCATGGTGCGTCCCCGCCCACCCGCAGCGAATGGTGGCGGATGGGGACGCACCATGCCACCCATTCTTGCGCTTTCCAGATTATTATCGACGAGGCTTCGGGATGCCGGACTTCAGTTTTGCTGGCGGATGATGTCCTGGAATTCTTTCGGAATAGGGGCATAGAATTCGACCAGGATCTTCGTTACAGGGTGCGCAAAAACAAGATGCCAGGCGTGAAGAAAGAGCCGAGTGAACCGTTTGGCCTTGTCCTGGCCGCCGTAGCGGCCGTCCCCGACGATCGGATGCCCGGCCGCGGCAAAGTGAACCCTGATCTGGTGAGTCCGTCCCGTAACCGGCCTAATCTCGAGAAGCGTAAATTCTTTCAGGACTTTTTTCACCGAATAATAGGTCAGGGCCTCCCTGGGCTTTTTTGTCCGGACCGAGATGCGCTGCCTGTATCTGGGATGCCGGCCGATGGCCCAGTCTATTTTTCCCGACATGGTCTGAAGCTCCCCCCAAACCAGCCCGAGATAGATCTTTTCGACTTCGCGTGCCTTGAACTGGCGCTTGAGCTCGGTGTAGGCCGAGAGGCTTCTGGCCACAACCATAACGCCGGATGTTTCCTTGTCGAGCCGGTGAACAATCCCCGGCCGTTCCCAGTGGCCAATTTTTTCGATTCTGGGAAAATGGTAGAGAAGGGCGTTGACCAGAGTCCCATTCGTCACTCCCGCGCCGGGATGGACGACGAGGCCGGCTGGCTTGTTGATGACGACGATGTGTTCATCGCAATAGAGAATATCCAGAGCTATCTCTTCCGGGTGAAGGGAGGTCGGCGTTTCTTCCGCGATCTCGACCTCGATGACGTCCCCCGGCCTAAGCTTGAGGCCGGGCTTTGACCAGGCGTCGTTCACCCGGACCTTTTTCTCGGAAATGAGCTTTTGCGTCTGAGACCTGGACAAACGAGTGAGATTTTTCGATAAAAAAATATCCAGACGCTGGCCTCCGCCGTGGGAAGGGGTGATGTGGAATTTCTCTTTAAGCACTCTTTTTGTTTCTAAAAAAGAAATACAGAAAAACTCCGGCAAATATTCCAACCAGGCCGAAGAGCTGGGGCAACGTCACGCTGAGAAACGGAGACGACCCCGTCAGGACAAAAGCTTTCTCGGGATGATCTCCCCGGAAATACTCCGTCCCGATACGAATCGTAGAATAAAAAAGCAAATAAAGTGAAAAGACCTGGCCGTCGAATCTTTTCCGGCGCAAGACCAAAAAGAGGACGAGAAAATTTAAGAAATTCAACATGGACTCATAGAGCTGAACCGGATGGAGGGCGATCCCTAGAGGAATGCCGGTCAGGTCATGGGCGAACTGGCTCTGGAACCGGACGCCCCAGGGCAATTCACAAACGCGGCCGTAACAGCAGCCCGCCATAAAACAGCCGATGCGTCCGAATCCGTGACCCAAGGCCAGGGCAGGGCCGACAATATCAGCCGCCTTCCACGTCGGAATCTGACGCCTGCGGAAATACCAGAGAGCGAAAACGACACCAAAAATCAGCCCTCCCTGGAACACGCCTCCTGAGCGGGCCAGGCTAAGGAGCTCCCCGGGATAGCGGGTATAATAAGAAAAATTGCCCAGAAAAAGGATGAGCTTGGCGCCGGCCAGAGAAACAAGGATCGTATAAAACCCGGCGTCGAAGATCTTCGGAGCGTCCAGCCCCTGCTTCTTGGACTGGACATACAGAAACAGCAGCCCCAGAGCAACTCCCAGAGCCATCAGAAGCCCGTAGGTCGGGACCGAAACAGGGCCTATGCGGATGAGGATGGGGTGCATTGAGGCTTCCTTATCAAGAAAAAGAAGAGCAGGAGAACCGCGCCGATGGTAATGCAGGAGTCAGCCACATTAAAAAATGGCCAGTGCCGAGTTTTAATATAAAAATCGAGAAAATCAATCACGTAGCCCCTGAAAATGCGGTCAACAAGGTTTCCTAGAGCTCCGGCGAGGATGAGAGAGAGGGCCAGCTTCAGCCCCCGCTCCGAGGCCGGAGTTTTATAAAAATAAAAGGCAACGAGCACAAGGGCCATAAAAGAGGCCGCGGTCAGAAGCCCAAAGACGAGAGGTCTATCGGGATGCGAAAAAGCTCCAAAAATTGCGCCCCTGTTACGGATATGCGTGATGTTGAAAAACCCGGGAATAATTTTCATGCTGCTGTACGGCGGAACGCACCGGGCTATAAGCCATTTCGAAGCCTGGTCGAGAACAATCAAGACGGCAATCAGCAAGAAGTAGGAGGGCGTCTTTTTCATCAGCTCATCTTTCTGACCACGTCTTCGCAGCGCTCGCAGAACTGGGGATAATCGCTGCTTTTCCCCACAGAGGTGGAATAGTTCCAGCAGCGCTGACACTTCTCTCCCGGCGCCCTGGACACTTGAACGCCAAGCTCTGCTCCAGGCCCCTCATCAAGGACGACTCGGGAAACGATAAAAAGCGAGGCCAGGTCGCGCATGTATTTTTGAGCCAGGTTCCAGTCAGAAGAGGGCACTCTCAGGGTCACCTGAGCTTCAAGAGAGTTGCCGATCAACTTTTCTTCCCTGGCCTTCTCCAACTCCTTGAGCACGGCTTCGCGCCAGACGAGAAGCCTGTCCATTTCCTCGCAGAGCTCCGGCTCCAGCCATTTCTCCTTAAAGGCCGGGAACATCTCAAGGTGCACGGATTCTTCTTTGCCTTTAAACGGAGGCATGCTTTCCCAGGCCTCCTCAGAAGTGAAGGAAAGGATCGGAGCCATCAGGATGAGCGTGTTCTTGAGAACATGGAACAGGGCCGTCTGGCCGGATTTCCGAAGAAGAGAGCTCCTGGCCGAGCAGTATAGCCTGTCTTTGAGCACATCCAGATAGAAGGAGCTGAGGTCCACGGTGAAAAAATTATAGATGGAGTGGAAAATCACATGATATTCATATTCATCATAGGCCCGCAGAGTTCGTTGGCCCACCTCGGCGGTTTTTTCCATGATCCAGCGGTCAAGAAGAAGCATGTCTTCCTTCTTGACGGTTTCCTCGCCGGGAAGGAAATCGTGAATGTTCCCCAGGATAAACCGCCAGGTGTTCCTGATCTTCCGGTAAGCTTCGACGAGCCTTTGGTGGATCTCGTTCCCGAACTTTGTATCCTCCTTGAAATTGAGCATGGCCACCCAGAGGCGGAGGACTTCGGCCCCACTCTGCGAGATGACCTCTTCGGGCTCGATAAAATTGCCCAAGGACTTCGACATGGCCCTCCCCTGCTCATCAAGCATGAAACCATGGGTGATGCATGTTCTGTAGGGCGACCGGCCTTCGACGCCGACGCCGATAAAAAGGGAGCTGTTGAACCAGCCGCGATGCTGGTCATGGCCTTCGATATAGACATCCGCGGGCCAGGGCAGGTCGGGTCTTTTTCCGAGCACGGTATGGCTTGTTCCCGATTCAAACCAGACGTCGAGGATGTTATTTTCTTTGTCAAATTTTTCCGAACTGCACCTCGGGCACCGGCTCCCAGGCGGCAGGATTTCCGCGGCGTCTTTTTTGAACCAGGAATTGGAGCCTTCGCGGCCAAAGAGATCGGCAACCCGCAGGGTGATCTCCTCTGAAGCCAGAATATGGCCGCAGGAATGGCAGTAGAAAGCGGGGATGGGAATGCCCCAGCTGCGCTGACGGGAGATGCACCAGTCCGGCCGGCCGCTGACCATGCTGGCCATCCGTTCCTCTCCCCAGGGCGGAATCCAGCGCACTTTCTTGATCTCCGCGAGGGCCTTCTTCTTCAGGTCTGCGGTGTCCATCGAGATGAACCACTGAGCGGTGGCGCGGAAAATGACCGGGTTCTTGCAGCGCCAGCAATGGGGATAGGAATGGGTGATCACTCCCTCCTTGAGCAACGTCCCGTCTTTCTTCATGTCCTCGGTAATCAGGCGGTTGGCTTCAAAAACATTTTTGCCGCCGTATCGTTCCACCTGGGGGATGAATTTTCCTTCGTTATCGACCGGAGTATAAATCTCCAGTTTATAGGCCAGCCCAGTCAGGTAATCTTCCTGCCCGTGGCCGGGCGCCGTGTGAACGCACCCGGTCCCGTCTTCCAGAGTCACGTAATCGGCAAGGACAAGCACGGATTCGCGGTTGATCCAGGGATGGCGCGCCTCGAGTCCCTCCATCTCCCTCCCCAGGAACGAGGCCAGGACCTTGTGATCCCGAAATCCGAGTTCCTCCGTGACAACGGGGAGAAGCCTCTTGGCCACAATATAGACTTCACTCCCTGACTCGAAGGCGACGTATTCGTGCTCCGGATGGAAGGCGATGGCCAGGTTCGCGGGAAGGGTCCAGGGTGTTGTCGTCCAGATGATGACGGATACCTTTTTGCCAGCAAGAGTGGGATATTTGGCCGACAGGTCAGATCCGAGCGGGAATTTCACATAGATCGACGGCGAAGAACGGTCCTTGTATTCGATTTCTGCCTCGGCCAGGGCGGTCTGGCAATGCGGACACCAGTGAACCGGCCGCAGGCCTTTGTAAACATTCCCCGACGCAAAAAAAGCAGCCAGGTGCTTCAGGACATCGGCCTCGTATTCAGGATCCATCGTCAAATAAGGCTTGGGCCACTCGCCGAATACGCCTAGCCTGACGAATTCCTCCCTCTGGATATCGATGAACTTGAGGGCGTATTTCCGGCATTCCTCCCTGACCTCGATGATCGAGAGTTCCTTTTTTTTCGGCCCCAAGAGCTGGTCCACCCGGATTTCAATCGGGAGGCCGTGACAATCCCAGCCGGGGAGATAGGGTGAAAGATAACCCTGCATCGTTTTAGTCTTGACGATAAAGTCCTTCAGGATCTTGTTCAGTGCCGTGCCCAGGTGGATTCTTCCGTTGGCGTAGGGAGGCCCGTCATGAAGAATGAACGTCGGGGCCTTCTGCCGTTTTTTCAGAATTTCTTTGTAAAGCCCGATCTTATCCCATTTCTTGAGCATCTCGGGCTCCTTCTGGGCCAGCTTCGCCTTCATCGAAAACGAGGTCTGGGGGAGGTTCAGCGTGCTCTTCACATCAAATTCTTCCGCCATCGCATTCTCCACAGAATCACTTTTATCCGGTGATTATAGAACAATTTCCCGATTTTCTCCACCTTTAAATGGTAGAAAGACGAGCCGAAGCGGTCCGGACTGAGATTGGAACCTGAGAATCGTGACAATTTGAAACATTAGCGCAAAATTCTCTTGACAAGAAATGATGGCTTGTGTATACTGCGGCCTATTCCTGGTATTTCTATAGAAATAGTAGCATTAAAAGAAGAGCAGAACCGCCGAAAGGCTCGCTGCTCTCCGGAAGCGAACCCGCAGTCCCTGAACTGAACCTTAATCCTGCGGAAAAAAAGGAGGTGCACCTAAGAAAAAAATTCTAGAACTTGTCCCCGAGTAAATTTAATAACCTTAAAAGGAGGATATTTATGAGGAATGATTCAAAGAGATCCAAGGCTTTAACGGTTCTCTTCGGCTGGTTCTTCTTGGCCTCTATATTCGGCCTGGGAACCTTCGGGAATAGCTTCGTGTGGGCCCAGGCCCAGACTCCCCTCAACCCCAAAACCCTGCCACAGTTCGTCGACCCCCTGCCGATCCCGTTTATCTGGAATACCTACACTCAAGGTAACTCTCTCGAGATCCGCATGCGCGAGTTCAAAGCGAACGTTCTGCCGACGGGATTTGTGCCTGCGGCCGGAACATACACGGGAACATGGACCTGGGGCTATGTCGTCGGCGCCTCTGCTCCCGTGGGCACTCAAAACACATATTTAGGACCAATCATCATCTCCCAGCGCAATGTCCCCACCCAGATCACTTGCTATAATGATTTGGGAAGCGCAGCGACGACCAATGTCCTGGCTTACAAAAACTCCACGGACCTGACTCTCCATTGGGCTGATCCAGATGGATTTGGCATGCCGCCGATGGCCATGGGGCCACCCGGACCTCCCTGGAATGGTCAATACAACGGCTCCATCCCTGCTGCTATCCACCTTCATGGCGGCGAAGTTCCCCCTCAAATTGACGGCGGCCCTGATTCCTGGTTTTTGAGCGACGGGAGTAAAATTGGGCCCGGCTATTACTCCAAAGATGGCATCGCGCTCAAAAACTACATCATCTACCGCTATCCCAACAGCCAGGAAGCGGCGCCAATTTGGTTCCATGACCACACACTGGGCGCCACGCGGCTCAACGTCTACGCTGGAATCGCGGGCGGTTATCTGATTACCGATCCCGTGAATGACCCGGCCAACCTGCCCGGGATTGTCCCGTTGATCATCCAGGACCGCATGTTCGACACCAACGGCCAGCTCTATTTCCCGGCCGGAGTCCCGTTCATCCCCAATCCTGAACATCCCTACTGGGTGCCGGAGTTTGTCGGCGATACAATTGCTGTCAACGGCAAGGTCTGGCCGTTCTTCAACGTCGAGCCGAAGCGCTACCGCTTCCTCTTCCTGAACGGCTCAAATGCCCGGACCTATGAAATGTTCTTGGACAACCAGACGACCGGATTGAATGGCCCGTCTCTCTGGCAAATCGGCACCGACGGCGGCTATCTTGACAACCCCGTTAAAGTCGACCCGAACCTCGGGGGCAAGCTCGTCCTAATGCCCGGAGAACGCGCTGATGTCATTATCGACTTCGCCGGCCTTCCGTCCGGAACTAGGCTCTTGCTGCGGAATACAGCCAAAACGCCCTATCCTGGGGGCGCTGCGGTGCAAGGCAGCACAACTGGCCGCATCATCCAGTTCCGGGTTGTTCCTTTGACCGCTGCCGACATGACTTTCAATCCGGCGGCGGCCGGAGCGACGCTGCGCGGTGGCGCTGGGCAAGGTCCGGCCCTCGTCCGGCTCGTCAACCCGGCCACAGGCACTTTAGCCGCGAACGTAACGGTTGCCAAGACCCGCCAGTTAACGCTCAACGAGGTCATGGGGATGCCGTCCAATTGGGGAGGCGTCGCCTATCCGGGAGGCCCCATGGAAATCCTGGTCAATAACACCAAGTGGTCCGGCAAAGGGCCAATGGACGAAACCCGCGCGGATTTCACTGGAATCACCATCGGTGGAGAGACGGCTTATTATTCCGAACTTCCTGCAGAGGGTGCGACCGAAGTTTGGGAAATCATCAACCTGACTGCTGATGCCCACCCGATCCACACTCACCTCACCCAGTTCCAGATCCTGAACCGTCAGAAGTTCGATGTCAAGAAATACACGGCAGCCTACTCGTTGGCATTCACGGGAGGAGGCATGGACCCGATGACTGGCGTAGCTTATCCGGCCGGCGTTTACATGCCCGGCTACGGTCCTCCGCTCAACTACAATACTGTAAACGCCGATGGCGCAGTGGGCGGCAATCCGGGCGTATCACTCTACCTGAAGGACGGTGCGACTCCTCCGCTGGCGAACGAAGCCGGCTGGAAGGATACAATCCAGGCTCTGCCCGGCCAAGTGACTCGGATTGTCGTGCGCTACGCGCCGAACCATAAACCCGTTAACGCGCCAGATCTTTATTTCCCGTTCGACCCAAGCGGCGGCCTTGTCGGCGGGCTCCCGTCATTCGCGTACGTCTGGCATTGCCACATCATCGATCATGAAGACAACGAGATGATGAGGCCGCTGGTTGTCTGGCCAAGATCAGGAGCAATTCGGTCTTACTTCCAAGGAACTGATTATTAAGGCTAAGCTTCCAAACCAAAAGGGCCGCCCCCGAGGGCGGCCTTTTTTTTAATCCTTCCGGTAATGAGCGCCTTTGCTGACGGGGTTGGCCAGGGCAGCATGGGTGATCATCAAAGCCACCTGGATGCCATGCTTCAGGCCCACCACCGTCGGGTCCATTTTTGCTTCTCTGTAGAACTTTTCAATCCGGTGATGAAGATATTCCAGGTCGGCCTTGGCCCGTTCCAGCCTTTTCCTTGTGCGGATGATTCCAGCATAGTTCCACATCGTCGACTTGATTGAAAGCCAATCCTGGTTGACCAGGGCCGGGTCGATTGCCTCTTCTTTTTCAGGATAGTACCAGGGATGGATTTCCGAAGGCTTGTAAGGAGGCGTCGGGTCGAAATGGTCGGCGATGTCCTGGGCCGCTCGCGTCCCCCATACCAGCCCCTCAAGAAGGGATGTTGAAGCCAAGCGATTGGCTCCATGGACGCCCGTGCAGGAAACTTCTCCGACCGCATAAAGGCCCCGGAGCGAGCTCTTTCCCCACGTGTCGACGAGCACTCCGCCGCAACAATAATGGGCTGCGGGCACAACAGGAATGGGCTCTTTGGTAATATCAATATCGTATTTCAGGCAGGTCCGGTAGATGTTTGGGAATCTTTTCTTAATATCGAACTTGGCGTAGGACGCCAGGTCGAGAAGGACATAGCTCGAATTGCTGTTAGTCATCTCCTCATAGATCGCCCGAGTCACTTCGTCGCGCGGGGCCAGGTCTTTCTTTTCGCTGTAGTTCTCCATGAAAGTCCGGCCTTCTTTGGTCTTCAGGCGTGCCCCCTCGCCACGCACTGTCTCGGAAATCAGGAAACTACCGGCATCCCGGTGAAAAAGGGCGGTCGGGTGGAACTGGATGTACTCCATATTGACGATCCGGGCGCCCGACCTGTGGGCCATGGCGTAGCCCGCCCCGATTGCCTCGGCCGGGTTAGACGTATAAAGGAAGACGGCCCCGCAGCCTCCCGTCGCCAAAATTGTATACGGGGCAAAAAAGGTTTTAACCAGATTCGTTTTTTTATCAAGGACATAGGCCCCAATGCATTGGGGTTCGCGATAGTAGGCCATGAGATTTTTAGAGTGATGAGGGACGGTCAGCAAATCCACGGCGGTGTGGCCAGCATAGAGAGTCACGTTGGTGTATTTCCGGAGCGCCTCGATGAATTTTTCCTCTATGGTCCTCCCCGTCGTGTCTTTGACGTGGAGGATGCGCCTCCTTGAATGGCCGCCCTCCTGGGCATAGTCTAAAGCGTCCGGGCTGCTTTTTTCGAACGGAATCTGAAGCTCTCCGATGAGGATGCTTTCTACCATCTCCCTGCCCTGCCTGGCTAACACCTCTACGGATTCGGGGTTATTGATCCCGTCCCCCGTTTTAATGATGTCCTCTTTCAGGATTTCGGGCCGGTCGTCCAGGCCCAGCGAGACGATTCCGCCCTGAGCATAGTACGTATTTGATTCCTCCGGTGTCGAGGACTGGGTGATGATGTTCACCCGGAAGCCGCGCTCAGCGGCTTCAAGAGCGGCGCTGGCTCCGGCAATGCCAGAGCCGATGACCAGAATATCCGAGCGGAATATTTTTTCTTCGGCCATGGTTTTCATTCCTTGAACTCCAGGCTGATATCCACAGATGTGAATGAGTGGGTCAGACTTCCCACGGAAATAAAATCGACACCAAGAGAGGCAATCCGGCGGGCCCGGCCTAGGGTCACTTTTCCGGAAACTTCCACGGGAACCCTTCCCTCCACCCAGGCGAGAACCTGCCTTATTTGTTTGAGGGACATGTTATCAAGCATGATCATCGAGGCGCCTGCTTTGACAGCTTCCTTGGCCTGGCCGAAATTCGTGACTTCAACTTCGATCTTCGTCCCTGGATTGATTGTCGCCCGGGCCATTTTCACAGCTTTGGTGATGCTTCCCACAAGCCTGAGATGATTGTCCTTAAGGAGGACCATGTCGGAGAGGCTGGAGCGATGGTTCTTGCCTCCGCCCATCTTAACGGCATATTTCTCGAGGAAGCGAAGGGTTGGGGTCGTTTTCCGGGTGTCCAGAATCCTGGTTCCTGTGCCGCTGACGGCCTGGACAAAGCGCCTGGTCTTGGTCGCGATGCCGGACATCCGCTGGAGGAAATTGAGGGCGGTGCGCTCGCCCTTTAAAAGTGAAATAGAATTCCCTTTGACACCGGCCAGAATGTCCCCAGGCTTGAAAACCTGGCCGTCTCCAAAAAACCTTACAAACTCCGTTTTAGGGTCGAGCTTTTCGAAAACCCGTGCGGCGACATCTATCCCAGCCAAAACCCCGGCTTCTTTCGCCACAAAGACCGCCTCGGAAACCGAATCAGCCAGGATGACGCTTTCAGACGTTATGTCCCCTTCCGGCATATCCTCCTTAAGGGCCGCCTCTATAATCTCGTCCAGCGCGCTAATTTTCATTGAGTATGATTATAAGGAGAGGATGGGGGACAGTCAAACTCATCCCTCAATAATATGTTGACTGGATGACAAGGTGCGATAAAATAGGAACGTCATGGCGGAAAAATTTAAGGGTTATGTTCAGGTTTATACGGGCTGTGGAAAAGGAAAAACCACTGCCGCTCTCGGGCTGGCGCTCCGGGCCGCGGGATACGGCTGGAAAGTTTATATCGGACAATTCCTCAAAGGACAAAATTACGGTGAACTCACATCGGTCGTCAAGCTGGCCCCCCTCATCAAGATCGAGCAATTCGGCCGGAAGGGGTTTATCCACGTGACGGACAACCCCGAAGATGAGGACATCGACAGGGCCAAAAAGGGGCTCCGGAAGTGCCTTCTAGCGATGCGATCCCGGAAATACAGGATTATCGTCCTGGACGAGGTCAATGTCGCTCTCCATTTCCGACTCCTCACCGAGAAAGAAATCCATGATTTTCTGGCCCAAAGGCCCGAAGACGTGGAGGTCGTCCTGACCGGCCGGTATGCGCCTCCCTCGATTATAAAAGCGGCGGATTTAGTCACCGAGATGAAAGAGAAAAAACACTATTATTCCAAAGGCGTGAGGGCGAGGCTGGGAATCGAGAAATAAGCAGGTGAGTCTGGCTGCGGAACGCAATGGAGAGAGAGAAATTCGAGAAACTTGTGGAAAAGGCACTCGCGGACCTTCCCAAAACATTTAAAAAGTATCTTCAAAACGTCGCTATAATTGTTGAAGACTATCCCACAGAGGAGGCACGCTTCCGGACGAGGACTCCTTCCCAGGCTACACTTTTAGGGCTCTATCACGGCATTCCGTTCAAGCATAGAGGGCCTTTTTACGGCAATGCCCCGCCCGATGTGATCGTTCTCTACCAGAAACCAATAGAAAACATCTGCGTCACGGACGAAGAAGTCAAAGAAAAGGTCAAGGAAGTCCTGCTGCATGAAGTCGGGCATTACTTCGGCCTGAGCGAAAAGGAGCTGAGAAAAATTGAGAAATGAAATCAAAAAACCACAGATCAAGGGCGGAGATAGCTTCGGCGGCATTTTTGCCGCTCTAACCACTCCCTTCGTCAGAGAGAATGTCTCTTGCGAAAAACTCCGGGAAAATATCAAGAGGTATAACCAAACCGGCCTTTCCGGATACGTTGTTCTCGGTTCCACCGGGGAAGCCGTTTTTCTCAGTGACAAAGAATCAGAGGAGCTTGTGGCAGCAGCCAGGGCGTCAGCGGCAACTGGGAAAAAGATAATTGTCGGCACGGCGCGAGAGTCGACGGCCCTGACCGTCGAGTTCACCAACCGAGTCGCCGAATTGGGCGCAGATGTCGCCCTGATCAAGCCTCCTTCCTATTACAAATCCAGAATGAACGAGGATGCTCTCAGGAATCATTTCCTGCGTATCGCCGAAAGGTCCAGGCTGCCCATTCTCCTCTACAATATCCCCCAGAATACGGGGATTTCCTTTTCTCCTTCTCTTGTGGTCGGGCTCTCGCTTCATCCCAACATCGCGGGCATCAAAGACAGCTCGGGCAATCTAACCAACCTCGTCGAGACGCTTTCGCGAGCGAGACAAGGGTTTGCCTTTCTTCTGGGAGCGGGGAGCCTCATTTGGCCGGGACTTGCGCTGGGCGCAAGCGGCGGCATTCTGGCCGCGGCTGCCGTTGTTCCCAGGCTTTATGTCAGGCTTTACTCGCTATTTCGCGCCGGACGCATAGAGGAGGCAAAGAAATTGCAGCTCGACCTCGCCCCTCTTAATAAAATCCTTACTCAGACTATGGGAATCCCGGCGATTAAATATACCCTTGACCTATTGGGGTACTATGGTGGACCCACTCGCCCGCCTCTTCTGCCCCTGAGGGAGAACGAGAAAAAACAGGTCGAGTCCCTCCTTGAGCAACTCAGCCTGGAGGGCAAGCGGTCGGCTGGGAAAAAGAGCTGTCCGTGAGGTGGGAATTCATACAAGCCCGGGCCATTTCGGCGGGCCCGGTGGGCGAAAAAAAATGACCGTGCGACCTGCTCCGACCGCCCCTCCCCTGCGTTATCCGAGCAGTTAGCTCAGGCAAGGCTGACTGGAGCACAAAAGACCGCTCTGCTGCCGTTGCTACCTTCCGGTCCTGGCGGGGTTCACAGAAGGCTCTTTGCCCAGGGCCCTGGCCGTCAACGCCACTTGCCCGAACACGGGCCAGAAAAGGACCAGCCTCGGCGAGGTCTTCGACCCCACTGGAGCGGGTTGTGGGTTACAGGGCACCGCTAGCTCCCCGTCTAGCACGGTCGAACGTATTATATCCTGTCCGGAAAAGGAAAATAAAGAGAAATCCTTTGGTTAGAACCTGCAGCCGACGCCGCCGCGGAAAATAAGACCGTCCCAGAACCCGATCTCTCCCAAGATAAAGATATTCTTTAAGATTTCGCCGCGAACGCCAATGGCGGCCTGGAGAATAAGGAAGAGGTCGAGCTCTATGTCCTGTTCTTCCCGGAGCTGGTCGAAAGTCCTGCTGTCCTCGCCCTGAATGGTGACCTGGTCGGAATCGCGCCTGTAGGTCCCTGTATAAATAAAGTTAAAGTCTCCACCCAAAGGTCCAAACCCGAGGCCGAAGACAAAATAGGGAGTCACCCGCCACTGGGGATAGAAGTCCCACCGAAAACTCAGGTTCGCCGTGAACGGGTTCGTCGTCACCGTGCTCGTGCTTTCGACTGTTGCGGCTGAGCCATCGCCATAATTCTGAGTCACCAGCCCTTCCATGGAGATCGTAATATTCGTTTTTTCTACAGAAAATCCGACGCTGAAGGAACCCTGTTTTCCCAGAGGGTAATACCGGAGGCCCAGGCCGAAATTGGAGCCGCTCGAGCTGAGAGTAAGATTCTGCTCATTGCCCACAGGAACAAGCCGACCGGCATAAAGAGCGTTTAGTTGGTCGGTGACGTTCTCCAGGATTTCATCGGACACTTTGTTAGCCAGGTTATCTTGAAGTAAAGTCTTGGCCGGGTTAATGGTCCAGCCGGAATAATGGACCTCCACCTCCCAGTGCCCGGCCCGGCCTCCCCCCAGAGTTTGACCGGGACCGGCCGCAGCTTGGGGTGCTGCTTTCTCCGCTTCTTCCCGCTCCGCCTCGGCGGGTCTGGCTTCCGGCTCTATCTTGATGAGGCTGAGCTTTTCTGCGTTCTCTTTCTTGACCTGGTTAAAAAGATCAACATAGGTCTGGGGATGAAACAGGCTCGAGACCTCCTTTTGTGGGTCCAGCTCAAGGGCTTTTAAGATATATTTCTTGGAGTTCTCCGCGTCATTCAGATAAAAATAGCACAGCGAAAGGCCCATGTAGGCCCGGGACAGGCTCGTTCTCTTTCCGGCGATTTGGGCAGCCTGAAGATAATTATCAATGGCCTTGGAATAATTGCCGGATGAATAGAGTTCGTCGGCCTGGGTAAGATACGCTTCGGCCCGGGCCTCTTTTTCCTGGGAAGTCTGGGAGGTGAGTGTCTGCGGCAGGCACAAAGAAAGCGCGATGATGAAAAAAAAGAGAAAACGAAAATCGCTTCGGCGATTGGCCCTTCGGATTATTGCAACCTGCATTCTCAACCTCCGCGCATCAATTTTCAATCAAAGTCAACGCCATCTTAGTAATTAGGCCGCCCTTTGTCAACGGCCTCTGCTATAGTTGAGTCGAGAATTCCCAAGAATAGGGACGGACGCCGCCAGCCTTCCCGCTCATCTCCCAGACCAGTGCCCAAACACAGAACTCGAAATTGACAGGAATCGCTCGGCTCAGGTAAGATATGATTGGAGGAAAGAAACATGTTTTTTTGGGACTATACATATATTTTCTTGATTCCGCCGTTGAT
>Ga0129297_10000407_pt1 | contig 20590 bp, 16 predicted proteins | sample I18A1metaG_FD_94708 | JGI IMG/M metagenome (GOLD analysis project Ga0129297, IMG submission 94708) | Lake sediment bacterial and archeal communities from Gulf of Boni, Indonesia to study Microbial Dark Matter (Phase II) - ​I18A1 metaG | ecosystem: Environmental > Aquatic > Freshwater > Lake >... | reverse complement strand
GAAGTGGATTATGTCTCGGACTTTGCATTCGATGTTTACTGGGCATTCCTTTATGATCGGAGGCCTGACGTATTTGGCTGGCAGAGGTGTCAGGCCTGTCGCCTTGAATTTATCGATTTCTCGACCTGAGACACTTCCGCAGTAGTCGACTGCCTCTAGGATTTCCTCTGTGGGGAGGTTGACTACGAACTCTCTTGTTGTGTTTATCAGTTTGTTTGTGTATGTGGCGAATCTGAAGCCCACGGCAACGATCAGTGGACGGAGAGAGATCATGAATGCTTCGCCGGCGGTTGCCACGTTCGGCTTACCAGTCTCGTCGATAGAGGTTACGAGTGCTGCGGGGGTTGGAAATATCGCGCGGTGAGGAGTAACAACCTTCTTCAAGTTGATCAGCCCTCATTGTCTCTTTCAAGTCATACAGTTGATTCCGAATAAAGTCTGCTGATGGGCCCGCGTGTTGTTCACGGGGATAGGTTCTATAGATTTTTGTATCATCAGACGGCTAATCTTGGATGGTGAAGATGATGGCTTCAGAGAATAAGATCATCAGGGTCTACTATGACTTCGCCTGCCCCTTCTGCTATGTTGGCAATGAGTCTGCTTACAGACTGGAGCAGGAGTTTGGAGTCGATTTTGAATGGATTGGGTGGGAGATCGGGCCGAAGGTAAGGAAGCGTGGTGAAGTAAGAGAGAAGCGGGAACACTCATTCATGATCAAGAGGCTCGCGTATGATCAGAACATCGTCTTCTCTGTTCCTCCGGTGCGGGCCAATACCCGTTTGGCGATGGAGGGTGCTGAGTACGCGAAGACTCAGGGGAAGTTTAGGGAGTACTTCGACCGTGTGATGGATGAGTATTGGGTCAGAGGGACGAACATCAGCACGCTTAAGACGCTGGTTCCAATCGCTGAGTCCTTAGGACTGGATACTCATGAGTTCGCTGAAGCCTTGCGCAGCGGTCTTTTCCGGGATAGAGTGCTTGATGATGACGAAGCGGAGAGGCTGGATATTCAGTATGTCCCGACCTTCATCTTCGGAGGCTTTCGAGTAGTGGGAAACGTACCGTTCTATGTCCTCCGTGAGGCTGTAAATGTATATGTTAGAGGATACGAGCCCCCAATCTGACTGCTTCAAAAGGAGTACTCGGCAGTATCCAAGAACCAGCGATTATCTCGCATGATCACGCTGCTCTTGTGTATTCTTATTCTCTTCTTGAACAGGGGTCCATAGGTCACGAAGGTGTGGTACTCGCCGTTCTCGCCGCAGATGTCTATTTTGCGCTCTTTTAGGTACCTCAAAAATTCTCTATCTACTTTATGTCCGATCCATTCTGACCCGAAAAGGTCGGGCTTGGCTGTAACGACTATCGCTTCGAAGCCAGCGTCTATGAAGTCAGTGAGGATCTTCTCGGGGTCACTCCCCCAGAGGGGTTCAACCGCCTCGATTCCCAATTCCCCACAGACCCGTTCTACCCAGTCTCTATGTTCTTGTATGTAGATGTCGCCGAAGATCATCCCTTTCACACCATGGGGGATCAGGCTTCTGACCGCCTCTTTGAAATCTTGCTCGTATCCGTCCCACGTGGTCTCCTTTTGCAATAAAGGTATGCCAATTGCTTCAGCTTGAAGTCTAATCAACTCAGGCTCTATGCCGTGAAAGCTTACCCTTCCATGTTCTTTGGAGATGAAGTTCACAAGGTGCGAGATTGTGTATCCGCTTCTCATTGCTTGGAAACAAGCTAAGCAGCTATCCTTACCTCCACTCCAAGAGACTACGTAATTCATAGGGGTATCTTCCCGGCAGAGGGGGACTAAGGTTCAGATCATTATTGAGTTTATCTAAAAATCTTTGAGTCTCAAAAGTGACTCCAAGGTCAGCACGTCAAGGAGTGTCGACAGTGGTCGATTGTTACGCCGGGAATGAAAAGACCCGAAGCCACACCCTCAACAGAGACATCGATCCTAAGTACACTGCTCATGAATTCTGGATAAGACAGGCAGCCTCAAAAGACACGACGTCATCAGAAAACAGGAGCAGGCAGATCCCTTTGGACGAGACTGAGAAGCCGATTCTGGAAGTGAGTAACCTTCGTAAGACCTACAGGCTGGGCAAGTTGGATATCGAGGCTTTAAGAGGAGTCAATCTGGAGGTCAAACGGGGAGAACTCCTAGCGATAATGGGGGCGTCAGGTTCTGGAAAGACCACCCTGCTCAACATCGTAGGAACCTTGGACTCCCCCACTGAAGGCAGCGTAATCCTCGATGGGGAGAACCTCTCAAAACTGAGCGAATCAGACAAAGTCAGGATAAGGAGGCGCAAGATCGGTTTCATCTACCAGTTCTACAACCTGATCCCCATCCTCACAGCTAGGGAGAACGTGGAGCTGCCAATGGACATTGCCGGCGTTCCAGGAGAAGAACGTAAGGAGAGAGCGGATAGATTGTTGAAGATGGTCGGTCTTACGGACCGAGCGACTCATAAGCCAGACGAACTGAGCGGGGGAGAACAACAGAGGATCGCAATAGCGAGAGCATTGGCTAATCATCCGAGCCTGGTCCTTGCAGATGAACCGACCGGAGATCTCGACACAAAGACCGGGCATGAGGTCGTAGGCGAACTTAGGGACCTATGTAAAGGGGAAGGGGTTACCGTGATCATGGTCACCCACGATCCTGTTGCCGCTGAGCACGCGGACAGGATTGTTCAGATGAGGGATGGGATGATCAAAGGGGAGAGAGTCCTGAATCCCTAACGTGAAGTTCAATGGAGGAGCAAAAGTATGTCACCACCCTTCGTCCTCAGGTATGCGGCTAAGAGCATCATCAGGAGAAAGAGGAAGAATGCGCTATCGTTTGTCGGGATCCTGCTAGGCGTGATCCTTCTCGTATCGATAGGCACGGTTCTGGAGAGCGCCAGTCGCAACTTCAAAGACCTCGCGATTCGGGCGACGGGGAATGCTGACATCAGCATAACCTCGGCTGTTGGGAAATCCTTCCCCATAGAGACGCTCCAATTGGTTAGGTCGATGGCGAATATCACTGATGCAGCGGGAAGAGTGGAAGGTCGAGGAACAGTCTCCTTTTGGAACCAGACTGCAGGACAAGAATACGAAGAAGACGTGAGCGTAATTGGAGTCGCTCAGGGCGACTACGACTACATGGATGAGAGGTATACAAAGATCGAGGGAAGACGGGTCCTCGAGAGGAACGAGGTTATCGTCGACTCTAGGTTTGGCCTTGGTATCGGCGATACCATGAAGATACGTGTACTCGGGGAGTACTACGAACTCAAGGTTGCAGGAGTCTACCTTCCCCCACCGCTGCTCAAGGGACTCGGGGAGATCGGGAAGAGGATCTACATTGACCTGCCAATGGCGCAGAGGATCTTCAAGACTTATGGAAGACTCACGATGATGATCGCCAAGATCAGGGACTTCAGAGATGTAGACCGGGTCGTGGAAAGACTCGAAGGAGAGCTGGGCTATAGGTATAAAGTCTCCGCGGTCAGGAAACAGATGCTGCAACAGATTGAGGAGCTCATGGAAGGCTACTCGATAGACAGCCTGCTTTACGCAATCATAGCCTTCACAATCGCCGCCGTCTTGATCTTCAATATGCAATACATGAACGCAAAGGGTCGGATATACGAGATAGGAACCCTCAGATCCTTCGGCATGACCATGAATCAGGTCTTCCTGATGCTCATCAGCGAAGCCGCATTCATCGGAGTCATAGCCAGCATAGCTGGAGCGCTCATCGGAACGGCACTAGCGATATACATGGCTGAGGCTTTCATCAGCCCAGCGGCCACGCTCATTCTTTCAAGCCCAGAGACCGCCCCTGCCGCCGAGTATGTCAAGATAGTCTTCAGTGAAACCTATCTGAAAGCCGGGGTGGTGGTCGGACCCTTAATAGCGGTGATCGCAGCAATCGTCCCCTCTCTTATGACGTCCCGGGAGAACATCATCGAAACGGTGCGAGGAGGACGGTCTGCCGATGAGAAATGGTTACCCATCTTCTCTGCAGTGCTGGGACTGATCTTGCTTTGGGGCGCAAATCAGTTGTCGAAGATTCGGGACCCTGGGACGACACTCCTAGGAATCTCTGCAGAGATACTTCCAATGTTCTCATTGCCGGCATTCATACTTGGAGGCGTCGCTCTCGCAGTAGGGTGCCTTAGGATATACGCGGTCCTCTGGAGATATCTCTCTCAACCAATCTTGGGGAGGCTTGGAGGCTTCGCATCCAAGAGTATTCGAAGAAACATGACTAGAACGGCTGTAAGCCTCTCCTTGATATGTGTAGCCTTGACGTTCTACATGGTGGCAGAATTCGAAATGGGATCGATGGACATCAGTATAGAGAAAAATATGAAACGGCTCTTTCCCGCAGACATAGTTGTCTTTAGCGAGGAGAGGATTCCGGCTGACTTCCACAAGAAGATCCAGAACCTTGGCGGAGGCCGCTACGTCGAGTTTGTCACCGCGACCATATCGTTCGAGACTAGGCTTAGGGTTCCAGACGGCAGAGCAGGAAACTTCTCCGCGCCGATGATGGGCATCGATGTTCGCTCCTTCCCTAAGGTTATGGACGTCAAGCTTAGCACGGATACACCGCCTAGCGTGTACTACGAGTTGATGCAACCCAATACAGTGATACTCTCTCGTGCGGTAGCCTCCTCGCTGGGGGATCTTAGGCGGGGCAGCGCGGTTGAGATCCTATCAGCCGAACGGGTCTTGGCCGCAGGACAGATCTTCTATGTGCCCATCTGGCGCAGGTTCAGCGTGATCGGTATAGCGGAGGCTAATCCCGGCGCAATATTTGCCTTCGGTGCCCCTGGCTTGGGAGATCCATGCTACGTGTCCTACAGTACCCTTACCGGCCAGTTCGGAAACGTAGGTGACTACGCGAATGTCTTCTTTATTGAGGTAAGAGATGAGTACAAGAACCGGCTTGCCCACGTCAAGGATGAGATCAAGAGACGTTTCGAGGGAAGATATCCAGTAGGGATAATGACCCGAGAGGACTTGCTCCAGGACCTAGATGAACACATAGCGGAGGAGCTGGCAATGTACGAGGTCATGAAGATCTCCGGGTTCATAGTCTGTGTCCTCGGCATCGCGGTGACCACAAACATGAACGTCGACGACAGAAAGAGGGAGATCGCGATTCTGAGGTCAATGGGCGCTTCATACTCGCAACTGGCAATGATGATCCTGGTAGAGGTGATAGCTGTGACTGTTCTTGGACTCGCTGTGAGCATTCCAATCGCAGTCAAGCTCTATCAGGTTATCGTTGATTGGGTGAGCCTGTGGGGCTTCGAAATGGTCTACTTCCTTTCTTTCACCCCGATACAGATAGCGATAACCAGTGCGTTTATGATGGGCGTGCTCGGAGCAGTCTACCCGACCTACAAAGCAATGAGACTCAGCATAATTGAGACTCTTAGAAGAGACATCTGATGCCTCCAAGCTTGGTCCGGAGCAAACAAAAGACCCATGAAGGGAGCAATGGAGAATCGACTATTTCCTGCCACTAACTCGAATTCAGGGCTCCCCCCCGAGGTTGACAGCATGCAAGGAGGGTGACACTTCCTCGAGGATTGGGGATTGCAGAGAGTTAACCTGAGACTGGGTTCTGACCGTTCTTTGAGTTCCGGCATTGACGTCGATTAGGATGTCAGTCCGTGTTAGTGATCTCTCGCTGGGCATCACCGTTCGCAGCAGCAGGTGTTCTACCCTCGGCTTCCTTGCCTCCTCTAAGTCTGTAGACTCTTATCTATTAGTTCAGCTGTTCCTTTGCACAATTCCTTGAGGCTCTGAACATATTCCTCCTGCTTTCCGGAGAGGCTTGTACGCCCCAGTTGCTCGACGAAACCTTGGATATCTTGGATCTTCCCTTTGAGATCCTGTCTCAGAAAGACGTGAAGGAGGCGATCTTGATCTTCCAGTTGCTTGCGTTCGGTGACATCTCTCACTACAACTGTGAGGCCTACTATCTTATCGTCCTCCTTCAGCACGCCAAAATTGGCCTCCCCAAACCCTGAGCTTCCATCTTTGCACACATAAGGAATCTCAAGCGCCGCTGGCACTTTCCCTTCCCAGATGGAGTTGAACACCTTGATATAGTTGGGAATGTCCCTGGCCCTTAGGAAGGGCAGCTTAGAGATGTGGCTGCCGACGACCTCCTCCTTGGAGTAGCCCAAGTTCCTTTCCGCAGCAGGATTGAATGATGTACAGAGGCCTGCCAGATTGAAGGTCAGTATGGCGTCGGGAGACAACTCGAAAAGCTTGCGATAGCGCTCCTCACTTCTTCTCAGCTCCAGCTCTCCACTCTTCCGCAGGGTAATGTCTCTGATTATACGCCACATTCCTACGACTTGTCCGTCTTCGTCTCTGATCAACGAAACTCGAATATTTACTGGAAAAACAGTTCCGTCTTTTCTCAGTAATTCTTTCTCGTATAGATCGGAGTAGCCTTTTTTCATTATCTCTTCCTTTACAATCTCATCTTCCATCTCGTGCCATTCTTCAGGCGTCAGTTCTTGATAGGTCACACCTCTCAATTCGTCTCTGGAATAGCCAAGCATGTCTGCGTATGCCTGATTGCACTCAATGATGCGCCCTTCCATGTCCACATATACGACACCATCCCGCATCATCTCAAACAGTACGTGATATCTTTCCTCAATCTTCTGGAACGCCTTCTTTGCACTCTTGGCCACGACTCATCACCTCTCATTCTGCGTCAACCGTTATTGTCCTCCTCAATCTCGCAGCATCTTTTCCACTTTATGTTTCGCGCCGACACATATCCTTTACCCAGTTCTTAGCGACACGCGACCAAGTGTGACCAGAGCCACTCACCAAGAAGGGGACACGAATTATCGTCTTCCGAGGATCCTTCTTTGAACAGCCGGTTCAAAGAACCGGCAAACGCGTCTCGACACCAGTCAAAGCGGCTGCACTGTAACCAGAGTGCCGCTCAATCCACTGGCAACAAGTGGATTGATCAACGGGCGGCTGAATGGTGGCGCAGAAATCTCGAAGATGTCGCCCGGTCTGGCGTTGACTCCGGCTGAGAAGCTTAGGGTAGCCGCACCGAAGAAGTGGCAGTGTACATCCCCAGAGCGGCGGAACCCGTCGTACTTGAAGTGGTGGTACTCGAGGTTGGCGATGCTGTGCGACATGTTTGCTTCACCGGTCAGAAAGGTCTCTGCCCACAGCTCATCGCCACCGCGCAGCAGTCGAACGGTGCCAGAGATGCTGGTGGGCAGGTCGCCGGTCAGCAGTTCAGGCCCGATCGAGCAGTTGCGAAGTTTTGAGTGGGCTAGGTAGAGGTAGTTCTTCCGCTCCAGCACGTGGTCGGAGAACTCGTTGCCGAGTGTAAAGCCCACGCGCAGAACATCGCCAGATCGGGAGATGACGTAGAGACCGACGACCTCTGCCTCTTCACCGCCATCGAGGGCGAACGGGGGCAGCTCAAGCGGGTGTCCAGGAGGGACGAGGCAGCCGCCGTCGCCCTTGTAGAACCACTCCGGTTGGACACCCACCTTGCCGGATGCGGGTTTACCGCCCTCAAGCCCTAACTTGAACATCTTCATCGAGTCCGTTAACTGAGCCTGTTCATCTTGCAGTTTGGCGTGCATCGTGTTGCGTGCCTGAGCACTGCCAAGATGGGTAAGACCAGTGCCAGTGACGTAGCAGTGGGCGGGGTCGGGGTGGTCGAGAGGCGGGAGGAGGCGCTTCTCCGAGATGACTTGATCATAGTCGACTTCCTCGTCACCAATGCGATCCCCGACTAATCGTTCCAGCCCTGTCTTCGCCTCCCCTGCCTCCAAGGCTAGGTCATAGATGCTTCTCGTTGCACGCAGGACCTGCAGTGAACGCCCATCTCTGCTGACCAGTCCAACATGACGGACATTATCGAGTGACTTGAACTGAACCAGCAGCACTCCTTTATCCCTTACACTCTATTGGTGTGCGCTTACCCCTTTTTTGCGATTTCGCTCGTAGGGCAGGACAGAATTTTGCTTTGGCTCAGGTCCTCTTCTTCTTGATCGTGGAGATGGTGGTCCCTGGGGCTAGGTATTGGAGCGTGGCATTCGGAGATAGTAGGGGAGACGTTGTGCAAGATGAGGAAGGGATCAAGACTGTCAGGGATTTCGGTAGAGGGGTAGCGGTTCTGGCATAGAAGCTTCAGGATAGCTGTTCCCTGGTCAGATGATAACCACTGTTTGTTTGAAGTATGTATTTTCCGATTCGTGTTATTGTCCTTGAAGAAGTTCTTTCAGGGATTAAGTTTATATCATGGATATCGATTTCGATATTGGTTTCGATATTGCGTGATGTTTTATGCATCGAAGCGGCAGCCAGAGAAGACGCCTAGGCAAGGGAATCGGTGTACCAAAAGGAATGCTCCACCATATGACATTGGACATCCTGAAGCAGGAGTCCATGTCAGGCTCGGAGCTTATGGATGAGATTGAGCATTATACCGATTGGAGACCCAGCCCTGGCTCAATGTATCCTCTCCTCGCGATACTGGAGGAGCAGAGACTGATAGAGCAGGTAAGCTCTGACCTTCCAACACTCAAGAAATACAGCCTTACACAAGCTGGACTGAGAGAAGTCGAGAAACGCAAAAGATCATGGACACACATCAAGTCCCACTACCATTCCGTCCAGAAGATATATTGGAGACTCTTTCAAGGAATGCGAGAAGAGGTCTTCGAAGCTAACTACCGACTTCTAAACGCGTTGGAGAAGATCAATCCCCTCATAGTGGATAATCGGGAAGCCTCTGCGAGAGTGCGAGGAATCCTCGAAGAGACAACCAAGGAGATCGAGAAGATTAACAAGCAATTGGAGAACCCCGAATGAACGACCTTAGACGTGCCTTAGGGTATCTGAAACCTTACAGTCGGGATACAATTCTTGCAGTCACACTTCTGTCTATCACGGTCGTTCTGGATCTGGCGATACCTAGACTCGTCCAGGTGATCGTCGACCAAGGTGTTGCAACCAAGAATGTGCAGGTGATAGCCAACACCAGCCTCATCATGATCGGCGTCTCAATTGTTAGCGCCCTACTGGCAGTCGCGAACACCTTCTACTCGGTCCGCACAGCCCAAGGTTTCGCCGCAGACCTCCGCAGCGCAGCCTATCGCAAGGTGCAGACCTTCAGCTTCAGAAACCTTGACGACTTCCGAACCGGAGAGCTGATCGTGCGCCTCACCAGCGACATGAACCGGCTTCAAGCAGCCGTCCAGATCTCACTACGCATGCTGGTCCGTGCACCTCTGATGATAGCAGGGAGCATCATCCTGATGCTAGCAACGAACAGCATGCTCGCGACGATGATACTCCCCATGATGCTATTCATACTTCTTCTCACAACGATCCTCGCCCGAAGGATTCATCCAATGTTTGCAGCGATCCAAAAGAGACTTGAGCGGCTAAACCAAGTCCTAGAGGAGAACCTTGCAGGTATGAGAGTAGTCAAAGCTTTCTCTAGGAGAGACTACGAGGTAAAAAGGTTCGGAGCGGCTAACGATGACCTTATGGAGCAGGAGGTCAAGGTTGTCAGGCTACTCTCGGCCCTTATGCCTATGATGCTACTGCTCATCAACTTAGGAATCGTGGTCATCATCTACTTCGGAGGATCCCAGATCATAGCGGGCAGACTGACCTTAGGCGAGATAGTGGCCTTCGTCAACTATCTTATCTCAACGATGTTTCCCCTCTTCATGCTGGCTATGATTGCAGGTCCAATATCAGCGGCAAACGCATCAGCCGTGAGAGTCATGGAGGTCATGGACTCCATCCCAGACATACAGGACAAACCCAACGCCAGACCCTTGACAGATGTGAGAGGGAGAGTGGTCTTCGAGGGTGTCTGCTTCAGCTACATCAAGGACTGCACAGACCCCGTCCTAGAGGACATAAACTTGGTGGCTGAGCCAGGGCAGACGATCGCCATCTTGGGCTCAACAGGCTCAGGAAAGACCAGTCTCGTCAATCTCATCCCTCGGTTCTACGATGTGACGAGAGGAAGGATAACTATTGATGGTACCGACCTCAGGGATGTAACACAGCAATCGCTTCGCGCCCACATTGGGATAAGCCTCCAAGAGACCGTTCTATTCTCAGGCACGATACGGGACAACATAAGGTATGGCAGGGAAGACGCTACCGATGAGGAGGTCATGGTCGCAGCGAAAGCAGCCCAAGCTCACGAGTTCATAACAAGCTTCCCGCAAGGCTACGATACACCTGTTGGACAACGAGGAGTCAACCTTTCAGGTGGGCAGCGACAGCGAGTCGCGATCGCCCGCGCACTCTTGGTGAAACCAGAGATCCTGATCCTCGACGACAGCACAAGCTCAGTAGACGTCGAGACAGAAGTCAAGATACGACGTGAGCTAGATGAACTGATGAGGGGACGCACAAACTTCGTGATAGCACAACGCATAAGCACAGTACTCGGAGCGGACAAGATAGTAGTACTGGATCATGGCAGAGTCGTGGCTGAAGGCAACCACAGGGAACTGATTAAGACAAGCCCCATCTACCAAGAGATCTACGAGTCACAACTTGGCAACGGAGGAGATAGCGATGAGTAGCCGCAGAGAAAAGGCACGTCCACCTCGTATGCACGGACCAGGCGGACCCATGAGCCGAACCATCGAGAACGCTAAGGATCCACGAGCCGCCTTTGCACGGTTACTCTCTTACCTCAAGCCGTTCAGACTGCAACTTGCCATGGTAGTGCTTCTCGTTACGGCAAATACCTTGCTATCTCTAACAGGCCCCTACCTGATCGGCGTAGCTATAGACCAGTTCATAACTGGAAGGGACGTCACAGGGCTTCTATGGATCTCACTGCTCCTGCTGGGCACCTACATTGCTGGAGTCCTCACTGCCGTGTCCAGCGGGTGGATGATGGCGACGATAGCGCAGAGAGCACTCAGAGACCTCCGGAGAGAGCTCTTCGAACACATTCAGACCCTCTCTCTAGGCTTCTTCGATGCAAGACCTGTAGGAGAACTCATGAGCAGGCTGACCAACGACATTGACGCGATCAATCAGGCTCTCACAATGAACATTACCCAACTCATATCGACTGTGTTGACACTAGCAGGCATAGTCGTGATGATGTTCGTCTTGAACATCTGGCTTGCGCTCGGCAGCCTAATCGTCTTCCCCATCATGATATGGGTGACAGCCCTAATAGGGGCACGGACACGCTCCGGGTTTAGGAGCCTACAAATGAGCATGGGTGAGCTCAATGGGAATATCGAGGAGACCCTGACCGGAGAACGTGTCGTAATCGCCTTCGGACGGCAGGAAACAGCCCTAGGAGACTTCGACAAGATCAACTATGCCGTTCGAGACGCAGGAATACAGGCCATGTCATATGCCCTACTAACTCCACCGCTCATGGGAATACTGAGCAACGTCAGCATAGCAGTCGTAGCCGGCCTAGGAGGATGGCTGGCGTTCCGGGGAGTGGCGAGCATAGGTACGATAGCAGCATTCATTGGGTACTCTCGAAACTTCTCGCAGCCACTCAGGATGATCGCCGACCTATACAACAGCATACAGTCAGCACTTGCAGGCTCAGAGCGCATCTTCGAGATCATCGATCAAGAACCGGAAACGCAAGATTCCCCAGACGCGATCCCTCTCGAGAACATGAGAGGAGAAGTAGTTTTCGACCACGTGGACTTCAGCTACGTGCCTGGAACACCAGTCCTGAAAGATGTCTGCATCCACGCCAAGCCCGGTCAGACCGTAGCACTCGTTGGACCTACAGGGGCCGGAAAGACCACGATCGTCAACGTCCTCACACGCTTCTACGAGACCCAAGGCGGGAGAATTACCATAGATAGGCATGACATCAGGGAGATCAAGAAGGATAGCCTTCGAAGGCGGCTGGGCATAGTCCTGCAGGATGTCTTCCTGTTCTCAGGCACGGTACTGGATAACATACGGTACGGAAGACTGGACGCCACAGATGAGGAGTGCATCGAAGCAGCCAAGCTGGCGAACGCGGACAGCTTCATCACACGGCTACCCCAAGGGTACATGACAAAACTCTCCGAGCGTGGATCGAACCTCAGCCAAGGACAACGCCAACTCCTATCCATAGCCAGAGCCATAATTGCGGATCCCCGCATATTGATATTGGATGAAGCTACAAGTAGCGTCGACACCAGAACTGAGATGAGAATACAAGAGGCACTCCTCAGGCTAATGAGAGGTAGAACCAGCTTCGTGATCGCTCATCGGCTGAGCACTATACGCAATGCAGACCAAGTCCTAGTAATCAATGAGGGAGAGATAATCGAGCGAGGCACTCACAGAGAACTCCTGCGAAAGAGAGGCTTCTACTACAACCTCTACATGAGCCAGTTCACAGAGAACGACGAGCGAAATACACTCGAACTTGCACCCTTGAAGGCTCGAACCCCTCCGAGTTCACAACAGCAAACATGATCAACCGATTAACATATCATCGACAATTCCTCGGGGTTGTCTCCTTGGAAAGCCGTTTCTCTTTCCGGTTGCTGATGAGGAGATACAGACAGCACTCGTAGCTTGAGACGATTCGCAAGACATCCTTTGGAGAGAACTCAACCCTTGAATACCGCACAGGTTCAATCTAGGAAGTTTGAAAAGAGATCTACGGAGAAGAATACCGCGAGAATGGGAATGTCGGACAGAGAGACAGAGAGAGCAGTGTTGGCTGCTCAGAAGAATGAGATCACAGAGCACCTCATCTATGAGAGGCTGTCAGATGCGGTTAAGGAACCTCGCAATAGAGACGTTCTGCGACACATCTCAAGGGATGAGCTGAGACACTACAAGTTCTGGAAGAAGCACAGCCGCAGAGATGTGAGCCCAGACAGGCTGAAGATATGGAAGTACCTCCTCATCGCCAGAATATTTGGTTTGATCTTTGGAGTCAAGCTAATGGAGAGAGATGAGGGACGAGCTCAGGAAGTGTATGAAAAGTTCACCGAATCCTTTCATGGAGCTAGAAGCATCCTTGAGGATGAGGGTGAACATGAGGAGAGCCTGATAGGCTTGATCGACGAGGAGCATCTGAGATACGTTGGCTCCGTGGTTCTCGGTCTCAACGACGCCCTCGTAGAGCTTACAGGCACGCTTGCAGGGCTAACCCTCGCCCTTCAAAACGCAGGTCTTATCGCCTTGGTAGGCTCAATTACGGGAGTCGCTGCATCTCTATCGATGGCTGCGTCTGAATACCTATCCGTCAAGACTGAGGGAGGGGAGCGGAACCCTATTAGGGCCTCGATATATACAGGCATAGCCTATGTCTTCACGGTCTTGCTCTTAATCTCCCCATTCCTGCTCTTCTCCAACATCTACTTCTGCCTCGGAGTCTCGATTCTGAGCGGAATCTTCGTGATTCTTCTCTTCACCTTCTACGTATCCGTCACCAGGAGCATTCCTTTCAGGAGGAGGTTTCTAGAGATGTCCCTAATCAGCTTGGGAGTAGCAGGGTTATCCTTTGTCATAGGGTTTCTGATACGAATCTTCCTGAACGTAGAGCCGGGCTGACAGGCTCAACCCGGCAAAGCTGAGCGAATGCCAGCGTTCCGCACCTCTCAGGGTAGATCATCTGCGCCAAGTTGGCTTAGTCCGTCGAGAAGACTTGCACATGAGGTTGTTCCTCAACTGATCCAGCCACCCTGTATGCAGCCCCTTAAGAGTCTGAGGCAAGTGCACGTTAACTTATAATTTCGAGAACGCGAATTCAATGGTCAGAGGAGGGATGCTCACGATCAGTCTGATTGAGGTTGCTGAGAGGGCCCAGAACGGACCCAAGATGGATGAGAAAGAGTGGAACATGGGTATGTTCCGGAAGATGCAGGAACTCTCCGAGAAGTACGGGCTGAAGGTGGGGGAACACGAGAGATTCTATGACGTTGACAACGCCTACGCAGATCAGCTCTTCGACGCAGCCGTGGGGTACCTCTCTGAGAGGGGAGTCTACTGCATCAACACGAATAGAGCGATACAATTCACGGAGGAGGAGGTAAGGGAGGCATGCAAGGAAGCCCCCAGCCAGATAACCGTGGGGACGGAAAAGGATGCTCGAACCCTGGCAAAGAGAGAGATTGAGGACCCTAGACCTAGGAACATAGTTGTTGGAGGTCACAGCGCTTGGAATGAGGTGCTCATGCCCCTTGAGAACATGATTAAGGAACTCGTTAGGATACCTAGGATCGACTATCTGGAGACCTTCAACTACCACAGGATCATGGGGAGAGAGGTTCACGGCACACCGATGGTCGTCTACGCGGCCCGAAAGGCGGTCGAGAGGGCTAGGATAGGTGTGAGACTCGCAGGGAGAGCCGGCCTTGCCCTCTGCAACTATCCCATCCTCACTACCACCGAGGCCCTGATTGCCCCTAAGGATGAGGAGAGGGGGCTCAGGTCGAGCGACGGGCTGCTCCTCTCTGTCCTGCCTGACCTGAAGGTCGAGACCACCCTTCTCGCCGCAGCAATATACTTTGATGAGTATGGTTGCTTCGGCATGAATGGGGGTACAGGTGGGTCGGTAGGCGGCTTCGCCGGCGGCTGGGAGGGAGCCATGATAGAGGGCATCGTCAGGAATATCGCAGCCTGGATGATCTACCACGACTCCGTCCAGTATATGGCAGGCTTGGAGAAGCTGCGGCGCAGCTCCATGCAGCCCATGGAGAAGAGCGAGTCATGGGATGTTTGGGGTGGCGAGAAGACTGCCTCCTGGTGCGGCTTCGCGATGAGGAAAGCCCTCCGCAGGCACAAGAACACGATAGAGATGGCGAGCGGTGGAAGCGGCGGACAGGCAGAGGACCTGGCTTCAGTGGAGAACATCCTGTACACAGCTGTCAGCACCATAGGAGGAATGGTGATGGGAGGCAACCTCTTCTACGTCTGGACCCCTCCACCACCTTTAGTGAGCTGGGGGATCGAGGTCTCCGACGCGGCATTGAAGGCTAGGATCAAGCTGGCTGACCTGGACGAGATGCTGGGGCGGATTCGAAGGGAGAAGCTTCAATCGACCGACTTCAGCAGAGATAGAAGGATACTCATATACTCAGAGCCTGAATCCTTCTTCAAGCCTCATCTGGCCTGTTACGACTATGTCAAGCAGAAGCCGACCGATAGGTTCCTCAGCGGCCGTAGGGAAGCCGTGAAGTACTTGGAGGAAATAGGTCTGCAATTCGACTAGCAGACTGCTTGAACCATGTCAGGATCATTTTGTGAGGAGGGGAATTATGAAGATAACCGGCGTAAGAACCAAGCTGTATGAGATTGAGATGACGAGGCGCCTTGGTGACGCCAACAGTCCCACAGGAAGGAAAAAGGCTGCGAGTCTAGCCGTCTTCATCGATACCGATGAAGGCATCACAGGCATCTCTCTGGGATCGCCCAGTGCGAGAGGTCACATACACTCGATGGTGGAAGACTTGCTTCTAGGGCGGGATCCGAGGGGTGTGCGAGGACTCTGGAAGAGGATGGTAGACTTTGTCTTCAAAGGCGGGAACCGTGGAGTCGCCAACGACGCACTCTCCGCAATTGATGTAGCGCTCTGGGATCTGAAGGCCAAGGCAAAGGATGAACCGCTCTGGAAGACGCTGGGAGCCTCCACGCGGATGGTGAAGGCTTATGCCAGCGGTATCGATATGCCCCTCTCAGACGAGGAGCTGCAAACCTTCTACGAGGGCATGGCTCGGAGGGGTATCTCGGCGGGCAAGTTGAAGGTCGGTCTGGACCGGGAGACAGATATCCGGCGCATAGGCATAATGAGGGATGCGCTCTCCAAGTCTGGTAAGAAGCCTATCCTGCTCATCGATGCGAACGAGTACTGGTCGCCCAAACAGGCAATCCGGAACATAAGGCGGATTGAGGAGCACTACGAGATCACCTGGGCCGAGGAACCGGCCCGCCGGTGGGACTACCGCGGCCTCCGTAAAGTCTCTCAGAGTATAAGAGCCGCGGTTGCCACAGGGGAGAACCTAGACGAGATCAGCGAGTTCACCCCCCTCATCGCCAACGAGGCGGTAGACGTGGTTGAGATAGGATCTGGCACATCAGGGATTACGGGCGCGATGCAGGTAGCAGACCTGGCCTACGCCTTCGAGCTCCCTCTCTCGATGATGAACTGCCCCGGAAAATACATGGCACACCTAGCTGCAGCCCTGCCCAATCACATGATGATGGAAGTCGTGGACGTGGGCAGAGACGTGGTCATGCAGGTGGACAATCGGATCGAGGACGGATGGATTGTCCTAGGCGACTCCCCAGGCCTAGGTATGACTATCGACGACAGGAAGCTAGAGCGATTCCTCGTTGAGAAACCCTCCCCTGAAGCACGTTCAAGCCCATGGGGGCGTCGTCGCGGCGCAGGGCTATACGAGGTCCCTCCGGGCGAGCCTGAAGAGACAGGCGAAGAGTGAACACCTCCTATCAATCCATAGCATGATAGGGCCCTCAGCATACCCTTGCCCACCAAGCAGGCGCATAGGTGCGAGCTTGGGTTAGCCTTTTCTGCTCGAGGCTAAACCTTTCCGTTAGAGGTTGTGATCGTATTGAAGGATCTCAGGTTCGGGATGTTCGTTACGAGCCGACAGAGCTGGGGTGAGATACGGAAACAGACTCAGGAATGCGAGCGTTTGGGATTTCACTCGATGTGGTTTGCCGACGCCATTCTCCAGCGGGGACCGAGGCTTGAAAGTTGGACCTTGCTCTCTGCTCTGGCGCCGGTGACGGAGAGGATACGGCTCGGATCACTCGTACTATGCAACTCCTTCCGGAACCCCGCACTAGTCGCGAAGATGAGTGCCACACTGGACGTCGTATCAGGTGGACGCCTAGAGTTCGGAGTCGGGGCGGGTGGGCATGAAGCCGAGTATAGGGCGTATGGGTATGAGTTCCCTGATGCCCGAACCAGGATACGGCAGCTGGAGGAAGGCGTCAAGATCATCCGGATGATGTGGACGGAGGAACACCCAACCTATGAAGGAGAGTACTTCTCGATAAGGGACGCCAATTGTGAGCCTCGGCCCGTCCAGAAGCCGTATCCACCGATAACGATCGGCGGAGGAGGGGAGAAGTTCCTCCTGAGGGTTGTCGCCCAGTACGCGGACAGATGCAACCTGGGCGGGTCTCCCGAGACCTGTCAACGGAAGCTGGAAACCCTTAAGGGGCATTGTACCACGGTTGGCCGGGATTACGATGGCATCGAGAAGTCCTTGTTCTCGCATGTCCATCTCGGGAAAGATGAGGACAGCCTGAGAAAAGACATGAGAAGCATCTACGACATGAGTAAGCTCTCCGAACCATTCGAAGCTTGGTATAGGTTGAATCGCCGGGAGATGATTGCGGGAACGGCTGACGAGTGCATCGGGAGCATAAGAGAGTTTGAACGTATCGGATTCACATTCTTCATCCTGAGATCCTATCAGACGCCTAGCGTTGGGTGGATCAGGCAAATCCATGAGCAGATCATAGAGTGTATCTAACAGGTATCGCTTGCACGGGAGGAGAAGGGAAGAAACGTCATAGATATTCTAGGGTTTCTCTGCGACACTGGGCATAGGCTGAAAGACTTATGCGTTATCTGCTGATCATCCATTGGATTCCCTGGATCACCAGCCTTCGGAATATGGGATGATTGTAGGTCGCTTGATCATGACCCAATGCGTTGTAGAGTACCTTACCTTTTCCCACTCTCTTCGCGTAGAGGAGGGGCTGTGCTTTGCCCTCACACAGAGCGGTTGCCAGGATATGGGCGCCTTCTGGCGCACGATCCAAGATATAGAGCTCATCGGTGACCTTGAAGTCCTCGATCCCGCCTGTGATAGGGTGACCTTTGTCTTCGATCCTCACCTGAAACTCATGCCGAGGAGGATGGTGCGTGAACCTGCCACCGATTAGGCTGATGTATCTCTTGCGTTCCTCATTGATGACTGTGGCGGAATGGATACCGAAGAGGTTCTTTCCGTCTTCAACGAACTCAACTATCCCCTCTTCCTGTTCGGCTGTGAGGTCACCCATCGTTGTGCAAAGAATGCAGATATCGCAAGTGTCCAGTTCTCTACTGGCAAGAATTCCCTTGTCATGGCTGACTTCCGTTCGGACCTCTTCCAGCTCTTTTAACCAGTCAAGGATCTTTGAGCCGAGTTCTTCAAGTAGATGGTACCGATCGTTCTTGCTTAGAATCAAGACCTTCACTGCCATTACAGATCCCCAGTGTGTTGTGTGAACCGCGCAATGTGAAGATACCGATCATAAGAGTTTAGCAACTCAACATAACTTTTCGCGGCACTCGGATGCACTGACTAGAAGATAAGAGACAACGCTTCGGCTTTCGCCGTCAACCCTCGTGTGCGATAATGAGTGCTGGCCTGCGAGGCGTTTCGCTTGTCTGGCCGATGTGTCGGATATGGATGATCGGTGAAGTTGAAAAGCCAATAAGCGGCATCTCACCTAGGCGAATCCAGTCCTAATGGGGGACAAGGTGAAATAAGTGAGTCGGAAGATCCTGCTTTCAGCGACCATCAATGGAATGGCAACGACCTTCTTGACAGGTCTGATCCCGAACAGAACAACTATGCTCGTTGGCGCAGACTATTACGGATATCCGTTTCCTTGGCTTATCCGACTTGTACTAGCCCCAAAATACTTCCCTTGGCGAGTCAACTTGCTATACTTGATCGCCGACATAGTCGCCTGGGCATTAATCAGCGTCGCAGTATTGCTCATTATAGCTCATAGACGAAGAACCATGAAGACTAGGCTAGAGAGCGAGACGATGGGATTCGGTGACCCAATGGAAACACTCCAGTCTGACACCAGCCCTCGCGTTTACTAGTGGACGCCATACCTTGCCATCGCAGCCAGCTTTGGTCAAAGCCTAGTGAACATCATTGGCATGCTGAGTGAGATCTGTCGTTTGGTAGCGGTAGGGGAGAACCGCGTCATAGCCTAGCATTACGCCGGCGCAAAGTGTTAGAGGTCTCATTCTTCTTGCCTACGTATATTCCGTACCTGAAGTACTCGTAGAAGCCCTCAGGAGTGCTCTGCGCCTCTCCTGCCAGGTCTCTTATCGCCCTCCTGTGAGCTGGGCTTGCGATGTACAGGCACAGTATTCTATACCAGATTGATACTACGTCTCTGAGACCGAGCCACTTTACCCTACTAATCACCTCGTCGAGGTAGGCAATCTTGTAGGTTCTAGCCACTATGTCTTTCAGTCCTGAGGTTTCCAAGAGTTCTACCCAAGTATCAGAAGTTTCCAGCTTGACGCTGTGGAAGGTGCGGGATGTGTACTCAAGAACTTCTGTTGGGGGTGGTGTCTTCATCCAAGTTGCCTCGTTAAGCCCGACATATCCCCCCGGCTTTGTCACTCGCATGTACTCGTTTACCGCCCTCTGTTTGTCTTCCACAAACACGGTTACGGACTCACAGATGACCGCGTCGAAGAGGTCGTCTTCGAGAGGGAGGTCTTGTGCGTCTGCAATCCTGAATTCAACCTTCTTCTGTAAGCCTTCCCTCTCAGCCCTTTCTCTTGACAAGTCGATCATTCTTTGAGAGATGTCCACGCCGACCACTCTACAGTCATATCTCTTTGCGATGTAACAAGGAGTCTTTCCAATGCCACAGCCGACGTCCAGGACGTATCTGGCTTTGTCTATGTGGCATAGTTCGAGCAGCTCTCTTGTAGCTTTTAGACCTCCTATGTGTCTCGCGGCGCCCAAGTCAGCCATGAGTTCTAGGTATGTAGGTCTCGGCTCTGAGGCCTCTATTGGCGACAGTTGTTTCCTATTTCTCAACCCATTCGCCACCGACTGCAGTTCAGCGTGGATTGAACACTTAACTCAGGGGATACGTTCTATGGATAGATATAGGAGTAATGGAGTTGAATGTAGCACACTGTTGAAACCTGTGCCATCAGCGGGCAATCGAAGCTTTCAACTTTCGCAGGTTATGCAGGAGTGGAATGGAAAAAGCCAATATTTCGAATGGAGATTCTAGGATGGGGAGATTTCATGCGAACTAACAAGGTCAAGGCTAAGATGAGAGGTGGGAAGAAGGCTTTCGGCTGTCAACTAGTCTTCCCCTCAGCCACTCTAATCGAGCTAATGGGGTATGCTGGCTTCGACTACGTCTTCCTGGATGGGGAGCACGGCGTCTTCACTCTGAAGGACATCGAGGAGATGTGCCGGGCAGCTGACCTAGTTGGACTCACACCCATTGCGCGTGTTTCGAACACCGAGCCCTCCACGATACTACAGTTCTTAGACCGGGGGATCATGGGCATCATGGGACCCCACATCATCACCAAGGATGACGCTGAAGCCTTCACGAAGGCTTGCTTCTTCGCCCCTGGAGGGAGTCGCAGTTTCGGTGGGGGCAGGGGCAACAACTACGGCGTGCAGGCGAGCGGTCGAGAACGTCGCACCTTCATGGAGCAAGTCAACGAGGAGATACTGCCGATCGCCCTACTGGAGGATGCCCAAGCCCTCCAGAACCTGCCTGAGATCCTGAAGGTAGAGCACCTCGAACTATT
>Ga0129297_10000406_pt1 | contig 20609 bp, 23 predicted proteins | sample I18A1metaG_FD_94708 | JGI IMG/M metagenome (GOLD analysis project Ga0129297, IMG submission 94708) | Lake sediment bacterial and archeal communities from Gulf of Boni, Indonesia to study Microbial Dark Matter (Phase II) - ​I18A1 metaG | ecosystem: Environmental > Aquatic > Freshwater > Lake >... | reverse complement strand
GTGGAGAATGAAGGCCTGACCCTGGTCATAATTTCTTGACACGGGAGAGAGAGTATATTAATGATGGTTGTTCCAAGGAGCGTCTATGGAGTTCATCTCACGGTTAGTTGACGTTGTTTTGCATCTCGACAAATACCTGAGTACGTTGATCCAGAACTATGGCCCCTGGACTTATGCTATCCTTTTTGTGGTCATATTTGTGGAGACTGGGTTTGTGGTCATGCCGTTTCTTCCCGGCGATTCGCTTCTTTTTGCCGCGGGCACGTTCGCCGCTCTTAAGGCTTTGAATGTCTGGTGGCTTTTCTTCCTCCTCAGCGCGGCGGCCATTCTTGGCGATACGGTCAATTATTGGGTTGGTCATTTTATCGGACCCCGGGTTTTCACCAAGGAAAAATCCCGGTTTTTCAAGAAAGAATACCTTGAGCGGACTCACCGTTTTTATGAAAAATACGGGGCCGAGACGATCATTATCGCCCGGTTCGTCCCCATCATCCGGAGTTTTGCTCCGTTTGTGGCTGGAATCGGCAGCATGAGCTACTGGAAGTTCATCAGCTATAACGTGATCGGCGGAGTCGGCTGGGTGACAGTTTTTGTTTTCGGCGGCTATTTTTTTGGAAACATCCCCCTTGTCAAGAAGAATTTCGGCATGGTGATTATCGCGATCATTATCATTTCTGCGATTCCGGCCGCCTTAGAATTCTTGCGGCACCGGCGGGAAGCCCGTCAAGCCAAATCATGAAAGAGCTTTTTTAAGGCGGGGAGCGCCAGAGCCCGGTAGTCCGTCAAATCAGTGTGCAGCGGAGTAATGGAGATATAGCCAAGCTCAACGGCTCTGACATCCGTTGCCTCGTCCCCCAACGCCTTTGGTTTTCCCGGCCCGATCCAATAGTAGGAGTCTTCGCGAGGGTCCTTTTTTTCGATGATTTCGGGGGCGTAGCGTTTTTCTCCCAGCTTGGTGAGCCGGACGCCCTGAATGGGCGAGGGAGGGATGTTTATGTTTAGCGTCAGACCGGGAGCGAGCTTTCTTTGGAGCAGGCGCTTGGCCAGTCTGGAGACAAACCTGGCCGCGAGATCGAATTCAAACTCTCCTCTTTTTCCGGGCAAAACCGAGGCGGCTATTGAAGGGATGCGAAGAAACGTGCCTTGGAGAGCCGCGGCCACGGTTCCTGAATAAGAGATGTCTTGCTGGCCGAGGTTGGGGCCGTGGTTCAACCCGGAGACGATCAGGCTGGGGTGGCGCGGCAGCAATTTCTTAAGAGCCAGATAGATGCAATCGGCCGGCGTTCCGTCAACGGCAAAAATGTTTCTTTTTATTCTTTGAACACGAAGGGGTCGTCGCAGAGTCAATGATAGAGAGGTGGCGCTTTTTTCTCGGTCCGGCGCGACGATATATATGTCAGCCAGCTTCTTAAGAAAATTCGCGAGCGCCCGGAGGCCTTCGGAGAAATAACCGTCATCATTGGTCAAAAGGATCAAAGGCTTCATCAATATCGTCAAGAGCGGATCATCACCAGGATCATCTTGAATTTTTCTTGGGCCTTGAGGGCATGGGGCTGGCCGGCCGGCATGATGACCATTTCCCCCTTTCGGACCCGATGGGGCTGTCCTGAGATGATGACATCGGCCTCGCCGTCTACGCACAAAACCATGGCATCAAACGGAGCTGTGTGTTCGCTGAGCTGCTGGCCCTTATCGAAGGCAAATAAAGTGACAGTGCCCGTCTTCTGGCTGATGATCTCACGGCTGACGATAGAGCCGGCCTGATATGCCACGAGGTCGAGGACGTTCCGAGGCTTACCTTTTATGTTTTCTGCAGCTCTTTGCTTTTTTATCGGGCTCATGATTTAGTCCTCCTTGGCTGAGACATATTTGCAATAGCCGAATCCAGTTTTTATCTCTTGTTTCCAAGATTCAGATATATCCGCGCTCGAGATCGAGTGTTCGAAGTAAAAAATGGTCGGGACGGGCGGATTTGAACCGCCGACCCCACGCACCCCAAGCGTGTGCGCTACCAAGCTGCGCCACGTCCCGAATCAAGAACGCAACATTATAGCAGATCTGAAGGTTACTCTTATAATTTTCTCGACTTTTTTTCTAGGGAACTGGCGATCGCCTGGAGCTGCTCCCGGACCTCATAAAGGACTTTCTTCAGATGGTCTGGGTGCACTGGTTCAGCGCGCCTCCCTCCAAATTCCTCTTCGATCTTTCTTTTCGCCCCTGCCAGAGTCAGACCGTCCTTAAGCAGGAGCTCTTTGAGACGGACGATGACGTCCACGTCCTTCTGACGAAAAATTTTCTGCCCGCCCCCGGCCTGTCCGGCGTGGAGGAACGCAAACTCCTTCTCCCATCTTTCAATAACCTTGGGTTCGATCTGCGCTATCCGACTGACCTCATCGAGCCGGTAGAAGAGTTTCTCCTGGGATTTTTCCGTCTTCATCACGGCCGCCCGCGCGATTCGCTTTTCCATGCCTCAAAAATCTGCCCTCACCATACCACGTCTTGAGGACCTCGTCAAGGCGGCCTGAGCTTTCATTGGCTCCGGCGGCTGAATATCACTATAGTGAGCCGGTTCGCCCGAAATCCGTGAGAAAAGCCGAGATCGCCTGTCTGCTCTTTCTTTTTGCAGTTACAGGAGGCCTCTCCTGATCGAGTTGCTCTTTGTGGCCCTGGTTAGTGGGGCAGAACCCTTTTTGCTAAATTTGTTCAGCGTCGGAAGTTGGCCCGCTAACCGATTGCGCAACGGAAGTATAGTCAGCTTAAACTCAAGGGGAGAATCTGGTATAATTTAACAAAAGCGCTCATGCCAAAAAACCAGACCCTCACTCCGCTTGCCGAGAGAATGCGGCCGCAAACTTTTGGCCAGTTTTACGGCCAGGAACACCTGCTCGGACCGGGGAAGATTCTTACGGAGCTGATTGAGTCCGGCCACCTGGTCTCACTCATTTTCTGGGGCCCTCCCGGCTCCGGAAAGACCACGCTGGCCATGATGCTGGCCAGGTATTTTGATTTTCCCTGCCTTTTTTTCTCGGCGGTATTATCTGGAATCAAAGAAGTTAAAGATGTCATGGCCAAAGCCGAGAGCCATAAAAAAATGTACGGAAAGCCGAGCATCATCTTCATCGATGAAATCCATCGTTTCAACAAAGCCCAGCAGGGAGCGTTCCTGCCGTATGTGGAGCGGGGAGATATCATTCTTTTTGGGTCGACCACGGAGAATCCTTCTTTTGAGGTCATCGCCGCTCTGCTCTCCCGGACCAAAGTCCTTGTCCTCAATCCTCTGACAGAAGAGGCGCTCTTCCGCGTCATCCAGGATGCCCTCCAAGATGAGCAGAACGGGTTGGGGAAATTGAAACTCCGGCTTGACGACCAGGCCCGCAAACTCATTGTTGACTACGCCAACGGCGATGCCCGGCGGGCCCTCAATACCCTGGAGATCGCAGCCAGTCTTGCCCATGAAGGGAGGATCGGCCCGCAAGAAGTGCAGGAAGCTCTTCAAAAGAGGACCCTCCTCTATGACAAAGGCGGCGAAGAGCATTTTAACTTGATCTCGGCCCTTCATAAGAGCCTGCGGAACAGCGACGTTGACGCTTCCCTGTACTGGCTGGCGAGGATGATATCCTCAGGAGAAGATCCCCTCTATATTGCCCGGCGCTTGGTCAGGTTTGCCTCTGAGGATATCGGTCTGGCCGATCCTCAAGCTCTTTCCATAGCTCTCGACGCCAAAGAAGCTTATGATTTCCTCGGCTCACCTGAAGGAGAGTTAGCCCTGGCCGAGGCCGTTATTTATCTTGCTTCCGCGCCTAAGAGCAACCGGGCCTATGCGGCCTTCTCCGAGGCGATCAAAGATGTCGAAGCCAGCCCCCATGAGCCAGTCCCTCTTCAACTCCGGAACCCTGTCACCCGGCTGATGAAAGAGTTTGGTTATGGGCAGGATTATGCCTATGCCCATGATTTTCCATTTTCCACGACCACCATGGAAACCCTTCCCGAGAAACTCAAAGGCCGCAAGTATTATTCGCCGGGAAATATGGGCTTAGAGAAAGAAATCAAAAAGAGAATCGACTGGTGGCAAAAAGTCAAGGACAAAATAAAGGCAGAGGAAACCCGTTAGGGTTTCATTCTCCTTCTTCCTTTTCTTTCAACAGATAATAAACCGCCCAGCTGATGTCGTCGGCGAGGCAACCGACGCAGGAGGTCTTGGTTGTGGCCAGCTCTCCGTCGGATATCTTCTCCTTGAGAATTCTTTTGACTTTTTTTCTGATCCTATAGAGCAGGATGTAATTGACCATGGGGCTTCTCTCCCGCATAATATCAACTTCCCCAGCCCGTGTAAAGATTGAGAGAAGCGAAGAAAAAGTGGTATGATTAGGCCCTCGGATGAGGCGGAATGAAAAAATATTTCCTGTTGCTGTTTGTTTCTTTTAGCTCCTCATGCTCTCTGTTCAGCGGGAAGATGGCGCCTTATCCGGGCGGAGTGGTATTTCCTTTAGTTGAAGCGCATAAGATTTCCTACGAGGGGAAGATCCTCCCGTCCATAGTGAAGTCCGCTCAAGAAATCTATTTCGCGACAGATAAGGGGCTGCTCTACTGCCTGGATTCTTCCTCGCCCAAGATCAAGTGGACCTTCACTGGAGATTCTCCGTTCGGCTGTCCGCCTGCAGTGGGTCCGGACGCCGTCTTTGTCTGGGATCAGGCAAACACCGTCTATTGCCTGGACAAGAATGGCGTGCTCCGCTGGAAAAAGACAATTCAGGAACAGATCTCGTCGCCGCTTTCCTGTGACCAGGAAAATGTCTATGTCGGGACTCAAGAAAAGACATTTCTGGCTATTCGCCAGTCTTCAGGAGAAAGCCTCTGGCAGCTCAAGGCGGGAGGAGCGTTCCGGGGAGGTGCCGTCTTCTGGAAAAACAAGATTATCATTGGGTGCGCCGACGGGAGGCTCTATTATCTCAACCGCAGGCAGGATCTTGAGAGAACGGTTAATATTGGCAGTCCCATTCGAGTCACGCCGCTCTTAGACGGAGACCGGCTGTACTTTGGGGCGGAGGATTTCACTTTTCAATGCTTCGACCTGGTCAAGAAGAAAAGGAAATGGAGAATCAAGGCGGGAGGGACTGTCCTTATGCCCCCGCATGCCGACGAGACCAGAGTTTTTTTCTTTGCCTCGAACAGCGTCCTGTACTGCCTCAACAAACACGGGGGAGATATTCTCTGGTGGTGGATCGTCCCCTCACGGAATGTCTATGATCTTGAATTGGCCGCCGACAAGGTCCTGGTCACGCCCTTTTCATCACTCCTTATCGGCCTGGATCGGAAAACTGGGAAAGAAATGGGAAGGTATGAGACGAAACTTGGGATAAAATCAAATCCTGTTTGGGATGATCCCTATGTCGTTGTCAGTCTTTATGAGGACATCGCCAAAAAAGGCAGCGTGCTCTATCTCGGCAAAGAGGTCAGCGTTAGGCTGACTCCGTCCTTGGGGTCTCCCCAGCCGATCCAGACAGAAATAAGTTTTACGGCCTCTTCAGTCGGTTTCTATTTTCCCCGGTTCGAGTTCTTTCTCCGAGATGGAGAGGCAAGAATCATCGTCCAGCCAGAATCCGAAAATAACTCCTGGGTCTGGTACCCTGAAAAGGAAGGGGATTACGTGATTGGAGTCAAAGCGATTGATGAAAAACAGGCCAAGGAAGTTTATCTGTCTTATAAGATCGTTGCCAAACAAGAAAAATAGGTCGTCCCGACTCGATCGCAAGAAAGGAGCAGAACAATGAAGAGAGAGGATGCTTTGGAGCTTGTACGGGCCCATCTGAAAAACAAGAACCTGGTTAAGCATTGTCTCGCCGTTGAGGCCTGCATGAAAGGCGTAGCCCGGCGGCTCGGCCAGGATGAAGAACAGTGGGGATTGGCGGGAATTCTCCACGACCTGGATTACGAATTGACCGAAAAAAGTCCCGAGCTGCATACGACCGAAACAGTCAAGATTCTTCGGGAATCTGGCATCGACCCAGCCGTCATCCACGCCATTCAGGCCCATGCGGCGAAAGTCCCCTGCGAGGCCGAGATGGACTGGGCCATTTTTTCTATTGACCCGCTGACTGGTTTGATCATCGCCGCCACGCTGATGCATCCGACGCGAAAGCTTGCGGACGTCGACCTGGAATTTGTCAAGAGACGCTATAAGGAAAAGAGCTTTGCCAAGGGTGCCAGAAGAGAAGAAATCGAGGAGAGCCGGAATATCGGCTTGGACCTGGATGAGTTTATCTCTATCTGCTTGAAAGCCATGCAGGGGATTGCCGGAGAGTTGGGCCTCTAACTGCCTAGACTCAATGCTTTCCGAAGAAATCGGCTTTCAATCCAACCTCCAGGAATCTTCCCCGCCACGGATAGATGGGTTCCGTGTAGAAATACTCATTGAAGACGTTGGTGATCCGGATAAAAGGCTCGAAGTGCGGAAGCGAATAGGACAGGACGATGTCAGAGCTGAAATAGTGGGGGATCGTCAAGAGAGTTGCTGTGTTGGTATCGTACCACCATGAATCGGAGGCTAGAAGCCCGAACAGGCTGAGCCGGAGGCCTCTCAGCGGCATTAAGGTCAGGTCGAAATTCAGATAGTGTTTCGAGAGGGCGTCCAGCGGCCGGTCGGCGCTCTCGTTCTTGTGGTCAAGGAACGTATAGTTGATCGTTGCGTCGAACCTTACCCCCAGCCACTTCCAGGCTCCCTGAGTTTGGAATTCAACGCCATTGATGCGGGCTTTGCCGATATTGAAGTACCGTCGTGTGCCGTCGGGCAGCCTGACGCTGTCGATATAGTTTCTCAGGGCGTTGAGAAAAATTGAACCAGTTATAAATATCCCCTTTTTATATGTTGCTGCGAGCTCGAGGCTTCGGCCAAACTCGCTCTTGAGTTCAGGGTTTCCGCTGGAAAGCGAGTACATGGACCTCATGGAAGGGAACTTGGATTTCCCGGCGAAAGAGAGGTGGATATCCAGCTCCTCTCGCGGAGAATATTTTATTCCGAAAAGAGGGTTGGCTTTGGTCGTCGTGTCGCCGACGTCCTTGTCCAGGGTATCGACGCTGACTCCGGCGATGAGGGTCCATTTGCCGACGAGGAAAATGTGGTCCTCAATGCCAACCGAGAATGTATTCTGATTGTATTCGAGCCAGGGCAGCCCGACATCATCCTGCTGGCGGGCCCGATCATCCTGATAATAAAGGCTGGCTTTGATTGAGTTCCATGCGGCCAGCGGAAAGTCACCGAGCCCAAAGAACCCGAAGACCGAGTTGTCAAACGTACTTTGGAATTGGCGGGTTGTCATCGAGCTGTCTCTGAACTGGTCCAGGATATTAAAGTAGTTCGCATAAAAACCGCGGAAGCGCAGCAAGGATTTTTCGCCAACTGCAGTGTATCCTCCCGCGTTGACGTAGGTGCGGTCCCATTTTGGGAACCGCCAATAGCGGGGCCGGCCATAAAGGTCGGGCGGCGTGCCGTAAGCCGAGTGGTAATACCCGGCATCGACCATGACCTCGCTGCGGCTCGAGGGATTGTAGATGATTTTGCTTGTTACGTTGAGCCGTTCATAGTCGCTGTTGAATCGCTCCTGCTCGACGCCACTGGGATCAGTATAGCCGTATCCGTGGGAGTCTTGGTAAAGAACCGAGGCGGCGAGCCCGACTTTGCCCCATTGGAACATACTGTCCGCGCCGGCGCTCCGAGTCCGCATGTTGCCTCCGGAAAGATTGAGAGAGAAAACCGGGTTGGGGGACGGCCGCAGGGTGAGGACATTGACGATTCCGCCGAGCGTGTTTGGGCCGTAGAGAACGGAAGACGGTCCCTTGGTTACTTGCATCGACTGGATGCCACCCGCAGATATGGTCTTCAGGTCAAAAGACCCATAGTATGGCTCAACAACTGGGACGCCGTCCACGAGTAAAGCGATCCGCTTCGAATCAATCCCGCGGAGTTTTAAGGCATATTCATCTTTGCTGCCGATTGTGATCATTGTGCCCGGCGCAAATTTGATAACCTCGGAAAGATCCCGAGGTTTGATCAGTTCGATCGTTTGGGATCCAATGCCGGTTACGGTAGCCAAAGGAATATCTCGTGGCGCTTTCCCGACGACCAGGATCTCTTCTGTGATCCGGACGGGTTTTTCTTGTTCTTTCTTCGTTTTTTCGACGGGCTGGCCCTGGCTCAGTCCGGGAAGGGAGCTCAGGCAAAGCCCGAGGGCAAGAAGGATCAGGGATACTGTTTTAAGCGGCGTGGGGGTGCAAAGAGTCATTGAGTTCTCCTTTTCAAACACGGAAGGAAAAGCCGTTTCCCGCTTTTCCCTATCGGTCGGAGGACCTGGCCAAATTCGGCTTTAGCGCCTCAGACTCGGAGAACCGCTATATTACCAATTGCGTACGCCAAATTCAACCCTATCTCTGCTGACTCTGTTCATAATAAAAGTGACCAGCGCGCTCGATTTGTGTATAATATTAGCCTCTTTGACTCCGGAGTTTGGCTTTGCCGAAAGCACGGAGAAATCATATGTCTTCTTCGATATGGAGGAATACATGATCAACGCCCTCGTCCAAATGCCAACGCCCGTGAACGAGCCCGTTCTCAGTTATGCTCCGGGAACACAGGAAAGAAAAGCGTTGAAAGATCAGCTAGAAAAAATGCTCGGCGAGGAGTTAGAAATCCCTCTCATCATCGGAGGGAAAGAGGTGAAGACGGGGAATCTGGCCGCTTGCCGTTGTCCTCATGACCACCGCCACGTTTTGGCGCATTACCACAAGGCCGGAGCCAAGGAAGTGGAAATGGCAGTTGCCGCTGCCAAAAAGGCATGGCCTGATTGGTCGGAGATGGATTGGATGAACCGCGGCGCTATTTTTCTCAGGGCGGCCGAGCTTCTTGCGACGAAGTATCGTTATCTCCTCAACGCCGCCACCATGCTCGGCCAATCGAAGACGGCCCATCAAGCTGAAATTGATTCCGCCTGTGAGCTGATCGATTTTTATCGATTCAACCCGTATTATATGAGTCAAATCTATGCTCAGCAGCCGAATTCTTCGGCCGCGACCTGGAATTATATGGAATACCGGGCCCTGGAAGGGTTTGTCTTTGCTGTTACCCCGTTCAATTTTACTGCTATTGCCGGCAACCTTCCCACGTCTCCGGCCATGATGGGGAACACGGTCCTGTGGAAGCCGGCTTCCTCAGCAGTCTATTCCGCTTATTTTCTGACCCAGCTCTGGAAAGAGGCCGGCCTGCCCGATGGAGTGATCAATTTCATACCCGGCCCGGGACGTTATGTCGGCGACCCGGTCCTGGAAAAGCCCGACCTGGCGGGTGTTCATTTTACCGGCAGCACAAGCGTATTTCAGAGCATGTGGAAGACCATCGGCTCAAACATCATTAACTACAAGACCTATCCCCGAATTGTTGGCGAGACTGGCGGGAAAGACTTTGTCTTCGTCCACGCTTCGGCTGATGTCGATATCGTTGTCACCGCCCTGATTCGCGGCGCATTTGAGTACCAGGGACAAAAATGTTCTGCGGCAAGCCGGGCCTATATCCCCGACACCATCTGGCCGGCTCTCAGAGCGAGACTGGTTGATGAGCTCCAAACGGTCAAGATAGGCGACATCACCGATTTTTCGAATTTCCTTGGCGCAGTGATCGATGAAGCGGCTTTTTCGAGCATCGTCGAATACATCCAGTTGGCCAGGAAATCCAACGACGCCGAGATCATTTGTGGCGGCAAATGCGACAAGTCGAGAGGGTATTTTATAGAGCCGACCGTCGTCGTGACCAGCAATCCCAAGCATCGGCTCATGCAGGAAGAGATTTTTGGGCCGGTGCTGACAGTCTATATTTATCCCGAAGCTGATTTTACCCGGACTCTGAATCTCTGCGATACATCTTCACCGTATGCTCTCACCGGAGCTATTATCGCCACAGACCGCAAGGCGATCGCTGAAGCCTTCACTCATCTTCGGCACGCCGCGGGCAATTTTTATATCAATGACAAGCCCACGGGTGCGGTGGTCAGTCAGCAGCCTTTTGGCGGGGCCAGAGGTTCCGGGACAAATGACAAGGCCGGCTCCTTCCTGAATCTCCTCCGCTGGACCAGCGCTCGTGCCATTAAAGAAAACTTAAGTCCGCCGAAAAACTTCCGCTATCCGTTTTTAGCTGAAAAATAGGAGATTGATTTCAAGGACAAAACGATGAAGATATTTTCGTTCGTGGGTAGCTCAGGCAGCGGCAAAACGCGGCTGCTGGCCCGACTCATTCCGGAACTCAAAAAGCGCGGCCACGCGGTGGCTGTCCTCAAGCACTGTCCGCATGGATTTTCACTTGACCCTGAAGGCAAGGACTCCCGCCAGCTCTGTGAGGTCGGAGCGGACACCGTGGCGCTTGCGTCGCCTGATATGACTGTCATTTTCCAACGGGATGGGAAAGCGGCCGATTTTAAGGCGTTGGCCCGTCTCTATTTCAGCAACGCCGACATTATCTTGGTTGAGGGCGGCCGGGCTATCAGGGGTTTGCGGAAAATCGAGGTCCGCAGGAAAGGGGAGCGGCAGCGGCAAAAAACTCACGCCGGGGAGCTGATAGCGGTTGTGGCCGACAGTCGGGCGAAAAAAGATTGCCCAGTTTTTCGCCATTCCCAGGTCAAGGAAATTTGCAGGTTTCTGGAAGACCAGCCAGAAGAGGCGGAACCGAGCGTTTCTCTGAATGTGGATGGAATCCCCATCCCGCTTAATCCATTTGTCCAGAAAGTGAGCGCAAATATCATGCTGAGTTTGATAAGATCCCTGCGTGGGATCAAAGACAATCCGAAAAGGATCACCTTCACGGTTTTTGAAGGAGGCAAAGAAGATGAGGGAAACTAGAACCTTGGCCTGGATTCTGCTCTTCGGGTCTCTCTGGGGAATGAACGAGGTTATGACTGGAGAGGTGCTATTCCGCAACCAAGTGTTCTTGTCCTCTGTCTGGCTGGCGGCCTGGGCCTTTTTTGTCTTGTCCGTGGCCAGGGGGATCGCCAATATGCCCGGAACCTCTGCCATAATTGGGGCGATTGCCGCGGGTTTTAGGCTGGTCAACGGCCCGCCGTTCTACTGCCATCTGCTGGCCATATTCCTACTGGGGGTCGGGTTTGATGTGGCCGCGAGCCTATTGTTGAAAAAAGGAACGAGGTCCGCCTTTAGGCAGGGACTGGTGGGTGTCCTGGGAGCCTATGGAGGGTATGCGCTTTTTGCTTTGATCATAACCTACATAGTCCGATATAAATACTGGGTCGCTGGGGGATCGGCCAAGGTTTTGGAGTACATCTTTGTTGACGGCAGCGTTGCCGCCGTTGTGTTGGCTTTCCTCGTCCCACTGGGCTACAGGGCTGCTTCTATTGGCTGGCCGGCTCTGGAAAAGCATCCGCGTTGGTCATCTGTCGCCGCCGCGGCTGGCGTGATCGTGCTTTGGATTCTGGGACAGATGATGAGTTGAGGAGCGATGCATGAGGATTAAAGTCAACAGGGACAAATGCACGGGCTGCCGCCTTTGTCTCCAAATCTGTGCGATCGAGCATTTTAATGAAATCAACCCGAAAAAAGCGGCCCTCCGCATTGAGGCCAAATTTCCCGACCCCGGAAAGTACCGCCCGTTTGTCTGCACGCTGTGTGGAAAATGTGCCGAGGTCTGTCCTGAGGAGGCTATTAGCCGTGCGGATTCGGGTGCCTATATTGTTGACAGGGACAAGTGCACCAATTGCGGCGTCTGCGTTCCCCCCTGTCCGGTGGGAGTCGTTTTCCAGCATCCGGACCATGATTATGTCATCATCTGCGATTTCTGCATGCTGTGCACCGAGCTCTGCAATACCGGGGCTATCGTGAAGTGGGAAAAGGCCGCCTCTCTCGAGGCCAAGGGGGTTTGATATGGCCAACGGTCTCGCCGGAAAAACTCTGAGGATCGACCTCGCCAGAGGCGACATCCGGAGCTTTCCCACTGACGAGGGGCTTTACCGGCACTGGCATGGCGGACGGGGAATCACGGCCAAAATATTATATGATGAGGTTCCCAGGGATGCGGACCCTCTGGGCCCCGAGAATATCCTGATTGTCAACGCGGGCATCATGAGCGGCTGTTTTATCCCCGCTGGGTCCAAGGTGGAGTTCGGCTCTGTCTCTCCCTTGACGAACGGCCCGGGAGACTCCAACATGGGCGGGCATCTCGGCCCCGCCCTCAAATTTGCCGGCTATGACATGATCATTTTTGAGGACTTATCTCGCCGGCCCGTTTTCCTCTTCGTGGACAACCAGACTGTGGAGCTGAGGGACGCAACAAAATATTGGGGGATGAAATCGCTCGATTGTGAAAAGAAGCTCAAGGAGGACCTGGGCGAGGATTTTGAGATCGCCACGATCGGACCTGCCGGCGAAAACGGAATCCTGTTTTCTTGCATCACGCACGATTTTGGCCGTCAAGCCGGCCGGACAGGTCAAGGTGCGGTTATGGGTTCCAAAAAGCTGAAGGCGATTGCCGTGCGCGGCAACAAGTCCATTCACGTCCGTAACCTCGATTCCCTGACGAAGCAGGTGACGGAAATCATCCTGCGGACCAAGAAGCATCCCAACATGGTGCCCTGGCAGAAGTATGGCACAGCGTTCTTCATCCAGTGGTCGAACACGAATGCGTGCATTCCGGCCTATAATTTCCAGACGACTTTTTACGAAGATATTGACAGGATTGACGGAGACCAGCTTGTCGAGAAATGCCTGATCACCCACAAGGCCTGCTTCGGCTGCTGGATGAATTGCGGCAAATACACTAAGGCCGTTATTCCCGGCAAGCCTGAGGTCCACTTAGAGGGGCCCGAGTATGAGACCGGCTCGCTGTGCGGCTCCAACCTCGGGATGAAGGACATCAATCATGTGGCCTACATCAACTGGCTTCTCGACAATCTGGGCATGGATTCGATGTCGGGTGGGGGCGTCATCGCTTTTGCCATGGAGTGTTTCGAGCGGGGGTTGATCAGCGAAGCCGACCTCGAAGGGCACAGTCTGAAGTGGGGCTCGGTTGATGACGTCGAACATTTTCTTGATATGGTTGCGCACAAGCGGGGGATAGGGGAGTGGTTTGCGGGGGGCTCAAAGCGGGCTGCGGCAAAGATCGGTCGGGGCTCTGAGAAGTTCGCCATGCAGGTTAAGGGGCAGGAAATGTCCGGCTATGACGGCCGCTGGGCACCGGGGATGCTGCTTTCCTATATGACGGCCGACATCGGAGCCCATCACAACCGCTCCTGGACGATTACAGTGGACATGGCCGAGGGAAGGGACACGGTCGAAGGACGTGCAAAAATCGTCGTCTACCTCCAGCACATCCGGCCGCTGTTTGATACTTGGTGCATCTGCCGTCTTTTCTGGGGGGAGCTGGATATCACTCCCGAAGAAATCGTCGAATCGCTCAACCACATTACCGGCTGGGGGGTCAGCGTCGCCGAGGTGTTGCGGACGTCAGAGATGATCTGGAATCTCAACCGATGCCATTATATCGAGCGCAACCGCGACAATGGCCGTTCCTTTGATTACCCGCCCGCCCGCGCCTGGGAGGATAAAATACCCAGTGGTCCGGGCACGGGCAAGGGCCTCAGCTTGGCGCAGATTGACCGGATGCTGGATGAATATTATGCTGCCCGGGGCTGGGACGAAAAGGGGAACCCCACTCGGGAGCTCTTGGAGGATCTCGGACTCGGTTATGCCGCTGACAGGCTGGCAAAGGCAGGTTTTTTAGGAAGGTCAATCCCCGGAGGAATTCCGCCTGTGCGGGGAGAAAAGTACAAACCCAAAGCTTTTTAGTTGCGAGGTGGAAAAGGAGCTCAGGAGATGATCATTTTCCTCAAAGCCGGCGGCGAGTTGAGAACAAAGCTTAATCCGGACGTCGATTACTATACCCGTCGCGTGGAGACAGAAAGGGGCCAGACACTGAGGGACATCTTAACGGGAATTGGTATTAATCCGGCGTTTGTCGCCTTCGCTTATAAAGACGATAAGGTCGTGCGCCTTGACCATGTCCCCGTAGATGGGGATGTCATAACGCTTCAGCCTCCTGTATCTGGGGGATGACAGGCCAAACATGCTTTCCGACGAGGAAAAACAACGCTACAGCCGGCAGATGCTTATCCCCGGCTGGGATCAAGAAAGGCTTAAGCAGGCGACGGTGCTTATCGTTGGTCTGGGAGGGCTCGGGTGTGCCTCGACCCTCTATCTTGCCGCAGCTGGCATAGGGAGGCTTCGCCTCTGTGACGGAGACACAGTCGGCCGGTCCGACCTCAACCGCCAGACCCTCTATTCCGAGTCTTCTATCGGGCTATTTAAAGTTGATGAAGCCGGCCGGCGGATTGCTCGTCTGAATCCTTCAATCGTTGTGGAAAAATTCAAAGTATTCGTGGATTCACAAAATGCGGGAAAGCTCGCCGAGGGCTGTCAGGTCATCGTGGACGGCCTGGATAACCTGGAATCCCGGTTTGTTCTTAACAAGGAGTCTTTCAGACAAAGAATTCCTTTTGTCTATGGGGCTGTTCATGGCTGGCTGGGGTATGCTGGAGTCTTCTATGCTCCTCAAACCGCGTGTCTCGCTTGCCTGATGCACCCTGACATCGTCAGCCGTGATCGGGTTCCTGTGGCAGGTATAACGCCTGGATTGATCGGTCTCATCCAGGCCAGCGAGGTGATCAAGTGGATCCTCGGCAGGGACACAAGTCTCCTGGGGCGGCTCCTGATATACGATGGGACGGACCTTTCTTTCGAGATTATCAGTGTGGGGAAAAACCCTGCCTGCCCTGTTTGTGCCCGGGCCTGAATCTCTCCGTGAGTTGCCTGTGCTTGCACTTGGATTTCATTCTATGCTATATAAACCTGACAGGAGGGTTTGCATGACCAAGAAACTCCATCGGTCTTTAAGCCGGAAGATGCTCGGGGGAGTTTGCGGCGGCCTCGGGGAGTATTTTGATCTCGATGTCTCCCTGGTCAGGCTGGTCTTTGTCGGTCTTGCTCTTGTGACCGCTCTCATCCCGATGGTGATTTTTTATCTGATTGCCTGGATTATTATTCCGGCCGAGACTGCCGCCGAAACAAAAGAATGATGCATTGACTCAACGGCGGTTATTGGATATTGAATAGGCAGATGGGCGGAGCGGGCGCAAGCAGATGAAGACAGGCGATATTCCCTTCCGCCACATCGCTATCGAGGGAGTGCCAAAGTCCCAAAAAACAAAATTGGCCCAAATTCTGGCTCATTTGATCGGGGGCAAAGTTGTCTTGGACAGGCCGGAAAATCCTTATCTCAAGGATTTCTACGACGAGAAGGAAGGCGCCTCTTTTCTCGCCCAGCTTGTTTTTTTAGTCAACCGGTATCATCAGCAGTTGCGGCTTTCACAAAGAGACTTGTTCGAGGAACGCGTTATTTGCGATTATCTTTTCGAAAAGGACAAAATCTACGCCTATCAAACCCTGAGCGATGAGGAATTAATCGTCTATGAACGCATTTATGGAATCCTGGCGGAGAAATTCCCGCGGCCAGACGCCGTTGTCTATCTCCAGATTTCTCTCCCCACCCTGCTCAAGCGGATGGCCAAGGAGGGGAGCGCCATGGAAAAGAATATTTCAGAGAAATATCTGGGGGACCTGGTCGAGGCCTTCGATTATTTTTTTTTCAACTACCAGGCTGCGCCCCTGCTTGTCGTCAAGGCGGATGATCTCGACCTCACCCAAGAGGAAGAGATTTCGGACATCGTCCGCCAGGTCAGCGAGATGAAGAAAGGTCCCCTTTACTATGTTCCCCAGAGTTTTGACCCAAAGGAATTGCGCAAGAAATAAGTGTCTTTAAAAATACAGACTTTACCCCAATCTCGCGATTCCAGGCGAGATGGGGAGAAAGGATCAAACATGTCAGAAAAGCAAATTTTACCGGTAACCATTCCTTCTCTGCAGGCTAAAAAGGCCAGGCAAGAGAAGATCGTGGCCCTGACCGCCTACGACTTTCCTACGGCCAGGATTGTCGATGAGGCCGGCGTCGACCTTATCCTCGTCGGAGATTCTTTGGGGATGGTCGTGCTTGGCTATGCCAACACCATTCCAGTGACAATGGACGAGATGATCCATCATACAAAGGCGGTCACGCGGGCAGTCCGGCGGGCTCTGGTCGTCGGCGACATGCCTTATTTCTCTTTTCACCGCTCGCCGGACGACACCATCGCCAATGCCTCCCGATTTCTCAAAGAGGCAGGCGCCAAGGCCGTCAAGATCGAAGGAGCCTCTAAAAAAAGGCTGAAACTCATCGAGGCCATGGTGGAGGCCGAGATCCCGGTGATGGGACATGTCGGGCTCACGCCGCAGTCGATTCATCTTTTGGGACAATACAAGGTCAGAGGAGCGGTATCCGCAGAAGCTAAAAGAATTCTCGACGAGGCCCAGAGCGTGGAACGGGCGGGCGCCTTTGCCGTGATTCTGGAATGCATCCCCGAGGATCTTGCCAGGGCCGCCACAAAGAAACTGAACATTCCGACCATCGGGATCGGGGCCGGGCGGCATTGCGACGGACAAGTTCTCGTTTTCCATGATATGATTGGGCTGTCCAACGGTTCCAACCCGAAGTTTGTTAAAAAATACGCCAACCTCGAGAAGAGCATCATGCAGGCGGTCAAAAAATACAGTGAAGAAGTCCGGCAAGGCCTCTTCCCCGATGAGATGCATTCTTACCATACAGTCCGAAAGGGGAAAGCCGTAAAATGATCACGCTGAAAAATATCGGCGAGATGAAGGCTGCGACACGCGAAGCCAGGACAAAGGGATTGACCATCGGTTTTGTCCCGACCATGGGATTCCTCCACGAGGGCCACCTGAGCCTCGTCAGGGGGTCCCGGAAGAGCGCGGATATGACTGTGGTGAGCATCTTTGTCAACCCGCTGCAGTTCGGCCCGAAAGAGGACTTCAGGCAGTATCCCAGGGACCTGGATAGGGATTCGGAGCTCCTGGAACGGGAGGGCGTCGATTATCTTTTCTGCCCAGATGAGTCGGAGATGTACCCGGACGGATACAATACGACCGTAGAGGTCGCCGGCCTCCAGGATAAGCTCTGCGGCCGCTCGAGGCCCGGCCATTTCAAAGGCGTCACGACCGTGGTTCTCAAGCTATTCAATATTGTCCAGCCAGACCTGGCTTTTTTTGGACAGAAAGACGCCCAGCAGGGCATCATCTTGCAGAAGATGGTCAAAGACCTCAACGTGGATGTCAATATCAGAATCCTGCCCATCGTCCGTGACCGGGACGGGCTGGCCCTGAGCTCGCGGAATAGCTATCTGAATGCACAAGAGCGTCAAGCGGCCGTCATCCTCAGCAAGGGCCTGAGGGAAGCGGAAGCGTTGTTCAATGTGGGTGAGCAAAAAGCTGCGGCCCTCATCAGCCGGACGACGGAGACCATCAAGATGGAGCCGCTGGCCAAGGTTGACTATGTCGAAATCGTTGACCTCGTCGAGCTCAAACCCATTGCCGTCCTTGACCGCGATGTGCTTGTTGCCGTCGCAGTATACATTGGCGAGACCAGGCTCATCGATAATATAATCCTAAAAGCAAAGGTGAACTGAAATGAAACGCATCATGCTTAAGGCCAAGATCCATCACGCCCGAGTCACCGAAACAAACAAAGATTACGAGGGCAGCCTTTCTCTGGATGAGAGCTTGATGAAGGCAGCGGACATGCTTCCCCATGAGAAAGTTCACGTCTTCAATGTCTCCAACGGGGAACGGTTTTCGACGTACCTCATCAAGGAGGAGCAGGGGTCGGGAAAGGTTGGGGTCTATGGCGCCGCCGCTCACAGGGCTAGGGTGGGGGATAAACTCATTGTTGTTTCCTACGTGATTCTTGACGAGGATGAAATCGAATTTTTTATGCCCAAGATATTGCTCCTTGGCGACGGTAATAGAATCGTTGAGGTCAAGTAGGGGCGGGCCCTCGGCCCTGCTGAATTCTTATCCTTCTACAAGAATTCTTAAGAAACCCGGGTTCTCGATCAATCCAATGAGGTCATTCATGAATCTCGCCGCCTCTGCGCCGTCTATGACGCGGTGGTCAAAGGAAAGACAGAGAGGAAGCGTCTTCTTGATTTGGATTTCGCGTTTTTCGACCTTCGCACGGTCCTTAATTTTCATTGTGGCCAGGATAGCGACTTCCGGATAATTGATGATGGGTGTGGCCGCTTCGCCGCCGATCATGCCGACATTGGTGATTGAAAATGTCCCGCCTTTAAGGTCGGCGAGGTCAACGGTCCTGTTCTTGGCCGCCTCGGCCAAGTTCTGGATCTCTGCGGCGAGGTCGAGGATGGATTTCTGGTCAGCCGCTTTAACCACGGGAACGATCAGTCCGTCGGGCACATCGACGGCGATGCCGATGTTATAATATTTCTTGATGATGATTTCTTCTTCCTGATCGCTGAGGGACGCGTTGAGAAGGGGATGAAGTCTGAGCGATTCCAAGACTGCCTTGACGATAAAGGGAAGGTAGGTGAGCTTTATCCCTTTCTCCCAGGCCCGCGCTTTCATTCCTTCCCTTGCTTCCACAAGATGGGTAGCATCGGCTTCGTCAACGTGGGTGACATGGGCCGCCTTTAAGACGGACTTGGTCATTCTTTTGGCGGTGGCTCTTCTGACTCCCCGAAGAGGAACCCGTTCGATCTCGCCATAGAAGTCGAATTTCTCCTTGATGCGAACGGCCGGTTTTTTCTCCTCTTGGGGCGGAGCAGCGACTTTGGCGTTTCTGACGTCCTCCTCGGTGATTCGTCCCTGCGGGCCGGTTCCCTCAACCGTTCCCAGGTTGATTCCAAGGTCAAGCGCCAGCTTGCGGACTTTGGGAGTCGCCAGGACTCTTTTTATCTCCTCCCTGCTCACTGGAACGACACCCACAACTGAAGGAGCCGGGGCTGCTTTCTCCTCGATTTTTTCTTCGACTGCTTTTTCTGGAACCGCCTCGCCTTTTTCGCCGATGGTCACGAGGACCTGGCCCACCTTAACAATCTCTTTCTCCTGGAAATGGAGCTTGAGAACCGTCCCGCTGTAAGGGGAGGGCATTTCCACAATGGCTTTGTCCGTTTCAATCTCAGCCAGCGACTGGTCTTCTTTGACCGAATCTCCCTCCTTGACCAGCCAGCGGACGATTTCTCCCTCGGTGATGCCTTCACCGACATCAGGAAACTTGAATTCTTTGGGCATGCTTACGACTCCATTATTTTTTTGATTGACCAGGCCACGCGTTCCGGGCTGGGATAATAGAAGTCTTCACTTTGAGCCAGGGGCACCGTTGTGTCCGGCGAAGTCACGCGCATGATCGGAGCTTCGAGCTGAAGCATTGCTTTTTCGGCGGCCATGGCTGCAATCTCCGCTCCCAGTCCGCAGTTCTTCGGTGCCTCATGGACGATGAGCAGACGGCCGGTCTTCCTCACAGACTGAAGCACGGTTTCGCGGTCAAAAGGCGCCAAGGTCATGAGGTCAACGATCTCGGGAAAAACCCCATCTTTTTCCACAATCTCTGCGGCTTTGAGCACGACGGGGATCATTGCTCCCCAGGCTACGATAGTCAGGCCCTCGCCTTCGCGCAAAACCTCTGCCTTTCCTAGTGGAATCTCATAGAGCTCTTCTGGGACTTCTTGCCGTCCGCTGCGATAAAGCCGCGTGGGCTCGAGGAAAATAACAGGATCATCATCGCGAATAGCGGAAATGAGCAGCCCCTTGGCGTCATAAGGAGTGGAAGGGGCAACGACTTTCAGGCCAGGGATCTGGCAGAACAAGGCTTCTGTGCTCTCGGAATGGTGTTCAAGGGCTTTGACTCCCGCCCCATAGGGAGTCCGGATGACGAGAGGAACAGAGTATCTCCCCCGGGAGCGATTCCTCAGCCGTGCCGCGTGAGAGATAATCTGGTTGAAAGCCAGGTAGATGAACCCCATAAACTGGATTTCGGCGACCGGCCTTAGCCCGGCAATAGCCAGGCCAATAGAAGTGCCCACGATCGCAGACTCGGCTAAGGGCGTATCCATGACCCGCTGGCTGCCGAATTTTTTGAGCAGACCGTCCGTCACCCTGAACACCCCTCCGTCCACGCCGACGTCCTCGCCCAGGAGAACGACCCTCTCATCCCTCTCCATTTCCAGAACCAGAGCTTGATTGAGCGCTTGAACGATATTGAGCATCATTTCTGGGCCTCCTTGACAAACGCCTTGAGGTTTTCGAGCTCTTCCGTCAAGTCAGCTGGCATCTCCTTGAAAGTATAAATAAACACGTCGTCGAGACTCGGAGGGGGCGTGTTTTCGACCTTTTCAATAGCGTCATTGATCACGTCCTCAGCCTCCTTTTGCACCTGATTCTCAAACGATTCGTCCCACAATCCCTTGTTCTTGAGATACAGCTTGTACCTTTCCAGGGGGTCTTTTTTCGCCCACTCGCGGACCTCGTCTTCTGTGCGATAGCGGGAGGCGTCATCTGATGTCGTATGGTTTCCCATCCGGTAGGTAAAGGCCTCGATGAGCGTCGGCTCTCCCCCGGCGCGCGCTTGGTCAAGGGCTTCTTTTGTGGCCGCGTACATGGCC
>Ga0129297_10000405_pt1 | contig 20621 bp, 16 predicted proteins | sample I18A1metaG_FD_94708 | JGI IMG/M metagenome (GOLD analysis project Ga0129297, IMG submission 94708) | Lake sediment bacterial and archeal communities from Gulf of Boni, Indonesia to study Microbial Dark Matter (Phase II) - ​I18A1 metaG | ecosystem: Environmental > Aquatic > Freshwater > Lake >... | reverse complement strand
GTATGGAAGAAACCTTTATTGCCGCCCCGGAGCCGGCCCGCGCGACAAGGCCGCCGCAGCGCGCGACGAGCCCGTCAAGGTCCATGGGTGCGGTATGCTTTTCCCCTGTCATTTTCCCTTCTGCTTCATGTTTATCACGTCGAAGTCCTGCGGTCCCAGGTACCTGAGCCCCGCTCCCTGCGCGTATTTCTCTATCCGGTCCATTCTCCGCATGCGCTCTATATCGCCGCGAAGCCGGTCGTTTTCCTTTACAAGCTGCTTTTCGATCCGCACGCCCCTGCGGTATTCCATCTTCATCTTCATGACCTCTATGTTCTGCCACACGTAGAGCACCACGAATATTATCACCGAGATGACTATTCCTATGAAACGCATTTTATTCTCCCTGTTGGACGCATCCGATGGAACGGATGCGTCCAATGGGACGGAATCTTCCGTCCCCTACATCGACACCGCTCCCGCCGCCGGCAATTTTTCGCACACCCGCATTTTCGCGCTTCGTGCGCGCCTGTTCTCCGCCGTTTCCTCTTCCCCCGGCACCTGGGGCCTCTTCGTGAGGATTTTAACCAAGGGGCTCCCCATGCAGAGGCAGCGCGGCGGCTCCTGGCCGCAGGTACACCCGCGCGCCATTCTCCGGAACCCGGTCTTCACGATGCGGTCTTCCAGCGAGTGGAATGAAATCGCGATTATTCGCCCCCCCGGCGCGAGCAGGTCCGCGGCCTCTCCCAGCGTGGCGCTTATCGCGGCAAGCTCGTCGTTCACGACGATCCTGAGCGCCTGAAAAACCCGGGTGGCCGGGTGAATGTTCCTTACCCGGTAGCGCGCCGGGATGGCGCCCAGGACGATCTGTGCGAGCTCGCCGCTCGTCCGTATGGTCTTGATGGCCCGCTCTCTGGCGATCCGCCCGGCGATGCGCCTCGCCCAGCGTTCCTCACCATACACCTGGAAGATATCTGTCAACTCCTTTTCCGGGAGAGTATTCACCAGTTCCGCCGCATCGCGCGCGCAGGACTCGTCCAGCCTCATGTCGAGCGGCTCGTCGTCCCGGAAGCTGAATCCCCGCCCGCTCGCGTCGAAATGATACGACGAGATCCCGAAATCGTACAGGAAGAGCCGTATTCTCCCGCGCGCGCCTTCGAGGTGACGGGCGATGTGCGCGAAGTTGTCGTTGATCAGGGTCGCGCCGGGAAAGCGCGCGAGCCTTCCTCGCGCCTTTTCAAGGATGGCGGCATCGCGCTCGAATCCCGTCAGCGTACAGCCTGTAAAGTTTTCAAGGAGCGTCTCGGAGTGACCTCCCTCGCCCACCGTGCAGTCGACGATCACGTCGCCGCCGGAGGCTCCCCCCGCGTACTCCAGCACCTCGCGAAGCATCACGGGCCGGTGCACCCAGGGGCCGGGGGATGACTCCTCGTTATGTCTCATTACCGTCCGGTTCCATCAGAATCCAAGCTCCCCGGCGAACGCGTTCATGGATTCGCCGTCGGGCCGGTAGCGCGCGTACATGGCGCTCGCCCAGATCTCGATCCTGTTATAGAGCCCCAGGATCGTCACGTCTTCGCCTATCTCGGCATATTCCTTCAAATGCTGGGGAATGATGATCCTTCCCTGCTTGTCCAGCTCGCATTCCGCGGCGCCTCCCATGAGGAAGCGAAGGCGCATCCTGTTGCGCGGGTCCGCCTGGGAAAGGGGAACCAGCTTCCCCTCGACGAATTCCCGCCAGTCCGCCTCCCTGAACGCCATGATGCACTTGTCGAATCCGTGGGTGAGTATGAGGGTGTCGATAAGCCGCTCCTCTCCGAACGCCTTCCGGAGCCTGACCGGTATCGCTATGCGCCCTTTTTCATCTATGGATGGGCGGTATTCACCCATGAACATACGAAAAACCCTCCACTACGGCCACTACTCAACACTATTCTACACAAATCCCCACTTTTCCCCACAGACAAACACAATGAGACATAACTGTCAAGAAAAAAACACCCATATGGCACTAAATACTGTGTGCATTTGATATTTATTCTCAAATTTTCGAATTTGTTTAAGTACTTCAAAATCTGTCGGGGCGCGGTACCCGTGGTATACTATCACTATACCCTCCCATTCGGGGTTGTGAAGGGATGAACCAGGATCTGAACGACCAGTACATTTTGGAACAAGTAACGGACGGCATATTCATTGCGGAAGCCAATGCTCGCATCATCTATGTCAATCCGGCCTTCTGTCAACTGCTCGGCCGCGCCAGGGATGAGATAATCGGCGGGGATATGGCGGCCTTTTTCGATACCGCGACCGGCGACGGGGCGACGGTCCCTTTCATGGGATTAAGCCGCGGCGAAGCGCGGACCCTTGCATGCAGCCTTATCCGCCCGGACGGCATGACGGTCCCCGTTGAAATCGCCGCACGGATGGGCCCCGATTGCAGTCTGCAAGGCGTGGTTCGCCAAAATCCAGCACGGACGGAGGGCACGCAAACACCGGGAGACAGCGGGGAGCTGTTAAGGGAAATCCTCGACAACACTCCCATCGCCCTCTACAAGCGCAACTACCGGCTCGACATCTACGAGTACATCAGCCCGGCAATCACCACGATTACGGGATACACCCCCGCCGAAATCCACAGGCTGAGCTCCGAAGAAGTCTCGAAAATGCTGCACCCCGAGGACAAGCGGCGCACCCGTGCCGAGCTCGAGGCGCTCTTCGCGCAGGGGGGCGGAAAATGCGTGCTGGAATACCGGTTTTTTCATAAAGACGGCCGGATACGATACGCGAGGGACGTCGCGCGGATATTCACCGACCCGGAAGGCCGCCCGCTCTGGGGCATAGGGAGCGTCCAGGACGTTACCGAGACCCGGCTGGCCGAGGCGCGGGCAAGGGAGCAGGCGGAGACATTCAGGACGCTCACCGAGAACTCGATCGACGTGATCATGCGCTTTGACCGGGAGGGCCGGCACCTTTACGCGAGCCCGGCGGTGGAGGGCGAGACCGGGATCCCGGCGGAAAAATTCATTGGACGAACCCACGAGGAACTGGGCTTTCCGCCGGATATCTGCGCGCTCGCGGAAAATGCCATTCACGCGGTATTTGCGGCGGGGGCCATGCAAAGGGTCGAGTTCAAGCTCCCCAACGGCAGTTATATAGATTGGGTCCTCATGCCGGAATACGACGCCCGGGGAAACGTGAAGTCTGTCATAACCTCCTCCCGGAACATCACGGCGCGCCGGCAGGCCGAGGATGCGCTGAAGCGCAGCGAGGCATTCCTCCACGGAATATTCGCCGCCGCGCCGCTGGGAATAGCTCTGGCGCGGGGGCGCGTCATAAGCAAGGTTAACCAGGGCCTGTGCAGGTTAACCGGGTATTCCGAGGAAGAGCTCATTGGAACCCCCACGAGAATCTTCTATTTCGATTCCTCTGAATACGAACGCGCGGGACAAGCCCTCTACAGGGACGACACGCAGTCGATGTCCTGGAGCGTGGAATCCACCTGGCGTCGGAAGGACGGAACGGCGATTGACGTGCTGCTCAACGGTACGACCACCAATGCCGGGGAACCCGGAGGCGACTGGGCGCTAACCGCCATAGATATAACGGAGCGAAAACATGCGGAAGCTGCCATGAAAACGCTCTACGACCTCAGTCTTTCGCTCAATTCGAACACCGACCTGCAGCATGGAATGGATTACATACTCGAGGCCGCCCTTCGTTTCAGGGGCATTGACTGCGGCGGCATTTACCTTGCCGATCCGGCGAGCGGCGCGCTCGTCCTGCATGCGCACCGGGGATTATCGCCTGAATTCGCGGCGCATATTTCTCATTATCCGCCGGATTCCCCGAACGTCCGCATGGCCATGACGGGAATGACATACCATGGGGCTTCCGGTGACATCGATTTGATGACCGATGAAGTCATTGCGAAGGAACAGCTGCGTTCACTGGCCATCATTCCAATCATGCACCGGGGCGATTTGATTGCGATGCTGAAACTCGCGTCGCACAGTCACGACTCAATTCCGCCCGGCACCGGCATCTCGCTTGAAATGATGGCCCTGCAGATAGGCAACGCGCTGTTGCGGCTGCGCGCCGACGCGGCGCTGAGGGAGAGTGAAGCGCGCTACCGCACCATTTTCGAGAACACCGGCACCTCTATGATCCTGATAGAGCCCGACATGAGCATAAGCATGGTGAACAACGAATTTGTACGCCGCACGGGGTATTCCCGCGAAGAAGTGCTAGGCTCCTTCAAATGGATGGAGTTGATTCACCCGGATGATCTCTCGTTCATGGTTGACCAGCATCTCACGAGACACAGGTCGCCCGGGCTCGCTCTGCCAAGTTACGAATTTCGATACAGGACGAAATCCGGCGAACCTCGTCATGCGCTGTTCACCATCGCGATGCTGCCGGATGCAGGGAAAAGCATTGCTTCGATAATTGACATCACCGAGAGAAAGCGCGCCGAAGAAAGGATGGAATCGGCGCTCGGCGAAAAGGTGATCCTCCTGAAAGAGGTTCACCACCGCGTGAAGAACAACATGCAGGTGATCGTGAGCCTGCTGGGACTGCAGACGTCGCACATAAGCAACGAACGCGACCGGGAGCTCGTCATGGACATCGAGAACAGCGTGCGCAGCATGGCGCTGGTGCACGAGAAGCTCTACCGGTCCGAAAACTTCTCGGAGATCGACATGCGGGAGTACGTCCGCGACCTCCTCTTCCACATGTTCCAGTGCCACGCGGGCATCTCCGAGCGCGTGCAGTCGCGGATGGACGTGGGCGCCATCAGGCTCAACATCGAGGAGGCGGTTCCGTGCGGCCTCCTCATCAACGAGCTGCTCTCGAATGCCTTCAAGTACGCGTTCCCCTCAGACCGCGCGGGGGCGATTTCCGTGAGCCTTGTCATGGAGGGAGGCTCCAGGATACTCCGCGTGGCCGATGACGGCGTAGGCCTACCCATGGATACTGATTTCAGCAGGCCGGGCACGCTGGGGCTCAAGCTAATCGGCGCCCTCACCCGCCAGTTGGGGGGCCGCATGGAAATTTCCAGGGACGGGGGCACCGCATACACGATACGATTCTAGGGCTTGTTTTTTTGCTTGACGCATGCCCCGTTTTGGCAAATTGGTAGTGGAGAAACACCGCGCGGGTGTAATTCAGTGGTAGAATTTCAGCCTTCCAAGCTGATAGCGTGGGTTCGATTCCCATCACCCGCTCATCGTAATTCCTGAAAATTCCAACACTTGCATTCGCATCAACCTCTGTCTCCTCTATCGCCGTCAAACCGTTATCTCGTCATTCCCTGTTCCGCTGCACTTTAGCTGGCTTTCGGGGCACCGATTCAAGGAAAGGGGGATGAGGGGATTGAAGAGATGTGGAGATGAAATAATTTGGGTCACCTGGTCCTGTCTTTCCAAATCCCGTTTATTAAAACGAGAAGCACGGTCCGGTATCAATGTTTACCAGGTTTCTCCCGTGCCCGAAATGACGTTATTACAGGAACTCACCTCCCCTGAACAAGCTCCCCCGTTCGGCATGCCGATGCGGCGCGACCCTTCGTCATCCGGAAGCTAGTGAAAGGAGGCGCGTCATCGCATCAGGTTTTCCGGAAAGGCTTTGACTTCCCGGGGAACGTGATCGAGTACGAGGTGCCGGCGCCCGATTCGACCTCGAGCTTTCCGTCCAGCTGCTGGACGAGCCCGGTTACCAGGGTAAGCCCGAAGGACTTCGCCTCGTGCACGGAATAGCGTTCGGGAAGGCCGCTTCCGTTGTCGGCGATCCCGAGCTCGAGCATGCCGTCTTCACGCTCCCTGAACGATACCGCGATTTTACAATCGGCGCAGCTTCCCGCGGGAAAAGCGTGCTTGGCCGCGTTCGTAATGAGCTCGTTCACGATGAGGCCGCAGGGAACCGCCTTGTCGATCGAAAGGTAGACCGAGTCGCACTCGATCACGATCTCGATGGTGCGAGCGGGATCGCGGTAATACGAGGCGATTTCATAGGTGAGGACGTGCAGGTAGGTCCCGAAATCGATGCGCGACAGGTCCTCCGAGTAATACAGTTGTTCGTGGACCAGTGCCATGGCCCGTATGCGCTCGCTGGCCGCGCCGAACTCGTCCAGGACCTCGCGATTGCGGATTCTCTCTCCCTGAAGGCTCAGCATGCTGGTGATCACCTGGAAATTATTCTTCACCCTGTGATGGATCTCCTTTATGAGCATCTCCTTTTCCCGAACGGAGGAAGCCTGCTTGATTTCGAAATCCCTTCGCTCCGTGACGTCGTAGGCATACACGGCGAGGTGCCGGATTTCGCCCCCGGCGTCGCGCACCGGGTAGATGGAATGCAGCAGGCTCATGCCGTTCCTTTCGTCCTCGAACTGAACCGAAAGCCCGCTGGAAAGAACTTCCTCGAGCATTACGCGGCGCGACGCGGCGATCGCGGGGGGGACGAGGTCGAATATCGATCTGCCTACCGCTTCTTCAGGCGCAAGGCCAAGGCGTCGCGCCCCGCACTGGTTGATGACCTCCACGGTTCCGTCCGGCTTCATGAGAATGGCCGATTCGCTTACCGCGTCCGTCATCGCGCGCAGCAGCCGTTCGCTCTCTTCCACTTCGCCGGCGAGCGCCTTCTGCTTTTCGAGCAGGCGCATCGAATGGATGATCGAGGCGCAGGTGCCGATGAGTGGCTGGAGAAAATGGGCGATCCCTTCGTCATATCCACCGGGGCGGTTCGCCACGCCCGCCACGCCCACGACCTCACCCCCATACAACACGGGAATTCCCATGTAGGTCTTCAGCGGGGGATGGTGCGCGGTAAGGCCGGCCGCGCGCGGGTCGCGCGCCGGGTCGTTCGAGATGACGATCTTCCCGCTCGTCGCCGGAAGCCCCGCGAGGGTACTCAGGTTCCGGAATTCGAGCCGCCGCGCGACGAGATCGTCGTAGAGGCGGCGGGAGTCCTCGTCCCAGGAGATGTTGGACATGGCGAGGCTCAGCTTGTACAAAGTGCCGTCGGCGTCGCGGCGCACCTCGTCGAGGAAACCGTATTCACTGCCGGTGAGTTCGACCAGCGCATCCAGGAGCGAGCCGAACACCTGCCCGTAATTGCCGTCGGTTATATACAGCGACTGCGTTTTCAAAACATGATCGAGCAGCCGGTTGTAACGACGCCGCTCGTCCTCCATCATTTTGCGCGCGGTAATGTCCATATTCGCGCCGATGTAGCCGGCAAGCTCGCCCCTGGCGTCGTGCAACGGACCGGCTACGCCGTAGACCCAGGTAATTTTCCCTTCCCCGTCCACGAACCGGTATTCCGTGCCCCATCGTCCCCGGCCGCGTACCGTTTCGTACCATTCATCCCTGACGCGATCGCGGTCTTCCGGGTGAATCGCCCGGACCCAGCCGTCGCCCTTCGCTTCTTCAATGGAAAAGCCCGCCATCTCCGACCAGCGGTTGTTCACGAAAAAACAGTCACCGTTCAAGTCGGTGAGATAAATGCCTATGGGCGCGAGAAGGGCGAGCGTTTTGAAACGCTCTTCGCTGTCGTTGAAAAGCTCCTCGATCTTTTTTCGCTCGCTCACATCGCGGTTGCTGGCGCGGCGTCCCCGGTACGAACCGTCCGCCCCGAACAGCGGACGGCAGACGTGTTCGATCCAGCGTGTTTCACCTGATGCGGTTATTATTCTCCAAATGAGGAGCGGGGACGACTCATCGCCCTCCCTGGCCCCGGTATACTCCTCGACATGCCTGTCGTAGGCGGCACGATCGTCGGGATGAACGATGGACTCGAGAAAGCCGGGATTCGCGTAAAAGTCCCCGGAGGCGTAACCGGTAACACGAAGGCAGGAGGGATTCGTGTAAAGCATCACCCCTTCCGGTGACAGCCAGTATTCCCAGTCCCATGTGGAATCGGCGATGGCGCGGAACGGCTCTTCCGTGGCAAGGCCCGCGCGCAGCACCGCTTCCACGTTCATGCGCAAGAGCGTGGCGTCCATGGCGTACGGCAGAACGCACGACGGCGCCGCGGCCTCGAGTTCATGGGCTGGAATGACGGAACCTGGTTTCGCCAGGAAAATAACGGGCACGCCGCGGACGAGCCTGGTCCGGGCGGCGGCCGCCGCCATCCCCGGAATCGAGCAATCGAGGATCGCGAGCGCGACCCTGCCGTCGCTGATGGACCGGACGGCCTCTTCTGCCGTATCCACGATCGTCGTGACGGTAAATCCACCCTCCGCGAGAGCGGACGAGAGCGCCAGGGCCGTGTGCCTTTCCGCAGCCGCGATGAGTATGTAGTGGTCTTCCGCCATTTGTCCGCCGCTTCCGGTGAAATGGTAAGCCGCAACCGGAACGAGTTTCATCTTAACACGACATGCCTGTGGGTGTCAACCGGTGAAACGACTTCCCTTACGTGCCTCCAAATGCCCCGCCTCGCGGCGGTTCATACGGTATGCGGCCTAACGCCGGACGCAGTTTTCATGCTGAGCGAACCGGGCGGCGGTAATGCCCTCGAATATCGCCAAAAGGTATTTTTGCCCGTCAATGAGTATCATGTCCGCGGAAAGGCTTCCCTGCATGGTATCGCGCTCCTTCGTGCGTACGAGGACGGGGTGCTGTCGTACGGCCCCCTGCTCCTCGACCAGGATCGCGATACTTTCGAGCGCCCCCGGTTCGGGGAACACCCCCGACGCGGAGGCGTTTTTCCCGGTCAGTTCACCGCTCCCGTAACCCAGGGCGTCCAGGAAGGCGTCATTCACGTCCAGGAAGGCTCCTGTCCCGACGCCGGTGATCGCCATGGGGACGGGATTGCGGGCGAACACCTTGCGGAACATGTCCTGGGCGTGCCTGCGGGTCGTGATGTCCTGGATGGTCCCCCGGAAGCCCTCGAACCCGCGCGTCGCGAAGACCGCCCGCGCGGAGCAGCGCACCCACACGTACCCGCCGGCAACGTGCGTTATCCGAAATTCGATCTGGTCCTCCGGCTTGCTCCCTTTCAGGTTGAAACGCTTCACGACCGGCGCCAGGTCCTCCGGGTGGACAAGCTCCGTGAACGGCCGCCCCAGCACCTGGCCCGGCGCGTGACCGGTGACCTCGGTTATGACGGGGCTCACATACGTGACGATCCCGTTTTCGTCGAGCGCGAATACGACATCGCTGATCTCCTCGATGAGGCGGCGGTAGCGCTCCTCGCTGCGGCGCAGCAGCCTGTCCAGCCGGTTTCGCTCCAGGGCCGACTCGATGCACGTGAAAAGGTCGAGCGGATTCACGGGCTTGTTGAGGTAGCCGTACGGGCCCGACCTGCTCGCCCGCTCAGTGGTCGTGGGGTCGGCGAAGGCGGTAATATAAATCACCGGGATGTCGTTGCGTTTCCGGATCTCGATCGCGGCCTGGATACCGTCCATGACTCCCGCGAGGCTGATGTCCATGAGGATGAGATCGGGGGGCGAATTGCTCGCCCTTTTTACCGCCTCCTCTCCCGTGGTCACCACCGAGTGCACTTCGTACTGCCGCGCTTCCAGACGCTGCTTGATGTCAAATGCTACGATGAACTCGTCTTCCACGATCATAATACCGGGCTTTTTCACACACGCACCTCCCATGCCCATGGATGATTCCCGCCCTCTCCAGCCGCACAACGTCATCCATGACAAACGCAGTGACGCCTCCCGTCAAGCAATCCTTTCCGTGTGCGGGGATCCCCTCACCGCGCCAGTGACGCGCCGGACGTACTCCCTGTCCGAGCACGGTACGTATGGGGATAAGAATCAGTCCCTTGCAGATCCCGCATATCAGTTCATTCACGACCCACCTCCCTGTGTGAAACCCCGATCTTCCAATGCGCACCGCACTGCGCGTCTAACGCAGTCCGAGCGCGCGCCCGTCCATCATCGTGATCTCCCCGGAAACGCGAAAGTACCCGTCCCGGGCTCCCTCGATCCTCACGATCACGAAGGTTATTTCCATGGGTCTGAACTTGCGGTCGTCGGTGGATATCACCGCCTCCAGGATGCTTCCCTCTTCCAGGCGCGCCGCGGTTTCGAACTGCAGGCCCGTGTGGCTCAGGTTGATGCACCTCCCCTGGAGCTCCCGGGGCCCGCCCGCAGATCCAAACAAGATGGATCCATCGAAGCGCACCCGCGCGTATTCCCTGTCATCATCCATGGATCACGCCCGTACCCGCATTAAAAGAAGACCACGCCGTCGTTCCTGCCCGCGCGGAAATCGCGAAACAGCGAGAGCGTCATCATGTGCCGGTAATCGGCCGAGTCGCCCCCGCGCTCGTAACGCTCGCGGATGAGGCTCAAGCCCGCGTCAAATTCCTCCCCGTGTCCCTGCGAGCCCGCCGCGGTTTCGGGGAACAGGTTCTCCATGACATCCAGGTGGGTGCGCAGGCCGTCGCGCACTCCCTCGAGGCGGCGGAACGGGAGATCGGCATCGACTATTGCCTGCGCGATGCGCGTCGCCTTCCGGGCGATCTCCCCTGTCATGGATTTTCTCTGCTTGACGGCATCACCGAGCTGGACCGAGACGCGGTTTGCGTGAAAGAGAATTCTCTGCAGCATCTGTTCCTGGCCGGCATAGTTGTCATTGTAGGAGCCGGTGATGGTCTCCAGCCCCGCGTTGAGCGAGGTCACCATGGCGAGGTGCCTGTGGGCGCCGGCGCGCAGCGCCGCAAGCCCGGCGTTCCTCCCGTCGGCGGTTTCAGGCGACGTTCCGGTCTCCCCGTAAAGCCCGCCGCGCATCTCGAGGATCCGCTCGATGAACTCCTGGAAGGTCCCCTTGCTTCGGAGCAGCCTGTAGTGAAGGCCAAAGAGCGTCTGGCGCATCTGGATGATCTTGCGCGTATGCGAAGCGAGGAGCCCCTCGATCCTGTTGAAGCGCTTCCAGGCGCCGGTGAGGTCCAGGGTCTCCCGCGAAAGTCCGCCCTCGGGCGCGCACTCGCCAAGGAGCTCGTACATGTTCCTGCACACGGAAGGGAACTCGGCGGAGAAGGAATCGAGCGTGTCCCTGACCGTGGCGATCTTTTCGTGCACCATGTGCAGGGCCGCCCTGCTCGCGCCCTGCGCGCCGTTGCCGCCGTCCAGCGCGGGCATGCGCTCGCCCAGCGATTCCCCGAAGAAGATCACCTTTTCGAGGTCCTGCCGCATCAGGTCTTCCACCTGCAGGCGTTCGGTGATCAAGGCCGCATAGTCGGCGAGCCCCGCGAGCCTCTCCTGGAGACGCATGGTCTCGCCCGGGGGCTTTCGGAAGAGCGCGATGGACTCGTCGAACGCCTCGGCGAACCGGCCCTTCATTTTTTTGAGATAGCGCGAATGCACCGTGTGCATCCATTTCCGTATCCCCGAATACTCGTCGTAGTCCCTTCTGAACCCGTTAAGGAAGAGCGTGCATTCGTCAAGGAGCCCTTCGATCAGGGAGCCTAGGTCGCCGCCCCCGCCCTCCGCCCCGGGATTTTCCCGGTTTCCGCCCGATGGGTGCATCGCGCGGACTCCGGAAATGAGCGATCTGATGTCCACGTACATGGATATCATGGTTTCGAGCTCTCCCAGGGCCCGCGCGCTGATCTCCTCGTTGTCTTCCATGAGCCGGATTACCGTGTCGAAGGTCGCCGTCATCTGCTCCCTGCCGGGAACGAGGATCTCCTCCACGAACGAGGGCCCTGCGGGCGCGCCCGGTTCCGGGTAATAATATTCCAGGTAGGGGCGCGCGTGGTTCGCGAGCTGCCCGATTTCGCCGGAGGTGCACACGACGAAGTTTCCGATCTTCATGAAGTCCTCGGCGAGCGCCTCCTTGAGACCGCAGAGCTCTCCGGCCGTCCTGTCAAGAAACTCCAGGAGTTCCGATCCGCCTTTCCCGTTTCCCATACGCTCCTCCGTGCCGCGGCGCGCGCCCTAGGACGCCCGCGCCTCCCTGTATTCGTTCGCCTGCATGTGCTGGATGAGCTTGGGCACGTCCAGGATGTAGGCGACCTCGCCGGTTCCCAGGATCGTGGACCCGCTGATCCACTGGAGCTTGCTGAAAATTTTCCCGAGCGGCTTGATGACCGTCTGGAGCTCGCCTATGAGGCTGTCCACCACCAGGCCCGCCTTCTTGTGGGAGTACTCTACGACGACGACCTTGGGCCGCTCGGGCTCCTCGCCGTCCTCGTTGAAGAAATTCCGGAGCCGGAGGAACGGGAGCACGTCGCCGCGCAGGTTGATGTAATTCCCGCCCTCCTTCGAATTGATCTCCTCGCGCTGCACCTCGGTGCACTCGGTCACCATGTCCAGCGGCAGTACGTAATGCGATTCTCCTATTTTGACCATGAAGCCGTCGATGATCGCGAGCGTGAGCGGGAGATGGAGCCTTATGGACGTCCCCTGCCCGGCCGTACTCGTGAGGTCAACGGTCCCGCGCAGGGACTCTATGTTCCTGCGCACAACGTCCATACCCACCCCGCGGCCGGAGATGTTCGTCACCTTCTCCGCGGTGGAGAAGCCCGGCTCGAATATGTACTGGAAGAGATCGTAATCGCTGATCTGCGCATCGGCCGCGAGGAGGCCCGACTCCACGGCCTTGTCGAAGATGCGCTCCCTGCTGAGCCCGTTCCCGTCGTCGTTCACCTCGATGATGATGCTCCCGGTCTCGTGGTACGCGTTCAGCGTGACGGTCCCTGCCTCGGGCTTGCCCTTCGCCACGCGGTCCTCCGGCCTGCCGATCCCGTGGTCCACCGCGTTCCTGACGAGGTGCATGAGCGGATCGGAGATCTTGTCGATGAGGGTCTTGTCGAGCTCGGTGTCGCCCCCGTTGATTACCAGGTTCACCTTCTTGCCGTTGTCGCGGCTCAGGTCGCGCACCACGCGCTCGTACTTGGCGAAGGTTTCGCCTATCTGGACCATGCGGACGTTCATCGTGCTGTCGCGTATCTCTTCTATGAGCCTGGACATCACACTTACCGCCTCGACCAGCCCCGACCTGGTCTCCGAGTTCGCGATCTGCTTGACGTTCGATCCCGTTATGACGAGCTCCCCTATGAGGTTGATGAGCTTGTCCAGCTTGTCCGCGTCTATCCGGATGAAGCGGCTGTTCCTGTCGTCCCGCCTCCGGACGGCGTTCTGCTTTTCAAGCGCGGCGTCGAGTACCGGCTGGTGTACCATCTTCTGGTCCACCATGATGTCGCCCACGAGCTTCTTGTCGCCCGCGCCGTCCGCGCGGCCCTCTTCGTGCTCCTGCGAATCGAGCGCGAGCGCGAGCTCGGTGTCCGTGAGCGTGCCCACCTGCTTGAGTATCTCGCCTATGAGCATGGGTGTCTCGGGCAGCTCCTGTATGAGCTTCACGTACTCGGAGACCGCGCTGTGCGGCGGGAGTATCCTCAATACGCAGTCGTCGCGCACGAACTCGAACACGCTCTCGATCCCCTTCTTGTCGATGTCGCCCCTGAAATCGATTTCGAATCCCAGGTAGCAGATTTCCGGGTCGAACCCGTCCCCGGCGGGGATGCCCTCGGTCACGGGCACGAGCGATGCGATCTCGCCCTTCCCGCCCAGGTAGCTCATGAAGGGAAAGGGGTCGAGGCCGTCCTTGAACACGTCCTTCCCGAAACGGATGGAGATGTGCCAGCAGTCGTTTTCGACGCATGCGTCGGCGGTACCGCCCGCATTCGTGCGCGCGGCGGGCGCATGCGCAGGCGCGCCGGCCTGCGCGGTCACCGGCTCCTGGCCCAAGTACGCGTTGAGCCGCTGCGCGAGCGATTCATTCTGGACGTGCATTTCCTCTCCGGGCGCGTCCTCGGGGTGCTCCTCGCAGTGGTCCAGCAGCGCATCGAGGAAGTCCCTGCACTCGAGGAGGAGCCCCGTCATCTCACCGTCGATCCCCAGGAGGTCCTTGCGCACCCTGTCGAGGAGGTTTTCGAGCAAGTGGCTGAAGCGCTCTATGTATTCGAGCGAGAACATTCCCGAGTTTCCCTTTATGGTGTGCACCGCCCGGAAGACCGCGTTGACGGCCTCCTTGTCGACGCTGTTCTTTTCGAGCTCGAGCAGCGAGGATTCCATCACGTCCAGGAGCTCCCTGCTTTCCATGAAAAACGTATTTTTTGGATCGATCATATGCAAACTCCCCTACGCGAATTGTGCGCCGTACATCGAGAGCACCGACTTGACGACTTCGCTTGCCCCGCCCACGACGAGCTTCCCGCCGCGCCGCGCGGCCTCTTTCTTCAAGTATACGAGGAGCTGGAAACCCGCGGTATCCATCTCGTTCACCGAAGCGAGGTTGAGTTCCAGGTCCGGGCTACCGGCAATCTCCTTCATGAGCACGTTCCTGAGCTCCTTCACGATATAAATGCTGAATTCGCCGTCCAGGCCGAGCGACACGCGCCCGTCGGCCATTTTCTTCCGTAGTATTCTCATCTTCATGACATGCCTACCTTACCACCATTAGCTTTTTCACGGCTTCGAGGAGCTGCGCGGGCTGGAAGGGCTTCACCATCCAGGCCTTCGCCCCGGCCTGCTTCCCCTCCGCGATCTTTTCCGCGGAGGACTCGGTCGTGAGCATGAGCACGGGCGTGTGCTTCAGCGAGTCCTCGGTCTTAAGCTTGTTCAGGAAGGCGATCCCGTCCATCCCCGGCATGTTCACGTCCAGGATGAAGAGCCCTATTTTTTCCGCGGGGAGCTTGCTCCACGCGTCGTTGCCGTCCTTGGCGTCCACCACGTCGTATCCCGCGGTCTTGAGCATGAGCCCAAGCGTCTGGCGGATGGTGATGGAATCGTCCACGATCATTATTTTCTTGTCCATGGTGCTACCTCCTTGCCGTGTCCTTCTTCTTGCCGTGCATGTCGAACGTGGAGAGCTCCTGGAGATTCAGGACGTTTTCCACGTTCAGCAAAATCACGAATTGCCCGTCAACCTTCCCGATCGCGCTTATGAAATCATGCCGTATGCGGGCGCCTATTTCCGGGACGTTTTCAAGATTATGGTGCGCAATGCCGGCGACCGCCCTCACGGAATCAACCATCACCCCAATGGGGATAAGATCGTTCTCGTCGCGTATCTCCACCACTACGATACTGGTAAGCTCCGTGACCTCCATGCGCGCGTTGAAAAACCTGCAGCCCAGGTCTATTACGGGGACCACCTCGCCCCTCAGGTTTATCACGCCCTTTATGTAATCGGGTACTCCAGGGGCTTTGAAAACTCTTTCGTATTCCATTACTTCTTTCACCGAGCTTACTGCGATTCCATATACCTCCTTCCCAAGAACGAACATAAAATACAGGTTCATGCTCTCCGCCGCATTGGAATAACGACCTATGGACAAGCCACCTGCCGTCCCATTCGTCACTGCCCCCTTCACATTCATTGCCGCGCTTTCCATTTTCTCCGCTCCTTATTCACTGTTTGTCCGCCTCATGAAGCACTGCCTGTGAAATCTGCTCGAGCGGGAGCACCCTGTCCACCGCTCCCAGCTTTATCGCCTCCTGCGGCATCCCGAACACGACGCAGCTGTCTTCGTCCTGCGCGAAGTTGTACGCGCCCGAATTCTTCATTTCCAGCATGCCCCTCGCGCCGTCGTCTCCCATCCCGGTCATGATGACCCCCACCGTGTTCGACCCGGCGTACTGTGCGGCCGAGCGGAAGAGCACGTCCACCGACGGCCTGTGCCTGCACACCAGGGGGCCGTCCTTCACCTGCACGTAGTAGCGGGCGCCGCTCCGGTTGATCAGCATGTGCCTGTTGCCCGGTGCGATGAGTGCCCGCCCGCGGATGATGCTGTCCCCGTCGGCGGCCTCCTTCACCTGGATGCGGCACAGCCCGTCCAGCCTCTTGGCAAAGGCGGTGGTGAAGTGCTCGGGCATGTGCTGCACGATGGCGATGCCGGGACAGTCTTCAGGGAACGATTCCAGAAAGCTCCGGAGGGCCTCCGTTCCCCCCGTGGAGGCCCCCACCGCCACGATCTTTTCGGTCGTGCGCGCCATCGACTTTCCGGTGGGAGGCGCGAGCATGACGTCGGCGGTGAGCTTCCTGTTCACCACGAATTCCTTCCTTGGTGCGCGCTTCACGCGCGCCTTCGCCGCCGCCCTGACCGAATCGCAGATCATCACGCGTGAGTCTTCCAGAAATTTCTTTACGCCCATCTTGGGCTTGGTGATGATGTCGATCGCGCCCAGCTCCATGGCCTGCATGGTCGTTTCGGCGCCGTCCACGGTGAGGCTCGAGCACATCACCACGGGCATGGGGTGTTGCGTCATGATCTTCCTGAGAAATGCGATCCCGTCCATGCGCGGCATCTCCACGTCGAGCGTGATCACGTCGGGCTTTTGTTCCTTTATCTTCTCCGCCGCCGCGAACGGGTCCGCCGCCGCGCCAATCACCTCGATGGAGGAATCCGACTCGAGCACCTCGCGGAGCGACTCGCGCACCACCGCGGAATCGTCGACGATCAGGACTTTTATCTTGGCGCGCATCCATCGCTCCCCGGTTATGATCTCCTGTAGACCGTCGGCCCCACCGACGTGAAGCTCTCGCTGATGCCAAAGAGCGTTTCGGAGCTCCCTATGAAAAGGAACCCGCCGGGATCCAGATGGTGGAAGATCTTCCCGAAAAATTCCACCTGCGTCTGCCTGTCGAAGTAGATGACGACGTTCCGGCAGAAGACCACGCTCATGCGCGTCCGAATGCCGAAGTCGGCGTCCATGAAGTTGAGCTGCCGGAATGTGACCTTTTTGCGGAGCTCCGGCACCACCCTGTGGTGTCCCTCGAAAGTGCCCTTGCCCCGCATGAAATATTTCCTTTTAAATTGCGGCGGAACGGGCCCGAGCGCCCCGTCGCGATAGATGCCTTCCTTCGCGACGCGCAGGACGCGGCGCGATACGTCGGTTGCGAGTATGCGGTAATCCGCCCCGGGGATCGAGTGAACGAAGTCCTCCAGCACCATGGCCAGCGTATACGCCTCCTCCCCGGTCGAGCATCCCGCGCACCACACCTCGAGCGGCTTCCCCGCGCGCACCAGCTTCGCCTGCGCCATCAACGGCAGGACGTCGCGCGCGAGCACGGTGAAATGATTGGGCTCGCGGAAAAATTCGGTCTTGTTCGTCGTGACCGCGTCGATCATGAGGTTGTATTCCTCGTCGCGGTCCTTCGTCGTAAAAAGGTGATTATAGTAATCCATGTAGCTGGAAAGCCCCAGGGTCTTGATCCTCCGGGAGAGCCTCACGCTGAGCATGAGCTTCTTGGCCGGGGGCATCTTGATCCCGAGCTCCGAGTAAATGAACTTGCTGATCAGGTTGAACTCCTTCTCCGACATGCGCATGGTGCCTGCCGGTGCCTGGTCGTTCCTTCTTATTTCCATCGCGTTCATCATTTCATGTTCCATGGTGAGATGCCCCCTCTCCCTCCCGGAAACCGGAAGGGGGAGAGGGCCGCTCCGCGCTCATCGGCACGGTGTTCTCTGCTAATAGCGCTCGAATTCCTTATCGCTCGCCATGTCAATCTCTACTCCTCCCGGGACAAGCTTCATCTCATCTTCATCTTTTCCATTGCCGTTGTCTCTTAGCTGCTGCTTCCTGGAATCCGCCGGCCGGGCATTCTTTCCCGCACCGGTTGCCGCTGAGTGTCCGGTAACATGTGCGAACACCGAACTGCTTTTCTGAGCATGGCGTATTATCCTGTTTCCTGCGTTCACCTTGAAGAAAGATGCCGCCTGTTGCAGCTGCTGGGCCTGGCTCGAGAGCTCTTCCGTGGTGGACGCCATCTCCTCGGTCGCCGCCGCGTTCTGCTGGATGCTCTTGTCGAGCTGTTCCACCGCCTGCGTGACCTGCTGGATACCGTTCGCCTGCTCGGCGCTCGAGGCGTTGATCTCCTGGACCAGCTCCGCGGTCTTCTGGATCTGCGGAACGATTTCTTCGATCAGCTTCCCGGCCTTCTCCGCGATCTCCACGCTGCTCATAGAAAGATTGCTGATCTCCTTCGCCGCGTTCGCGCTGCGCTCGGCCAGGTTCCTCACCTCGCCCGCCACCACCGCGAACCCCTTGCCGTGATCGCCCGCCCGCGCAGCCTCTATGGCCGCGTTGAGCGCGAGCATATTGGTCTGGCCCGCGATATCCTGGATTACGGCGATCTTCTCCGCGATGCTTTGCATAGCCTTTACAGTCTCGCTCACTGCGCTGCCGCCTTCTTTCGCGTCTTTTGCCGCCTTTTCTGATATGGCCGCCGTCTGCTTCGCATTGTCCGCATTCTGCAATACCGCGCTGTTCATCTCTTCCATGGAACTGGAGACTTGCTCCACATTCGCCGACTGCTCATTTGCGGTCTGGGCCATCTCTTCGGCGCCCGAGCTTATCTCTTCGCCGCCTGCGGATACCTGTTCCGCCGCGGTCTGAACATCCACGGCAATACTCGTAAGGTCATCGATCATCTTCTTCAACGCCTTCATGAGCTTGTCCTGAGCGGAACGCTCCGTGACGCTTATGGTAAGATTACCCGTCGCGATTTGTTCGGCGGTCGTAGTTATGGTGTTAAGCGCCTCTATGAGAACATTTAGATTATTCTTGATCTCGTTGAAGTCGCCGTTGTAGCTGTCAGTGATCTTGGGAGGCATATCTCCCTTCGAGATCCGGTCAACGTAATCCGCCGCGACGTTCAGCGGTCCTATCACCGCGTCAAGCGTGTCGTTCACGCCCTTCACGATCGTCGCGAAGTCCCCCTGGTGCTTCGAAGCATCCGCCCGCGTCGCGAGCTTCCCTTCCACCGCCGCTTTCGAGAGCATTCCCGCATCAGATATTAAAAGCTTTACAGCGTCGATACAGGTATTCAGATTATTCTTGATCGTATTAAAGTCGCCGTTGTAGTTGTCCGTAATCTTCGCCGGAACATCCCCCTTGGATATCCTGTCTACATAATTTGCAGCTACATTCAACGGTCCTATCACCGCGTCCAGTGTATCGTTGACGCCTTGTACGATCTTCCCGAAATCACCCATATGCCTAGAGGCATCCGCACGAGTCTCCAGTTTCCCTTCCACCGCCGCCTTGGATAGCACCCCTGCGTCCACGATAAGAAGGTTCACGGCATCTATACACTGGTTCAGGTTGTTCTTGATCACGTTGAAATCGCCGTTATAGCTGTCAGTGATCTTTTGAGGCATGTCGCCCTTGGATATTCTTTCAACATACTGCGCCGCCACATTGAGCGGGTTTATGACCGAATCGAGAATGTTGTTCATGCCTTCTCCGATCGGGCGAAATTCAAAATTCATCTGGCCCGTATTGATGCGTTCGGCAAGTTTGCCGGCGACCGCCGCCTTGGCGATGCCGGCCACCTCGTCCATTATTCCCTTCAGTATGGATTGAATTGATCGGCTCAGAATTAATCCTATGGCTATCGATATCAAAGCGCCCAGCAGGATGACAAATAGCAGCATAATTCTGACAAACGTTACTGAAGAATATGCTTCCGCCTTTGTCCTGACTGCTCCTTTAACATTGATATCTATTATTTCCCCCAGCAATTTCTCAGCTGCACCAAAACTGACCGGATTGACTGTTAAAGCCTGGTGACTCATTTTCGCATAATTTTCATCGTTTGGCGCCGCGGCATAAACCTTCGCGATCCTTTCGAACTCAAGGTGATCGTTCCACCATTTATCCCAGGCCGGCACGAACTTCTTCCACAACTCCTCCTCCTTTTCCTCCTGAGGGAGCGGTTCGTAAATCTTCCAGGCGTCATCGGCTCGTTTTTTAATTGTCACAAATTTTTCAATATATAGCTTTCGCTCTTCATTGGAAATATTCTTCGAAAGAAGAGCATTCTCTGCACCGTCAATTGCAGTCTGGGCTTCGTTGATTATTTCCAGATTGAGAATGCTGGGCAATTGCACGTCGGCGATTTCGGTAAGCTTGTTACTCACGATTGACGTTCCCGCAACACCAATGATGCCGATTACAGTGCCAACAATAACCAGCGCCACCATTGCGAAAATGATCTTTGTCCCCAATTTCATATTTTTAAACATCACGTCCTCCCTGAACCGGATATATGCATCCTGCTGCTGCCTTTCACTTGAATCTAATGCTGTCAACTTCCTCTTTGCTGATTATCTTTTCCGCCTCGAGAATAATAACCAGATTATCATGATAGCGGCCGATCGCGACGACGGCATCTTTATCTATTTCAATGGAGAAATGCGGCGTATTCTGGATTTGCTCGGCCGAAATGCTCGTGACATCGGATACGGAATCAACAATAAATCCGACTACGGAGCCGTGCACAGTAACAATAAGAATGACCGTGCTTGGATCATATTCTCGCTCGATCAGCTTGAACTTGATCCTTAGATCGATCAGCGGCACGATCATCCCGCGCAGGTCGATCACGCCCTTCATGAAGGGCATTGTATTGGGGACATGCGTAATCGGAATGAGGTAGAGAACCTCCTGCACGTGCGCCACATTGATGCCGTACATTTCGTTTCCCATGGAAAAAGTAACGTACTGTTTGAGGATTTCTATGTTCACGTTAGTAGCTGCATTGGCTGCTGTCATGGCAGTTCCCCATTATTGCCCTTAATATTCTATACTGATACCTTTGAATGATTCATGGCGCCGTCCCGATTTCATCCGACAATGAAAATTTATAGGACTTTTTCAGTTTCACAATAATACG
>Ga0129297_10000404_pt1 | contig 20631 bp, 25 predicted proteins | sample I18A1metaG_FD_94708 | JGI IMG/M metagenome (GOLD analysis project Ga0129297, IMG submission 94708) | Lake sediment bacterial and archeal communities from Gulf of Boni, Indonesia to study Microbial Dark Matter (Phase II) - ​I18A1 metaG | ecosystem: Environmental > Aquatic > Freshwater > Lake >... | reverse complement strand
GCCCTCGCACTGCTTCCACATATTCTCTTATGCTCGCTTGCGTCATCACTGCCTCACTTTTTGGTAACACTTTTTTTGAGGCAACGATACCACTTTCGGTAACAATTATTATGAGTCAATTCGCGTTATTGAATTCACCTAGAAAAGTGGTAAACTATAGATGGACCAAGTAGGCCGGGTGACCGCCGTTTTAGAGGAGACTCTAAGAGGGAGGAAAGTCCGGGCTCCATCGGGCAGGGTGCTGGGCAACCCCCAGGAGGGGTGACCCTACGGAAAGTGCCACAGAAACATACCGCCCCAACTATCCTGGGGCAAGGGTGAAATGGTGAGGTAAGAGCTCACCAGCGGCTGGGTGACCAGCCGGCTGGGCAAACCCCACCCGGAGCAAGACCAAATAGGAGGACGATAAGGACGCCCGACCAGTGTCCTCGGGTTGGTTGCTCGACTCTGATGGTAACATCAGGGCTAGACAGATGGTCACCAGTCCCCCGATAAATCGGGGGGCTACAGGACCCGGCTTATAGGCTTACTTGGTTCTCTCCTAATTCTCGTTTTTCTGCACCTATGTACCTAGACCTAATTGTCTTTGATGAACCTGGTAATGCAAAGCCCGGAGCGCCTTAGCAAGCTCCAAGAAATAATATTCACACCCCCAAAAACCCGCCTTATTTTGCGTCTCATCGATTGTTTTTGTTGTTGGTATAAGTAAGTAGCTTCTCCTTTTCTATGACTTTCTCTTGCATGTGGCATTCCACGAATACTCTACCAGAAGTCTTGTGCTGTTGTGCTAGAATTATCAGGGAGACTGACACAGTCGTGCCTATGCCTGAGATCCCACTTTCTGTTTCCGTCGAACTGTGATATCATCTATTATGCGTTGACAAGCCATGGGAAGACTGACAAAGAGGTTATGCTGATGAAAGTAGAACCAGTTGAGGAGTTGAAACTTCTGCGGGAGATCCACAATAAGCTGACTGAAGTGCGAAAAGAGCTGCAAGGAAGTCAGAAACGGATGATGGAGCGGGATGACAAGCGATACGAGTTGCTGCTGAAAATTGCCGAGACTATGAAGAAGGACATGCAGGAGACTCAGACTATGCTGGCTGAAACAAGAAAGGAATTGCGGGCGATGTATGAGCAGGCGGCGAAGCGAGAGAACGAGCGGTATGAACGGCTCATGAAGATGACTGAAACTGGCGGAATGCATAGGTTTGGTATCTTCTATTGGGTGGGCTTTGGAGCCCTGATTGGATTCTTGATTGCCACGCTGGGTGCTGTGTTGTGGATCCATTTGACCTGACCAGTAAGCCAATATTTTAGGTATAAGAAAACATGATGCCTGGTGAGTTCCCTGATTTACAATTTGGAATGAGACCCTCCGGTGGGTCGGGGCAGTGAGCCTCAGGCGATGTAGTGTACCATCAGATAGCAGAGACCCCTTAGACTATAGCATCGTTTATGATCTCTTCTAGCAGGGAAATGTCTATCCGCTCCCCACACACGTTGCATAACCACTGCCCATCACATGATGTGTCACACCAATGATAAGCCCCTAACCCCTCATTCCAAACAAGGTAGGCTGAAGCTCTGTTCTCTATCACATTCAGTTCCTCCTCACAATGGGGACAACGGAATTTAGTCGCCATGCCTTTCACCCCCTCACTTTGCCTTAGCCTAGACCGGTGGCTCTTCGTCGGCATGCTTGGTGATATTAGGGGCTTCTTCATGTCCCCCCTTTCGGGTTGTTTGCTCTATTGGCTCCCGCTATCTAGGTGCCCGGTCAGAGATAGCTGCTCAACGGCCTTGTTAGCATGCACTGGTCAGGAGGTCTTCAGGTCACTTCTTTCCTCTATGTATTAGTCGCTGTTACCTCCAAAATCCCTTGCCTCCCTTGGGGTGAAGTAATCCCGACCTTGCCCCGCTGCCAGGGCACCGAGTAAGGGAAAAGCCTTATAGGATATGTTTGATGGTGGGAAGCCTATCCTAGCTAGAGTTGATGGTTACCCCCTTCCCTGTTTCAGTTGAGGGTAGACTCTGTATCGCCCCTATATTTTTCGGGTAAAATATGGAGGGTTGGTAAATATAAAGAAAAGTGATTAGGTTGACATTGTTAGCCTTCTTGACAATAATCAAAAATCCAAGGAAGTGGTTACCATGAGTCCTGGTGTATACGATGAGCTTAAAACAATGGTGGGACAAGAGCAGCCGGAGCAAGTTGCTGTTGATGCGGTGTGCAAACACATGATCAGGCACTGGTGTGAAGCGATGGAGGATGCCAATCCTTTGTACACGGATGAGGAGTATGCCAAGAAAAGCAAGTATGGTAGTATCATTGCCCCACCCACCATGGTGCAAGCGTGGTCTATGCCTCCTCTATGGCCTGCTAGAGAGATGCCGGCGGTCTATAAAAGGATATTTGAAACATGTGCCAAAGCTGGCTTTGATCAAATAATCGACACTGATGGTGAGATGGAATTCTTCTGCCCGCTGTTTCTAGGAGATCGAGTACATGTCGTGACAAAGGTTGGTGAGGTAACACCGGAAAAGAAGACGAGTCTCGGAAATGGCCACTTCATTACCCTTGAGTCGACCTACACCAACCAGAGAGGGGAATTGGTCTGTGTTCAACGCGTAATCATCTTGATGTATAAAGCCAGGGAGAAAGGATGAGATATAAAATCCTATACTGGGAGGATATTAAGGAGGGGGAAGCTACCCACTCTGACCAAGGAAATCACTACCACGACGGTTATTGCCACGGCTATTGCGTCAAGGGACTTCTACCCGGTGCACCACGACTTTCGCTTTGCACAAAAAGCAGGCGCCAGGGATATCTTTATAAACATTCTGACCTCTGGCGGGTTTGTGGGTAGGTATTTGACGGAGTGGTCTGGACCTGAGGGGGAACTAAAACGGATGAAATTTCACCTTGGAGTACCTTGCTATGCTGGTGATATTTTGACCATGACTGGCAAGGTTGTTAAAAAGTACATAGCTGGTGACCAGTATCTAGTAGATATAGAGTATAACTTCATTGTACCAGGTGGGAGTCATTGCAATGGGATGGCAACCATGATTCTATCTGCCAGAGGCTCCTAATTATCCTGGTAGTCGAGCGGGCTATGGACTATCCTATATAAGAAGGATAACGGCAGCTTTGAGAGCAAATTCTGCTCCACCATAGCCTTGTTCACCATAGGCTTCTTTTAGGGTTAGCGTTATGTATTCTTTCTTTCATATTTGAGTTAAGAAAATGTGAGACCGAAAGCCTGTGAGATGGTTCTCTTAAGAGTGGGTGAAAGAGGTTCTACATTAACTGATTCGCCCTCAGCAACTTTGATTTTGATATAATTCTGTAATTAAACTCTTAGTATGGATATCCATCCCCGAGTTACTGGCTTTATCCTTTACTGTGTACAGCGCCGCGGAAAGGAATGGCCAAGTCTTTATGACGAGATGTGCCGAGTAGCAGGGCGAGGTCTTTATCAAGGTTTACATCATAAAGATTTGAGAAAGCTAGGGCTCTCCTTCAGCCTAAATCATATAGAAGAGACTGTTCAAATAATAGAGGCGGTGACAAATTCAAAAATTGAAAATAACTCTTCAGATTTCCCCCTGTAAAAGCTTCAAGTAGGCACTCCCACCCTGAGGGCATTTGGCAACCCAAATTGTCATTGTGAGCCTTTCGCTTTCTGTCACCCTGAGCTGAAGCCATGAGCGAAGGGGCAGTGAAGAATCTGACAACGTTCAGGACAGGCTCCGCCAGGCAATCTCATTATTGCTTACAGAGATTGCTTCCTCCGATAAATCGAGGTTGCCATGACATTAAACATCTTCCTTCTCTCCAAATTGCCTTAGCAAATAGTTCATGCTAAAATATCTCCGATTCTTATAGTTAACCCAAATTAGTGTATGAAATATTTGGCCCCTTCTCCTAAATAAATGTCATAGAGACTCCGATAAATCGGAGTTCCTGAGTCTAGCAGATAGACCTTCAGGTCTGTCCCTATGAGTTAGTGGCCAATTTGGCATGAAGTAAAGCTGTGAAAACACAAAGATGTAAAGGCAGCCGAGACCTTCTCCCTGAGGATATGGCCAGGTTTCGCTATATTGAGGGTGTCTTTAGGTCCTGCTGCCTCGAATGGGGCTACCAGGAGATAAGAACGCCTACGTTAGAATACCTCCATCTATTTACCTCTACAGGTACTCTCACTCCTAGCATGCTGAATAAGGTATACTCTTTCCTCGATTGGGATGGCTGGAGCGGGGAGAGGGTAGTGCTCAGGCCTGAGGGCACTATCCCTGCTGCCAGACTTTATATCGAAAATCTGCTATCAGTTCACCCAGCCAAGCTTTTCTATGTAGAAAACGTCTTTAGCTTTGAAGAGACAGGAAAAGAATCGCGAGAGCGCTGGCAGTGTGGGGCTGAAATAATAGGAAGTGCTAAGCCGTCAGCAGATGTAGAGTTAATGTTGCTTGCCTTGGAGACTCTGTCAAAGTTAGGCATTAGAGGGGTAGAATTGCATCTCTCTCATGCTGGGTTGATAAGGGCTTTGCTCCGTGAATTAGGATTGACGCTAGTAGAGCAGAGCCAAATCTTTGACCGAATCCTGGACGGAGATATAGAGGTAGTGAAAACGATGATGAGTGCGAAGCCTCAGATTCGAGATTCCTTGCCATTGCTTTTCGAGCTCAAGGGGAAGTCGCCTGGTTTCCTACAGAACCTAAAGGCTTCTCTAGTGCAAGTATTCCCTAACCTTGAGGCAAGTATGGAGGACTTTGTGACTATTGCTCAGCTCCTGAGTGAGCTAGGGTGTGAATACCAAATTGATATTGCCTCAGGCAAGGGGTTTGAGTACTATACTGGGGTCATTTTCCGACTCTATCTCGGGAGGCACGAGGTGGGAGGAGGGGGGAGGTACAACGATTTGATCCCGCTCTTAGGTGGAGGCGATGTCTCTGCCTCCGGCTTCGCTCTTCATGTTGATCGGTTTATGGACTTTGTTGAGGATTGGCAGGATACTACCCCAAGGGTTTTGGTTCGAGGCGAGGTTAATACGGTCAAAGGAGAAAAGGTTTGCTTCGAGATCGCCAGCTTGCTCCGCAAAGCTGGGTATGTGGCTGAGCTTGACCAGGGTTACGAGGGGGGAAGCGAGCATCAATGGGTCCTCTCGATTCAGGGTACGGAGGAGAAGCCTGCCTTTCTTTTGACTGATCAAGCCAGCGGCAAGATTATGGAAGCAAATTCACCAACTGATATCCTAGGCATACTACAGGCCAGCAAATGCAACTAAAGCTAGCCCTTCCTAAGGGACGTCTCCTTCCCTGGACTAATATCTTCCTCCAAAAGTCTGGGCTGGAGCTTAGTGGCTACAATGAGCACTCTCGCTTCTATCGACCTCAATGTAGCAACTTCCCTGACCTCTTCTCAAAAATATTCCATGAGAGAGATATACCTATTCAGGTGGCGGTGGGGAACTACGATTTGGGAATCTGTGGACTGGATTGGGTTGAAGAGCTTCTGGCTAAATATCCTAGCAGTGCCTTGGTCAAAGTGCGAGACCTAGGGTATGGCGAGAGCGATTTATGTGTAGCTGCAAGTAGATCAGTCAAGGTAGCGTCAATAGAGGAATTGAAGAGCAAAGTGGAAACAATACGCATAGCCACCGAATACCCTAACCTTGCCGAATCTTTCGCCTTGAGGCTAAGGTTGAAAAGATTCAATATTTTCCCTCTCTGGGGAGCTGCTGAGGTCTATCCCCCAGAAAGCGCTGAGCTCGCTTTGCTCTCTCAGACTCCGGATAGCCCTTTTGATCAGGAGCTAATCCCTTTGACTTCGATTCTTTACTCAAGTGCCTTTTTGGTTGCGCACCAGCCCAGTTGGGAATCCAAGGATATTAGCCCTTTGCTTCATCGTCTTTGTGCTGTAGGCAATATAGAGGAGATAGAGAGAGGGGTAAGGAGCCAATGGAGTGGCCTGAAGGAGCCTTCTGCTGGTTCCCAGCCCCAAGATTCTGCGATCTGGCTCGCCTTGCCTGATGGGCACCAACAAAAACCTACCTTAGAATTTCTAGGCAAAGCGGGTATCAGGGTTGAGGGTCAATTTGCAGAGTCCCGCCGCCCCATTATCAGCCTGGAGGGGGTCAAGGTGAAAGTTATTCGCCCACAAGATATGCCCCTTCAGGTTGCTAATGGGAATTTCGACCTGGCTATTACCGGTAAAGACTGGCTTTATGACCACCTTTATCGATTTCCCTCCAGCCCAGTGAAGGAAATCCTGGATTTAGGATTTGGTAGGGTAAGGGTAGTGGCCGTGGTGAGCAATAAGCTGCCGGTGGATAGCCCCCAAGATTTGAGGGAACTGCTGGGAAGGAGTAGTCTTACTACCTTGAGAGTAGCCTCAGAGTACACTAACGTCGCTGATAAATATGCCCGAGACAACCACCTCAGCCCTTATCGGCTGATCCCTACCTGGGGGGCAAGTGAAGCCTTTTTGCCTGAGGATGCTGATTTGCTTATCGAGAATGTACAGACAGGGCGAACCCTAGCCCAGCACAACCTCAAAATTATCGACACACTCTTTGAATCCTCGGCTTGCCTTGTTGGCAGCGCATATACCGCTGATAGCTCTAGGAAGAAGAGGATGGATTATGTCATCCAGACTCTATACCGAACAGCAAAGGAAAATTAAATTAAAGGAGGAGTCATGGCATTCCAGACTATCGTCTTGGAAAAGAAAGACCGAATTGCCACTATTACCCTAAACCGTCCTGAGGCCTACAATGCTTTAAGTGAAGAAATGGCAAATGAGCTTGTTGAGGCTGTAGGGGAAGTATCTCAGGACGAAGAGATAAGGGTATTGGTCATCAAGGGAGCTGGTCGTGCCTTCTGTGTTGGGGGAGATTTCAACTACGAAAAGGTGAGAACTGGAGAGATCGCCATTGAGGACCTAAAGGTGTGGCCAGAGGCTGAAAGAGTGGTGAAGAAGGGGAAGATTCCACCAAAGCCGCAGAGATATGTCATCCTGGGACTACAGAACCTGGATAAGCCGACTATTGCGGTAGTGAATGGGGTGGCTGCTGGCTTTGGCTTAGACCTGGCTTTGACTTGTGATATGCGGATAGGTTCACCAAGGGCAAGGTTCATGATAGGCTATACTACGGCCGGGCTTCCTCCAGATAGCGGTGGAGCTTGGCTGATGCCCAGGGTTATGGGCTTGGGCAAAGCTCTGGAGTATATCTTCACCGGTGATCCTTGTGATGCTGAGGAAGCCTATAGAATAGGTCTGTTGAATAGACTGGTGCCTGCTGAGCAACTGGAGGAGGAGACAGCAAAACTAGCCCAAAAGATAGCCCGAGGCTCCCCGATTGCTTACAGATTGTCTAAACTAATGGTATACAAGGGGCTGGGGATGGACTTGGAAACGGCTCTGGCCTTTGCCATGGCCTGTGTCACCATAGCTACCTCTTCGCAAGATTTCAAAGAGGCAATCAAAGCTTTTGCTGAAAAGAGGTTACCTGAGTTCAAAGACAGGTAAAGCAAATTGCCTTGTTTTCGCTTCTCGCAATGACACTAAAAGACATCGGGATAAAGGCTAAAAGTTGAAGGAAAAAATTAGGCTTTTTGCAGTTGCCTGGAGCATTGGGCTTTTCGGTGGTTTACTCCTTTGGCTTCTCCGCGTAACTAGAAGGGTCAAGGTTGAGGGCTATCAGCAGAGAAAGTTGGACCCTAAGGACAAAGGATTGATCTTGATTCATAACCATCCTTCACTATGGGAGCCAGCTTTGTTACCCTTCCTATTCTTCCCTTGGTATCTTTTTTCATTAAGATTTGTCCCCTTTTCTATCCCTGACAAGAAAAACTACCATGATAAATGGTGGTTTTCCCTTTTTAGAGTGGTTTGCATTCCCATGGAGAGGGGAAACCCGAAGGGAGAAGTAAGAGCTCTAAGGCGGATGCGGGAGAAATTGTTTGAAGGCAAAATCCTGATTTTAGCCCCAGAAGGGGGAAGAACGTTCAAGGGTGAGGAGTTTAAGATAATCAGAGGGGGGAAAGTAGACGTGGTGAAAAGCTTATCAGAGGTTGATTTAAGGGATAATAATAAAGTACTAAGAAGATTTAAGCCAGGGATCGGCTGGTTAGCGTTCAATACCAAAGCTAAGATTCTGCCAGTCTGGACGGAGGGAGGGGAAAGGGTTGTTCCTAATAGTTTTTCCTTCAAGTTTCCTTGCCCTCGCTTTTGGAGGCAAACCCAGCTAAAGATTGGAGAGCCGTTAGACTTAGGAGAACTCCCCAAGAAGGAAATAACTGAGTTTTTGGAAGATTCAATCCTAAAGTTGGGGGCCGAAGGCTAAGTTTAGTGTGTTTAAATTGGGGATCAGGCAATGCAGATTAAAAAAGCTAAGGAAACAGGATTTTGCTTTGGAGTGAAGAGGGCTCTAAAAATTTTAGAGAAGGCCCTTCGAGAATACGGAGAGATAGAAACCTTAGGTCGTATGGTGCATAATCAGCAAATGGTGGATAACCTCTGCAGACTCGGCGTTAGAGTGGTGGAAAACCTGGATCATGTGCGAGGTAACGTGGTGGTTATCCCTTCCCACGGTGTGCCTCCTCAAGTAGTAGAAGAGCTTAAAGCAAGAATGCTGGGGATAATTGATACTACTTGCCCTATTGTTCGAAGGGCGCAGCTAACTGTAAAGGAGCTATCGGAAAAAGGTTTCGGGGTAATCATATTTGGTGATCCAGACCACCCTGAGGTGAAGGGAATGCTTGGCTGGGCTGGGGAGAGGGGGATAGCTACCCTGAACGCTGAGATGATTTCGAAGTTTGACAGGTTGCCTCGATATCTAGGCCTTCTTTCTCAAACCACCCGAAATCCGGACCAATTTGCAGATTTCGCGAATACCTTTGTTAGTCTGTTCCTCCCCCGGATTGGGGAATTGCGCATTGTCAATACTCTGTGTGATGTCTGCAAAAGGCGCCAGGCAACCGCACTGGAGTTAGCTAGGAAGGTAAACCTAATGATAGTGGTGGGGGGGTGGAACAGTGCCAATACGCGTTGCCTAGCTGAGGTATGCTCTTCTACCGGAGTAGAAACGCATCATGTTGAAATGGCGGCAGAAATTGAAGATAGTTGGCTGAAGGGAAGAGGCTTGGTTGGGGTAACCACTGGCACCTCTACACCAGACCAGGTCATACAAGAGGTTATGCTAAAATTAGAGAAAATAAAAAGGAGTTTGGATGCAGCGTGAGAAATTTGGCATTTACCTGAACCTTAAGGAATTGAAAGTGGTGCGCATCAATTCCCCTTACTGGATACCCTCAGGGAAGGAGTGGGTATTTATCACTCCTGAGGTTAATGCCACCTTATCAAATATCAGGGAATTAGTTCAGCAGAGGAAGTTGGTTGGTTTACCTGATAAAGTGGTTTGGGGTGGCATAACCGAGTTTAAGGAATAAGCGAGTATGCAGGTTAACGTTGCTCAGTTACTGAAACAAGCTGCTGGGGCAAGTCGCAGCTATAAAATCGATGATACCCTCAGTTTCGAGGAGTTGGCAGAGTATCATGTTCAAGGGGATGTGGAGCTGATACGCACTGAGAGAGGCATCCTAGTTAGGGGTGTCTTCTCCGGCAAGAGCCATCTGATGTGTAGCCGTTGCCTAACCTTCTTTGACTATCCATTAACCTTTAAGATAGAAGAGGAATTTTTCCCTTCTATTGATGTGATTAGCGGTATCCCCCTGTCCCTAGCTGATGATTCAACCGCCTTTACTATAGATGAGCATCATGTATTGGACTTGAGTGAGGCAATGCGTCAATATGGCTTGCTGGCTATACCAATGAAGCCCTTGTGTCGTCCTGATTGTGCCGGGCTCTGTCCCCAATGTGGAGCCAATCTTAACCAAGGTGCTTGTCAATGCACACCCATATCCCCAAAATCGTCCCAGAGTGACCTGGAAAATCTGAATTTAATAGAAAGGTGAGGTGAAAAAATGCCGCCATTACCAAAGAGGAAATACGCCAAGGCACGCCGAGGTAAGAGGAGAAGCCATCTATCTTTAACTTCACCGGCTACTGAACTTTGTCCTCAGTGTCACAAGCTGAAGCTGTGCCACTGCGTTTGTCCGAACTGTGGAAGCTATGGGGGTGAAGAGGTTATTGAGATCAAGAGTAAAAAGAAGTAAGGGGACTTTTGCTAAGGACGCCTGTCTGTGAGCTTTTAGGTATCGAGTATCCTATTATTTAGGGCGGAATGGTCTTCTTGACAACGGCTGAGCTTGTGGCTGCAAGAAAGAGGCATTGCTTCAAAAGAGGGGTAACCCCCTCGAAGAGATTTACTCAGGCCTGGTTGAAGGTATGTGAACACTGGCTTAATGATGGCAGGACAGGGTGTTGGTTTGATAAAAGAGATAAAAACGGCTAAAGAGATAATTGACCAAATAATGGCTGAAGCAGAGGCGACAATTGGTAATTTTAGCCAATATGAAATCGATGGAGGCTTGCGGTGACGGAAGGGAAAGTTGCTTGTGTCTTCCCAGGTCAAGGCGCACAGTGGGTAGGCATGGGGCGTGACCTTTACTCCAGCTCACCTCGGGCTAGAGAGGTCTTTGAGGAAGCCGATTCGACCTTGGGCTTTCCCCTCTCTCGACTTTGCTTCGAAGGACCTGAGGAAACCCTGCGCCAGACTGTCAACGCTCAGCCGGCAATACTGGCAGTCAGCATAGCTTACCTTAGGGCTAGTCCAGAGCTTCAGGATAGAGCGCCAACTTTTGTGGCCGGGCACAGTTTAGGTGAATATACGGCTCTAGTAGCTGCCCGTGTGCTAGATTTCGCTGATGCGCTCTACCTTGCCAGGGAGAGAGGACGCTTAATGCAAGAGGCAGGGGAGAAGGCCGCAGGGGGAATGGTGGCTATTATTGGACTGGATGAAGCTTCGGTAAACGATGTCTGCCAACGCACTAAAACTCAAATTGCCAATATCAATTGTCCGGGGCAGCTAGTAATCAGCGGACCTGCTCAAGTTTTGACTCAGGCTATGGAGCTAGCTAAGGCAAAAGGTGCCCAGAGAACCATCCCTCTTCAAGTCAGTGGGGCTTTTCATTCTCCTTTAATGCAGCCAGCGGCTGAGGGGATGTCTCAGGCTGTCTCAAGAGCTACTTTCCGTGACCCTGTTGTTCCTATTGTAGCTAATACTACTGCTCAGCCGATAACTAGTGCTGAAGCAGTAAAGGCTGAATTGCTAAATCAATTGTGCCATTGTGTTCGGTGGCAGAGGTCTATAGAATATATGATTGAAGAAGGGGTCTCTACCTTTATTGAGATAGGACCGGGGCAGGTGCTAACCGGACTGATCAGGCGGATTGATAAAGAAGTCCAAGTTCTAAATATAGAGCGGCAAGGAAAGCGATGAAAATTGATTCCTATCGACGTGGTCAAGTTACCATTAGCGGAAGGAGATATACCTCTGATGTAATTATCTTTCCTCACCATGTCAAAGATGGCTGGTGGAGGAAAAGGGGACATCTGGTTTGTACCGAGGACATTGAAGAGGTTATCCAAGAGAAGCCCGAGGTATTAGTGGTGGGGACAGGGGATGAAGAGGGGATGGAGGTATTGTCTGAGACCCAACGCTATCTTACAGAGCATGGAGTAGAGCTTATTGCCCAAGCCACTGGTGAAGCATGCCAGACCTATAATCAACTCTGCTCCTCTCGCAAGGTAATTGCTGCCCTCCATCTTACCTGCTAAGGCGAGATGTAGATGGTGGAAATCCAATCCATAAAGTCTAAAACTATGGCCAGATGCAAGCACTGTGGGAGTGAATCCTCCCTTATTTCCCGAGCCTTGGGATTGTGTGCGGATTGCCTTCGTCAGGATTTTGACCAGGTCCTGCCACTAATTGAAGAGGCTCACGCTGAATCACGGAGACCCTTTGCCCTTCCCAGTCGACCACCTCAAGACAAGGAGGGAGTAGCCTGTCAATTGTGTGTCAATGAATGCCATGTTCCTCAAGGCGGGGCGAGCTACTGCGGGTTGCGCACTAATAAGGAAGGTAAGCTGCAGGGTGTCAGTGCAGATAGAGCCAATGTCAGTTGGTATTATGACCCCTTGCCTACCAACTGCGTAGCTGATTGGGTTTGCCCTGGCGGTACAGGAGTGGGGTACCCAGATTTTGCCTATCGCCCAGAGGCTGAGCACGGGTATAAGAACCTGGCTGTCTTTTATCAGGCTTGCTCCTTCGATTGTTTGTTCTGCCAGAACTGGCATTATCGCTATGCAGCTAGAAGGGAAGGGCAGATCAGTGCTTCAACTCTGGCTCATGAAGTTGATGAATATACCTCTTGCATTTGCTACTTTGGAGGAGACCCTACGCCTCAATTACCTCACGCCCTTCGTGCCTCCCGCTTAGCTTTAGAGCAAAATAAGAGGAGGATTCTCCGCCTTTGCTGGGAGACCAATGGCTCAATGCATCCAGCCCTACTGAGGCAAATGGCTGACCTTTCCTTGAACTCCGGCGGTTGCATTAAGTTTGACCTCAAAGCCTGGAGCGAGAAATTGCATATTGCCCTCTGCGGCGTCAGCAATAAAAGGACCTTAGAAAACTTCCAGCTACTTGCTGGGTATATCTCGAAGAGACACTCTCCTCCCTTCTTGGTAGCCAGTACCTTACTTGTCCCAGGCTATGTAGATGCGGAGGAGGTGTCAAAGATTGCCTCCTTTGTTGCTTCTCTCAGTCCAGACATCCCTTACTCCCTCCTTGCCTTCCATCCTCAATTTATGATGGATGACCTGCCAACGACCTCCAGGCAACACGCTCAGAGATGCCTGGAAGCAGCAAAAAGGCAAGGGTTAAAGAGGGTGAAGGTAGGGAATCTTCACTTGCTAAGGAATGACTGCTATACTTAGTGCCAAATATTTCTCCTATTTGGCAACAATGTGGTAGAAAAGGCATGACGAAAACATCGCTAGGCGCCCGACGGAAGGGGAGAACAATCGCTTTACAGGCATTGTTTGAGGTTGATTGCACGGGGCATGATTCGACAGAATCCTTAGATCGGTTAGTTGAAGGCTCTTCATTACCTGAAGAAACGGCTACCTTTGCCCGGGAGTTAGTTTTGAAAGTGCTAGAAAACAGGGGGATTATCGATGAGTTGATTCGAAGATTTGCTCCAGCTTGGCCCTTACAGCAAATAGCTGTGGTGGATAGGAATATCCTAAGGATGGGAGTTTATGAGATTTTATTTAAGGTGGTTCCAGCAAAGGTAGCTATCAATGAAGCTGTCGAGCTAGCTAAGACTTTCGGGAGTGATAGTTCCTCTAAGTTTGTCAATGGCGTTTTAGGCTCGGTTTATGCCGAGCTAACTAGTCAAAAAGAGAGAAAGGAGGTAATGTAATTGGCCAAAGTTTTCGAACGGGTAAAAGCGATTATTGTAGAACAGCTAGGAGTCAAAGAGGAGGAGGTGACACCTACTGCCTCCTTTGTGGAGGACTTCAATGCTGACTCCCTTGATTTAGTGGAGTTAATAATGGCGCTGGAGGAGGAATTCAGCAACCCGGTGAGGAAGGTAGAGATACCTGATGAGGATGCCAAAAAGATAGTAACGGTACAAGATGCTGTTGACTATATTGTGAACCTAGGAATAGAGGACGAGTAAGGAATCTTGAACCATTAAGTGAAACACAGAGACACATCGCTTAAGCTTTCCCTCTTCCCCCAAACAGCAGGGGTGAACAAGAAGAACCACCTCATGGTTGGTGGCTGTGACACTGTAGAGTTAGCCGCTACTTTCGCTACTCCCCTTTATATTTTTGATGAGATTACTTTGCGAAGTAAGTGCCTCGAATACCGCCAGGAATTTAGCCAACGCTATCCCGATACCCTGGTTATCTACGCCTGCAAAGCCTTCATTAACCCTGCTTTAGCCAGGCTTTTCCAAGAAGAGGGTTTGGGGCTCGATGTAGTCTCCGCCGGGGAGATCAACATTGCCAAGTCTGTCAACTTCCCTTTAGAGAGGGGCTACTTCCACGGCAACAATAAGACTGAAGAAGAACTCAAATTAGCTTTGGAGTGGGAGATGGGACGCATAGTGGTAGATAACTTCCATGAACTTCGCCTGCTGAGTAGATTGGCTGAAGAAAGAGGCAAGGCTCAGGATATCCTGCTTCGCCTTTCCCCCGGGGTCGATCCCCACACTCATAAATACATTACCACAGGTGTTCTCGATAGTAAGTTTGGGTTCCCCATAGCTACCGGGCAAGCTGAAGAAGCAGTCACTGAAGCAATAGCTGCCTCCAGTCTCAATCTGGTGGGGCTGCACTTTCACCTGGGCTCTTCCATTTTTGAGGTGAAACCCTATGTGGAAGCTATTGAGATTCTGCTTCGCTTTGCTGCTGAAATGAAGAGGAGACATGGCTTTGAGCTGAAGGAGTTCAGTCCAGGCGGGGGGTTTGCTATTCAATACCTGCTGGATTTTCCAGCTCCCTCTACCGGCGATTATGCTGAAGCTATAACCTCAGCACTTCTCGACCAGAGCCGCAAGCTGAAATTAAGCCCACCACGACTTATAGTAGAGCCAGGAAGAGGGATCGTAGGGCAAGCCGGGATAGCCCTTTACAGGGTAGGAGGCGCAAAGGAAATCCCGGCAATACGTAAATATATTTTCATTGATGGTGGGATGGGAGACAACATTCGTCCTGCTCTTTATGGCGCTAAGTACGAAGCCTTATTGGCTAATAAAGCTGGGAAGGCGGAAATAGAGCAAGTAACTGTGGCCGGCAAGTTTTGCGAGTCAGGAGATATCCTGATTAAAGACGCTTACCTTCCCAGGGTAGAGGAGGGCGATATCCTGGCTGTACCAGCTTGTGGCGCTTATTGCTTTCCCATGGCGAGCAATTACAATGCTTCCCTTAAACCGGCGATTATTTTGGTTAAGGAGGGGCAGGTACACCTCATTCGCCGACGGGAAACCTGCGAAGACCTCATTAGATGCGACCTGTTTTGAAAGCAGCCTAAAATAGATTGAACTCATGTGGCAAGTAGTGGGGCAACCTAAAGCTATTACACTATTGGAGCGCAGTATCCAGATGGGGCAGCTTTCCCATGCTTACCTTTTTGTAGGACCACCTCACGTAGGTAAACTTACCCTGGCCCTTAACCTGGCTCAGGCGGTAAACTGTGGAGCAGCCACTCCCCCCTGTGGTGAATGCGCCTCCTGTCGCCGAATTGCTGCCCACAAGCACGCTGATGTTCAGATTATAGGCTTGATTTCCGAAGAGAAAAGGGAAATAGGCATTGAGCAGATCAGGGAAATGCAAGCTGCTGCTAGCTTGCCCCCCTATGAGGGTAAGCATAAGGTATTTATCTTTGATAAAGCTGAGCTTCTCTCTCATGAAGCTGCCAACTGCCTGCTTAAAACCCTGGAGGAGCCCTTGCCCCAGGTGCTCCTCATTCTGCTTACTGCCAGGGAGAGTGCTCTTCTACCGACCATTGTTTCCCGCTGTCAAAGGGTAGAGCTGCGACCTCTCCCTATCAGCCTGGTGAAAGAAACATTAACTGAGCATTACCATGTAGCTGAACAAAGGGTAGAGCTTCTTGCCCGGCTATCTGGCGGATGCCTCGGCTGGGCACTTCTGGCTATGCAGGATGAAGAGCTACTGGAGGGAAGAAGTCGGAGGCTGGCTACCCTGGTCGATCTCAGCCACGCCAGCCTTAAACAGCGCTTCGCTTATGCCGCTGAACTGGCAACCCAATTTAGCAAAAGTCGAGAAGAGGTGGAAGAGGTGCTTGCCTTGTGGCTTCAATGGTGGCATGACTTGCTCCTTATTAAAGGTGGGAATGGCAAATCCATCACCAACCTTGACCAGCAATCGATGCTCTTTCAACAAGCAAGAGACTTTAGCACTAGGCAGGTCATGGATTTTATCTATCACCTTCAAGTAACCCATGAGCAGCTGGAGCAGAATGCCAATCCCCGCTTAGCTTTGGAAGTGCTTATGCTAGGTATGCCACAGAAGTAATGCTTTTGCTATCGAGCCTGGAAAGGCTCTCCCACAGAGAATGTGGGAGTGATAGAAAGGAGTGAGGTAGACATTTGAAGCCAAGAAAGGGTCCGGAAAGGCTTATTAGAGCACACCTTCTGAACATGAAGCCCTATGGCTACATTGCCCCTCTAGAGGTTTTGAGTGAGCATACTGAGGTCCCTGTTGAAGAGATCATAAAACTTGATGGAAATGAGAACCCCTATGGCTGCTCCCCTAAAGTAAAGAGAGCTCTCTCCTCCTACCCTTATTACCACATCTACCCCGACTCTGAGCAGCGGGAGCTAAGGAAAGCCCTGGAGGGGTATGTGGGGGTGCCTGCTGGCCGCCTCTTGGTAGGCAGTGGTAGTGATGAACTTATTGATTTGATTCTGCGCCTCTTTATCGAGCCTGGGGATAGGGTGATTAACTGTGTGCCTACCTTTGGCATGTATCCCTTCAGCACTGAGACCTGCGGTGGTAAGGTAGTCGAGGTGCCCCGAGATAAAAACTTTGCTGTAGATGTTTCCCAGGTGAAGAAAGCTATAGATAAAGGCGCCAAGCTTATATTCCTTGCCTCTCCCAATAATCCTACTGGGAATACCACTCCTCAGCCAGATGTTCTGGAGCTGCTGGAAACAGGGATAGTGGTAGTGGTGGACGAAGCTTACTATGAATTTAGTGGGGAAACCATGGTTCCCCTGGTTGCTGACTATGAGAATTTAATTGTTTTGCGCAGCTTCAGCAAGTGGGCCGGGATAGCTGGCTTGCGAGTGGGTTATGGTGTGTTCCCGGAGAAGATCGCCCAGCACCTGATGAGAATCAAGCCACCTTATAATGTAAATATAGCCGCCCAGATTGCCGCCATAGAGTCACTTAAAGACCTGAAACATCTGAAGAAAACTATCAAGGCTATTGTTGCTGAGCGAAAGCGCTTGTTTACTAAATTAGCCGAGCTTGAGTTCTTTAAGCCTTTCCCTTCAAAAGCCAATTTCATCCTCTGCTCTGTTCTTAATAAACAGGCAAAAAGGATTTACCAGGAACTGGGGCAAAGGGGCATCTTCATCCGCTATTTCGACACACCCCTGCTCAAGGACTACCTTCGCATCAGCGTGGGAAAGCCTGAGCATACTGATGCCTTAGTTGAAGCCCTTAAGGAAATTTGCTAAAATGCTTCTGCTGCTAAGTATCTAAAAAGAAAGGGGGTAAGAATGATAAAGCGGCTTTATGGGATAAATATAGCGGTAAAGGACATTGACGCAGCAGTGAAGAAGTATTCTGACATACTGGGTGTCAAGCCCAAATGGACCAAGCCTGAAGATTTCGCTTTCCCCGGGCTGAAGGGTGCCAGTCTCGATGTAGCTGGCGTTAGCATCAATCTGATCGCCTCAGATAACCCGGAGACCTCCATTTATAAGTTCGTTGAGAGCAGAGGAGAGGGAGTGTTCCTAATTTCCCTCCAGTGTACTGACCTTGTTAAGGACATGAAAGACCTTACAGCTAAGGGCGTGAGGTTAGTCAGCCCTGACAAGCCAATGACCTATTCTGGGGGAATAGTCAACTTCGGGCACCCCAAATCGCTGCATGGCGTGCAAATGGAATTTATTCAGCCGAAGGAATAGGGCTGAAAAGATAGGTTCCTAGCGGTCAATCCTCGCCTACTACCTAAGACCCTATCTAGTTATTAAAGTCTTAGGAGAGAGTCAGTACTTCCTTTGTAGAGCTAAGAGCTTAAAGAAAAAGGGGATGATAAAGCGATTGATTGACGTAGGTATAGCGGTGAAGGACCTTGATGCCGCAGTTAGAAAGTATTCCGAGGTTTTAGGTGTGAAGCCCATAATCCTTCCTCCTGAACATTTTGCTTACCCCGGGCTCAAAGGTGCCCGGTTCCACCTGAATGAGGCCAATATCAGTTTGGTGGCCTCGGAAAAAACTGACAGTCCCGTGGCCAGGTTCCTGGAAACCAGAGGAGAAGGTGTAAATCATATTTCCCTGGAGGTTACTGATATAGAACACGACATGAGAGATTTAGCCGGGAAGGGAGTGAAATTTGCCAGCGATAGGCCGCTAGCCTTTTCAGACGGTAAAGTCGTTTTTGCCCATCCTAAATCGTTGCATGGTGTGCAGATTGCCTTTGTTCAGGCGAAACCAGGCATAGACTTACTAAAAGGCGAGGGATTTTAAAGAAATCGTGGAAAAACTTTTAGCGGATACCGTGAAGGTGAAAAGATAAACATGGCAAAGAGAATAGCCACTATCAAGCGTGAGACCCAGGAGACTAATGTTAACCTGGAGTTCGCCATTGATGGGAAGGGTGACTTTGAGATAACCACTGGAATGAGGATGTTTGACCACCTTTTAGCCCAATTGGCACAACATGGAGCCTTTGACCTTAAGGTTTCGGCTACCGGTGCCGACCCGCATCATTTAGTGGAGGACGTTGCGCTTTGCCTCGGTCGAGTCTTTAACCAGGCATTGGGTGACAAACAGGGCATTGTGAGGATGGCTCATGCCATGGTGCCCATGGACGATGCCTTAGCCTTGGTGGCGGTGGACATCGGGGGGAGGGGATATGCCGTGGTAGAGGTGCCCTTTGATGAGAAAAATATAGCTGACTTACCGGCTAATTTGGTCTGCCATTTTCTGGAGACCTTTGCCTCTGAGTCCCGCATCAATCTACATGCTACACTGTTCAGAGGCAGCAATGACCATCACAAGGTAGAGGCACTTTTTAAGGCGCTGGCTCGGGCGCTGGATGGCGCCACTCAATTTGATGAGCGAATCAAAGGTAGGACGCCCAGCACTAAAGGGATAATCGAGGGCTAGGAGCTGCCGGGTTCTAAATCGAAGCGGAAGTTTTCAATCACTGGGTTAGCTAAAAGCTGGCGACACATCTCCTGTAATTGCCTCTTAGCTTTATTTAAGTCTTTTTCCTCTATCCTTATTTCCATATACTTCCCCGCTCGCACATTCCTCACATTCTGGAACCCAAGGTCATGTAGCGCTCCTTTAATAGTAAGACCCTGGGGGTCATTAACGGTAGGCTTAAGTGTAATATAAACCCTGGCTAGATACATTTATAGCCCCCTCTACTATTTATGTAAAGTTTTTCCGGTTAATCTTCGATATGCCTCTCGATACCTCTCCGAGGTCTTCTGGATAAGGTCAGCCGGGAGCATTGGTGCTGGCGGTTCCTTATTCCAGCCCGAGGCTAACAGCCAATCTCGAACCATTTGTTTATCAAAGCTGGGCTGAGGTTGGTCAAGTTTATAGCTATCGGCATCCCAAAATCGGCTGGAGTCTGGAGTGAGAAGCTCATCAATTAAGATAACCTGGTTATCAATAACCCCAAACTCTAGCTTGGTATCAGCAATGATAATGCCCCTGGTTCGAGCATATTCTTCGCTAAAGCGATAGATAGCCAGGCTCTTATCTTTCAACTCCTCAGCCAAGGCCTCTCCTACTAGCTGAGCTAAATCACCCGTTGAGAGGGGCTGGTCATGCCCGCTTTCTTCCTTAGTGGTAGGGGTGAATATTGGCGGCGATATTTGCTGGCATTCTTTCAGCCCTGGAGGCGATGGAAGGCCATGGATGGTGCCCTTTTGAGTATACTCTGCCCAGGCTGAACCAGAGAGATAGCCGCGCACTACGCATTCCACAGGAATACGCTTTGCCCTTCTGACAATCATGGAACGACCAGCCAGAAAGGAAGGGTAGGAATAGCCAGCAGGACGATAAGTCTCGAGCTGACCAATATCCTTGATTACCTCTATCAGATGATTGGGCATAAGGTGGGCAGTCTTCTCAAACCAGAAAGCGGAAATCTGGTTAAGCACTGCCCCCTTATCAGGGATGCCACAAGGCAAAACTACATCAAAGGCGGAGATACGGTCAGTGGCTACTATAAGGAGATTATCACCTAGCTCGTAGTTATCCCGCACCTTCCCTCGATGCAACAGAGAATGAGGCAGGTTGGTTTCCAGTAGAACAGACATGCGGACTCTTAACACCTAGCTGCAAGTTTAACACAGCGCAGTATCTATGGCAAACAAAAGAATTGGGGGTGTTTGATAATCTACCTGTCATTGCGAGCGAAGCGAAGCAATCTCACTATTGCCTTCTGAGATTGCTTCTCCCGATGAATCGGGGTCGCAATGACAATTAGACACCCTAAGAACTGCGGGAGCGTTGAAAAACATAGGCCCCCGCTAAGCGATTGCAACAGGTTTAGGACACATGATAAACTCGAAGCTGGGAGGGAATAATTATGAAGGCACTGGTAGTAGGCGGGGCAGGCGCTACAGGCCCATTCATAATAGACAGGCTTTTGAAGAGAGGCTATGAGGTAACCATGCTTCATCGCGGGGTGCATGAGACTGAATTGCCCTCCGAGGTGAAGCACCTTCATGCTGGTCCTCACTGGAGGGAAAGCCTGAAGGAGGCTCTGGAGGGGAGGAGTTTTGATCTGGTGGTGGCGATTTACGGAAGGCTGAGGCTTGTAGCTGAGGCTATCAAGGGTCGGACTCCCCGTTTGATCTCAGTGGGAGGAGCACTGGCAGTATATAAAGGATGGCTGAGAGTTACCGAGTCTGTTCCCTGGCAACGGATGGAAG
>Ga0129297_10000403_pt1 | contig 20638 bp, 17 predicted proteins | sample I18A1metaG_FD_94708 | JGI IMG/M metagenome (GOLD analysis project Ga0129297, IMG submission 94708) | Lake sediment bacterial and archeal communities from Gulf of Boni, Indonesia to study Microbial Dark Matter (Phase II) - ​I18A1 metaG | ecosystem: Environmental > Aquatic > Freshwater > Lake >... | reverse complement strand
GGTAGAGATGCCTGGTCTGCCAAAGTCCAGCGCGAGACCCACTTCCCCCCACCGAACCCTCCCAGTGACTTCGTTGGTCTTCACCTCCTCAGTCCCTCTACCAGCCATTCTCGTCGTTACCCAGTCCTTTGTTGGCACTGCGAAGTTCCACATGAGATCCCTCGGAAACACGAGTTCCGCTGGTTGCATAGCACTAACAGGACATTGGAAGATCTTGTAGCAGACCCAACACTCCACACATTTCTCTTGATCGATTGTAGCCTTTTTCTCCTTAGTCATACTGATTGCTGCGACAGGACACCACGGTATGCACTGCGTACAACCGACGCAAATGCTCTTGCTAATCTCCAATAACACACACCTTGCCTGAGCACACTTCAGCTTGTTTCCTTAAGTGTTTTGAAGGTGCTGTCAGAGCTTTTCTGTTCTTGATGTCAGCACAGATAGTCAGACTAGCCCAATCCCCTCGCAGGTAGCCTGGCTTGGGCTTACGCTTTGAGGCAAATTCAGAATTGGAAAAAATCAACCCCCCAAATTCGCCTTCTTGTCTTCAGCAGGGTGCCGGGGGTTGATCCATCCTAGCCAGATGGAATAGCCCCAAAGACGAACAAGCAGTAGAAGAGTGAACCAAGATAGAACACTGCCCCGCTCGCCAGGACTATTGTTGACGCCCAAGACATTCTCAGCCTTGCAGGCATCATCTTTCGATTTACGTGGAGCAACAGAAGACAGTAACTGCCCATAATCAGAGGGGATAGAAAAGCAAGAACATCGAGCATAAACACAGGTCCCTTTGGAGATCCTATCACCGTCGTGGCAATGCCCACTAGAGTGGCTATGAGAACCCAGATGTAATACCACTTGCGGATTCCCAGCTCCCTTGCACCCTTGAGAAGCTGGAAAGTCATGTCTGCCTGACCTCTGGCAAACGCATCAAAGATGCCAAAGCTCATCTTCCATCCGACCAAGAACATGACGATGAACCACAAGGGGTACAGGATTCGGCTCACAGAAGCAAAAGCTGTTGCTATGGCATCAATTGCGACAAGTGTTTTTCCCGCCTTGATGGCAGACATTGCAGCCGGACTTGCCTCCGCCGCAGCCATACTGAGAATTGTGAAGAACAAAGTGGTAATGAACGTTATTGCCCCTAAGCATATCCAAGCATCGAAAATGTTGAGTCTTCTCCATCGTTCCCACTTATCACGCTCATCGTCAAGATCGCAGTTGAAGGCGAAACCTCGATCTCGCCATTTCTGCTCCTTGCCGAATATCAGCCCAGTGACCTTGGGCATGTACGCAGACATTCCGACGCCTTCTTCTCTAGCCCAAAGCGTATACCACATCTGTTGCATCCCTGAGGGTCCTATGAAGGCCATGGCGCCGATGATGAGGGGCAACCAAGTCTTCGTGTACATTGTTGGAGAGGTCGATCCGAAGGCAACAGCACCGCTTAGAGCGTCGCCCCACATAGTTGGGGTCCCCACAAATGCTGCGACAGCAAGTGATACTGCTATCATTAGCGATATTGAGACGAGAAGAAGGGTCTTTACGGTCTTGTACACTTGGTAAGGACTGATAACCAGCACGACAGCAATCGCAATTATGCCAAGGACAGCAATTGGTATCCAATCCATCCCCAAGAACAATGCTAGGGCCGAAGAACCAGTAACGACATGACCCGGCCATACATATACCATTATTGCCAGAATGTAGAAGTACCAGGTCACCGCCGGATGCAACCGGTATCCTGCTTGGAATATGCTCTCTCCAGTATAGTAGGTCCATCTTGCGATTTCCATCGTAACAAAGATCTGTATCAAGAGACCGACGGTCGCTATCCACCTAATGTCAGGTCCAAACACTATGACAAGCCTTGGCCACATGAAAGTCTCTCCCATTCCGACTCCTAGAGCTGCCAAAAGTAGTCCCGGACCCAGAATCTTTCTGATACTCACTCGACCAGGGTCTGGCAGAGGTTTGATCTCCAGCTGAACCCCTTCCTCACCCTTCTTCTCTTGAACGACCATTTTTCCAACACTTAGCTCTATGTCTTACCCAACATCTTGAAGCGAGTTTTCCGCACTAAGACGTTTTATTAAGGTTTCGCGCTCCACCAGCGTGTTGGGCACTGGCAGGGTTTTTCGGGATAAGGATCGTGACGTTTGACGCGAGGAGACTGAAAGCTTGATCCTTGCAGAGAGCACTTACTCTATTTCTCGTAGTCGTTGGGGCAAGGATGGCGCTTCGATATCCCTTCTAGCGGCCGATGCTTCGCCAACAACTCGAAAGACAATCGCATTCTCTTCCACTACGAGTTCAAGCTCCTTGCCTTTGAATCGCTCAGCAACGCTCTTGGCTAGATAGATGAAGTAACTTCTACAACTGTAAGCCGCTTTGGAGAGATACTTCTTCCTATAGCGCTTAGTTTGGATCCGTGGCAAACCAGATCGCCAGTCAAGAAATCGGCGGATAGATAAATCGATGCAGGGTCATACGACGACGGGAGAGATGAACGGAACTGTTCTGCAGCTAGTGCTTCTCCCTAGGCATCGATACCAGCAGGAACAAGGCTCCTAGTAGCAGTGCGAACAGACCTATGTTGGTCCAAGCGAGCCATTCTGGCAGGAAAAGAGAAAGAAATCTGACCAGTCCAAAGCCGAGGAAGAGGACGCCAAATGATATCAAGAATGTGCCTAGCAAAGCTAGCGTCAGCCTCTTCAAGAAGCCGCGCGTGACCTCTCTCACCGCATCCATGATGGCTTCGCTCAACGCCTCGGTCAGACCTGAGAAGAGCCTCCGAAGAGCACTGTCAACTATCTTCCTGGCCAAGACGGATCAACCAGTAGAGGTGAGCCCACACGCATTTAAGACTTACATGCCTAACCTCTGGTTTCATGCTGCGCAATGTCAGAATATTGATTGGCATGTGCTGGATGTCAATGACAAGTGTTCTGCACGGTATGAGAGAATAATCCGGGTCACGTCTTTCCAGCGGTTTTTCGACGGCTCGCTCTTCTCGTCACGTACGCGGAGATCACGAAGATCGTGAAGAATATGAGCGATATGATCCCGGGATTGGGCACAGCGATGATCAATCCCTGATATATCGCGAGAGATGTAACCCCTCCCAAGAGGGCTCCCAAGAATATCCCCTTCATGGCTGTTCCAAGTTCAACATCCAAGATGTAGGCCACCAGGGCTGAAACCCACCAGCCTATCAGGAAAGCGAAGACAGCTAAGGCGCCTCCAACTCCCAATCGGCCAGCTTGGGACAGAAGGCGCTGTGATGTGCTCGCGTACTTCGATCGAATTCGGCCTATGTATGGCGCAATGCGGGGGTTTGATTCCACCAATCGAATTAGCCTGAGCGCAGCGTAAGCCATGAAGCAGTTCACTGATATCGCAGCGGCTGTCGATAGGGCTGGTGAAACGCCATTGACGCTACCGTATGCAATGGCGACTGGAAACCCTAACAGCAGAGTGAGTATGATGAAGACCGCGGGTACCGAGCTGATGATACCTCCTAGAATCAGCCCGGAGAGAAAGGAAAGTGTCAGACTGAGAAACGTCATCTGCTGAAAGAGCCTCTGTAGAGTGGTCAATTCCTTTTCAAATGATTGTTCTATCCTTGCCCTGCTTGAGTGCAAGCGGTGCCTGAAACGATAGATCTCTGTGCTAGTTCGCGTGTGGATTCGGGAGGCTTCTCTGCTCGAAACGACTCGATACTTAGCGTATCGCAGAAGCCTCGACACACGTTCAGCAACATGCTCCATCGAAGGTTACAGCCACCATGAATTCTTGAGTACCATCAAAGTCGTCAGTCTTTCCGACTATTTGCTGTAGGGAGGTTTCTCTCTTAAGCTTGTTAGACTCATACTCTATGAGGCTCTGGGCTTGTCTCACAGTCTGTGTGAATGATTCATGCGAAAAGGTGAAAAGTAGGGATAATGAACCGTGTAGCGCGAGAGCTAATGTACGTGAAGCATTTGAGAGGATTCAGGCCGGCGCCGTTGCTGCTCGTGTTAGCCATCATGAGCTTGGCGATAGCTTTTGAATGCGAACCGAGTAAGGCAGTCAACTGGTATAATGTCACAGTGAGAATTGTTGGGCTCTACCCAAATGTTGCAACGAGGGTCTATGCCAGTGGCCACCAAATGGGAATGATATACGGCGAGGGAACCCTAACCTTCAACACAACATATGGGCCGACCATATCCGTTGATGGACATGTCCCCGACGGGTACCCGTATTATGGATATCCTTACTACGGTTATCCGGGGCCTTCTTGGGGGCCTTATGGCCATGGGGGCGTGGCGTTTTATTGCCCTGTTAGGTCTCAGACGGCGTACGCTAACTCAACTACGCCGGTCACTCTTACTTTCAGGTATGATCCGCTGTTTTTCTTGTACGTGAAATCAGAGAAGGGTAGCCCTGAGGGGACAGGGTGGTACCCTGCAGGAATGTGGGCTCACGTTGCAGTTACGACTCCAAGCGAGGAGAGCGGACTGACGAGGTACAGATTCGACAGGTGGACCGGCGGATACTTCAGAGATGGCGCAAACAATGCTGTGAACTTTGTCTATATGGATTCGCCGAAGATCGTTGAGGCGGTATGGGTGACACAGTACAAGCTTACAGTGAACTCTGCTCATGGCGAGGTTTCTGGTGGAGGCTGGTATGACAAGGATCAGGTGGCAACATTCTCTGTGACATCTCCAGTAGGAGGAGGAGAAGGAATCCGACACGTCTTCAACTCTTGGGCTGGTGACTACACTGGTAGCTCCTTGACAGGTACGGTTGCGATGAGCGCGCCCAAGGCGGTGACGGCAACTTGGAAGACTCAGTTTCTACTCAGCGTTGACCCGAAGGGCGGCCAAGTTGACAAGTCAACACAGTGGTTGGACAGTGGGACAAGCATATCGGTCTCGGCGTTGTCCCCCAGCAGCTTGGTTGAAAAGAAGTCCCGGTTGGTCTTCTCTGGCTGGCAAGGATCATCGACAGGCACGTCCAATACTGTCACATTGGTCATGGACTCTCCTAAGAGCCTGATTGCCACTTGGAGAGCTCAGTGCTACCTGATCGTCGAAACAAAGTATGGAACACCGACAGGAGAGGGTTGGTACGATGTGGACTCCGTCGCCGAGTTCTCTGTACCGGATGAAGTGCCAATGGAGCCGCCCCTCGGCTCATTGGGTGGGAAATACGTCTTCAGCGGCTGGACCGGCGACTCAACCGCAAATACCGCGGAGGCGACCATCCTCATGGACGGCGCGCACTTCGTCACTGCGCTATGGACGAGCGACTACAACACCGTTACGCTGTTCCTTATCGTTGTGGCGGCCGCAGCGGCTGCTGCTATTGTGTTGACGGCAAGGAGAGGGATATTCAAAGGGATGCGGACAACTCCAACCGAGCCCAAGGGGAAATCACCAAAAGAAAGCATGCCGGACCGCTCGAGAGCATTGAGCGCACCGGGAAGGAATGACAAGAAGAAACTATAGCCGCTGCTTCCTCTGCTCCCGGTGACCAGCAAATGCTTCGACAAACCACGGTTTGAGTCCAGCGGTTTGCCTATTCTGAGAGAAATGCTTGTTGAGTTCGCACATGATGTGTATCGTTAACGAATCTTCATGCTAGGGAACTACTTTTGTACCGACACGTTCTCCTTTGAGCGCTCTTCTTATATTAGCCGGGTCGTCTCCAGGAACGATCCAAGTGAGTATTCTCGACCTGCCGATCACTCTGAGTGCAATTGGGTCGATCAGCTCGTACGCCCCTGCGGCAAGAGGTTTCTCAGACACTATTTCAAATAGCTTCTGGACGCTTATCTCATCGAGCTTCTTAGCGTCGGGATGCTTCTTCGGATCCTTCGTGCAGACGCCTGGTGCATCGGTCGTCTTTACGAATACATCGGCGCCGATCGTTTCTGCGGCTACGGCCGCAACAGCGTCTGTTGAGTGGGCGGGCTGGAGTCCGCCCATAACAACTATCTTTCCCGCTAGGAAATATCGGCCCAGTTCCTCCACAGTCTCCGGAACTTCTGGGAAGGCGTCTTCTCGCAGTGCCGATATGAGGAGCCTTGCGTTCAGTCGTGCGGAGTAGATGCCGATTTGGTCACATTGTGCTTCGTTTGCTCCTAGTGCTCTGGCCGCGGTGATGTACTTCCGGGCCGTCTCTCCCCCGCCAGTGACTGCGACAACCTCTTGGCCCTGCCTGTGAATGTCCCTCAGTACCTGTGCGTATGAGTTGATGCTGCCTTGGTCAGGTTTGTCTCCGAATAGGAATCCTCCGATTTTGACGACGACTTTCACTGACGGGTTCCTCGGTTGATATTGACGAGCATATTTGCTTATATAACTGAGTTCGTGGTAGGCGTGTGAGGCGTCTGCTTTGCAGGCTCAGTTTCAGGATTCCCTTTCGCGGTTCAAGTTGAAGCGGACGCTGGATCTCTTGGCGTCGAAGGAGGGCCGTGGGACTGAACTCATAACTCTGTATGTTCCGCCTGATCGGCAGATTCACGAGGTCATGGGGCAACTTCGCGAGGAGTATGGTACCGCGTCTAACATAAAGTCCAGGACGACGAGGAAGAACGTTCTCGACGCAATCGAGAAGACGATGCAGCGTTTGAAGCTTTTCAAGCGTCCTCCTCCGAACGGACTTGTTATCTTCGTGGGGGCGATTCCCCAGAATGGCCCTGGAACTGAGAGGATGGAGACCTACGTCTTAGAACCGCCGGAGCCCATCCAGGTCTACCTTTACCGATGCGATAACCGGTTCCACCTAGAGCCTCTCCTTGAGATCCTCAGGGAGAAGGAGACGTTCGGAATCATCCTGATCGATGGGAACGACGCCCTGATAGCGACTCTGAGGGGCAGGCAGGTAAACGTGATCAAGGAGATGACTTCAGGGATTCCTGGGAAGCATAGAGCTGGAGGCCAGTCGGCACGGAGGTTCGAGAGGCTCAGGGAGGCCGAGGTGAACCAATACTACAAGAGAGTCGGCGGACACGCAAACGAGATCCTTGGGCAGATATCGGACCTGAAGGGCGTGATCGTCGGCGGACCGGGTCCTTCGAAATATGTTTTCGAGGAGGGCGAACACTTGAACTACGAGCTGAAGAGGAAGATCGTGGCAACAGTTGACACCTCCTATGTCGGCGACAATGGAATTGATGAGGTTCTGGAGAAGACTCCTGAAATACTCCGTGGAGTTCGCTACTCCGAGGAGAAGAGGCTTGTGCAACGTTTCCTCTACGAGGTTGGGCATGACACAGGCCTGGCTGCTTATGGTGAGAGCGATGTTCGCAAGGCATTGGAGGGCGGGCTTGTCAGTGTCCTTCTTCTATCAGAGAGGCTTGACACGTTTCACGTCACCACGAAGTGCCAGGTATGCGGATTCACAGACGATAGGCTTGTGCCTATGCGTGAGGCCGCCAAGTTAGAACAGAACATGGCGTCGGCTCTATGCGCGAAATGCAATAATGCCACACTTCAGGTTGAGAGAAAGGACTTGCTTGAAGAGCTGGCTGAAATCGGCGAGAGCAAGAGCATAGGCGTCGAGATAATCTCAGCGGAGACAGAAGAAGGCCAGCAACTCCTCAAAGGCTTCGGGGGAATTGCAGCCATACTGAGATACGCCAAAGCAGGTCCCAGCTGATAAAGTCGGAGCCAGCTACGCCACCGATGAGTGCCCCATTACGCATGCTTCGATTGATCTCCTGGATATGACGGTGCCTACGAACTCGTCGCTAATGTGATAGGGGACTCTACTACAGGCTCCTCCTAGACATTACGGAACATAGAGAGCGGAGGCTTGTTGGCTACGTCAACAGTGTGAAGAAAGCATTAGATGAATACGGAATCTAGACATCTCATTCCAGTGTGTACTTATAAGTGATAACGATTTCTCGCATGTTTTGAAAGGCCGGTCGAAAGGTAGACAATCATTTGTTGTCTTCGGTTGGAATGGCTGGCGATAGTGCTATGACCAGTATGATGCGGGAGGCTAGCATTGAGCCTGGCTCGCATGCCTAAGGAAGGCTTTGATGTGCGTATGTTGCCTCACACGAGTATTACGGGCTTCATATGGAAATCTTCTTATTGCCCCCGCCAGCTTAACCGTAGTTTCACTTCCACTCTTCGCTTGTGAGGCGCCATGTTGGGGAAACGTTGGCCGAAACCAGTCCACTTGAAGAAATGCGCCTCACTGATCATTATGTTGCTTCTGTTCTGGTCAGCTTTCCTACCGTATTTTCTGCTTCATTTGAAAGCTGTCTACGGGAACAAATCAGCGGCGATGCGGCCTTCGAAGAGGCCTGTCTTCGTCGGGACCACGGGAGATATTGAGGTAAATGTAACAGTTCCAGGCCGCGCGGTTAAGATTGAGATACCTCGAGAGTTTGTGCCCGTAAGCGCGGAAAATGATACTTCCTTTGTCTGGTCTACGATAACGGAGGACTACTGGTACTACAATGTGACAGATGCTAGTCAGCATTTTCCATATGATCCGAACGCGCCGTGGTACGTGATTATCTGGAGCTGGAACCTCACAGGGTTCACTCCGCCTCAGATAGTCCGGTTCAAGAACATGGTTGCCCCAAGACTGGCGGGCCTCTACAACGTAACGATCTATGTCGCAACATCACTTTCTGCGGCGCGTAGGCCGATCTTCTCTGAGACGCCTGACGACATCCTGACCATTCTGGTTTGCGGGTCGCGTGATTGGGCAACGATCTATGGATATCTCAAGGACGCCGAGGTGAACTCCTTGATCGTCAAAACGAAGGGTATAGTCTACGCGGTCAACGTTGACACTGGGGAAAGGGTGGCTCGAGCTCTAGTCAATGTCACAACAGGATACTTCAACCTGACAGGACTTCGTCCAGGAAGATACTTCTTCGAAGCCTCGGCTGGATACTTTCCGACGACCGACTTCGCATACGTAGTGACCGACCAGCGCAATTGGTATCCCACCCCCATTCCCCTAGCTGAGAGGCAGACCATGTACCTGAACATGTCCGTCTACAGAGGCGCGAGAATCTCGGGAGAAATAAGGTACCAGGACCTGTTGGGGAACCCAATAAGATCACTTGACCATCCCTGGCTCATTAGTTTAGGATACAGCGCGAAGGGCGTCTTGAACTGGACAGTCGAGGCCTACGACTCAAAAGGGAAGCTCACTGCGATCGATTTCGGGAACACGACCGGATTGGAGACAGATCCTTTTCGCTTGATGGTTGGCAAGGGTCGGAAATATGTAGGCGTTGACCCGGTGGGCACAGAATTCTGCGGGATCGGAATTGAGACGTACACTCTCACGACGCAGGTCTTCGCCTACGTTCAGAAGTATGCGGTGTTGCCTGTACAGATCAACCAGAAAGGCCAGGACGCTTTCAGGGAGATCTACTTGAAGACCGGAGGAGTGATATCTGGAACGATTCGATTTGTGTACCCGCAGGTCGGCCCGCTTGTATTGGAGACACCTAGGGAGGCTGAACAAAGGGTCCTCCTAACCGACACAGGCAAGCTATTCGGCGGGCACGTCTTGGTCGAGGCGTATAGGCTGCCGGATTGGTCGCTGAAAGGAATTTTTGTGCTAAACGGGACTGGGGCGTCAGGTGTTACTGTCTATGCCGACAAGACCAGCATCAGGTTCTACATCCTGGGCTTCAGCGAATATTACAATAGGACCTATTCGGGGGTGTGGAGGCAGAAGGACTACGGCCTCGACGAGGGATCTTACAATGTCAAGGTTCATATTCGAGGCTATTTGCAGGCGACGAACTGGAATGTGACTCTGGGGTTAGGTCTCAATGGCACCATGGCGCCGACCGATATGAAGGCTGGAGGCGCGATAAGGACTATCTTGACTTCTGGGATAGCTTGGCGAGGCACCATGCGGTTGCAGATGACTGAGAAGTGGATCTTCCTCTTGGAACCGATACCCTACAGGGCCAGAATATACCATTATGATGAGGTTGGAGTTTCATATGGCTACGTTGAGGTGACAATCGCACCTGGCCAACCGGGTGTTCAATCTACAAGGCTGAACGCTACGTTTACCGGCATGAATTATGATTTGGCTGAAGTCATCTACTGGGGGGAAGTCCCGACCGTCTTGCCACCTGGAACATACATCGTGAAGGCTTTCACCTATGGGTATGTCCAGTCGAACTGGCCAAAGGTCTACGTTGAATATCACTGCGCCTTGGCTGCGATCACCATGCTGATCGGAGGGACCGTGAGTGCTATCAATGTTCTGACGAGGGCAGATGTATTCTATGGCCTAGTTGAAAATGTGAGCTTCAGGGTGGATGTATTTGATTCGAGCGGAGTTTTGTCAGGAGGGCAGATCGGAAACGCCACCGTTGGAAAATCAAGCATGAATTTCACCTGTCACGGCTTCGGCGGAGTGGGACACTTTTTCTTCGTGACGCCCGACGGCGTTCGGCACTTCGACTATGGGTTTGGTATGGGTAGCTACGATCTATTCCTGCGAAGGTTCGGCTACCTTTACAGGTTCGAGCAGACCACTGTGAGCTTCAGGTTCGGGATTCTGAATGAGGAAGTCGGATATGTGTGGCGGGTTTGTCTCTTGAACAAGATCTACGGAGTCGTCAAAGGGATGAGCGAGGAGCTCTCGCTTCGCCTCTCGTGGGCGACGATTAGCGTCGTCGACCTTGGGGAAGCATCCATGGCTCTAGACGGGACCTATTGGGTCTTCGTGCCTGACGGCAGAAGCCGTGTCTCCTGTTCGCTTGTAGGTTACATTACGGCTTCGACTTCCACTATCGAGATGACAGGAGGTATGGAGATGGAGATCAACTTCACACTCGATACGGCGCCCTTGTAGGGAGCATGCGATCGTTTGCTTTTTTCAACGGTCAAATACTTGGCTTGGCGTGTTCAGATGATACTAATCGGCCAACAATGGCTTCAAGTTTCAGTTACTGATCAGGCGAGCATTCATGACCGATAAGGCTGAGAGAGTGGCGTCATATGAGGTCCCGCAGGTCCAAGTCCTACTCAAAATGTTCACCGATGGGAACATTAGCGAGCTCGCGCCGGAAATCCATCCTGTGCATGGAGCCCTATATCCTAAGATGGAGGAGGTTACTGCGAACGGTCAGAAAGCCAAGGCTTTGCTTGAGCAGCTTGTTCAAGCTGGAATATTGCGGGATCTGCATTTCGTTGATCGTCTGTTGCCAAACCGAAGGCTCGCTCTGGTTTCCATGGGCAAAGAGAGAGTGAAGAGGCTAGTTTCATCGATCCGGCTTATCTTGTTACGCTACTTCTTCTGCCGTTACTTTTGAGGCGGTTCAAGTGAGCGAGTAGAGTTTCCGCGTCGGTTGAGCATTGAGCCGAGTTCGGTGAACTTGATCTGGTAGAATGTCGCCAGCCTGCGGGCATCTCTGTCAAGGGTAGGCTGTACTATCAGCGTTGTGTCAGCTACACGGCCCTTGACGTCAAGTTTCTTCGCAAAGAATCTTATCACTTGGACGGACGTGAGCGGGCTATCAGATGATTCGATATCTATGACCAAGGGTTTTCCACCGTTCCGAAAAAGCGCAAGGGAGAAAGTGTGTTCTACTCCTGAGCTACCGATTATCACATGATCCTTCCTCACATCGAACCCTGATGCCGCGAGGTACCTCGCGAACTCTTCCTGAAGAGCTTCGATAGTCTCAGGTTTCGGTTTTGGCATCTTCGCTCTCCTCTCCGACCCTGCTGTGATCAACACTTCTGACACCGATCTCGCCGAAGACCACATGTTCTCGAAAAGGTGCTGCATCGTTCTTATCAGCATAGGACTATTCGTCCAGATGGCAGTAGCCTCTCTTGGATCAGTGGATTCGAGGGGCCTCGTCAAGAAGACTATCTGGTTTCCATCAACAATCAAGAAGTGAGGCGAGGGATAGTCACTGAAGCTCTTGACGTTCATCTTTGCCATATCCGTGACTATCTGGCGAACTCTTGGAGTGACCTCTGCGAGGATCCTCACTTCGATGTTTCTCCGTGTAACGTTGCTTATTCTCTCAAGAACGCCGAGCCTGTCCACATGGTAAAGCGCTGGCTCAGAGGCGATCATTATCACGTTCCTATCGCTTTCATCGATCATTTCCTGGGCTTTTCGGTAGATGCCTTCGACGCCTCTCAAGAACTGAAACCTCTCTTCTTCGACCTCTTCGGCCTTGGCGACGAGAGCAGACTGCCATATCGAGAGTAGTTCAGGCCTGATCTTTTCCATTACACGCTCTCTTTGCTTGTGCGCCTCCAAGAGAACATCGATTGCTTTCGGTAAAGGAATCGCCGAAAATCTGATGGGCCTGCCGACCACCGCCTCGACGATGCCCTTTTCCTGGAGAGCCTTTAGGATGTTGTAGGTTTGTCCCCTTCGAATCGAGAGTGCCCTAGCTATCTCTCCTGCTGGGGAAGGCCCTCTCTTCGCTATGTAAATGTAGACCTTGCTCTCAGGCTCAGTTAGCCCGTACTCAAGTAGTTTGTCTGCAATGGCCGGCTCAGACATCGCCTATACAAAGAATGGATTACCCCATCGAGCTAAAGTACGTTTCGAAATGGTCGCCTTATAGACTGTGTAACCTGATACTGAGTGGGCTTGCTCGTCAAGGCCTAGTCGCTTGTTCTCCTTAGAGTATCCTCGGTGCATGTGGAACAGGGGTCCCGTCTCAACAGGGAGGTTGTTTCTTCGATTCTCCTAGGGAGAGATATCCGTTGATGGCATTTATGCCCTCTCAAGGTGGGTCCCCCCTTGGAGCCTCTTCCGCAATTCATAAAACGTGGTAGCACCCATCATTTCATGCTTGCGTTACTTGGGGCACAGGGTGACCGTCCTATGGAAGGAACCCATGAAAAGAAAATGATCTTCATCACCATAGCTAGCAAGGGAAATGGCAGGGATGAAGGCGAAATAAGAGAGGCGTGGGAGCGGGCGCTAAGCAGAGCTGCAGCTCCGGGCGTAGAGAGAGTGGAGAAAGTCACAATTGTGTCAGCTCCTCCGTCGAGGGCAAACGAGCAGCAACCGTCCGACCTCAAGGAAATGCCCAAGATTTCTCTGACAGTCCGCGAGGAAGAGAGGCCTCCGCCGAAATTCTACTACAGCCTGGATGAAAAGCAGTGGTGGGAGATTCCGGGAGAGCTGACGAAAGTGTGGCAACTCAGATTCGTCCCCAAAGACATCGGTGTCACGGAGGGCGTCATCAAGGTCAGGGGGGAGATAGGGGATCAGAAGGTTCAAGGTTGGGTTCACATAAGGTCTGCTCAGAAGCATGTTCTTGAGCTGGCTGAGCCCTAGTCGCGTGAGTTGGACGGACGGCGACATCTTTTCCAAATGACGTACGATGGGATGGAGTTGGACAGATTGAATTGGGACAGATGGTGCCCCTGCCTTTCTAATCCAAGCTGTAGGCCAGCGGTCACTTGTCTGCTGTCTGACTTTTGAGAGGAATTATCTACGCGATCCACAAGACTCGTAAGACATGCCTCCAGCAAACCAAAGCGTCCGTCACTCTTCTCTTCGGCGTTGGACCGCCTTCTGCGATTACTGGGCAAAGGACTCCACCTGTCAACTGCTCGAAGGGTATTTGGGATATTGATTCTGACTTCGATATTGTTTTCATTAGCTCCGTCGTCCTCTGGCGCACCAGTCGAACTGTTAGTGAATAATGGTTTCAAGAATGGGTTGGAAGGATGGATCGCACAGGGGGTGGCTTTCCTTGACGGAGAAGGCATTAAGATCCTACGAGAAGGATCTTTGTCACAGATTGTTAAGAGGACGGATCTGTCGTTCTATCTAGAATTCTCGTACATTGTGCGCACTGAGCTTCCGTCCAAGATCTACTTCGCGAGGTCTCTCGTCACTTTCTACATGAAGGATCGGCAAGGAAAAGACACCAGGTTCACGATTATCGGACAAGTACATGGGGAACTCGGAGATTCCGGTTGGAAGGACACCAGGCTGAACCTCCTCCAGCTTTTCCGGGATAGCGTTGGCGATCCTGGTAACTTTCAGCTTACTGCACTGAGAGTCACCATGGAGTTGGGATTCACCTCGCCAGTACCTCCACCCGCAGTCGCATATTTCAGAAACGTCAGCCTGAAGCGAGTTAATCCTGTTAGGATTCTTCTTCATGAAAGCGGATATAGAGAGCTACCTGACAGGACGGAGCTTCTTGTTTCTGTTACTAACGTAGGCGATATTGAGGCTTCGAACCTAGTTGTAACGTTGATTCCGGCCTCGGAATTGTTCGTTGTTTCGAGGACGACTGGCTTTACCCGGCCAACTTTGGATGGAGGCGTATGCTGGCAACTAAGCTGGATGCTCGCTGCAAGATCGTCAGGCACGCATACAGTCACAGTAAGAGCGAGTTGTGACCAAGCTGCGGCTGAGCTCTCCCTTGGCATTCCAGTACCCGGAATCCCCCAGATCACGACTACTCAGACAGTCACAATAACTACGGAGCAATCCGTCGAGCAGTTTGTTGTCATGTCTCTCCAGACAGCTTTTTTCGTCATGGTGGCATTTCTGATAGTAGCCATAATCATACCGCTATTTCGAAGCCGAAGAGGCGCTGAGGTGGTCTTTCGGCTGAGGTCACAGAGCAGCTGATCCAGAGGACATCCTACCTTTCTGTCCGGTGAGATCTCGAGGACCCTTGTAGAGAGGCGCTGAGGGCCTGGGGCACAGGATAATTGAGATGTAGCTCTGAAGAAGATGTCGGGTAGGTTTTCAGCACGTAATGATTTTCTGAGTTGGATTTTCTCGGTGATTCATCCTCAGTCGCTTTCCCTAGCACTTCTCTAATACAGCCGAGTAGGCTAGGTCTTTCGAAGGCGTTTGGTTTGAGGCCCATGTGAGCACAGACGGCTTCTTTGATGAACGTCTCTATGAGCTCCGCACCGTCGCCAAACATATCGCGTAAGGCCTGAACGAAACGCTCAGGTTTCTTGGAGATCTCCAGCCTACCCAACGAGTATCTCACATCAAGGTTGTACAACGTGACCTTCGCGAAATCTTCTCCCACAACGGAAAGCCCACGCTCTACAGCTGCCAAGAAGAGATCCTCAGGACTCCGCGTTTGAGAGCTACATGAACGGTCGGGCAGTCGCCTATTCTTGCTAATGGCAACTCCGGAAAGTCCAGAACGAGAGGCATATGAAAACTGCATAGACATCTACTCTGACCTTCAGATTTGAAGGAAACCTTGCCGACTGCACTTTGTCATGTGCTGCGAAGCGTTAGCAGAATCGAAGGACCCGATACGACGCGGATATGTTTGGCGAGAGAAGGAGGTGACAGTGGTGCAGTCGCCCAGACTTCGTTTTGCACTCCATCCATTCAGTGGGGCCCATGAAAAGCTGATGCCTCCACAAGGCACTGGGATCGTCTGATGTCTTTCTCCCACCGCCTGCCCTCTCCTAGACGTTGGTATGTCTGGGTACGGTATATTAATGTTCCGTTTGAGGTACATTGGCGTTCCCTAGAGCGACTCGGGAATCTTCCAATCGTCTCAGAAAACCAAACTCCGGAGACTTTGACTGACTCCAATATACCATGAGCAAGTAGCATCCCACGAATCCTCTCGCCGAGAAGGATGGTCCCCTTCTGTTGGCGTGGAGATATCTCCGAACAACCTTCTAGAAAAAAGCTCTCAGATTGTCTGTCAGAAATAGGCAACCAATTCCTAATTACGCGCTAGCCCCCTCACAAGTCGCTATTCACAGCTGGGATCTAGAGAACCCAGACTGAGAGAGAGGTCAACAATGATTCGGCTACCGGTTGATCCAAGCAAGATCTTCCAGGTCACCCTTCTTACTATCCTTCTGATACCTTTGGTTTCAACAGCTCTCACGACACGGACATTCTCTCTTAACTCCACTGCGGAGATGGCGATCACGAGCGGCAGCGGTTTATCGTGCTTCGACAGCTCATTCGCTGGCATAGTCTACATACTTCCCTCGAGTGCCTGCATTTTGTCCTGGTACCAGAAATATGGTGATAGAATCTACTTCTATGTGTACGCCGATCTCGAAGGCTATCGCGTCGCCATCGGAAATGACTTCAATGTCATAGCGAGTCGTTACAACTTCGTCATCATAGTTGTGCCTGCTGAGGATGTGCCCCGCTACTATCAGAACCTGAGAATCCTTGACAGCCTGGCGGGAAACGCTAACTTGAGAATACTCTACGCCATCTTTCCAAATGAGAAATATGGGATTGAAACGGATTATCTCATTCCCGGAACGTCCATGCATCGACTTGTGTTAGACAATATGCTTTTCATGTCACAGCTTACGACCACATTTGGCATTGCCGTATGGTATGGTTGGAGGGGGAATTTGGTTCCAGAAGACATCCGCAAATTCCATGCAAGTCTACCTGACAACCTCAAGACGCTCTATCTAACTTGGATGGATGAAGAGTTTGTCCCAACGATGGTTAGGAAGGGACTGCCAAAAGTTGCCAAGGAGCTCAACATTCAGGTGGTCACTGAACTCTACAGTCGCAAGGACGTCGGCAACTACGCTGGCAGCTTCTACAGACAAATAGTCGTTTCAGGAATAGAGGACGCTACGAGCGCCAGTAATTGGAGAAGTGAGGTTAGGGCTCTTCTTTCCAAGGCAAGCGGTACACTCATCGAACCAAGGCTGTTTGGTGCATGGATATTCTATGATATTAACGACGGGGCTGGGGAATGGTACAGGGCCTACATAGACGGAGCGCTAGAGAGCCCGTTCTAGAGGCGTTTTGTGAATCAGTTTGCTATCTGTCGCTAACGTCTTGGCTTCGGAAATGATTGGCATTCCCGAAAAGACCACTATCTTTCATGCCTATCGCGCAAACATATGCGAAAGGCATCGGAGCTACGATGTTGAAGCCTACATAAAGGGAGAGGAAGGTTATCCTGGAGAAATCGTTCCTTTGTGTTCAGTCTTCTGCCAGTCGACTTTTCTGCTATCAGTGCGTTCTTGTACACCTGTGCGAATGGCAGACGATTCTTTTCGATGTTTTGGTTTTGGCCGTTCTTTGTCCAACCTAGACATGAGTTCCTCACTTAGCTTCTCAACGGTTATGATCTTCTCAGCCAGTAGCTTCTCGCGGACGGTGAACTCCTGTTCCACGTAGGCCTCGGAGTCGCAAACAACTCCGCCTCCATTCTCTCCTATTCCTATCCGAGCTCCTTTGCCGACAAGAAGAATTCCAAGGCTGTAGACTGCCTCTTCAATGGTTGTTTGGCGACCTATCATCATGTTTCCTTCGCAGTGTACTGATCCTTTAACAGAATTGAAGTCCCCCAGCCGTAGGGTGCCCTCCACGTGAAGGCCATCAAGGAACTTAACGTTCTCGCCGGAGGTCAAATCCCCGAAGACTATTAGCCCAAATCGGACAGTTTCACCGTCTGGGATTTTGACGTCTCCCTTGACTCGCACCGTCTCTGCTCCCATGTCGCGCGATCCTCTCAGGTATTCAGGCTTGCTTTCAGACTGATTTCCCTTTCCACTCATGTCGAGGCACCCACAAATTAACTACTTGACCGTGAGGCTATTTCAATGGCGTGGCTACTGAGGCGCCTAACATCACAAGAACCCCCAAGAGTGACGGTTCTACCTGAGCTAACAGGCCCCAAAATGATGGACCCAGCTCCAATTCGAACAACACCATCCGAATCGACAAAGCCGAGTATCTTAGATTCTTCGCCAACAGATAGGTCGCCCACAGATGTGAGACCGGCTAGCTCGTTGTGTCGGCCTATTTGGCATCGCCCTTTGACATAGACCAACCCATTAAACTTGCAGTTCTCTCCGCTAACAAGATCACCTAGCACTATGAGCGCGGATTCAACGACAGATCCAGCAGGGATAGCCATGTTTCCATCCGTTCTCAAAATCTTGAGGCTGCTATGTTCGGTTTTGGACTCTCGTTCATATACCGACTGCCCCCAGAGCGATTTCTGTTTCCATTCTTGATCCTTCAGGAAGGAGTCTATGGTTTTCCTGAAGCGGAGTGCTTCCGAACGGGGTTCAATCGGTCTAGAGAGATCGATACGTAACGGTCCCGAGTCTCTCGGCGCTCTATATTCCAAGTAGCCTGGTAAGAAGGCCAAGAGGAACATCATCAGAAGGACCCCCATGAGTATGAAGTATTCTATCATGTCGCCTCACTCTTCGATACAGTAGTGCGAGATTCTGATGCCGCTTTGCGTCTTCTCCGCCGGACAGTCAGGTGCGCCAGCACTGCCCTGATGAATCCGCGAGATTCAACCGCAACATAGTAAAGCACTGTGGGAAGCATGAGAGTTGTTAGCCAAATGGATCGGCCTCGTCTGTCAAGGTAAAGGGCTGAGCCGATCTCTGAGAAAAGTCCCAAGTTGCCAACCACATTGTAGGAAAGCGTTAGAAAGAGGGCGACGAGTAGTGGGCTCCAGAACGGGGGCTCAAAAAGGTAGCTGTAGATTCCCAGAGCCCAACCAGACAAGATAAGGAACGGTTGAAGGTATACTCCTAGAAGCATGATCCCATCAAGCTTGCTCCAGAACGTCAGAAAACGGGATGTGATAGTTCTTAGCGCATAGTCGAACATACAATAGTTGTGCCCTATCGTCCACCGCCTGACCTGAGCTCCTCTCTGTCGAACTTGTGTGGCAGCCTCTTCGTAGCACTCAACCGTGTTAACATAGCAAATCTTCCAACCCGATAGGTATGCTTTGTAGGTGACATCAGTGTCTTCCGCCATATGGTATGGGTCAAACCTGCCATGATCAGATAGAAAGGCCCTTCTGAAACCGCCGACTGTGCCTCCGTATTGAGGGATCAGGCCGAGATTGTGGCGAGCTTGCTGATCGATCTGATAACCAGCAGCTCTTTCAATCTCAAAGACTCGAGAGAGCATTGTTTCAGGAGGGTTGACCGGAACTACCCGGCCCATGACTCCTGCAACTAGTGGATCCGTGAACGGGGCCACAAGCTTCTTAACGCAGTCCTTAGGTGGGATGTAGTCAGCATCAAAGAACAGAACTATTTTGTTCCTTGCAAAAGTAAGTCCAGCATTCAGAGCTGCCGGTTTACTCAGTATGGGAGAACCGGATCTGTGAATCGCTTTCACGAACGGACATTTCGCAGCGTACTCGTCAATTATCTGTGGCGTTCTGTCGGTAGAGTTGTCGTCAATTGCTATGACCTCATATCTCCCGTTGTCCTTGTTGTAGTCCATTTCCACTAGGGAACTCAAGAGCCTAGACGCCACCTTCTCTTCGTTCCTCATGGGGCAAAGAATTGAGACCGAAGGAGTATAGGCTCCAGCAAATCTCTCAAAAGCTTCTCCTTGCACTCCAAATGTTCTATTCCAATAGAAGCGGTAGTGCCTAATAGCATATGAAAAGAGCACAAGGAATATCGAAAGAAGGATCAGGTCCACCAAGAGCGACATGTCAGCTAGTTCCCTCCACTTGAGAAGTATCAGCTGGTGGTGCCAATCTCCGCATCGTAAGCGAATAGAAGAGGAGTATGTAGATGAAATCAACGAATGCTCCAGGTACGTATTCGAGGAACATGAAGGAGAATGTTCCTAGGTAAAACAACGATGCCAAAGCAAGTGAGAGTCGCAGCGTGCTCCAGACAATTGAGAAAACGAGACAACCAAGTAGTCCTGCGAGTTTCGTTGAGAGGGGCCCTGGAATGGGGAAGACCAACGTACTGAACATTAGCGCTATCAAAGGTATTATTACAACACCTGAAGTCAACCAATCCACTTGGAGCAGTGCAGGCTGTTCTGGATGTAAGATACCATAAGCTAGGTTCACAATTGCGTTTGCCAGCAAGAAGATAGCTAATACTCGGAAGGGTGGGTTGAGACGCCGCAGTAGAGCTAGGATCAGGATAGCCAGGAATAGGACGATAATCGCTGTAAGGCTCACAGCTTCTGTGAACTGTGCTTTATCCATAACGAATTCGGGCGGTATTGCGTGTAAGAATTTTGCACCAACTACAGGAAGAAACAACTCGTGAGGGACTCTCGCGAACCTCAGGACCTCACTAACAAGTTCAGCCTGGCTAATCCAGTACACTTGCACGTAGGCAATGAGCAAAAGGATAGTCGCAACCGTTACAGTTAGCCCAAGGGCTAGGTGAGCTCCTTGGGGCCGAAGGCTCCACGAGCCTCGGCAAAGACGATTTGATCCGAGCGTTGTCATTTCTGACTACCCAATCATCGTTAGGGACGTGAACAGATTCTAGGACGCGATGGGAGACACATGAAGCACCCTCGTGCCTTTCTTCTCCAATACTTCAACGATTCTCTCACCAGCGTGGCCGCTCCCGAAGGGATTCTGAGCAGTTCTCATTCTGTTGGCGAAGTTGTTGTCCTCCAGAATCCTCCTGGTGAAGTGTACTATTCTGTCCGACTCGGTACCCACGAGAAAGTTGGCCCCAACGTCTATGGTCTCAGGTCTCTCAGTATTCGACCTCATCGTTAGACATGGCACATGCAGAGTAACTGCCTCCTCCTGAACTCCTCCAGAGTCCGTTAGTACAAGCCTTGAGGCCATAAGTATGCATAGAAAGTCTGCATATGACAGAGGATCTGTCAGTATGATGTGCCTTGCTTTGCGCAGCTTCTCCAT
>Ga0129297_10000402_pt1 | contig 20668 bp, 20 predicted proteins | sample I18A1metaG_FD_94708 | JGI IMG/M metagenome (GOLD analysis project Ga0129297, IMG submission 94708) | Lake sediment bacterial and archeal communities from Gulf of Boni, Indonesia to study Microbial Dark Matter (Phase II) - ​I18A1 metaG | ecosystem: Environmental > Aquatic > Freshwater > Lake >... | reverse complement strand
GGACAGCGCGGCAGATAGGCGCTGGAGACTAGCCGAGCCTCCTAAGTGAACCGCGGAATCAGCTGTAGAGTGCCCCTGAGACGCACGCAAAAGTCCGGGGTTCAAATCCCCGCGGGCCCGCCATATCACAGGTTCGCCTCTTACTTTATCAGGATCCGACGCGGATTTTGTCCCGTGGCTTCGGGTTTGCCCTACGGCTCTGTTGAGTCCATGGCGCGGAGCTTTGGTCTGGACGAAGAGTTCGTGTGGAGCTGGATAGGCGAACTCAAGGGTGCTCGCAACTATGCATATTACTTTCTCGTCTACTGGCGGTGGTTCAAGGAGAAGGGCTACTGGCGCAGTGCGGAGGAGATGATCTCCGAGTACAGGAAGCTGGACGAGGAAGGACGCGAGAAACATGTCGAGCGGCTGAAGGAGTTCGTGAACGCCCGGAAGACTGGCAGCTGGGATCGGAAGCAGGCGTGGCACGCTGTAAAGAACTTCTACAGCGACAAGCTCCCTTCCACAGTTCCTGGACTGCCCACTCTCCCGCGACAGGCTGCGAAGAAGCTGTTCGCCCTAAGCGAGCTGGACAAGACGAGGGACGGACACAAGGTGAAGCTGGACGACGATGAGATACGCCAACTCATCCTCCAAGCTCGGATGCCTTACCAGGCAATCTTCATGATCCTTTCGCAGAGCGGAATGGGACTGGCGGAGTTTCAGCAGTTCAACAGCAAGGTCTGGCAGAGCATCCTCGACAAGTTCAACAGCCGAGAACCTGTCCAGTTAATGCTCTACCGAAGCAAGACGAGCACTGACAAGCGGCAAGACTACTACACGCTCATCAGCCGCGACAGCCTCAACATGCTCAAGAGCTGGCTGCGCTTCCGCGACAAGCTCGTGCAGGAGAAGAATGTTGAGGCCGACAATCCCTTCTGCTTCCTGACGTACAGGAAGACCGACAGGAAATGGGTTCCCCCGACATCCAGCCAGATCGGCGAGATGCTCACTGAGACAGCGCGCCGCGCGGGGCTCATCACGAAGCGGCCGAACGGCAGCGCGAACAGGTACAGGTTTCACTGTCATGAGTTGCGAGACAGGCTCCGGTCGCTGTGCGAAAACAACAAAGTGCCAAGAGCCCCGGCCGAATTCTTCTTGGGACATGACATTGACAAACTGCGCTACAACAAGAGCGCCTGGTACGAGCCGGATCATTTCCGAGACGAGTACAAGAAGATCGAGCACGCCGTCAACGTGATCTCAAACCCGCCCAAGGGCGACCTCAAGAAGGAGCTCATGGTCTCGTTCAACGCTGCCTTCCTGAAGGCCTTCGGATGGAGCGACAGCGAGCTAGAGAATGTCGACCTCACAAAACTTACGGAGAAGCAGCTCCAAGAAAAGATCCGCCAGAAGCAGAGGCAGAGGCGGTCTCAGGAGCAGAAGCCTAAAGTCCGTCAGAAAGTCGTGAAGATTCGCCAACTCAAGAAGTGCCTAGAAGATGGCTGGGAGTACGTGGAGAAACTGCCCACGGGCGAAGCCGTGATCAAACTAGCTTCCCCTACCTAGCTCCTCGTGAAGAAGTCGGCCGAACAAGTCTGTTTTCGCGGCGGCCTCAAGCTCAGGCAGATAGTCCGGCTCTGCCAGAATAAGACGACGCAGCATGCTATCTTCCGAGAGCCTGTCCCTCGCAAGCCCCTTAATCTCAACCAGCGATATCATGCCTAGCGGGGCTTCTTCCATCACAGACGCTCACCGGGAAGCCTTCCGCTTCTCTCCTTTGGGAGTCAGTATCTTGAGGCGTGGTCGCTTCCCAACAATTGTAAGTGCCAGCTTCTCCTCCAAGTTGCGGTGGATGGGTTCGTGTAGGTGCTCCGCGGACAGATTTTCCAAGTCTCCAAATTTCACTATTTGATCACGCGAGTAACCGACCGCACTTAGAAACGCGCGATGAAAAACCCTCAGGGTCTCGTCCTTAGGAATGCGCCTCTCAGCCAATGTGCGCGTGCATCCCCGCCGAGATTCCCGAATGGCATCTCTATAAGACTATCCTACCATGGATGGACGGATTGGTCCATCTGCCACTTGTTGACCAAGTACTTCATTTTGCCCATTTTTCCAAATATCGGTCCTCTCCCAAGAGAAGAACGCTTGAGACGTATCCAAGAGATTTTGAGTGACCTAAAGAAAGTCCGAGAACTCGAAGCTCTTAGTCCCACCGTCCTGCCCGCTTTAAGAAACATTGGCAAGAAACTCGGCCTCTTCACCAAGCTCTCGACATCCGCCCGCGAAGCCCGTGACGGAACCATGTTCTCTATTCTGAGCAGGTTGACGCTACACGCGTTTTCTTGGAAAAATCGTTTTCCCCAGACTTGCTGACAAGCGATTTTCCATATTGCCGCCTGATGGGCTTTCGGGCTAGAATTGGTAGATTACTCTCTTCTTTTCGCGATCGAAGAGGACCTTCACTCGTTCATTGTCCTTTAGCCTAAGAGCACCAGCGACTTCTACTGGAAGCGTTACCATGAAATTGCCAGCCTTTCTCGGCTGAACCTTGACGAACGCGATCTCCTCCTCCGGCACTATAACCACCTACAACCATATTCAACCATAACACTTTTAAGCCTTCTCCTGTGTATGGTTAGATCTGGTTGCGTATGGTTGTAAAACCAGACGACCTTCAAACGATTACAACCGAGGAGACTCCTGAGAACGACCAAGTATGCTTAGGAGTTCAAGTGCTCGTCGATGGAGAGAACCTCTACATGGCGACCGTTGAACACCTGAAAGCGCAGAAGAGACCTTCAGACATGGCGGCCGCGACCGAGTTCATTCTCGCAAAGCTGGGAGAGCTTCTAGATCATCTCGAGGACAGCTATGGTCTCCGAATCGAGGTGGCCTACTACTACATGACCAGGGTCGGTGAAGACGCGTTGCGAAGCAGGAGAATCCTATGGCGATTCAAGGGCCAGTTGAAGCTGTTGGGCATCGAGACGCTGGTAGTTGAGAAATGGAATGAGAAGGCTGGGAACGTTGACCCTCGCCTGATCTCGGAGGCTTACAGGTCCCTCTTCGTCGACAGGAAGGCGCCCTCGAACCTGGTTCTTGTGAGCGGCGACAAAGACTATGAACCCATGCTCGTAGACTACCAGAGGCAAGGTCGAAAATAGCCGTATGCTTCTACCCACCCGTAGGTGGAGGCGCATCCATAGACCTCTTGAAAGTGAGAGGAGGAGAATTCATCGACTTCGTGAACCCGAACCAATCATGGACAATTCCATGATTCCATGATGCGGGAAGGCCGCCTACTAGTCTCTTCAGAGTATATTCCTCCCGGGCTATCGCATCCAGTAGGGTCAGGCTTCTACGAAGTAGTCTTAAGCCGCGACGCTTCTAGGAAGCCACTGTACATTACAGGGAAACTTGCACTAGTGAAATGCAACACATCCTCGAGCTTGAGATAATTGGCTGCCTAGAAGAAGGGATCCCTTCGCTTCGACACTAGGGCATCGACATTGAGGCGCCGCTCCGAAAGGAAAACTCAGAGCTGGATGGATTGGATGGATTACATGACCGGCAAGCAGGCCGGACACGTGGGAGCAAAGGCAAACGGAACAAAGAAGAACACAGGAGCGGGAGAGACAGAAAGAAAGAGCACAGAGAAATGGACGGGCGATAGGGAAGCAAGTGTGAAAGCAACCAACAAAAGCGATACACAAGACGAGAATATGTCGAGCAGGCACACGCCTCTGTCGCGCGCTCGAGCCAAGCAGAAAAATAAGGATCACGCCCGTAGGTATGTGCTTATCAAACAAAGGATCTTGGATCTTTAGCATATCTTGCCTCATCGGATGCAGGTTCGAAGTCCCGCAATCAAACCTATCCACAACAAGCCACGGCATGTTTTGCACATTTTCGCCAGGAGCGCCACAACCTGTCCTGTTGGTTTCGCGTGGCAGAGAAGAGAGTACGGTCCACTGGAGTGAGGATCCGTTCCCTCTGATCATGCCCGTGAGGGTAGCTCTCCGGATCTTTCGGATCTCTGGCCGGCGGATCCCTACCCAGAGTCTACACAGATCCCACTACGAACATATGCGCTCTCTTTTGCGCTTGAAGCAGGGATCCGGCAACTCGTCGAAGCGGCTGCAAAGCCGAGACGGGTTCCATTTTCCCAAGATCGTGATCGTCGGATCAGTATTTTAACGTAACGGATCTCTCGAGAGATTTTCTAACTACCCACATCTGTCCCTCGGCCTTTCCCTCCGAACCCTTCCTCGTACATTTCATGTGGGATGGGGAAGATCCAGTAATGTGGACATGGTACATCTCATGCGCAGTTACGAGGGAATCTGGTCCCTAGAAGATATTCCAACGGAAATCGGCACAACCCGCAGTGCGTCACTCGCATCTCTGTTATGCCGGGACACATGTGCATTTAGATAGATCAGATAGATGGGAGAGGACTCTGACAACCTCAGGCTGCTTATCGTGTTAGAGGAGGTTCACCTTTGGACCTCAAAAGACCTTCCAAGGGATGTTGCCGCTCTCAGGGTTGGCCGAATCTGGAAGTACATTCTACCTCCACGCCGGCTATACGCTCGATGGTCACTTGCCGTCCCAAGCGATTCTGTGTTCTCAGAATGTCTGGAGGCGAATATTATGTCTGGAACACTGGAGCTTGCGCAACTGAGCAAACGTTCGTCGCTGGAACCTAGATCGCTGATCTCTGGATGTCTACGGACGTTGTCACTGGTGACAGGCCCACGCAGTTCGCGGTCGCCGTGGGCATGTATAGCCAATCAGCAGGTTTTCTCGCGGTCGCACACGCATACACCCCAATCATCGAGTCCACTTCACCAAACCGGTACCAAGCTACGATAACCACGGCCACGTTCAACGTTGGAGCAGGAGAATCGTTCGCGGTCGGGCTGCTACGTCAGTGGCAGAACGCCAGCTCCTCGCCCGTCGCATTCGTATTCTTCGATTCGCCAGACAGGGCGAGCGGTATCATCAGCCCAGAGGGCGGTGCGGCCCAACCTTCCTCCTCGGGCTTTGCCTTTGCAGTCGTCGGAATCGGAGCGGGACTGGGCGCAGCGGCCGGAGGGCTGGCCGTCGCCGCAAGCAGCGGACCGTACTCGGACGTTGCATACGCAGGCTACTATTACTGCAGAAAGCATCGTGTTCCCGTCTGGTCTGCGGAGGGCCGGCTCTGGTGCCCAGTCGAACGAAAGTTCCACAGAGCCTAAAGACTTCGCGAGCGCCTACGTCAGAACCGAATTCGCTCCAGGCCTATCGACCTTTTTGGTCTGATTAGCACTGTTCTATGATCAGCTTCTTATCCCCGGGCTTGAAGCGGACCTTCACCCTCACAGACGATGCAACAGGAAAAGGGAAACCTGTATCCTCGACGAGGTCCTTTGGTAGGGACAGGAAGTACCTACCATCTATCTTCTTTGATATTCGTCCGAAGCCTTCAGCTGCCAACTGAGACCGCCGGAACCTCGAAGAGGTAGCCTGTTCATGATATAGCTTTTCGCTACAGGCTCGGCCGAGGCACCCACAAGTACTAAGTATAACCGGAACGTATACCACAAATACTTGTTTTGGTCTTGAGCCGAACCAGCACGCTGGACAAAAGGCCCACCCCGTTTCATCGACTGAGAATCAACATCGCGTTGTTCTTTCTTCTCCTATTGTTTCTCCAATTGTGGCTTACAGCACGGGTCTCAGCCCCTGAAATCAGCCAGACGGAGGGTGAGATAGAGCGTCAGGTCCTGTTCTATGATTTCATAGCTCACGCATCTGAGGCGAAATGGTACTCGATGGCTACCGGGCCGATCGTGCTAGGTGGATACCTACCGTTTCCAGGGAGCGACACCGACGAAAGAGGTTTTGCCCTTTACCGTGACAAATACGTTCTGGAGGATGGAAGCACTTGGGAAAGAGTCTTGGAAACGCATCCTGAATGGGTTAGTAATGGTTGGATATCGGGAGAATATCCGCAACTGACGGTTCCTGAGAATGCAGCGTTTCAGGTCACTACGGGCTTTCTCTCCGGTGCAACCGGTACAGATGGAGTCACCTTTGAGGTCTGGTTCTTTGACTTGCAAGGCGAAACGAAGCGCATCCTCAGCTATACGAATACTTATGATAACCAGCTTCAGGGGGCAGGTAGGACTCTGGTAGATCTTGCCGGCAGGACCGGGTCCTTCGTCCTGAAGGTTCTTGCTGGAGAAACATCCAACCGAGACTGGGCAGTCTGGGCCGAGGCCAAGATAAACACGAGAGTGGTATCTCGCTTCGCACTCGATATGACTCCTTACCCCCAAGTCACAATAGACGTAGGTCCCTTGCGTCAGGGCACCCAGGCCCAGGTCGGAGCCTCGATAACGGTCACTGTATCCTTGGTGACCGGTGTTCCTGAAACGTTTGCCTTGGACATATCTAGTTCCCCGACTTGGCTCAGAAAAGCGCCGTGTGTGCCAAGTGAGGAAGAGCCGCCGTTCACCTCTCAATGTGTGTTCGCCGTGAGCGATGTGGACATTCCGAGCGATGGGGTCTACGGCAGTGTGATCAGCGCAACGTCAATAGTACCTGGCATTACCCTTCAACGGTATTTTGAAATACGTGTAGTATCGGTGTTAATTCCTCAACCAGTTGGGATATCCTCCGATCCACCATCAACATTCGTCGCCAGTGGAATCTACAAACTACCGTCGTTGGGTGGTGGTGGAACTGTCGCCGCGGCCGGACAACCATACCAGGTCACCTTCTATGTGACGAACTATGGGCTGAGCCCGCCGGAAGCACACTGGCTCCGTTGGAAGATAACGCTGCCAACCGGCGGTTCAAGCCGCTGGGGAACGAGCGAAACTGACGAGCAGACGGTGACGCTGTACGGCCTACCCTGGGATGCTGGAACCTACTATTTCAGAGTGAGTGTTACAGAGCATTATCTTGACTGGCCGGAGGCTACTACTTCAGCCTCGTTTGTTCTGGAAGTCGTACCAGCGTCGCACTCTCTCCCGCCGACACCAGAATCAATAGACTACCAGATGCTCGTGACTGTCGTAACTTTTTCTGTCGAGTTAAGTTATACAACAACCGGAGCAGTTGAGGCCGCCATCTCTCGAACCATGCTAGGTGCCTGGAAACCTCCTCCCGCATTAAACCTCTGGAAGCTAGGTGGCGATAGTGATGGGATAAGACTTGAGCAGACGGGGCTTCCGGATAGCGTGACCCTGAATGTGGGCGGGTATGTTGTTACGGGTGAGACTCAGGTGATAGCGGAGGGGCTGTGGCTTGGGTCGCCTGGGGAGGATGAGCTCACATTTGAATTATCAGTGGCAGGACCTTGGGAAGAACTGGCCGGAAACACATATAGGGTGAATCTGAGGGTCGTTTCGACTTCTGGCGTAGAAGCCCATATGGTTGCTGGCTATAGATACTTCGACATCATTGTCGGAGCTCTCCCTCCCTCTCCCTTCACAGATGATTTCGAAATCATCTCGGCAGAAGCGGTGCAGGTTCTTTTTGGAGCTCCTTTGGTCGAAGGTAAAGGAACCGCCTTCAGAGTCAAGGTGCACTCCACATTTGCCGATCAAAGGAGCACTTACTTTCTTTTGCGGTTGCGTGAGGAATATTGGGATACAAGCCTTCCAGAAAGTGTGAGAAAAAGTGTGAGAAGAAGCTATGCGTCTCCACCGTCAGGTTGGAAATATCCGGAAATTTGGGGGCCAGTGCTGCTCAACTATGGAGATAATGAAATAATGCTGCCGATTGTCCCAGCTGGACGGGAGAACGAAGATTTTGACTACGAAACAGATCCCGCTGGGATGGTAAGGGGAACATGCCAGGCTGGAGCCTGCGCGCCCGACTTCAGATACCTGCCGAGGCCGATACTTCCGTACGGGGCGTACCCCAGCTTTGATATTCACTTCGCCGTGGCAGTAGACCCGGCGGGGGCACCGACGCAAGTCATTGAAACGAACGAGTATAACAACGCAATACTTGGGACCGCTTATGTTTATCGAACAAAGAGGCTACAGGTCTATTTTACTCTAAAGTTAACCGATCATTCGGAGGACGCTCTAATGTACTGTCCGAAGTCGGATATAGTCTGCCCTGACCCAGACCCCACCGGTTGCTGTGGCGGGGGAGCCACTTGCTGTGTTGTGGGGCCCGATTTTCCCAATTGCAGCGGGGCCTCCAAAACCATGAACGACGTTTGTCAGGAGACAGAAGACTTCGCCAAGGCTTCACTAGAATACCTACTGGGAGTCATGCCTGTTGCCGATCTGAAAGCGTACTACACGGTTGACTGCGCTGTAAAATACAGAGGGAATCAGAACGTAGATGACTTCGCGAGCGATATGGTTGTAAATGCGATGGAGACGGGTATGGACTATGCGTTAATAGTACAACCCTGGGGTGGATGTGGCTTTACCGCGTGGAGTAATGCCGCCAGTATCGAACTGTACACGGAGCCCCCGACTGCCGCTCATGAGCTCGCTGGCCACGCCATACAAGGTATTGGAGAGTGTTATTCGTGCGGGACCTCGGGGAGCCCCATTGACTGCGGTACGTGCGGGGCTACGGAAGGATTCTGGGCGAATAAATGGAGATACTACCCATCGGGGAGGTGGCCAAGCAGCGGATCGTATCCGTCGTATTACATGGACTTCGTCGGGCCCATTGAGAGGCGATGGACAAGATTGGAGCAGCCGTGCGCGTGGGTTGATGGTGCGCCCCTCAATGGCGGATATCGTCAACTGGTGAACCTGTTGTTAAGTGAGGAGGATCCGAATGTACTTCTTGTATCCGGTATCGTTCACAAGGACGGCTCAGTGAAGCTGCGACCATTCAAGATACTAGAGAACGCCACTGTAGATATTGGCGGAGGGCGACAAGGCGATTATTACGTAGTATTGCTTGACTCTGAGAGCAGAGTCTTGAGTACGGCCGCGTTCAATGCCAGTTTTCAGATGTTTACTCCTGAAGGTCGAGTGGAGACGGACACGTCTCCCTTCGTCTACAGGGTAAGATGGGATGAAGCAACCAAGACAATAGAGGTACAGGATAAGAGCGGCGCTGTTCTTGCGAGCAGGCAGGTTTCCCCTAACAAGCCGGAAGTTGAACTGCTCTACCCGAATGGCGGCGAGGTCTGGCAGAAAGGACAGAACTACACAATACAGTGGAGAGCGAGCGACAAAGATGGAGATGCCTTGACCTACTCCCTCGCAATAAGCACGGACGGCGGAGGGGCATGGCTCCCAGTTGGCACAGGCATAACGGAGGACAAGTATGAACTCAGTACCGCTATGTTGGATGATGGAGAGAACTGTCTCCTGAGAGTACGAGCAACAGACGGCGTAAATACGGCTCAGGATGTGTCAGATGCGAAGTTCAGCATCGTGCCTGCGCAAGAGGTCACTACCCAAGTTACCAGCGAAACATCAGCGGCCACATCAACTCAACCTCCGGGTCCTAAGTGTCTTGTTGCTACGGCGACGTACGGTTCTGAGCTGTCGCCTGAGGTTCAGTTCCTCCGGAACTTCCGCGACAACTCAATCCTAAAGACGAAGACTGGATCAAGCTTCATGCTCGCCTTCAACGCCTGGTACTACTCCTTCAGCCCAACCGTTGCGCAATCAATAGCTGAACATCCTGGCTTAAGAACCGCCACGAAGTTCACGCTCTATCCGCTCATGGGAATCTTGAGAATAGGCGCTGAGGCGTTCCACCTCTTCCCAGCCAACCTGGAGGCCTCGGCGATCCTGTCAGGCCTCTTGGTGAGCTCGCTCATCGGCGCAGTCTACTTTGGCCCGCCGCTGGCACCAGCGCTCGCCTGCTCTTCAAAGGGGCGCCGAGCAGCTAGGAGACTTCAAGTGCCCGTAGCGGTTGTCTTCTTCGGCGCTCTCGCGGCTGTAGCCTTCCTCACAGCCATTGACGGTGCAGTGATCCTGATGGCGCTCACGACTTCAACGCTCGTCCTCGCCAGTCTAGTGGCTTCGGCTTTCACCGCTTCGAGGGCAATCCTTCGCCTAATGAAACGCGCCTGAGATTGAGAATCCGTTTAACGCAACCAACACGACCTCTCTTTGCTTGAGAAGTGTGCTCTGGAGCACACATCCGAGAACGCATCCGTTGCGCAGGGGCGAAGTCGTATCGGTGCGCTAAGGCACTTACCACTGCCAGCAAAAGGACTTGTTCCAGACCTCGGCAGAGAACTTTCACGAGTTTTCAGGGAGAATATTCAACCCCACTATTGCGGTAGCTTCCCGCTCGCACTCCTTCCTCAAGTCAGAGAGGAATGTGTGACTATCAGCTACTACTGGTCCGGTGATCTAATCCAAACCCATTTGCGCGGAGCTTGGCAAGCGGAATGTCTCACTGAAGTCCCATTTGATTCTCGTGCGTCTGAGTGCCAGACAGTCCGGCATAGCAGAGATCGTAGTTGAAGACTGAACTGAAAGGGAACAGTAAGGAAATGCAAAACTTTTTGTTTTTGCACTTCCTTACTAAGGGCATGACCTGGGAAGAGAAAGCGTACAGACTGCTGCGCCTAAGGCTTGGAGGAAAGTCCTTCACGGCAAGCGAGGCAGCCAGAGTGCTTTCTAAAGAAGGGAAACTCTCCACAGGAACCACGTATAGGCTACTCCACGATCTCGTCAAGACCGGCAGACTCGAGAGACTGGGCAGGGGCCTCTATCGCCTTCCAAGCAAGCCTATGGTCGTTCCAGGCGAGATCACAGGCAAATCTGCTTCCCGCTCAGGAACATTGCTGGCCAACGCGGACGAGACTGCAAGAAGGGTCTTGGTAGACAGAGGCATCAGGTTCATGATAACAGGACCATCTCTGCTCTATCCATTCATACATCACTTCCCGAGAAGAATGGTCCACCTTGTCTACGTCATGGAGGGTGGAGGAGAAAGCGCTAGGGAAAGGCTCAGAGAGGCAGGCCTTCGCTGTCTTCTTAGGCCGTCTCGAGAGGAAATCAGGCTAGCCCTGGAGGAGTTTCCAGAAGAGGACCTTTTTGTGGTTAGGGAAATCTCGGACTTCAAGGGAGAGTCGAATGGGGTAGCAGACCTTGAGCGAGCTTTGGTCGACACCTATTTCGAGACGACGAGAAAGAGGATCCCATTCCCTTCTCAAGAAGTTGGCAGAATGGCTTCCAAGGCCATCTCAACGGGCAAAGTGAATGTTTCTCATCTACTGATGCTTGCAGGCAGGAGGGGCGTGAAGGGAGAACTGAGAACCGTCTTGGAGAGGTCCATGCGTGGTCTCAGAGTTCCTGGCACCCATGTGAGTAACAGGAAGGTTGAGGATGTGTTGGCGGGCATCGCCGCGGAAGAGAGGTAGTTGCCCTCATGGTCTTGATTCACGAAGAACGTGCCTTCAGAAGAGACGCGATCATCGCCAATGCGGAAAAGTATGGGTTTCCGAATCCCCTCACAGTAGAGCTCTTCTTGTGGAACCTCGAACTTGCAGCCCAGCTTCAGAGGTCCTCGGACCGGACAATTCTAAAAGGAGGTGCAGCAGCGCAGCTCTTCCTTCCAGTAGAGAAGCAGCGAGGCAGCGTTGACATCGACTTCACCGCGAATCTAAACGCAGACTCACTGGATACTCTGATTAGAGAAACGGAATCAAGGCTCGGCAGGACCAGATTCGAATCATACATGCCAAGGAAACCAAAGGCAGGTCTTAACGCTAGAACGTACTTCGCCTATACCGACTCTGTGACCCAGGCTGAGCAACTCAGAGTCAAATTGGATTTCATGCTTCAGGATCTGCGCCTCCCCACTGAACAAACGCGCAACGTACAGACGTTTGCAGCAAAGACATCCGAAATCCGATGCTATACACCAGAGGTTCTCGTGGGTGATAAGATACTGACGCTCGCAAAGGGAAGCATCGGACTCAAGGATCTGGCGGACTACCCTAAACAGATCTATGATCTGTGCATGCTCATGGACTGCCCGAAGTTCTCTGAGTTTGGAGATGTCATTGAGGCTGTTGAGGAGATCACCCCTGTCGAAGCGAAGATTGCTGGTCGGAAGATTGATCCCCAGTCAGCACTTGATCATGTCATCAAGTTCATTGATGGTGTGTTCGCCACCGTCGACACAAGCAAGGCAGACAGCGATATGAAACTCAGACTGGAAGGTTTCGAACAGTTCTTCGTACCAGCTAATCAGAGAGCTTCTCTTCAAGAATGGAGTTCGAGATCATTGCGAATACGGCTTGTCGGCCGTCTCGTCCAATCCGCGCTGAACGGCACTTTAGTGGTCAAAGAATGCGAATCACTCCTGAAGAAGGCTAGGGATTTCGCCTTAAAGTTGCAGCGCGTCAGAGGAAGCGAAGTTGAGCCGCTAAGAGGAAAGCTGCTCTCGTTCCAAAGAGAGCCTCTTGCATACTTCAAAGAGCTTCGTGGCAAGCCTCTCGATAGGGTATTCTGGCAGGTCATCGCTCCGGACAACATAGATGCAATCACGAACTTAGTGTGAGCGAATCTCGCTTCAGTGATGTCTCAGATGGAACGCATGTCATGACTCACTATTTGGGTCCCAAACGCGAGTACCTACACAAGATGGCTCCTAACCTAGCCCTCGACACAAACATCAGCGACCACGTAAAGGACTCAATCTACATTCTTGCCTGGAAGAGACGTACAGCTGCTGCAGAAGAAAAGAAATCGTTTGAGTGGACGGCTTTCTACACAAAAGCGATGCAAAGGGCTTGCGAGGCAGATGGATGTGTCAAGTTCTGGGATCCTGTCAAGGATCACCACATAATACACGAGTCCATCGACAGAGTACTTGTCTGTGACGAGGCCTCACGACCCATTGCAGACGCTATCCGTAGAACTCACCCGAGAATAGCTGTGGAATTTCCCCAAGGAAAATAACAGTAAGACACTACTCGCGCAAGACGCGCAATCGCTGATCCTTTGGACTTAGGACCAGCGAAGTTCCGCGTGTGTCAGGCCACCTATTAATAGTTGCGCTCGTTCGACATTCTGACATCAATAGTGGCGTGAAGACTGTCACCCTCCCGTATAGGTAGAGCAGCGACAATGGGAGCACATGGTCCGCATGGACGGATCTCCGAATGAACTGGATACGGCTTGAATGGGAGTATTCCAGGCTTGGGAGAGAGGAATGGAGAATGCGTTCTGAAAGTGACAGACCACAAAGAGCCTGCAAGCACCTTGAGAGCAAAGGCGGCTGCCTGCTCGTAGTAGCGTTGATCGCCGCCCTGTTTCTTCTACAGTTCGACGCATTGGGGACGAAACCAACGCTTAAGAGAAACTTTCGCTCGAACTTTTCATTACGATGCGACGTTCAGCGGTTTCGTGGGGCTTGTCGGTTCAGAAGACTGGATATCTGTTAGCTTTCCTTTCCGTCATGCTAGGCTTCATGTTCTTCACCATCCTCCTGCCACTTGCCACGCTCATGCCGACTGTTCATTTGGGTCCAGAATGGAGCCTCGCCGCCATTGCATTGTTCCTTGCGATTTCACTCGACCTTATTCTTGGTCAGCTTAGGAACGTTCTGCGGTCACGAAAGGAGGCCTTATCATATGAAGTGACTCGACTCGGCGCGAGGGCAGCTTCGATGTACAAGTATATCTGTTTGGTTGGCAGCGGATATGGGCTACTTCTCGTTATCCTTGCGCTGGGCTTCTTCTCGTATTTTCTTGTCTCCGCAACCGAGGGCGGGCAGCTTGTTCTCCGACCTGGTTTCTTTGCGGTCGCTGGGGTCTACGCTGCCTATTTCGCTCTACGCCTCGTCCTACCCGCCCGTTTGCACATGCTCACTGCGAGATTGTCGGGTCTCTTGCTCAAACAATTACCCACGTACTCGCTCGAACCAGACGGCATAATGATCGATTTCAGGGTCAAGACACTCGGCCCACCTGCTCGGCGGAGCTGGATCGCGAAGATCTGCTTCGAAGAATTGGACCAGGTCAGAGTGTTCAATTCCTTTCAGGAGGCGAATATGTTCATGAGGAACTCGGTCGGCCCAGATCTCAAGCTCGTGTTGAAACAAACCACCGGGCTCTATCATTACGCTAGGGGAGAGATAGCGCGGCCCTCGGTTTACAGTCGATTTGGAAGCCTCGGCACCACCATCCTGCTGAGAGGCAAAGACCTATTCTACATGATCAGCTTCGAAAACAAAGACGCGTCCGACTTGGTTCGCGCCTTCGAAGAATTCAAGAAAATACCCGGCACAATTACAACCACTGCGGAGATTAACCCGCCGATGATCGGTGGCGCGACGAGGTTCTGCATCAGCTGTGGCGCCGGCGTTCAGGCGGATGCATACTACTGCGGGAAGTGCGGCGCCAAGCAGACCCAGGTGTCTGCGTTTGATTGAATTCTGCCTAGGTTCTCACTCGGCTGATGGCGATTGAACGCTACCCGCAGTCTTTGTTTTCTCCTTTGCGAAGTACCCTCTAACGTTGGCGCGGCCCAGATACCAGAAGATGGCAACGGGGAGAGTAATCCCAACTAGCGCAGAGAAAACCACGATCGCGTATACTGTTGCAGTGAAGTTGCTCATGGCAAGAAAAAAAGGACGGGAGACATGAATGCGATGACGAGGCCCATCGAGACCAAGACGACAACAATTGACAAGGCTGAAAGAATGCAGAGTATCACGCGCGCCCATGGCTTTCCTTTCAGCAGCCCATGCGCGATAACGAAAGTCAGGAGAGCTGACAATGCCCCCGTAATGGACAGGTAGGCGACGTCTAGTCCGGGAAGGCCGACGACCGAGAGAGGTCTGACGAAGGCTTTCCGCGACTAGTACAGTCAAAGCGACACCGATGATTCCCCCAATCCCGCAAGCGATGTAGTAGGCCGCCAGGAGCGTGACACCTAGAGGCCCAGAGATAACGGAGATTGGAGCAGGATGAATGGCAAAGGCAGCTGCGCTGGGTTCAGGAGGACGAGGGGCAGCAGCTTCCGGACGCGCGATTGTTGATGGCGGCTGAGCTGGTTGCCTGATTATCGGTGGTGGTTGAGTGGGAGTGGGCATGTACCGGATTTGCTGAGGGGCGCTGGATCGCCCCACATCGGTCACAGAATCGGTCGTAGTATTCGAGTTGACAACCGCACGACGTGCAGAACCTAGCCAAATCGACCCTTCGATTGTTCCATACGGGGCTAGCGCCGTTCTTATTCTGTTTACTCCGCCCAAGAGCTGCGAGATGGTCAAAGGTTCAATGTGAGCATTCTCCTGGCGGAAAGCTGGAACTGCAAAGTCAGGACCACCATGCATGGCCCCCTTCCGCCTCTTATGACCCAAAATCTGAAATGCCTGCAAGCACACAACCCTCTCAAGCCTGCGAGATTCCCTGCTTGCCTGTTTGGAGTTCGCTGCTTTCTCTGCTGAACGGGAGCGCCTGGCAGGGGCGCGATGAGAGAAGTACCCAGCTTGCATGAGAGCGGCAGATCCGTGAAGACTGAATGTTCCCTTTCGATCAAACTGTCCTCTTGGAGGTTAGCTCAGCTGGTACTGGGCGCCCTGTTAGTCTCTACTTTGATCGGAGCAGTGACCGCATCCAAGGCGCCACCCCTGAGGACTCCTGGGCTGGCCAATGCCGGTGAGGGGCGTGGTTTCATGTCAATTTCCGGAACTGAGCCCGATTTTGAGATCAGCTCGGAACCTTCGTTCGTCTCGGTGTGGCAGGGTAGTTCCAATTCGTCGACGATAAGTGTGCGGTCCGTTAACGGGTTTAACAGCTCTGTATCGCTCCTGAGCGTATGGTCGTGGCCAGTTCCCTTCGGTGTGACAGTCGATCTGCCAAGCACTGTAGTACCTCCCGCGGACGGGTTTGGCACAGCCAAGCTTACGGTCACCGCGGGCCCTAACGCGACAACAGGCGACTTCGTGCTAACAGTAATCGGAGACAGTGGAACGCCCGAGCACGAGTTGAGACACACCCTAGATGTACCTGTCTCAATATCGACCGCAGTTACAGCCGCGGACGACTTCAAGATTGTGGCGCATCCGCCCTCGGTGTCCCTCGCAAATAGAGGCCCAGGCACATCCGCGACCACAGAGATAACTGTACAATCTGTGGGAACGTTCTCTTCGCCCGTGGTGCTGACGGCTTCAGGAGAAGGTCTAACACTAGCCTTCACTGACACGGGGACGCCTGAGACCACTGTGACACCGCCCGCGGGCGGGGAGGCGTCCAGAGTTCTAACCGTTGGCTACGCATCAATGGCCTCACTTCGCTGGTCCGTCATCGTAACGGGAAGTAGTGGCCTATTGACTCACACCGTTACGCTGCCCGTCCAAGTTGCGATCGTGGACTGCTTGATCGCGGTTGCCACGTACGGGTCTGAGCTGTCGCCTGAGGTTCAGTTCCTCCGAAGCTTCCGTGACGGCTCGATCCTGAAGACGAGGACGGGATCAAGCTTCATGGTTGCCTTCAACGCCTGGTACTACTCATTCAGCCCAACCGTTGCACAGCTCATAAACGAACACTCCACTCTAAGAACCGTGACAAAGCTTGCGCTTTGTCCTCTAATTAGAATCTTGAGACTCGGCTCCGCAGCATTCCACTTCTTCCCCACAAGCCTAGAGGCGAGCGCGGTTCTATCGGGGCTCGTCGTCAGCTCCCTCTTGGGCGTGGTCTATCTGGCCTTTCCAGTAGCTGGAGTCCTTGCGTACTCTTCAACGGCACGACGAACAGCACAGAGGCTTCAAACATCCGTAGCGGTCACTCTGGTCGGGGCTTTCGTAGTCGTAGCAATCACCACAGTTGTTGGCGGCCCAGTAATTCTAATGACGCTTGCGACTTCAACGCTCGTCCTCGGCAGTGTGGTGGTGTCAACCCTCCTAGCGTCGCGCGTGATCCTTCGCCTCCTGAAACGCGTCTGAGACCAAGAATCTAGGGCCTATCTAGGCTTAGTCACCGCGAGTCTTGGCGCGCGAGCGGGACCTAATAATGAACAGCAAAGCGACAAGCCCCAAACCTCCGACGAGAAGTATTGCGGTTACAGTCTGAATCATCCCTACATCAGCGATCCACAGAGCGGTACTGGATGTTGAAGCTATGACCGTTTTGGTTTCACTGGCGCTTCTCACGAAATAGCAAAAACCGTCGGTGTTTAGGGAAAACCCGAAACGGACCGTCATTTCTCGTAGAGCAGCTGCAACGTACAAGCCGTCTTCGGACACTGCAACATTACTACGTACGTAGGAGAATTCATGGTAGCTAACGATTCCTTCGGCCTTGATTAAGTGCTTCCATAACTGATTCCCTTGCGAGTCAAACGCATATATGAAAGTGTAATTGCCGGCAACACCTGACAGTGCCACCAAGCTAGCGTTGTGTGACATCGATAGCGAGTCAACGGATGATCCCCTGCCGAGCGTTACATTCCTCAGTTGACGTCCGAATTCCACATCATACCAAACCAGAAGGGATTCCTCTTGTTGTCCTTTCTCCATCGCAGCGACCAAAAGCTGCCCATTGGACGAAAACGCGGAGATGATCGGGAATGCGCTCACGGGCCCAGTAAGTACTGCTTTCCCTTGTCATCCAAGATAGTTGTACCCTTCGAGTATCCCGAGGAGTATTCTCTTCCCGTCTTGTGAGGTTTGAACGTTGAAGCGGGAGCTCCCGATCTCCGTATGGGTCCACAGAAGATTCGTTTGGGTGTCCATCACGTACATTACCTTCTCGTCTCCAACCGCAACTATGATTCCGGGGTTTCCTGCTACGGCGAAGGACCTGACTTTCGAAAGCAAGCCCCTTCTTGACAAGACGGTGCCAGACCTGTCCAAAACGTAGACAACGTCGTTCAAATCGCTGACGACAAATCGAGAGGCCTTGCTGTTCATGGCGAAAGCCGCTACCTGAGATGGTGTTTGAAGTCCCACAGCTTTGTGCCGCTGCCATCGAATAGCATAGCATAACTACAGTTCCAGAGAGCGCCCGCTACGGGGACGTATTCTCCGGAATCAGAGATCCAAGCACAATCCAAAGAACCATACCTATCATGGCAAGCAGTTCAATCCAAGAAATAGGGGTCTGAAGCAACTGTCGTAGTGACTTGGAGCTGGCTTGGGGTAGTATACACGGTCATCTACGGAGCTGTTCTTCGCACGGACTACTCGGTATTGCTGTGCGGCAGAGCCTCCTGAGCGGCTACACGGAAGCTCTCAGATGGTTCGTTGTGGGCAGTGCGCAGTGGGGGAAAGTAAGCGAACCCCGGATAACGCCGGCCCGCATCCCCGCGGGCCCGCCACCTTTAACGAGCGCTAGGACGGCTTTTCTTACCGCTATCGAACTGGTGGTGCTTGGCCAAGACATCGTGACCAAGACCTCGCCATCGTCCTCATCACAGAATCTGCTTGAGGACTCCCGTGATCTCTGAGGGTTTCTCCGCAACGGGAATTCCCGCTTCAAGGAGCGCGCTTATCTTACTCGCGGCTCGTTTTGCTTCTTTCGATGAGGAGACAACTTCTCCTCTAGGCACGGGGATGCCTTCAGCCTTGAAGATTCTCTTTGATTCGAACTCAAAGAGCCTCATCTACTGACGACCTATTCCCAGATTAGGTTGACGACATGTTCTGCAAAGCTCAGCGCACAGGTCATGCCGGGCGAAACTACGTTTAGGACATGGAAGGATTTCTCGGTTCTTTCGAATAGGAAGTCTTCGACCAAGTGTCCCCTTCGGTCTACAAGCTGTGCCCTGATGCCGCTCTGATCCGGCAGCAAGTCATCTTCGGACAATGCTGGAACAAGCCTCTTCGCGGCTTTCAGGAATGCCTTCTTGCTAAGCGACAGTCTAAGCTCCTTGATCGCGATACGCAAGAAATCCATGTCAGCGATCAGTCGGGCGAAACGAGCGTCTAGGAGCATCCGCAATGTATCATTCCAGTCGATGCTGGAATCCCTGTACTTTTCCCTTCCCAGGGCAAGAGCCGCGTTGGGTCCAACAATCACTGAGCCGTCAGTGCGTCTGGTCAGATGGATGCCCAAGAATGGCAGGTCCAAGTCTGGCGCAGGGTAAATCATAGAATTTACCAAGAAGGTCTTCTCAGGTTTCAGGCGATAATAGTCGCCCCTAAACGGAATTACGCAAAAGTCGTGTCCGACATCCATCATCCATGCGACTTGGTCTGCATACAGGCCTGCACAGTTGATCAGTAGCTTCGTATGAAAACTCGACCCAGTAGTGTCCACAACCAATACATTACCTTGGTCATGGATTTTCCGGACTTTCGCATCGAAGGCAAGTGACGCACCGTTCTTCGCGGCGTCGGCCGCGACTCCCGCAACCAGCTTAGCGCTATCGACGATCGCTCCGGTCGGGGAGATCAGAGCCTCACTAGCTCTGGCGTATGGCTCGATTTTGCCTAGAGCGCGCTGATCTAGGATCCGCACGCCAGGTACGCCATTGGCTTTCCCTCTTCGTTCAAGCTCCCGTATCGTCGCGCTTTCTTGATCATTTGATGCCAGAACGACCGTCCCGACCTCTTGCCACGGGATTCCAGATCTATTGCAGAAACCGTTGAGCAAGGCACTTCCACGGACGCACAGACTTGCCTTCAGACTGCCAGGTTGCTGATTGATCCCCGAATGAATGACGCCACTATTCCTACTGCTAGTATGCGCTCCGACTCTACCCTCTTTCTCCAGGATGACCACGCTCTTGTTCGGATCCCGAAGCTTGATTTCTCTCGCAATTGCACAGCCAACAATTCCTGCTCCGATTACCACGACATCCCAAGTCCTCAAGACCTGTTTCGCTCCCAGCCTCTGATGACAGCTAGTGCAATCAATGCCGATGTCGCTATAACGGCAGCGATCATGATCAGATTAACATTAACAGGCGAAGAGCAGAGGGAGTCCGAAACAGAGCGCACCCTCGGTGGTACGTCTTGAGTGGTCATGGACGCTTTCCTGATGAGAGGGAAAGAAGGTGGCAGAACCCAGAGGCCATACTCCTCGACATTGGCTTGAGGCCCCACTGTACGTTCATTGATGTTGGATGCGGAGATGGGTTCTTCACTCTGCCCGCCGCAAGGCTAGTTGGCGAAAAAGGCAGAGTCTACGCTGTAGATGAAGACAGTGACGCCATAGACAGATTGAACGGAAAAGCCGCGCTTGAAGAGCTCACAAACATAACGTCCAAAGCTGCGGAGGCTGAAGAAACCGTGCTGTGCGAGGCCTGCGCAGACATCGTTTTCTTCGGCATAGTGCTTCATGACTTCAAGGATCCCGTAAAGGTCTTGATGAATGCTGAGAGAATGGTCAGGAGGACTGGACGAATAGTCGACTTGGACTGGAAGAAGGAGCCCATGGAATTGGGCCCTCCGCTGGAGATAAGGTTCAGTGAGGACGAGGCTATCCGACTCATCGAATCAGTCGGCCTGAAGATATTGGACGTAAAGGACAGCGGACCGTTTCACTACCTGATCATCGCAAGGACGTGAATTATCCCCTATCGTACGCGATTCACTATCTCTTCCAGGGTGAGACTCTCTTCTGTGCGTTTCCTCATGTCTCTCAGCTTGAAACGGCCGGCTTCGATCTCTTGCGGGCCGACTATCAATGTGTACGGGATACCGAGTGAGTCAGCATATTCAAGTTGTTTCACAAGGGACCTACGCTTCAAGTCCACATCGGACGGAATTCGAAGGCCACGCAACTCGTTCG
>Ga0129297_10000401_pt1 | contig 20676 bp, 16 predicted proteins | sample I18A1metaG_FD_94708 | JGI IMG/M metagenome (GOLD analysis project Ga0129297, IMG submission 94708) | Lake sediment bacterial and archeal communities from Gulf of Boni, Indonesia to study Microbial Dark Matter (Phase II) - ​I18A1 metaG | ecosystem: Environmental > Aquatic > Freshwater > Lake >... | reverse complement strand
GACTTGGGCCCCTGAATGGTCGTCGCTGATTCTCGGTAAGAGCCGTGCCTTGATGTCTGCGATTATTCGGCAAGGATGTTTCCATGTGAGTACAGACGGCGGTTTCTTCCCGTTGGATGCCATTCCAAGAATAATGGCGTTGCCGGAAGTGAAAGAATTGGAATCCGTAGGTTCAGGTCTACGACCTGAAAGCTCCAAGGATAACCCAGAAGGCTTGATAGATGAAGCCGTGGTAATTCGAACAAGACTTTACGGAACGTGGTTTCAGGGGGTCCCGGTTCATCACGCGTTTCAAGGATTGAATCCACCAAAGAAGCCGACACAAGACATAGTTTTCGACCAAATGCTTCGATCTGGAATAGCTGGATATGCTCCTAACATCCATACGTATCAAACTACCAGACTATCCAAGATCAAGGATGTTCTTCTGAAAAGCAGAGCTGAAAGGCTAATGGATGAAATCGTTGAAGATAAGAGGTTCAAGTATCTTTGGGATTGTAAACGGAAGATTCCAATAGCGCCAAAGCATCTAGAAAACCCTTTCGCCGTAGATGTTGAAACGACGCCTTTTGAGACCGTAGAGGCTGCTTTCAAGTGGCATTCAGTAGTTCATTGTGGCAGGCTTACGGTTCTGGATAAGATTCGCTTACTGGAGAATCCTAATCTAACGATAAACCAAGCGGTAGGTTTGGAGCATGGTAGACATGGGCCCGGACGTTTGTCAAAAGAGGAACGCCAGGAAAAGGTTAAAGACCATATTCGAAAGCTGAAAGCTCAAGGGTACTCAGAGCGAGAGATTGCTAAGATAACCAAAGTACCAAAAACTACTGTTCGACGGTATCTGTATGGTTCTGAACCGGACCAAAAGAAGAGGTAAAGTGGTCCGTTTTGTATTCAGAAATTCCACACATATACATGAGGGAGATGATTAGCTAAAACCGCGGTTCAAGGAATGCTTTCCTGGCTCTTTGTTTGGTGAAAAGAAGAATAATACTCAACGTGGTTTGACTTGGCTAGGTGGCAGGAGGCTCTTAAGCGTAGAACCTTGAAGGAGACCAGTCTCAGGGTCTACTTGGCGGCAGGTGAGACGTTTGAGGACTGGTTGAGGTCGCATAAGGGTGTAGACCTGGACGGATTGATTGGCGGCGATTTGGGTAAAGCTTGCTCATGTCTCATCGAGTATGTTGATCGTTACCTTGGTGCGTCGGACGGCTATAGGAGAAGTGTTGTTGGCCACATCTCCGCCATCTTTTCAGCCTGTGGTCGCAAGTTGTCTTTCGAAGAACTTGCTTTGAGGAAATAGATTCCACGGTGTGGGACCACAATGCTCGCCAGAACACGGTTCACCCTGAACCGTCGTCTCGCCTCCGAACGCATCATTATGAAAGCTCCGAACAACGCCGCTGTCTTCAACACAAACTGGTTTGAAGTTCGGGGTTGTCAACTGTCCTCTTGGCGACAGTGTAGGAAACGATGTTGGTCTAGAATGTCACTTTCTGATTGAGCTTCAGTATCATTCGTCTAAGTTGGGAGAATTCCTTTGAATTGAGCTTCGTGAGCGTAGGGCGACTCTTCCTTCTTCTGAGCCGTGACAGATTCTTGCTTTTCCTGATTCGTGGCCAACCAATCGGAATCCTAAGCAAACTCCTCAGCCTTAGAACAACATTCTTTTGTGTTCGGTTTCTGCCAAGGACGGTCGCTGTGGCGACCAAGACGGATGATGGCTCCGCGAGATAACACAGTAGAATGTCACCTCTCGTCGGGCCTGCCTCTCCAGTGCCTGTCCCAGAGGTCGCGCATCGTTTTCCAGCAAGGAATTCCGTCAAGAGCCACTCACGTGTGCCGCCAATCTCCGGGTTACAGACAAACCACCAAGCACTTCTCACTTCATCTTTCCTCCACACATACGTATCTCTCGTTCCTAATAATTTCACATCTAGGGTACCTGAAGAGCTCTGGAGAATGTGCCAATGTTCCAAAGAGGGACCCGTTCGGCAATCCGCTGGTGAGCGCCTGTGCTCGGTTTCTGTGAATTGGGCGTCATTTGCAGAGTCTTTCGATCAACTCGCTATTGATGAGGTGGAAAAACATGACAAACCGTAGGGACGCTTGTACACGCGCATCGGACTGATTCCTCGACTTCTAGGCACCGGTGGCTTGGGGGCATGGTCAGGGAGCTGGCTGGAGCATCCACACCGACAGAAAAGGTTTCTACATGGATGGTGCTGGGGGTGGGATTCGCGCACCAGTTTGCCAGTAAAGGCGGACCTACAGTGGTAGAGTACATTGAACTATAAGTTAAGATCAGCACCGTCATTTCAGTTGGGAGTGACCTAGAGATTTCCATAGGTCAAATAGCTCGCCATGGATCTAGTCGCAAAGAACATCCATTTCAAAACGAATGGTGCCACTTTTGATGCATTTTCCAAATACATAATCGTGGAGAAATTTGGACAAGCATGCTCTCGGTTTGTCTTTGAACCAAAGGCCAGACAGCACTCTCTTGTGCTCAACTCTTAGATCAGCTAGCGCGCAATGCTCGCCTTTTGGATCAAATACTCTACCTGGTCTTCCCCATTCCTGAAGGCCATCGCAGTACATCAGTAGTGATACCACCGGGGATCGCTCCGTTTCTATCGGGAAAATCTTGTATCTGATCAAATCTGGCCAAACACCTGTATCGTGGAAAGCTATCGCCATCGCTGCAGGGCAGATGTATGATGATAGAATACGCGGGGGATAGATCAATCCACTCGAAATCATCTGGAGAGCCATATTGACTCCATGATTTCCCAGATTGGCGTGTTTGATTAGCATTTCGGACAATATGCCTTCTCGTGCAGGATTAGTGTCTAGGTTCCAGCTGCGTCGAATACTGTCTGCTTTTGTATGCAAATAGAATGAATTCAACACCTCCGCAGGTTGTCGGACATAGTACAGTCTTTGTTCAATTGGTGTATATGTGCCTGAAGAGAGCCACTTCGATCCAAATGGGTGAAGTAAGTCATGACAAAGGGAGGCAAGGACCCAGACAAGATCCACATCAACATTGCGATTCTCCGGGAAAAGTGACCGATGCCAGTTGTTCATCTCTGGATAATTCGCGTCCAGAATGACTGAACCCAACAGAAACGTTTGAAACTGATGAAAAAAATGATCTCTTGTACTTCCGTCCAACTGCAAAAGCTCCTCCAGTACCCGAAGCAGATCTACGGCGTTGCTAACTTTGTCTCCTCCTGGGATTCCTTTAACTATTCGCTTCACATAACCAAACACGAGGTTGGTTTCATCCACGTAGCTAGAGATGACTTTTCGCTCATAGTCATGAGAAAGATCATGCAGGAACTGACCATATCTCAGGTTCGATATTTTTCGTAACGATAAACTCAAAGGCTCAGGAATGCGCTTGTTTTTTGAGTATCGGTCGATTATTGAGTCTCTCTTCTGTCTCTCTATGGTAAGGAGCTTCTCTTCGTAGTTAGGACCAAATAGAACATGAAGCCCAGAAGAGTCGAGTATGAGAATCTCGATCCCGCTGGCCATAGAACCTTTTACAGTATCATATCCCAAGAGGTCTGCGTGCTGCAACAACAGACCGACTCTGGTGTTTTGTAGATTCGCTCGTCTTGTCGCCACTTGTTCAACCAGCCAGTCATCGGCATCAAGTCCTCCAGCCTCACGTATGACTAAGGCCAGTCTTCTAGATAGATCAAGCTTCACTAGGAAGTCTGGTTCGAACCCCATCCTATCTACAAAATCCTGCAACTCCTCTTCTGAACCACAAACGTAACCTCCAGTTGATAACGTGTCCTCGACCTCTTTTCTGAATTGAAGTCTTTCTTGTTCAGCTGTTGGCCCTGTGCCTATCAATGGTCTGCATCCTGCCAAAGCGAGTCACAATTGGCGTAGCCTTTTCTGGATTTGAGTCAACAGTTTTTGAAGTATAGCCTTAGCAGATCTCTTGGTCGTAGAATCACTCTTTCTGAGCGGCAATCCGTCAAGAAAAATCATGAATTCCTCGGACTTGGTTCTAAGCTCTGTGACCTGATCAATTGTAACTTTAGAAGGAACTATTCTCTCGACATCTTTTGGAGTGAACTCCTTATCATTTAGCAGTTTGCAATATATCCTATCAATCTGTGTCTCGCTAGATACCTTAACTGTCTCTGTGACTATTCTGAAATGTGTCGCGTTTCTTATCGTGCGATTGTCGATCTTGGCGATTAGTCTCGCAACTATTGTATCTATTCCATATTTTTCTATGATCTGAGGGAATAGCTGCTGAGTCGCGTCAATTGCTCTGGCAATCTCAGCAAGATAGGCGGGCCTAATGCCATACCCCCTGATATGCTGATTGAGAGCTCTGTCCTGGATTTTGTCTGGAAAGTATCTGAGTATCAGATCTGCTTCTCGAATATCGTTTTCGCTCATTCCAGTTATCCTTTGCAGTTCAGAATCGGAGATCTTGGGTTTCAGAGAGCGTAACTGAGCTAGGCTCTTTGCACGGGCAATCGGATTCCATTCTTCACGTTCCTTGTGGATCGTAAACATCTCAGATATGTTTTCGCTATCGGAAAGCTCCCTCGGCATGATGTTTAGAGGGACTTCTTTAATACCCAAGCGTTTCGCAGCCTTCAGTCGGCGCTCTCCATCGAGAAGAACGAACCTGTCGCCTTTCCTGAAGGCGATGAGCGGTACAACTATCCCGCCGATTCTCACGATTGACTTACAGAGTGAGTCAAGTTCTGGGTCAGGGAAGACTCTTCTGGGATTCAGTCGATTGGTATCTATCTTCTCTATCGGCACCAAGCTGAATTCGAGCTTTGGCCTGGGCGCACGCATATGAGTCTCTGTGGTCACGTTTCCCGCAGATCCTTTTTGTCTTTAACACTTTCTGAAAATGAAAAGATATTCATGTGCAATTCTGAACCTGAGCACATCTGGTTTTGTAGCATAGAAACGTGTCGACCCGTCATTATATTGTTCCTTCATGATAATCTCTTCCAGAGTGAAATCCTCAGCTACGAATTGCTCCATGACCTTGAAACCAAGTGGAAATACCATCTTCTTCCTCCTCACGTCACCTATCAACATAGCACATCTCTTGCCATTCCTTACTACGCGGTGCAACTCAGACGCGACCTCTCGCATTTGTTCACAGAATTGACTCAAGGACGTGATTCTGGAAAGATCCTCTGGAACGGTGGCTGTATACCTAATAGCGTTTGCGTACGGCGGTTGGCCGCACACAAGATCGACAGATTGATCTCCAACCATTGTGAGATGTCTCGCATCGCACCGAAATACACGAGGAAACTCTGTATCTTGTGGTACATACTTCCGAAGTTCTTCTAGCTTCTCCTTGGTGATGTTAACTGCATGTGGGCTTACGTCGGTACCAATTCCTCGTCTCTTGAGCAACGCGCATTCAATAAGAGTGGTTCCTCCTCCTACGAAGGGATCCAGAACTGAATCACCCCTCCTCGTGTAGTGAAGGATCAGGTTACGCGGTATCTGGGGAGCCCAATTGCCCCTGTAGCTGCTATCATGAACAGCCCAGTCCCCCCTCTTTGGAAATCTCCAGACGCTAGAGCGTTCCAATGTAAACTTCTCAGGAGCCAGATTTCCCGCGTTTGTCTGTCGAGCCCTTATCACCATTCCACGCTTCTCAGCAATTCTCTTGATTTCACGGTCAATGACTTTCCATGTGAAAAGGGTCCCATACCGCCTCATTATTTGGCTGAGTGAGTTGCCATGATTATACAGGTGCAGGAAGTCTTGGCAGCATATCTCCCATTCTGCTGGATGGAATCTTCTCATATGTAGAGGATAAGACCGAACCAGAGCGTTGCATGACATGCATCGAATAGTCCGCTTCGATTCGATCTTTTCCACTCTAATATTCGCAAGAGGGGGAATCTCCAGACTCAAACTCTGTTTATCCACACGCTCTACATCCTTGCGAGGGCAACTCGTCTCAGAGTTCGTTATGGTATTTGTTACGGCCTGTGAATATAAGTCAGCTTGCAGATCACATGAAATGCTTGTTTTGGGCCAGTCTCAGCCCGATCGCTCCAAGACTGGCGATATATGGAGGACATAGGCGCTCAGAGATAGTTGCAGGGGGTGTTGCTCTCGATTTTCCGCGTCTACAGTAGTAGCCGGTAGAGCAGTGGACCGCGCGCATACCGAACCATAAGTGTAGGTCACGATCTTCACGCCAAGCGTAGCGTGCGTGCTTAGGCTGTGAGTAGTTTCTCTTTCGCTATGACTTTTTCTGTGTCTTTGAGATAAGCGCAATGATAGACTGCTTGATCGTGTAGGAAACCATTAACGAGAGCCAATCTGTCAAGGTCAACAAACTGCCTGAATTTAGCACTTGCAACTATGTTGAGCTTTGGAAGTAATCTTTGCAGGACTTTCCAACCTCATCAAAGATCAGGTTTTTCCCTGAAATCGACTTCCATGTTTAACGAGAAGTTTCTGACCTACTTCGAAGCTGGGGTAAATTGTTTCCAGAATCTTCCAAAATCTTCTCGTATGTCTCTTCGTGAGTGTATGAGCTATCTCGTGGGCGATAATGTATCTCAAGGCACTTTTCGGCAATCGTGCTGCGTTAAGGTGCACTAAGATCTTGTTTCCTTTGAGCTTCGCGATTCTGTGCCTCTTGTTGTCGATTCGTTCTACGACCTCAAAGTCTAGGTTTCCAAAGACCTCGACTCTTCTTTCCCTCTTGATCTGTTCATAAATGTCAAAGAGTTGTGAGTAGAGCAAATCGCCTGCACATTCCTTGTCTGCCTTCGGTTCTGTGGTGACGAGAGCCATAGCCTTCTTCATCTTATTCCCTCCAGAGCTGCAAACAGCCTTTCCGTCAGTTCATCTATCTTGGTTCTGTAGTCCTTGTACTCCGAAAGCACCAGTAATCTTGTTTCCGCCCTCACTTTGCGCCGGACATCTCTCTGCAGCTGCCATCCTTCGAAGAGCAGTCCTGCCTTTTCCAAGTAGCTTGAGAGGTTGCTGATGAAAGCGATGGCCCTTTGCTTCGCTATATCAGGAAGGACGGTCTTCAGCGCCTCATAGAGTGGATACTTGTCTTTTCCTATTTCCTTCTCTTCTTTTTTCCACTGAGCGATCTTGTCGGAGAAGTCCAAGAGCTTGCGTACGGCTTCCTCAGTTTCAATTTTTCTGGTCCTCAGCTCTTCGTATGTCTTCTCGACTTCTTTGCTCAAGTCCATGAAGAAAGGCGAAGTTGAATGAGTTCTTACTTCATGCTGGATGTTGGTGATGACATCTATCGCTGCTCCTACGGTCTTGGGTACGGATTTCCTGAGTGCCTCAACATAGTCTTCGTCAACGCTTAGAGTAGGGTAAGTATCGTCGATTTCCTTGATGTCTATGGTCTGTTGTATGAGCTGAATGGTCTTCTTGGACAGCTCTCCTATCTTCAACTCGTCTACGTTTGCCTTTTTGAATCGCTTGTTGTATGCGACGAATATCTTGGTTAGCCATGTATAGTCCGATAGGTGAGGCGCAAGGAACGGGTCCCCTCTAAGCATCTCGTACGATTTCATCAGCGCTTTCGTCGTCGTTTCAAAGTGCTTCGCCACCTGCGGATCAATCAGCACGTTCATGGCGCTGTCCAGGCTTTGGCGAGTATCCTCTTTCTTCACAGATTCGAAAATCTTCGAAGCCTCCTGGAGCAGTTCCTTGAATTCTTCCTTCTCTCTGTCGAGCTGCCTTATGACGACCCTTAGGTCCTTTGCATCGCTTGCTTCGAATTTCTGGAATGCCTTTTCGAGCTCGGCTAATACGCCGACGTAGTCAACAATCGAACCGTATTTCTTGTTCAAGAAAGGCCTGTTCGTTCTTGCGATTGCTTGCAGCACTCTGTGTTCCTTCAGCGGTTTGTCCAAGTACATTGTCCAAAGGGCTGGCGCATCGAAGCCGGTGATGAGCATGTCTGTAACTATCAGAATCTTGGGTTCTTTTCTTGTCTTGAAATTCTCGATTATCGTCTGATGGATTTGCTTCACGTCTCTAGTGCCGTATTCTATCTGCATCCGCTCTAGGTAATCCCTGATAATGCCCTTGTCATTTGGGCTAAGAGTCATCACGATTTCCGAACAGCTTGGAGGTAGGAAACTGTTGAGCGCGTCCCTGTACATCACGCATGCTTCTCTGTCGATTGTCACGATAAGGGCTTTGAGCTCTGTAGGCTCGACTACTTCTTTGAAATGCTTGGCTAGGTCTTCGGCTATGGCTTTGATTCTCTCTGGCTTCTTGACAAAAGCCTTGATTACCCTGATCTTCTTTCTTAGTTCCTTCTGTTCTTGCCGAGAAAGGGTCTTGATTTCCTCCTCTTCAAACTTCACGAACTCCCGCAGCTGCTTCTCTTTCAGATGATAATCCGGTAGCCTTGCTTGATACGATAGCTCAACCGTGAAGCCGTCTCTCAGCGCATCCAGCATGGAATACCTGTCAAGATAAAGCTCGTCCTTGGGGCAGAACCTCTGGAAAGTATTCCTTTCTAACTTTGAGAGCGGGGTGCCAGTGAATCCAAAGATGAACGCGTTCTTGAAAATGCTGCGCCACACTGTTGCAAATTTATCGTATTGTGTTCTGTGCACTTCGTCTGCAAGAACAATCACGTTTTCTCTTTTTACTTCTATCTTGTCCCCCTCTTTCTTGAGTTGCAGGAATTCCTTCGGGATGAACTTCTCGACTGTTACGAGGAAAATCCCTCTTTTGGCCTCCCTTCCCCACTTGAGAAGCTCTATGAGCTTGTTGATCGAATCGACTCTTTCGATTGGAACTTCGATGAATGCGAAGTCCTTCTCGATCTGCTCTTCGAGATCCCTCCTGTCTACCATTACAAAGATGCTAGGTCTTTCAGCTTCAGGGCAATGGAAGAGCTTCCAAGCAGAGAAGGCCATGGTGTAGGTTTTGCCGGAGCCTTGCCAGTGCCATATCAACCCGAACTTCTTGTTTTCCTTCTTCCCGAGGGTGCTGACTACCCTGTGAAATATCTTGTTCGAGGCTCTGAACTGCATGTACCTTGTCATTATCTTCGTAGACTTGTCCGCCTCTTTTCTGATGAACGTGAAATTCTCGATTAGGTCTAGAAGGTTGGGCTTGGACAAGAGGCCATGGATGGATATCTTGAGAATGTCGTCTTTGAATTCTTCTGCCTTGAGAGGATGGGGATCTTTCCAGACGCTTAGGAAATCTTTGCTTTCTTCGTTGAAGCCGTTCGGGAAATAGTATGCCTTGATGCCGTCGGTCGCTATCGAGAACTGAACATACTTGAAGACTTCAGGTGCTTCTCGTTCGTATCTCTTGATTTGCTCGTAAGCATTGGTCCAATCAACTTTCTCTTCGGTCGGGCTCTTGCATTCAATAACAACCAAAGGAATGCCGTTTACAACAAGAACTATGTCGGCTCTGATGCTGCCCTTCGAGCCCTCTACTCTGAATTGATTCGTTACGACAAATTCGTTGTTCCCGATGTTTTCGAGGTCGAGTAGCTTGACAACTCTCTCCTTGTTTTCCTTCTGGAGCGGAACAACCAAACCGTTTCTGAAGACGTCTAGGAACCTTCTAATTCCCTCAAGGTTCGCTGGGATAGTTCTCAACGATATCGCGATGAAATCTAAATCAGCATCCGTAAACTCTACATCACGATTGACGTTCTTCAGACCATTTCTCAAATCCTCAGTAACTAGAGGCTCTTCGAGGCTCCCTTTTCGCTTTGCTTCCGTCTCCTTTTGCGTGACATATTTCCATCCGAGTTTCTGGAGTTCTTGAGTGATGAAATCTTCAACTGCGCCTTTTTCCGTGTAAGCCATTTTCTTCACGCCTTGAAGTAGTCCATAACACGGACAGACCTTGTCCATGCCTGTGAAAAGATTCTTGTGAGCATCAAATACAGAATCTTCAGATTTTCTTCTGGTGAGCCCCTTCTATAGACTAATTCGAGGTTAGGCTCCGGCGGGAAGACTAACAAATCGTTTCTTGAGTCGTAGTATGTGATTAGCCCTTTTTGAAGCAGACAGACTAAGTCAATCCCATGCTCCAACGGACAATCTGCTTGACCTAGGACCTCTACTGTTTCGTTTGGATTCCCATCAAAAGCGAAGACTATGCCGAGTGTCGGGAAGTGCTCCCATTCCTTTCCGTACAACTTAACGGTCTGAACTATTGCCCCACCTTGTCCGTAATACGCGACCTTTGGCAGCTCCCTTAACCCTCTGATCTTTTCCACGCATTTCGATGCGTTGTTCTTGTCAAGATAATTCTCCACCTCAATGACGGCATATACCGTCTCAACCGGAACTGGTTTCAGATTCTCAGGATAGTGCTCAACGAATGGCCTGAATAAGCTGAATCCTTTCCTATCGTGGATTATCAGATCGATTTCTCCGCTCTGGCCGCTTGTTGAAATCACAACACCGTTGCAAGCACCCATGTCGATCGGGATGATAGGTCTGAGAAACCTGTGCAGAACGATTTCTCTGCTCCTTCCCTTCGGTTCATCTGGACCGAGTTTTATGAACTCCAGTTCTTTCACCATTTGTTCGGATATCAGCCTGAATGTCTCCACTAACTTCATCTAATCGCCCCTAATCCTGATTTTTCCTGTGAGAAGCAAATCCATCAATCCTTGTTTGATTCTTTCCAGCTTCGCTTTCTCATTTCTTTCAAGTTCGAGCTTCTTATCAACAGTGGACAGAATTTCAGCGATCTTCCCCTGCTCGTCGGAATCCTCGGAATAAGGTATCTTCACAAATTTCATGTTCTTGGCAGAAATGCCTTCCACAGTGGTTCCGGTGGCCCAGCCATCTAGCTGTTTTTGCACGACATTGCTTCTCAGCATATACATTAGAAACTTGGAATTGTGCGCTCCTTTGCATTGCAATGCGACAAGTCGTTGGGCAAAACAGAACCTGAAATTGCGAGGGATTATGGCAACTTCTCCTAGCGGAGCTTCAGTTGTGAACAGAATGTCTCCTCCGTTCGGAATTCCTCTTGTCATGTACTTGTCGTAGGTTTCTTCAGAAACGTATCTCTTGTTATCAAGGACGATGCGTTCATTTCGAATATTATCAGATCCAATATAGGGTACCCCGCTTTCAGAGAAAGGCGGAGTCCTGCCTCTGTAATCTATTATGTTGAAGAGATCAGGAAGAGCATCAACTTCCCACTCTTTCGGAATCCGTCCAATTTCGGTATCCTTGAACTCCTTGTGCCCTATTCCTCTGGTTAGAAGCCGCTGCATCAGGCCTTTCTTGAGGCGCTCGGTCTTGGCGAGGATTTCGTTCGTCTTGAAAATTGCCTCGTCGACAGTTGAAAGAACTCGGACGATGTTTTCTTGCTCGCCAAAAGGAGGAATCGCGATGGAAGTTCTTCCTACAATTGTTGTGTTAAGATTACCCTGAGTCCCCGTCTGTCTTCTCCTTACAAAATCCCTTTCTTTGTTCTGTAGGACATAGAACAAGAATTCCGTGCTTACGTCTCTCGTAAGTTGACTAAACCAAACGAATCCGTCGTGTATGCATGCTGGTATATCTATTATGATAGGCCTTCCTATCGTGGCGCAAATACTCATGACAAGGTCCCCTGTCTCAACCTTCACACTCTTTGATTCGCCTTTCGGCGAAAGATACTGGCTCGTGCTACGTAAGTACTTGTAGCTGGAAGTCACGTCAACTATTCTCACCCAACCCCTCCCAGTCTCTGAGAAATACGATGGATCTCCGATTGGTCTCGGAGATGCGCCCCTTCTCACCTTGCAGATTTGGCTTATTCTCTTGGCTTCCCATTCACTCGGAATTCTTCCAATTTCTGTCTCTTGGAAATCGGTTTCCTTGTGGAATATCATACTATTCGCCAGTTACGTTGGCCAGTTGAGAAAGGTAGTCTTCCAATTTACTATCAATAGCTTCCTTTTCCTTCGCTAACCGTCTCAGTTCAAAAAGTTCCCTCGCGATGTCAATCTTTTCCACATCTTCGACAGGCGTCACGTAAAGGGAAACGTTCAGGTTGTAATCGTTGTTAGTGACTTGTTTCAGGTCTACGGGTCTTGAGAAACCAGCGACTTCGGAGAATTTCAGGTAAACATCTACAATGCTCGTTATGTTGTCAGATGATAGTGCATTCAATCTTCTAACAGACGGGTGGGTCACAAACTCATTCGAGGCGTTGATGAAGAGAATTTTGTTCCTTCTCTGCTGCGGTTTATTCCTGTTGAAGATTATGATAGCACCAGGTGCGCCAGTGTTGTAGAACAACTTCTCAGGCAGAAGGATTACGCATTCAACCCAATCCTTGCCGACTATCTTGCTTCTGACAACCTTCTCTTGCCCGCCCCTGAACAGGCATCCATTGTCTACGACAAGCCCGACTCTTCCATTATCTCTTGCAGAGGCAAGCATGTGCTGGATCCAAGCCCAGTCAGCACTGCTTTGAGGAGGATAGCCGAAGGAAAACCTGTCTCTAAAATTGACTTCCTTGAGTCTCCCCTCGTTGTAGCCGTCTTGATTCCACGGAACGTTTGCAATGACAACGTTGAATTGTTTGAGTTTTTCATTCTCCCTGAACCTAGGATAATCGAGAGTATCGCCATTAGCTAGGTTCGCGTTCTTGATCTCGTGAAGCAACAAGTTCATCTGGCTTACAGCATATATCTCAGGGTTTCTCTCTTGCCCATACAAGAACAGTTTCCCAGTTTCTTTCTCTCCATACTTCTCGGCAACATGCAAATAGGAAATTATTAGCATGCCGCCAGAGCCGCAGCACGGATCGTAGACGCTCTCTCCAGGTTTCGGGTCTAGAATCTCAACCATCAACTTTATGACTTCTCTGGGAGTGTAGATTTCGCCCTCCTTTGCCCGCTCAGGTGCAAACTTCATGAGTATGTGCTCGTAAGCATCGCCAAGAACATCAGGAGAGACCTCCTCGCCACCTAAATCATACCTGTTGAAAAGCTCCACAAGCTGTCTCAGCAGTTCTCTGTTCTCTTGATTCCTAGCAAATTCTAAGAAGTCAACTCTGTTGATCACGCCTTGGAGTTCAGTGTTCAGCTTTGCAATCTCGCTGATTGCCGTAGCCAACTTCTCGGGTAGAGTCTTGACATCTTTTGTTATCTCATCCCAAAGAAACTGTCTGGGAATCTTGAACGTGTAATCAAGCTTCTCAGCTTGCTCCTCGGCTTCCTTCTCTGACAAACGGGCTTCTTTCAACAGCCTTTCCTTGTATTGGCGCCTCTCGATCTTCCAAAAATCGTTTACCCTCTTCAAGAAAAGTAGAACAAGAATGAACTTGTAGTCTACAGCAGTTCTTATCAGATCTGCGGCTCTGTCAACCAGAGAGTTCAATTCCTCACGCGTCACCTTTTTCGGCAATAATTGACGCTGAGCCATTCTTTCACCTCTTCCTTGATCCCGACTTCCTAGATCCCACGGACAAGTAGGAATCAATCAGCTTGTTTATGATGTCGTCATAGGTCTCAGTCTTGTTGCCGATAACGGCCAGCCTATCACGAGTCTTCTTTTGAAGTTTGACCGTGGTGATGTTCGCCATAAATGGATACCATGTCATACTTGGTATTCTGTGGACTTAAAGCTAATGCCTCATGTCAGCAGACCATCTTCTCGCATCTTCCTCTCAACCTCCTCTCTGCTCTTCCCGCACTTGCTAAGCCCGATTGCACTATCCAAACATCTTTCGTCTTGTGAATGCTTCCTCTGCCAGGAAGCGAAGCCGTAACGATACGCTTGATGCTAACTGCTCCTGGAATCATCACGCAGCTGATATTTCCTTTCTCGCAAAGCGGACAGTTGAGATATTGACTGCTTTTCGTAGACCTTCATGATTTGATTCTGTCACTGAAAGGACTTAAGCTTCAACAACCAACATAATTGCACGTGCGTTGCAAGAATGGTGAGAGTAGTAAAGATAGTGACGCATCACGAGAATCCTGAGAGAGCTGCTGAGCTGTTTGCCGAAGAGGGCGTTGTTGCTATAGGGTGGGTTGGAGTAGGAAACCTAGCTCGTAAGAGCAGGGAGGAAATAAAGAGACGCCTCAAAAGGTGGATAGGGAGAGATTACTCGGAGCAACAGGCTGCGACCGACGCCGCATCCCTTCTTAGGTTTCGCGATGAAGTGAAAGTCGGCGATCTAGTTCTTGCATACAAGGGTCACAATAAGATTGCTCTAGTCGGCGAAGTCATAGGTGACTACAAGTTCAACAAGACGAACAAGGTCGGTGACCCAAAGGGTGAGATAGGGTACCCCAATCAAAGGAAGGTTAAGTGGTGGGAGAAGCCCAGGAACTTCAGCAGATCATACTTGCCAAGAGAACTTGCCACCAGAGTAGCTCTTCCTGGCACCATTCACATTTTCGAATACAGCGTAAAGAAACTCAAGGACAGCCTGCAGAAAGTGCCTGAATTGCCTGAAGCCCCAGAGATTGAAACTGAGGACGAGATAAGGAACTATCTGCAGAAACATGTTGATGAACTGGAACAGGGACTCATGTTGGTGAAAGGCAAATACAAGCTTCGGACGGGGGATGAGATAGACATTCTTGCCAAGGACTCCAGCGGTGTGCCTGTCGTAATCGAGACAAAGCTTTCCGCAGACCACAGCGCAGTCGGCCAAGTTCTCGGATATATGCAAGCCATCAAAGAGGAAGAAAACACAAACAATGTGAGAGGCATTATCGCTGCTGCAGAGTTCACAGAAAAATGCAAGCTGGCCGTTAAGGGTCAAGATATGGCCTTGTACAAATCTAGGAAGAAAGTCGATTTTCAGAGAATTGGGTGACTCAGCAACTGCTTTAGTCTGGAGTGGAATCAAAATCTATGCGGCAGGCTTCTCTTCCAGAGCTTTCTTTCTCGACCTTTCCCTCTTGGCTTTTCTTGTCCTGCGTCTTCTCGTCGCTTCTCTGGTGAGGATGGAGAGAACAAGCTTCTGAGTAATTTCCTTCACATCGAATTGTCAAACAAAAGCGAACACAGACACACGCAAGACTTCATCCCCCTCAAAACTCTTGGGCATTTGCCACGAATCGGCAGGGGTTACCTGTCTTATGCGACAGGGAAAATCTATTCCTTCAGTTGCGTAGTGCCTCAGGGCTCAGCGGATCAACGGAAGAGGCCGAAATCAGAATGCCTGAAATAACCCTTGGAATACAGTATTAATTTGTTCTGATGTCAGCAAATGAGGCGCACGTCCCGTGACACGAAACAGAGTAGGTGTCCTTGTGTGACCAATGTTGCCAAGACTCCTGACAGGCTTGACGAGATTGTCAGGCTTTCTAGAGGGAAACCAGAAGATAGAGTGAAAGCAGCGCGTCTTATCGTTGAGCAATCCTCTCCCGCCAGCGCTTTGAGCATTGCGAAGGAACTTGCAGAGCCGACCCAACCAGAGGAAGTGAGACTCGAACTTGTTGAGGTGCTTGACAACGATCACATTACATTCGGAGCGAGTCAAGAATTGACTGACATCTTCGAACGAGACCCATCAGAAGTTGTACGAGAGAAGTCACGAATCATACAAGAAATAAGAGACTTGCGCCATGCAAGAGATCGGGCCGTCAGACCCAGGCGTCTGTCGACGAATCAAATCAAGTCTGACATTGACCAACTGAAGCTGCAGATCGTTACCCTGCTGTTTGTACTGTCAGGTCTGTTTACTATATGGCTAGCGCGGGACGTAGTCCTCCAACAGAGTACTATCGACACATTGATTCAGACTAACGCGACAGTGCTAGCTCTGGCATTCACAATTCCGCTTGCTGCCGCACAGTTCTCTCGATATGAGATCGGCCCCGAGTCCTTCTTTAACTCAGAGAATCTCGCTTTCTTCTTGGTCTATGGAGCCACCATCTTTCTACCTCTGTTGCTATACGATCGATCTTTTTCACCGCTGTTTATCGGATTAAGTGTGATGTGCTTTTCGCTTGTATTCCCATTTCTGTTCAGAGTTACTCGTCTTCTCGCTCCCTCATCAATTGTTGATCTGACAAAGGCGAAGATTGAGAAAAGACTAAGTCGGAACGAGCCTGAGCCGGGTTTGGCACTTGAATACTTGGCGTATCAGGCCCTAGAGTATAGAGACTACGGCACGTTTGCCAAGGTCATTCTGTCTCTTTCTGAATTGTATCCTGTTTGGCTGGAGTCCCGTTCTGGCTGGAGTTACGATCCTCTACAATTGAACACTTCGAATGTGAATTTGGTTATGGGGAGAGTAGGAGAGGCATCACTTGTTTCCAGGCACTCGCTTATGGTGTATTGCCACAGCGTACTCCAGATTTGCACGGAGAGGAATCTGAATGTCGATGAAGAAAAGATGGTTGCAAAGAGGATTGAGTTCAACCTTCTTAACAGTCTAGCTGATCGTGCAACCGCAAGTGAGGAGAACCTTCAAATCATTCTGGCGCATCTCGTCAGATGGTGCGTTGAGAATTTCTATTCGATCAGACAGCTGGAACAGAAGGTCATAGATGACTGTACCAGAAGGCTCTCTCGACACGAGAGTGTGACGGGTAGTGTGCTTGATCGAATTCGAGAACGGATCGGTTTTTCACCTTGGTCATTCGTAGAAACGATGGAATATGAGATTAGGTGGAGTTTTCTTGACCCAGTGAAGTATAATGCCTTGCGCTTGATGTCTAAGCTTGAGCTAGCAATCGCCAGGGTTGCAGTCAGCCGAAGAATGAGAGGCTATGACCGCACATCAGGAATCAACTTTCTTGAGGCGATTGTCACGAATGCGAAGGAGATACTTGATCTGCAGAAGATCGTATACGGGGAAGAAGCAAAAACATACGACGACCACTTGATTCTTCCTCTGACCGAGACGCTGCGGCAGATAGAGGAGCAATTTGGACAGAAGAAATTCTTCAAGGCGATCGGGGATGGCAGGATAGTTGGGTCCATTCGAGGATATATGTGTGGAGCAACCTGTTGGATCAGTAGACTTGCTGTACATCCTATTATGCTGGGTGTCGGCATCGAGGAGAACCTTGTTAGGAAAATAGAGAGCTTCTTTCAGAATGCCAAGCGCTTTGAGGCCGTCGTGTACCACAAGAGTCAGGATATTCTAGTCTACCAGAGGCTAGGCTATCAGATCTCGAAAGAAGTAAGACTATCACAGAACATCACAATGCTCTATCTGGAGAAGAGCGTCTAGACTGGTTCCCGGTTATTCTATGCTGTTCAGTGGTTGTAAGAACGTGCAGGCAAAGTTGTTTGAGACGAATAATTCCCCAAGCCCGGTCAAACTCCTAGGCATTATGCGACGAGTTGGCGGCTGTACCCCGATTTGACCACAACAGAAAAATCGGTTCCTCGCGCTCTTCTGCTGTTTCGCCGATTACTTCTCATCTCCTCTCCGACTCCTCGAAACGCCCTCCATCACATATATCCACCCTCAGCCAACTCAGCCAGACTGGGCGAAGCACTTGGACTCCAAACCTTTCATATCACCTCCACTTCTTCCGAACGAGACCATGTTCCCGCTCCTCCAAGCATACATCGCACTGAGACTAGCACTGGAAGGAGCCAAAGATGGTTAGAACAACCCCCTCATACCGCATTATACTAGAAGAAGAACTGAAACGCTGGGGGTCTTCAACCCCTACGTTGTCAAGGTTCAAGACCCGCACGACCTCTCTATTTTGCCTAGAAAAGAACAATGTGCATCTTAATGAACAACGCAATAACCATATCGTGGTTCATCTGTTCAGGAAACTCCTTGAAGCTCAGTAACCATAGGACAATCTTCCCGTACTTATCTTCTGATAGCTCAAAAGCTGCTTTCCTTAACATCTTCAGTCCGAATTCATATGGTTCGAAATCCAATGGACAAGGCGGTAGCAGGATAGGCTCGATTTCATACACAAGAGTACGTGCGTCCTAATATCGGTCCTTTCCTAGGATTCTGCCCGGTTGCGAAACCTTGAATACTCCGACTAGCTTCTTTCCTATCGCATAGAATACGATTCGGTCTCCTACCTTAATTGACCTAAACGTGCGGTCAGCTGTTCGACTGCCTATGAGGTTGGGGTGCTGTCCATACGACTCAAGGTCGTGAACAATTAACCAGTAGCGCATATTCTCGTTTGTGCGTCTCTCAAGCTGAGAGCTTTGCGGATAGCTTCATTTTGAAGAATAGTATCGTACGGAGTCTGTCCGGGCATGTCCAAGTCCTAAATCAATTGGTCTTCAGAATGCATTTAGGAAGCCTTCAGCAATTCAAGTAGTGTGACCTGCTTCTCTTCATTCTTCCTTGAAAAGATTTCGGGCAGTGTTCTCATCCGAAGAACCGCACTTGCGTTTATATGAGTGTTTACAATAGTGCCTAGAACCATTAGCTCGTATCTCAGAAGTTCTTTCAAGCCTTTTTCAAGCCCTCCCTGGCCACTACTATCTAGGATCAAATCTATCTTGTGGCCTTTGTTAGGAAAAAAGAACGAGTCACAAAACCTGCATGATAAACGTTCGGTTCCGTCGTCTATTTTCGTCGGAGTACCAAGAAGGTATCCAAACAGGACAACTTTTTCTCCGGATAGATCTCTTGTGCGATTATGCTTTTTTAGCGCGTTTATCCTGAAGTGATAGTCACTATTAGGTGCCTCTTTCTCCTTCATGACCGACGCGTAAACGTTAAAGATCAACCGTTGTGGGGGTTTTAACTCTCTTACGAAATCAGGCACTGGCAAAGAAAGTGGTCCTATTGAAATCTGCTTCAATCCCCGATATTTACGTTCGAACTGCTGTTCCTCCCAGCGACAAGACCAATAGAGCCAGGCTGTTGGCTCCCTGAACTTGTCGAGTACCAATTTGAGAGATGCTTTTTCGATGTTTTCAGGGTTGCCTCCGTATCTCGTTGCTAGTGTTGCCACTTTCTGCCTGAGCAAAGGAAGACACAAGCCAAGCTCTTGGGCGATATCATCAACTTGACTAGAAGACACATTTGGAAGAAGTTCCATCCTAATTCTCGGTTTGCACCACAACAATCTTTTGTTCTCGGCTTCCCTGCTCACTATTCTTCCACATTCTATAGCTCTATGAAGGAGATATTCCGCGTCAGGACTGCTAACCCCGTGATGATGTATACCAAAGAGAAAAAGGGGGAAGCTAGGAATCTCATTGCCTAACATAGGGAGGACTTTCACTAAGAACTTTGGCGATACAGTGAAGTGGTCTGAGAATAGGTGAACAGTTAGAGCCAAGGCATCTACACCGTTCTGCCTAGCCCTTCGCAGGCGTGTGTTCAATACACATCGAGACGGCCTAACACATCCGAGAATTATAAAGGTTCGTTAACTAAACTACTGTCAGAGGTCGGTATCGATTCATGCATCGATATCACTTAGCATGAAATAAAGAAGAGTTGAAAACGGAGACGGTGGTTGTAACCCGGGGAATGTTAAGAGGAGTTAACACAACAACTCTTTCTGCGTGATGGCTTAATTGAAGCATGTGCCAGAAGCGTTGAAGGATTACGCATGCGACGCATTGAGTAATCAGAGATAGAGTCTAATGGCTAGGAATCGCTTCGGCCAAAGCTTCTCCGACGAAGGTGAGCCTTACCTCTTTTTCTCTTTTGTCGTATGACCGCATAGTGATCAACCCTGCATCGTGAAGGCTACTTAGGAGTCTTCCGACGAGCATGTAATTTTTCTGGTTCTTGTCTTTTCCAAGAAGTTTCAGAAGATCAGCTAGACTTTGAACCTTTTTTTCTGGTTGTTTGGCTAGCTGAGTCAAGATATTTCTACTCAAATGGCTTTCCCTTAGCTCGTCAAATGTCTGCGATCTGATTACTGGAATCAATATGGAGTCTTTACCCTTGTCTTGTTCGACAATATCAAGCTGATAGTGGGTCGGAAGCTTGGTTTCGGATGGAGTGTAATAGATGCCTACATTGCGATGAATCGCGGCAATGTTGACTAGCGCCATTCGGGTGAGTAGCGGCGTTGACGTTATGTCGATGAAGAATTGTGGGGGGTCATCTTTTCGCTTAGAAGTTTCTTTGTCAATTAGTATGTGGACAGTTAGAAATACGTCTTTGAAATCTTCGAAGTTGACTAACAGCTCTTCTATGTTGTCCTTGTAAGTATAACCGAGCTGCTGTTTGACTAGTTCAGTATTCTTACCTATTTTTTCGCTCCATTCCGGTGTCTCCTCGTGCTCCCTTGCTTTCACCAGATAGACCTTGTCTGGCCTGAAGGTTTTAATGCCCTTAAGAACTCTCCAAACATACAGTCCGACGGGAACAATGCAGAGTCTCATTCATGATCCAGAAGACCGAGATGTTCACTCTTTATTAAACGTTCCCATGCAGTCTTTACCCAATGAGTCATTGCTATCCATAGGATCCTTGTAACCCGATTCTAATCAGTTCTAGCGAAAAGGGTCCTATTATGCCTGGAACTAGAATGCCACTCGTGGACTGAACCCAGGGAGTAGTTTACTCAAGGATAGCTTTGTTGATACCTGTCCTATGGCAACCAAAGATTTGCCAAGTTGAACCCCGACGTTATCGAAAGTTCAACTCCCGCCGGGCCCGCCACAAACTTTGAGGAAAAACAATCCGCTTGGTCTGCCGCTCTAGCTGCTACGACTACGCGTTCGGGGAACCTGGGCTGGCGAGAGACTCGAGATTCTCTTT
>Ga0129297_10000400_pt1 | contig 20705 bp, 13 predicted proteins | sample I18A1metaG_FD_94708 | JGI IMG/M metagenome (GOLD analysis project Ga0129297, IMG submission 94708) | Lake sediment bacterial and archeal communities from Gulf of Boni, Indonesia to study Microbial Dark Matter (Phase II) - ​I18A1 metaG | ecosystem: Environmental > Aquatic > Freshwater > Lake >... | reverse complement strand
CTCTGCTGGCTTTGCTCGAGCAGTCGCATTTCCTTTTCTTGGTCTCGCTCGAGCCCGACCTCCACTTCGTCTGGAGAGGTTTTCTCTTCCAAATGTTTGATCCTGAGCTCCGGCAGTTTCTCCTCAGCCTCATTTTTAGGCCAGAACGCCTTTGGTTTGGCTGATTCGTCTTTTTTGATCATTGGCCTGTAAATTCTGACTCTATCGCCGATAACCTTTGTGTCCTGAGGCCGCCTGGCGTCTTCGAGCTCATACTCCGAAACGCCACTCCGGGTGACCCTTTGAACTTGCTCGATATCAACGCCAGGATTGATGAGCCGGCGGTTCTTCACCGAGAGGTTGGCCGTGTTGACCGTAAACTTGATGATTGTTGTATTTCTTTCAAAAGGCAGGACATAGCGGTCAATATATTCATGCTGGAAATAGCGGCCCTCGATGAATATCCAGAAGCTGTTGGGAAAATCATAGGGCAAGCCGGTGATTCCCGTTCCCATGAGAAATTCGACCTCGGGCGGAAGGGGGGCCCAGCCGATATAAAGATTGTTCCATCGCCATGTCACCCAGGCCGGACCCCAGGTCGTCCCGGGAACCCAAAACCAGCCGAGGCGCTTATCCCAGCCCCAGCGTCCATAATGATAGGGAATCCAACCCCAAGGATCGTATGAGACCCAAGTCCAGCCGTACTGTGTCCAGACCCAGCGGCCGGATGTATAAGGCCGCCATTTCCAGCTGATATGCCGGGGTATCCAGACATAGCCGTAGGGCGATAGTGAAACCCAGATTCCATGGGGAGAGAGGTAGTCATAAAAAAAAGAAATATCCGTTTCTTCAGGATAGGCCCTGTAGTCCCGCTCATATGTTCTTTCTTGCTCACCAGGGGGAGGATATCCCTCCCCGCCATAGGGGACGTAAATAACACAGCTGGTTATAAAAGACAGGCCCATGAGGACGATCCAAATTTTTTTTATCATGGCGTTCTCCTTTTATCCGGATAACCTTATAGCAATAATTGTGCCAAGTAACCTGCCAGCTTTATCCTCAGTTGAAATCCAGATGTTTTGTGATTGTGTCCCCTTTAGATTACACGTTGAACCCAGTTTTGGCATCTTCTAAGCGCTTACCCAACGCGCGGGCAGTTGTTTGGCCCGTCGGGTCAGTTCAGGCGCTTAAAAACGCTCTTGACCCTCTTATAGGCCCAGTTCAACTCCTTGGGCTTGATAATGAGGGGAGGAGCAAACCGGATGACGTCTTCATGGGTTTCCTTGCAGAGTAGCCCTTCTTTTTTAAGCTCTTCGCAGAACCGGCGGGCGCCGCCGGCTTCAGGCTTGAGGTCGATGCCGATGAGGAGCCCTTTCCCCCGGACTTCCTTGATGAGCTTGCTCTTAATTTTCTTCAATTTTTCCAGGAAATAGGTTCCCTGCTCTGCCGCATTCTCGATCAGCTTTTCTTCTTTGATGATGCGGAGGGCTTCTCTGGCAACGGCACAGGCCAGGGGGTTGCCTCCAAAGGTGGACCCATGTTCTCCAGGTTTGAAAATTCCCAGAATGTCCCGAGAGGCGAGCGTTGCTGAGATCGGGTAGGCGCCCCCTCCCAAAGACTTGCCCAGAACGACTATGTCTGCCTTCACTCCCTCGTATTCGGACGCAAACATTTTTCCGGTCCGGCCGAGCCCTGTCTGAATCTCATCGGTAATGAAGAGGACATTCTTTTCCGCGCAGAGATCTTTGGCCTGCTTGAGATATCCTGGGGGCGGGATGAGAATCCCGGCCTCGGCTTGAATCGGCTCAATGAGCAAAGCCGCAGTATTGCGATTGATCGCATTCCGCAGAGCTTCAATGTCTCCGTAAGGAATGACCACAAACCCTGGAGTGAACGGGCCGAAGTCATTCCGGTAGAGAGGTTCGGTAGAAAAGCTGATGATGGTAACGGTCCGGCCATGAAAATTGTTGGTGCAGGCGATGATCTCCGCTTTGTCCTGAGGGATGCCTTTTTTCTGATAGGCCCACTTTCGCGCGGTCTTGATTGCCGTCTCGATGGATTCTGCCCCCGAATTCATGAACAGAACCTTCTCATACCCGGTCATTTCACAGAGCTCCTTTGCCAAGAGCGGCAGCTGGTCGTTTCGGAAAGCCCGGGACGTCAAGGTTAGTCTTTTTGCCTGTGTTTGGACCGCCTTGACAATCCTGGGATGGCAGTGGCCCTGGTTGACGGCCGAATAGCCGCTCAGAAAGTCAAGATACTTCTGCCCTTCAACATCCCAGACCCAGATTCCCTTTCCCTTGGTCAGGACCGCGTCCAGCGGATGATAGTTGTGAGCGCCGTAGAGGTCCTCGATGATGATGAAGTCTCGGCTGTCCATAACTGCTCCTCTCTGTAAGTTCTTCTGGCGGAGAGGGTGGGATTCGAACCCACGGTACGCCTTGCGACGCACACACGCTTTCCAAGCGTGCTCCTTAAGCCACTCGGACACCTCTCCGCGACGACAAAAAGTGGGCAAAATAAATTCAGTCTATCAAGTTAACAGAAAAAGGGGCCCGGGTCAATTTGCCTTCGCTGGCCGTAAGCAGCTCCGTTGCCGTGATCATTTTGTTCTGGAATAGGGGCCTGCCACGGCCTCCCCCCGACGAGGCTCGGCGTATGGGCTCGAAGGCACGCGAATTTGCTCCCGGCGAGGCAAATTCGCTCGGGTCCTCAGCTCCTCTCTTCTCTCCCTTCGGTCGAGAAACCGTGCCCGCTCCGCTTCCGGACGGCCTTCTTCACCCACACACCTCGCCTCATCCCCCAAGCTCGAACTCGCGCCACGTCACCCTCTTTAGACCACCGGCTCGGTATCACAGAAACGGAGCTGCTTACCCCTTGGTATCAGTTTAGCGGTAGATGTTGATGATGTCCTTGAGGAGCGCGGCTGCCGCGCCGCGCGGGTCCGATTTGCCGCCTGTCACCGCAATTGCGCCCATAGTGTCTGTAGTATAGACGACGCCTTTGTTCGTTCCGTCCACTCCGAAAAGAGGGTGCGACCTGTCAATGGCAGAAACGGAAACCTCCGCGCTGATTTCGCCGTCCTGGCGGCGCGCCTTCCCCAAAAGCTTGACCACTTTCCCCTCTTTCCTTGCCCCTTCGAATATCGAACGAGTAACGTTTGTGATGCCTTGCACTTTTATATCGTCGAGAGATAGGCTAAGTCCCATTACCGTATTTACAATCAAGAGGAGTTTCACCGCCGTATCCCAGCCTTCGACATCCAGCCGGGCGTCCCGCTCGGCAATACCTTTGGCCTGGGCTTCTTTAAGGGCTTTCGAAAAGCCCATCCCCTGCTCCATCCTTCCGAGAATGAAATTGGTCGTCCCGTTGAGAATTGCTTCGACAGCCAGAATTTCTACGCCAGCCAGAGAGATTAAGCCAATATCAAGAGTGGGCAGGGCTGCCGCTGTGGCGCCGCTCGATTTCAACTTGACGCGATTTCTTTCCGCTCGCTCCTTCAAGTCCTTGAGATCCACTGCGAGCGGGCCCTTGTTGGCCGTGGCCACATGCCATCCGTTGTCCAGGGCAGCCCGGATGTGCCCGAGGCCGGGTCCTCCTGTTTTGATGTCTGAAGGGGTGCATTCGACGAGGACGCCAGCTGCGATCTCCCTGAGTACGGTCTCCAGGGAGAGAGCAGTATTCCAAAGAGGGCTGCAGGCCAGCTCTGCGGGTGAATTTCCCGTCACATCCTCTTGATTGATTGAGGAAGGGGAAAAGAGGCCGCCGTTGAGTTCAAAGATCGCCCTGAGACGGAGGTCGAGTCCGTACTTTCTCCGGACAAACTCCGCTTTTTCCAGGAGGAGCGCGAAAAAAGCCCTCCCGACGTTGCCGAATCCCATCAAGACAAGATTAACTGTCTTTTCTCCCATCAGCCGCTCGCGGCCGCCGCAATCAAATGCCTGGAATATTGCGCCTCGCTTCTGAGATGTCTGGCGGAGAGGGTGGGATTCGAACCCACGATCCCGATAACTCGGGATAACGGTTTTCGAGACCGTCGCCTTCAACCACTCGGCCACCTCTCCTATTTTCTTTTCGGGTTGAAAAAATCCCGGAGAATTTGGCCGCATTCTTCCGCGAGGACCCCACCTTTGACCTTGGGGCGGTGATTCATCCTCGCAAATGGGAACCTCATTATGGATCGAACAGCTCCCGCTTTGGGGTCCTCGGCTCCAAAAACAAGCTTCCGGATTCTCGCCTGAACGGCTGCTCCAAGGCACATGGCGCACGGTTCGAGTGTCACATAGAGGTCGCAATCGACGAGCCGGTAATTTTTTGTTGCCCAGCCCGCCTTTCTTATAGCCATGACCTCGGCATGAGCCGTCGGGTCGTTGCGCCTAAGAGGCTGGTTATGACCGCGGCCGACAATTTTGCCATCCGACACAACTACCGCTCCCACCGGAACCTCCCCTTTATTCCGCGCTTTTTCCGCCTCAGTCAGAGCCTGCCTCATAAAAATGGCCTCGTTTTTCATTTTTCGTGGTCTTTCAACTTGGGATTTTACCCTTGTCGTCGCAAATTTACAACCCGCCCTGGCTGGGTTCTAAACAAAGACAACATAAAAAAACATTGTCGGCTTTTTGCATGGACGCAGAATATGTATTAGACTGAAAGAAATGTGTTGAACAAGGAGTGTGGAATGGACGAGCTGGAATGTCTTTTCTGCCGCAAAAAGCATTCCTGGGATGTATTCAACCCTTTTTGCCCGGAATGTGGGGAGCCGATGTTCTTGGCAACACGGCGCCGGAAGCGGGGATTCGCGCTCAACAAGGCCTTAACTCTGGAAAAATTTCTCGATTTTCTTCCACTTGACACAGTTGACCAGACGCTCAGCCTTGGAGAGGGAAACACCCCGCTGGTCCCTCTGCGCCGTTTGATGAAAAAACGCGGTTTTCCCTCCGTTCTCGCCAAGAATGAAATCATGAACCCGACCGGCAGTTTCAAGGACAGAGGAACTGCGGTGGCCGTCCAAAAGGCCTCGGCGATAGGAATCAAGAAAATCGGCACAGTCTCGACGGGAAACATGGCCGCTTCGACGGCGGCATATGGAGCCAAGGCCGGGCTCGAAACATTTGTCTTTCTGAAAGAGGATTCCACGCCCGAAAAGATGCTGTCCACGGGCATCCATGGTGCTGCGCTTCTCCAAGTCCAGGGAGATTACGGGAAGATTTTTCGCCGGAGCTATGAGATTGGCCGAAAACACAAAATTTTCTTTATCAATTCAATCGACCCACTCAGGATTGAAGGTTATAAAATAACGGGCTTTGAGATATTTCTCCAACTCGGCTGCCGCGCCCCGCGTTATATTTTCGTCCCAGTCAGCTCGGGAGGCCACATCATCGGGCTGATGCGCTCGTTCGAGGATTTGAAACAGGAACAACTGGTCAACACTCTCCCTATCTTTGTCGGCGTTCAGGCGGCGGGCTGTGCTCCTATTGCCCGGGCGTATGCGTCCGGAAAAGACACATTCAGGAGGGTGACCAAAACGCAGACGGTCGCTCACGCCATCTCCAATCCCTCGCCGCCAGCGGGGAACCTCGTGCTCAAAATGATTCGGGAGAACGGCGGTTTGATGATATCCGTTACCGACAAAGAAATCCTATCCGCCCAGAGAGAATTGGCCGAACGTGAAGGAATTTTCGCGGACCCCGCATCGGCAACGACGCTCGCCGCGCTCATCAGGCTTTCAAGGAGCCAGCCATTCAAACCCAAAGACGAAGCCGTGCTCGTCATTACCGGAAGCGGCCTCAAATCCATGGAAACAATAAAGAGACAGAATATTCCTGTGATGAGGACCACGATCGAACGGCTCGAAAACAGCCTGTTATCAAGGATGAAGACCTGAGCCCTGATATTATGGTATAGTGAAAAATACCCGGAAAGGAGGTGTCCATGAGCAGAGAATTCAACCCCATGGATTTTAGACTCCCGAAATTGCCCAGGATCAAGCTCGGCGTGTTCAAAGGAATTGTCCTGGCTATCGTCGTCGTCATTGTTCTCGTCGGCTCAATCTATCAAATCAAGCCGGAGGAGGTCGGCGTAATTCTTAGGTTCGGCAAGTTCACAAGGACCGCTGATCCCGGGCTCCATTTCAAATTGCCGCTGGGGATTGAAACGCTGACCAGAGTCCCGGTGCAGAGACAGCTCAAGCTTGAATTCGGGTTCAGGACAGTCCGGCCGGGCGCCCGCTCCGAGTTCCGTGTCACTCCCGAGACGCTGAGGGAAGCGGTGATGCTCACAGGAGATTTGAACGTGGTTGTGGTGGAGTGGATCGTCCAGTACAAGATCAAAGATCCATACAAGTTCCTGTTTAAAATCAGGAATGTCGAGGACACGTTCCGGTATATGAATGAAGCCATAGTGCGCGGGATCGTCGGTGACAATTCTGTGGACGAGGTCATCACCGTCGGGAGGGCCAGGATTGCCGCCCAGGCCAAGGAGGAGCTGCAAAAGTTGTGCGACGTCTATGAGATCGGCATCAGCGTCGATCAGCTTATTTTTCAGGATATCAACCCTCCGGACCCGGTCAAGCCTTCGTTCAATGAAGTCAACGAAGCCCTTCAGGAGAAAGAGAGAAAGATCAACGAGGCCTGGTCCGAGTACAACCAGGAGATCCCCAGGGCTTCAGGGGAGGCCGAGCAGACGATCCGGAGCGCTGAAGGATATGCTACTGAACGGGTCAACCGGGCCCAGGGCGATGCGGCGCTTTTTGCGTCTGTTTATAAAGAATATGCCAGGGCTCCCGTGGTCACGCGCCGGCGGCTCTATCTTGAGACGATCAATGAGGTCCTATCCAAAATAAAAAAGAAGATTATTGTCGACGAAAAGCAGAAAAGCATTCTACCGCTCCTCAGCCTCGGAGAGGAGGTGAAGAAATGAGTGCTTCAACAAAAACCCTTCTTCTCATCGGTGTGGTCCTCGTGGCCCTTCTCATTGTCTTTAACGCAGTCTATAAGGTCTCCGAGACAAACCAGGTCATCATCACCCAATTTGGCGAACCCATAGGAGGTGCGGTGGCGACTGCCGGGTTGCATCTCAAAGTTCCGTTTATCCAAAAAACGAACTACTTTGAAAGGCGCTGGCTGGAATGGGACGGCGATGCCAATCAGATCCCGACCAAAGACAAGAAATACATCTGGGTTGACTCGTATGCCCGCTGGAGGATCCACGATCCCCTCCTCTTCTATCAGAGATTGACGGATGAGAGAAGAGCTCAGTCCAGGCTGGATGACATCATTGACGGCGAGACGAGAAATGTCATTGCCAAATATGACCTCATCGAGGTGGTCCGCTCGACCAACCGGAGTTTCGAGTTGACCGAGGAATCCGCCCTCCTCGAGATGTCGGAAATGGTGGCGAAGATTCAGGTCGGGAGAGAAAAGATTGCCCAGATGATCCTGGAGAACGCGTCCAAGATAACCGCAGAATTCGGGATCGAGCTCAGGGATGTCCGGATCAAGCGCATCAACTATGTGGATGAAGTCCAGCAGAAAGTTTTTGACCGGATGATCGCAGAAAGGAAGAGGATTGCCTCGAAATACCGGTCCGAAGGCGACGGCAAGAGCGCGGAGATCCGCGGCCAGAAAGAGAGAGAACTGAAGAGAATCCAATCGGAGGCCTACCGGACGGCCCAAGAGATCAAGGGAAAAGCCGACGCGGAGGCCACTCGCATATATGCCCAGGCCTATAACCTGGACCCCGAATTCTATCAATTCTTGAAGACGATGGAGACTTACCGAGCGAGTCTGGACAGCGAAACTTGGCTTCTCCTTTCTACGGACAGCGAATTCCTGAAATTCTTGAAGAGTTCGGAAAAGAGATAAAATCAGGCCGGTCTTATTTTTTCTCCTCTTCCAGGAGCTGCGTCAGCATTTGCCTGTATGGAAACAGCGCCGGTGTCCCTCCCGTATGTAAGAAGACAACAGTGTCGTTCTTCTTGAAATAACCCCTTTGGACGAGGTCGATGAGCGCGGCCATCGCTTTGCCCGTGTAAACCGGGTCAAGCACAATGCTTTCCTTGGTGAATAGCAGGCGGATGGCTTCGGCGACTTCTCTATTAAGGATGCCATAGCCGTTCTTGATATATTCATCAAAGACGAAGATTTCCTCTTTCAAGATGCCGCTTTTGATGGCCAAAGCTCTTTGCGTTGCGCCGCAAATCTCGAAGACAGTGCGAGCAAAGGCTTGTTTTTCGTCAGAAACACTGATCCCGATGACTTGGATTTTTTCATCCAGGGCTTTTGCACCAACCACCAGTCCCGCCTGAGTCGCGCCGGAGCCAGTGGCATGAACGATATGGGTTATGTTAACCCGGTCTGCCCGGGCCTGCTCAATCATCTCCACGAACGCGGCGACATAACTTATAGCGCCTAGAGGATTTTTCATCGAAAACCCCGGCATCGACCCGCCAACCGACACAGCATATGGGGTCCGGCCGCCTTTCTTGAGTTCTTGGATCACTTCCTCAAACGAGTTCCGGGCGAATTCTTCGCTAACCACCTTTCTTTTTTCGGCTTCCTTGATACGGATGTCCGCGGCCAGGATGTAATCGAGCAGAAGATTGCCGTCATATTCAGGGACAATATCCGAGGTGCGAAAAAGAATGAGGACGGGCTTGAGGCCGAATCGGACAGCCGCTGCGGCCGTCTGCGTGCACCAGTTCGACTGCAGGCTGGCCCAAGTAACGATCGCATCAGCGCCCTGACCCAGGGCATCGGCGATGATGAACTCCAACTTTCTTGATTTATTTCCTCCAAAAGCAAGCCCAGTCAGGTCGTCACGCTTGATATAAATTTCAGGGCCCCCGAGGTGGCGGGAGAGATTTTTAAGCTTGAGAAAAGGAGTCGGCAGTGAAATCAGGCGTTGACGCGGGAAGCGGTTGATTCTTTCTTTCAGGTCGTCAAGCTTTATCTGAGACATCAGTGGCCTCCTTGATCGGAGAATCCAAAGCTATTTAATCTTTTTCGCTGGCTTTTTTCAATCTCCCGGTATGACGCGTCCCCCGGAGGCGGAACTTCTTTCCATAAAAGTAGAAAACGGGAACAATAATAAGGACGAGCAGAGCAGAGCTTGTCATCCCGCCCACAATCGAGAGGGCCAGCGAACCCCACATCTTACTGGCCCCGGCTTCTCTTTGAACGACGATCAGGGGCAACGTCCCCAGGACGGTCGTGCTGGTCGTCAGCACAATCGGCCTGACTCTATCCTTGGCTCCTGCAATGACGGCGTCAAGGAGAGGCAGGCCCTGCTTCACTTTCAAATTCATATGGTTTACCAGGAGAATGGCATTGTTGACAACAATGCCGGTGAGAAGAATAACGCCGATATACGCCGAGGAATCGAAAGAATAGCCGACGATGATAAAAGCGACAAAAACTCCGATCAGGGCCAGCGGCACAGCCAGAATAACGACGAGAGCTTCGAGATATGATTCATAGAGCGAGGCCAGGATCATGAAGATCAAGGCGAGGGACACAAGAAGTGCGAATTTCATCTGAGATTTTTCTCTTTCAGTCAGCAACTGCATGTCATCAAGGCTGGCGGAAAACCCGGGGGGAAGCTTGAGATTCGAAAAGACAGCTTTTTCATAATTTTTAGCCGACTTTGCGGGTCCTTTAAACCCCCACATCAGCTTGAGACGGAACTGCTGGTTTTCCCTGGCGATGGAGCCGGCAATCGGTCTTTTTTTAAGAGTGGTGATCTCTCCCAACTTGAAATATTCACCGCTGCGTGTTCTGATCAAGCTATTCTGGAGAGCTTCGATGTCGAGGCTTTGCGTTTCAGAGAACTTGAATGAGACAGCCATGTCTTTTCCTTGAGCCCGCCACATGACCGGAGCGAAGAACTTCCCTTGGAGAACCGCATTGAGATGATGATAAAGATGCTCCGACTCGATATAGCTAATTCGGGGGGAGTTCCAGTCAATCTTCAGAACATACTCAAAAAAATCCTCAGTCGTGCTGGCGTCTTCGCTTGAAACGAGGCGCGTTTCTTTTATTCGAGGATTCATTTTGAGCAGTTGTTCGACCTCCGCGACGATTTCCTTGAGACCTTTCAAGTCATAGCCCGAAAACGCAATTGAGGAATCCAACCTCGCCCCGATGCCGTATCCAGAGAAATATCCCCGGGGACCGAACCCATGGATCGCCACACTCAGTCCGGCGAACTGACTGGCGAATGTTATGAGCTGCTCTTTCAAGACGTAAGGGTGGAAGGAATATTCCACCTCTGGCGGAAATGCGATTTCAATGGACGCGGAATCCGTGCTGACTCGGGTGTTCATTTCTTTTTCGCAGTCGGCCTCCAGGACCTGAGCCTCAAACCTGCGCACGATTTCGTCGGTTCTATCGAGGCCTGTTCCCGAGGGCATTCTAAAGCTGATGATGAGCCTATCGCGAGAATGCCAGCGGAAAAATTCGCCGACGGCAACCTCTTTTTTGAACCATTTATAGCTCCCGCAAAAAAGCAAGCTCGAAGCAGCCAGGACCTCCAGAGGGTGACCCAGAACCAGGGCCAGAAATTTTGAATAAAAACATCTTCCGGCCCGGCGGCGCTTTTTCTTTCTGGTTTTGAGCAACCTTGGGCCGAGAGCAGGCATAAGGGTAAAAGAAACCAGGAGCGAGACGCATAAGGCGGAGGTCATGACAACTCCCAAAGGAAGATAGTATATTTTGAGCCGCCCCTGGAAAAATGGAAAACAGAAGAAAACAGAGACCGTGGTCAGAGTCGAAGCTAAAACCGCCAGAAAGACTTCCTGGGGGCCCTGCGAAGCCGCCCGGATCGGAGAAAACCCGTTTTCCCACAGCCGCAGGATGTTCTCAAAGACGACGACCGAATTGTCGACGAAGAGTCCGAACCCCAAAGTTAATGCTCCCAGAGTCAGCATATTGACCGGGATCTTGAAAAGCGAGATCGCATGCACCGTAATCAAAATTGAAAACGCGATCGAACTGAGGATGAGCAGCGAAGGAGAGATGCTCCTCAGCATGAAAAAGACAAGAGAGAAGATAATGATCAGGATGGCGATTCCAAGAAGGCCGAGCTCTTTGAGGCTTCTTTTGATCTCCGCGCTTTCGTCGTTGACGGGTCTAAAGATAAGGTCGGGGGGCAATCCTGGCACGATTTCTCGCAGTCGCGCCTTAACGCTTTTGGCGACGGCGAGGGTGTTTGCGCCCTTTTCTTTATAGATGATCAGCCGGAGCGTGGGCTGTCCGTTGATTCGATTCAAGTCTTGCGTGTCACTATAGACGTACTCAACCCCGGCAATGTTTTTAAGTTGAACTGCCACTCCGCCTCGAAAAGCGACAATCATTTCCTGCAGTTCCTTCATGTCTTTGAGTGAGCTCATAATTTTGACTAAATACTCCTGTTTTCCTTTTTGGACTTTTCCTGCGGGATAGGTTTGATTCCACCGGTTGATAGCTTCGATGGCTTGTTCGGGAGTGATGTCCAGGCTTTGGGTCTTTTTTATATCGAGGGTGACGCCGATTTCAGGATCAGAGCCGCCCCAGACCTCGACGCCGGCCACGCCCTTGACCGCGATAAGGCAGCTGTACAATTTATCCTTGAGCATTGTCCGTAGCTCATTGAGAGAGTATTCGCCGGAGATGGCATAATGAAGGAAGTCGGCTGTCCTGAAGTCCTCCGGTACATAAGGAATGATCTGGGGAATTCCGGCGCCATGGGGAAGTGCCTGCCGGAGGCGAGTGATCCGTTCCCGGATTTCCAGATTGGCAAAATCCGCGTTTGTCTTGGGGTCGAATTCGAGGACAACCGAGGACAGGCCAAAAGACGAGGACGAGCTGATTTTCCTGACCCCCTTGACCAGCGAGGCCATTGCTTCCAAAGGCGAAGTGATTTGGGTTTGGACGACCTCGGCGGAAACATCATTCCAGGCCGTGCGGATCGTGACCTGGGGAAAGTTTTCGTTGGGAGCGAGTTCGAGGGGCAGGTTGAGGAACGAATAGGCTCCCAACGAGGCCGCCACAAGAAATACCATCACCGTCGCAATAGGACGTTCGACAAAAATTTTCATCGTCTTTGCGTTTCCCGCCGGCTTTCTACGAACTCATAAAAAACAGGGATCAGCACAAGCGTCAAAAAGGTGGAAAAAATGAGACCTCCAATGACCGCGATTCCCAGAGGCCGTTCGAGCTCTCCGCCCTCGCCCAGACCCAAAGCCAGCGGGACCAACCCGAAGATTGTGGTCATCGAGGTCATCAGGATCGGCCTGAGCCGGACAAGGCTTCCCTCGAGTACGGCCTCGCGGAGGGGCAGTCCAGCTCGCCTGAGTTGGTTTGTATAGTCGACTTTTACGATGGCGTTGTCGGTGACGATTCCGATAAGAACGATGATCCCGATTATGGAGAACACGTTGAGCGTCTGGCCTGTCAAAAACAGGAACAAGAATGCGCCCGAGAGCCCCATCGGGATTGTAAATATGATAAGAAAAGGATGAAGCAGTGACTCGAACTGGGCCGCCATGACCATGTAGACTAAGACTGCGGAAAGGACAAACGCCCGTATCAGGCTGCGGAACGATCTCACCATCTCTTCGAGTTCTCCACCGAACTCAACTCGATAATTCGGGGGAAGGCTGAGCTCCTGGATTTTTTCCCTGACTAAAGGCACGATCCGGCTGATCTTGACGCCGCCCAGGCTGGCGCTGACCAGGACTTCTCGCTGCCCGTTTTCCCGCCGGATTTCCTTTGGCCCAAGCCCGACTTCATAATCAACAAGCTCTCTCAATGGAATGACTCCCTCTCGATAGGTTATCTTCTGGTCGAGCAGCGACTCGATAGTTCCCCTGCTTTGCGCCTCCAGCCGCACGATAACGTCATATTTCCTGTCGAGTTCCCTGAGCTGCGTGGCCGTGCGACCCTGAGCCGCCTCAATGATGGCCGTCCCGATGATTTCCGGCGAAAGCTCGAATTTTCCGAGCCTATCCTTGCGGACCTTGATCAGGTACTCCGGTTTCCCCTCCTCGAGGCTTGAGGTGATATCTGTAATACCCCGGATTGTCTTGAGCTTCTCGCTGAGCGTTGCCGCAAGCCTCTCAAGCGTCTCCAGGTTGTCGCCTTTGATCTTCAACCCGAGTTCGGCCGTCTCAAACGCCAGGAACTGGCCGATAGCCGTATGTTCCTCTATGATGGAAAACCTAAGCCCGGGAATGCACGTCAGCGTTTGCCTCAACTGCCTCACTGTTGGCTCAAGCTCCGAGGGTGACCTGACCACAACCGTTATCCTGGCTGAATTCAGAGCAATGTCCAAAGCCAGGTCTTTTTTCGCGCTGACGACTCCGACCTCAGAGAAACAAGCTTTCACGGAGGAGTTCTTGGCCAGCCATCTTTCGAGCGAGACGACCAGGTCAGCCGTTTGGGCAAAGGAAAACTCGACAGGAGTTTTGAGGTTGGCCTCAAATGAAGACACCCTGAGGTTGGGCATAAGCTCCCTCGGCAAAACCCCGGCCAGCAAAAAGGTCAGCAGGAAAAATCCGCTCGAAACCCAGAGGATTTTGGCCTTATGGTCTAGGCTCCACATGAGGAAGATGTGATAGCGGCGGTTGAAATTTGCATAAAACATGTTGAATTTCTTGAAAACAAAACAGAAAAATGGCTGATGAATCAATGCCTTCCCTTCACGGTGGCGCGAGGACAGCATCGGGACGAGGGTCAACGATACAAAAAGCGAGGCCAAAAGAGAAAAAGTCACGGTGAGGGCCTGGTCCCGGAAAAGCCGGCCAGCTACGCCATGGACATAGATAACCGGAAGAAAAACAACTATGGTTGTGAAGACGGTGGCGCTTGCGGCCAGCGCAACTTCTTTTGTCCCTACAGAGGCGGCTTCTGGCGAGCTTTTGCCCGATTTCCTGTGCCGGAGGATATTTTCCGAAATGACGATGGCGCAGTCGTCCAGCATGCCGACGCCAAGAGCCAGTCCGCCTAGGGACATAATATTGAGGGTAACGTCTCCCAAAAAAAGAAGATTGAAGGTGGCTATAACGGATATGGCAATCACCATGAAGATAGTGAGGGAGGCGCGAAGCTCCTGGAGAAAAATGAGCAGGATAATAAATGCCAAAAAGCCTCCGGAGACGACTTCCTCATTGACCGAGGTAATGGCCTTCCGGATGTATCTTGCCTGCTCGGTGACAACGGAAACGCCGATCGCAGGGTATTCTTCTCGGAGCTCTCCAAGTAGGCGGTCGGTTTTCTTGATGACTCCAACCGTGTTGGCTCCTGATTCCTTGTGGACGAGGACAGCGATACATTCCTTGCCGTTGAGCCGGAACGCACCCTGCCGGTCCCTGATCGTGTCCTTGATACGGGCGACATCACGGAGCCTGAGGACTCCTTTTGCGACTGTCGTTTTCAACCCGATTTCGCCGATCTCGTCCGGGCTTTCGAACTCTCCGATAATGCGGAGCGCATGCTTGAACCTTCCTTTGCGAATATTTCCCCCTTGAAGGTTCCGGTTGGAGGCCTCGATCTGCCGGGCCACACCATTGATGGTCAATCCGTAGAGGGACAGAAGTTCGGGTTTTACCTCAACGAGAATCTCTCTCTCCTCTCCGCCGATGACCTCTGCCGTGCCGATGCCTTCGACCTGCTCCAGCCTGGGCTTAACCAGCTCTTCCGAAAATCTCTTGAGTTCAACCAAGGAATCCGGGCCAGAAATGGCGATAAGCATGACCGGCCTGCTTCTTGGGTCCAGGGCAAAGATGGCCGGGTTCTCAGCCTCCTCCGGAAGCAAGTAACGAACCTCGTCGAGCTTCTCCCGCGCATGGAGCGTGGCGAAATCCATGTTCGTGCCCCAGTTGAACTCCAGGATGAGATGAGAGACTCCTTCTCTGGAAATGGATTCAACCCGCCGGATGCCGGGAACACGGCTGACGGCTCGCTCGAGGGGAGCTGTGATCAGCGTCTCTATTCCTTCGGGAGCGACGCCGGGATATTCCGTGACTATGGAAAAGCGCGGGAAGTTGATATCGGGAAGAAGGTCCACGCTCAATCGGCTCAGGGAGATGAACCCAAACAGCGCCACGGCGATGTAGAGCATAAAGGTGGTGACAGGTCTGTCGACAGCGATTCTGGCCAATTTCATCGCGCTATCCCCGCTTCTGGAAAGTTACTGTTCTATGACCTGGATTTTGGCATCGTGCACAAGACTGAAATGGCCCTCAGAGATGACCATCTCGCCTTCTTTGATACCGGCGAGGACTTCAGCATACTTTTCATTCTCCAGTCCCACTTCGATATAACGCCACTTTGCCAGGCCCCCCACGGCCACAAAAACAAGCTTCTTTCCGCCCCGGACGAGAAGCGCCTCCTGCGGGACGATGAGTCTGTCCTGATAGATTTCGGCAGCGATTTCGGCTTCAGCGTGCATGCCAGGCTTGATCTCCTCTTCCCTGTTTTCGACGATGATTTGAACCTCTGACGTTTTGTCTTGCGGGTCGATAACCGGGCTGACGGCGTCCACTTTTCCCCGGAATATCCTTCCCGGATAGGCGATGAACCTGAGTTCCGCTTCTTGTCCTGTGCGAATCTTTCCCGCCTCGCTTTCGAGCACTCTGGCCAAGACTCTGACTGGACTAATATTAACAAGCGTAAAGAGGTCACGGCCGGCCGAGACTGTCTCTTGCGGCGAAACCCGAATTCCTGTGATGACGCCGGAAAACGGGGCCCTGATCCTTGTTTTGCTCAGGTCGAGCAGTGCCATCTTGACGTCGATTTCCGCCTGTGTAAGTCCCTTGGCCGAAGCCTGGACGGCCTCTTTCTTCAGGCCTGTTTCTATAAGGACAAGCTCATGCTTTTTTTTCGCCGTTTCAAGTGCTTCCTTGGAGAGCAGCCGCCTTTCGAAAAGAGAACTGGCCCGTTGGAGTTCTTGTTCAGATTCCTGGGCTCTTCCGAGCGCCTTGGGATCAAGCTCGACCGGAGAACCGGCAAACTGCATTTCCAGGAACATCTCTGAAAGATAGCGCAAGCGTATCGCTTCCGCGCGTTCGAACCTCAGGGCGTATTCCTCATCGTCAAGCTCCACAAGGAGGTCTCCTTCCTGGACGCGCTTTCCCTCTTTAACCTTCAGGCTTTTGATTCTTCCGGAGACCTCAGCCTTGAGGATTATTTTCTTGTCTGCTGCGGCTTCGGCCGGCGATCTTAATTTGATCACTAGGTTCCCGCGCCGGGCCGCGACAATTTTGACGGGCACAGCCGTGTCTTCGCTACCGGAGGCGTCCCCGGCAGGTTCCTTGAGGGCAGCAGAGTTTGGCGGCGCTGTCCTCTTTTCGAAAATAATAAGAAACGAGGCCAGAGTCGCCGCGGTGACCACTGCGATCATAGCCAGAATTTTTCGGCGTGAATTCATCATTTTTTTCTCTGCTTATAAAGGACGTTGGGAGAGTCCACATTTCCTCAGAATGTGGAAAACCGCTCTTTTAAAAGGGTTCAGGCTGCGGTCTCGTGGGAATTTTGATTGAACTAGCGGGGCTTTGTTGCTTCCTCTTCCGGCTGCTTGGATAAAATCAACCCATGCCCGCTCGGATAGAGACCCGGGATGGAAACAGGGAGCCGGCCTTCAACATTAATCTCGCCGAAAATGGCTCTGGCTGCGACTTCTTGTGCCTGGACCGTGCCCCTGTATAGGCAAATATAGCCCTCAACCTTGGGGAAATGTTTCAAAAAATAAGGGCTTCCAAACGAGAGAACGATGACTTGTGCTCGTCCCGAAGCGACCTGTTTGACGAGCTCAATGTGTGCCGGCAAAAGGTCAACGCTTCCTTTAGCAGTCCGTAAGCTTGAAAAGAGGGCTAGAATAATTATGCCAGGATCGGCGGCTTTGGCCTTTGCTTCCAAGAGGTATTCCTGGCCTGTATAAGCATCGGCATAGAAGCTCATAATCCCGGGCACACGTTTCCTGACCTCTTCGATGAAAGGCCTTCCGGCGTAGTAGTCGCCAGGGTCACTGCTCAAAGAAATAACAGCGATTTTTTTCTTGGGCACCCCCGCAGAAAGGGGAAGCACGTTTCCCTCATTCTTGACCAAGGTTACAGAGTTCTCGAAAGTGAGTCTCGCCTTCTCGAGGTGTTCCTTTGAGGCCACCTTCACCGGCAACTGGCTGATATCCACGAGCCTGTTCTTTTGCAGGCCGAGCCTGGCTTTGAGCGCCAGGATCCTTTCGACCGACACGTCAATTCTTGATTCTTTAATCGCGCCCGATGAAACAGAGTTGACCAGAGCCTCCATAACTCCGGAAGGGTCGGGAGGAAGGAGAACCATATCTGCGCCCGCCTCCACCGCTTTCAACGCGGCGTCCTGAGGCGTGAAAGTATTGGTTATGCCGCCCATGTCCATTGCGTCCGTGACGATAAGTCCTTTAAACCCCAGATCTTTTCTCAAAAGCTCGGTCAGGATCAGTGGAGAAAGAGTCGCCGGAAGGCCCGGTGTCGGGTCTAACGCAGGCACATAGAGATGGGATGTCATGACAGATAGAACGCCAGCCTGGATGGCTTGAGCGAAAGGATAGAGCTCAACGTTCTGCAGCCGATTTTTGTCCGCCGTGATTGTGGGAAGTTTGCTGTGAGAATCGATGTCCGTATCCCCGTGCCCGGGAAAATGCTTGGCCGTGGCGATCAGCCCGTTCTCCTGGCACCCCTTGATAAAGGACACCGCCAGGCGGCCGACGTCCTCGGGTTTTTCACCCAGTGAGCGCGTGCTGATAATAGGATTATCCGGGTTGATATTGACATCGACGCAAGGAGCGTAGGTCATGTGGATGCCCATGGCCCTGGCCTCAACTGCGGTGATTTTGCCCATTTGATAGGCCAGGTCACCGGAATTTGTCGCTCCCAGGGCCATGAACGGAGGGAAGAGCGTAGTTCCGTTGATGCGCATGGCCGGGCCCCATTCAAGGTCGGCGGCGATGAGGAGCGGAATCTTGGCTTTGCTCTGGAGATAATTGGTCAAGTGGGCGGTTTCATAGACCTCGCCGGCAAAGATGGTCAGGCAACCGATTTTTTGTTGAGTGATGAGGTCCACGAGTTCTTGTAGGTAATCGCTGTCCCGGTTGAAAAATAGGCCATTATACCGGCAGCCGATCATCTGGCCGATTTTCTCTTCAAGGGTCATTCTGGCCAGCGTCTTTTTAACCCATTTAGCTTCGCGGGGGCTGTATGGAGTCAGTTGCAGCTTATAGACGGCGGCCGGCGCGCAGCTCAGGCTGAAAAGGAAAATGATGTTAAGGAGTAATAAGAAGAACGGGTGTCTCATTCTTCTGTCCTGCGACCTGGCCCGCCGCGCTTATTTTTCAAACTTGATCAAGGCGAAGATGTCCACCTCAGGATGGGCTTTCTTGATGTTTTCAATGCCGTTGAGAAAAGTGAGCTCGACGAGGGCGGCAAAACCGACCGCCTTCCCGCCGAGTTTGCCGACCAGCTCTATTGCGCTAATGGACGAGGAGCCTGTGGCGATAAGGTCATCGACGATGAGGACACGCTCTCCGGGCTGAATGCAGTCGGCGTGCATCTCGAAATGCTCGACGGCATATTCGTTCGGCGCCCGGACGACCACGGTTTGGCGTGGTAGTTTCCCCTTTTTCCGGATAATCACGAGCCCCAATCCCAACTTGTTCGCCACCGGGGCGGCGAAGAGAAAGCCTCTTGACTCGATTCCGGCGATGACCTGTGGCCTTTTCTTTTTAGCCCAGGCCGTAATCCGGTCAACGACGTATTTATATGTGGCTGCGTCCTGGACAACCGGTGTGATGTCCTTGAAGCCTACACCGGGCTTGGGGAAGTCCTTGACTTCGAGGATTCGGTCTTTGACTTTAGCGATCATGCTTTTTCCTCTTCAATGAAAGCACGTCCATTAGAAGCCAAAAACACCCTTCTGTCAACAATAGAAGCAGCAAATCTCTAGGCGTGTGATACCGTTCCCGTCAGTTCCCCCTGTCGAGGCTCGGGTTTGGGTTCGTCAGCCCGCTCGTTTCCCCAGCGGGGAAACTCGCTTCGACTCATCCTTCGCTCTTCTCTCCCTTCGGTCGAGAAACCCTGCCCGCTCAGTCTTCGACGGGCTTCCTCGCCCAGCACCCTCGCCTCTTCCTCCGGGGTCTTCAGGGCGGCATCCATCCAGCGCAGTAAGAGATGGCCTGCTTGACATTCGTGTTTTGCCGGAATATCTTTCAGAGAGGCGTTAGCGAATTGAGCTTAAACAAAAAACAAATCTAAGCAGGAGGCCCCACATGCCTTCTTCGCTTTCCGAGCGTCTCTTTAAACTGAAAGAAAACGGGACCACGGTCAGGACCGAGATCCTGGGGGGAGCGACGACATTCATCACCATGGCCTATATTATTGTTGTCAATCCCGCAATTCTGAGTTTTGCTGGAATCCCTCAGGGTCCGAGCACGGTCGCGACGATCCTGGCAGCAGCCTTCGGCTCGCTCTTGATGGGATTTTATGCGAACCGGCCCATTGCCGTGGCTCCTTACATGGGGGAAAATGCCTTTATCGCCTTTGGGCTGGCGCTGATGGGGATCGGCTGGCAGCAGCGGCTGGGCGCGGTCTTTATCAGCGGGCTGATCTTCGCCCTCATCACTCTGCTGCGGGTCCGGTCATGGCTGGCGAATTCCATCTCATCGAGCCTGAAACACAGTTTTGCCGTCGGCATTGGATTATTCCTGGCATTCATCGGGCTTTATGAAACCGGGATTGTTACGAGTTCTGTGGCCGGAATGCCGCCGGGGAGCCTTCTCCGGAGCGGCGCCTCGGTGCTCTCTGCTCCAGACGTACCTGTCAAGATCGGGGACCTCCGGTCACCGCATGTTCTCCTGGCGCTCTTCGGTTTTATAATCATCAGCGTTTTGCTTTATCACAAAGTCCGGGGCGGAATTCTTCTTGGAATTGCGGTCACTGCTGTGCTGGGATATGTGACGGGACTGGGAGAGGCGCCCCGCGCTGTTGTGGCGCTTCCTTTCGTTGGGGAATTCAGCTTGGGAGCGATTGCCCTGAAGCTGGATATATTGGGAATGCTCAAGCTCAGTATGTTGCCGATTCTCCTTACGCTTTTTCTGATGGGGTTTCTGGACACCCTGGGCACGCTTGTGGGGGTGGGCGCCGCGGGCAACATGATCGACGAAAAAGGAAATTTCCCTAATATCGAGCGTCCCATGATGGTTGACGCGGTGACCTGCATGTTCAGCGCCGCGGTCGGAACCTCAACCAGCGGCGCCTATATCGAATCGGCCACCGGCATCAGGGAAGGTGCGAGGACTGGACTCGCGGCCATCACGACAGCAGTGCTTTTTGTCGCGGCTCTATTTTTTATTCCTTTGATCCAGCCTTTGCAGCACCTGAGATATGCTTATGGGCCGGCGCTTATCGCGGTCGGCGTGCTGATGATCGGGTCAATCAAGAAAATTGATTTTGACGACATGACCGAAGTGGTCCCCTCGTTCGTCACTATTGTCATGATGATTTTTACTTATAATATCGCCAACGGTTTGACGGCCGGCCTGGTCCTCTACCTCGTTTTCAAAGTCCTGGCGGGCCGCTGGAAACAGCTGAATGCCGGCGCGGTCGTGCTGGGGCTGCTCTGCCTGGTTTATTATGTCTTCGGGCTGCCGCATTAAGCGTCTATGAGAAAACTCGTCATACCGAACGGCTTCCGTTCACGAATCGATTGGCGGCTCTGCTT
>Ga0129297_10000396_pt1 | contig 20833 bp, 20 predicted proteins | sample I18A1metaG_FD_94708 | JGI IMG/M metagenome (GOLD analysis project Ga0129297, IMG submission 94708) | Lake sediment bacterial and archeal communities from Gulf of Boni, Indonesia to study Microbial Dark Matter (Phase II) - ​I18A1 metaG | ecosystem: Environmental > Aquatic > Freshwater > Lake >... | reverse complement strand
GACGCTTACTCGATTCGAGTGGCCTTGCCTGAGAACTCAACTCAGATAATGCTCTACGACTTGTTAGGTCCAGTCTGGAAGGAAGCAAGTGCTCAAGCGGATGAGACGACAGTCTCACCACGCTACGGCAAGATGGGGAAAGAGGAAGTGTTCACGTTCACCCTTCAATATCATGTTGAACCGAAGAAATATGTGAATCAAATGGAGTGGTGGGGGCTGTACAATTTCACGATGGACCTAGCTCCCCATTCAGAATGGATCGTTGAGAAATTCAACGTCGTAATCACTTTTCAGACAGGCGCCTCAGTAGAGTGGGAATCTCAGGAACCGAACGCTACGATGAAGCCATCGGCATTCAGAACAGCGATGATCTACAATTTCACAGACCTACGTCCTGAAGAGAATGCTTCCATAGCGATCAGGTATAGGTACGTGAGCTTCTGGGCCGCGTATGAGCCTCTACAGTGGGTATTCACTCTCGAAATACTTGTAGTCGCTTTAGCCGTAACATTCAGGTTGAAGAAGAAGCCCGCTCCCAGCGTCCCAATCCCAGTTGAAAGGATCCGGGCGTTCGTTGAACTCTACGATGAGAAGACAGCTCTAAAGCTCGAGGTCGAAAGGATGGAGGAGGAACTAGCTCGAGGAGCTATTACTAAGCATGATTATAGGCATAGAAAGAGGAACATCGACCTCCGAATCGACGAGATAAACAAAGCATTGACCTCAGTGAAGACTGAGCTGAGATCTATCCAAGCCAGATACGACGACATGCTAAGGCGGATAGAGAGAGCTGAAGCAGAAGCAGATGCAGCAAGGGTCAGCCAAACGCAGGTGAGAACCCAGTATAGAACAGGGAAGATCACGAGAGAAGTCTATGACACATTAACAACGGATCTGAACAAGCGTGTGGACAAGGCGAGAGAAACGATAGACAGCATAATAATCACTCTACGAGAAGAAGCACGTTAATAGGCTTCTTCACTAGTCGGAAGAACTCAGCGTTTCTGGACTTCCTTCCTCCAAGTTACGTCTTCTTACTATGTTAAGGATGGAGAGGCATCAAGGCAAACATTTTTATTTCCTGAAATTTCATATGGTGAAGCCGTTTGGCAGGCGAAGGACAGCAATGGTAAAAGTTACTGTTGATCTGGAGAAATGCAATGGAGACGGAGTGTGTGCGCAAGTTTGCCCAGTTGCCGTATTTGAGATACGGGATGGAAAATCATACGTAGTCAATAATGACGCTTGCATAGTATGTAGAGCTTGCGAGATTCAATGCCCAACTCAAGCGATAACGGTGACTGAGTGAGCGCGCCCCCTTCTTTTCCGCGGTCTCTGCTTCGGCAGCGCATTCTTTGGGTCGCTAAGGAGTATATCTGAGTGGGTGTCTAGCTCTCTCCTTGTTCCCTAGAAGATCGTCGATCGTTGGTCTGCCTTCCACAGCCTTTCTTATCGAGTGCCTCATCGCTTTATAGTTGTTTATGTAGACCCTCTTTCTATCTACTGCGGCAGGATGGACGAAGACGTTCGCAATCAAGATCAAGTCGTCTGCAGCCTCCTTCGGCAAGATCCCGTCGCTTACACTGTCGACAACCGCTTTCGCAACCGCGGTCTGTGCAGGCCCATAGATCATGCTGGCCTGCCTCATGCTCTTTATCGTTACAGTCGGAACTATCAATGTCAGCGGCTTGACTGTGAGGTTCGGTTCGAGTATGGCTACGAGAGGTTCATGTCCCGGCGTAGGCGATGCCTTCGCTTTCGCAAATGCTTCTCCAACTGGGCCGGCTTTCATCCCAACCATTAGGTCTATATGTGCAACTTCAGGCTCATCGCCGGCTAATGCTTCTCCAAATCTCAAATCGAAGTCTTTGATCATTTGAGGAGTTATGCCGATGACGGCGAATCGCTCTTGAATAGGCTTGCCCCGAACTACCTCGACGACCACAGCTTTCCTCTCAATCTTCCCAATCTTCTCTAGGTCTATTCTAAGTTCCTCCATCTCTTCATAAGATAATTCGCCACCGATCGAGAGCGGAAGCCTCACAGGACCCGCTGGAACGCCCATCATATTCAATCCGGCTTTAGCCCCTACTGGGCCGCTCTTCACTATGATCCTGCAGATCTTCTGAACCTTCAACTGGAGCTCTTGAGCACTCTTCAAGTCGCCCTTGTTCACTGCTTCATACATTTGCATCCAGATATCCGCAATGAGGTTGCCGCTGGTGAGGATCGCTCCTGAGCATCCAGCTGCTAATGCTGGTAGAACAACCTCATCGTGGCCGCATAGGACTAAGATTCTCGGCTTAGTCTTCTCGAGGACCGCGAGAATCCATTTTAGTTCACCGCTACTGTCCTTGACGGCTACGATATTCGGAATATCGCCCAGATCCTCAACTATCTGCCAAGGCAAAGTCACCCCTGTAACTTGAGGTATGTTGTAAAGTATTATAGGGATGTCAGCAGCTTCAGCTACACTCCTGTAATGCTCGTAGATGCCTCGATTCGTCGGCTTGTGATAGTAAGGCGTCACTATCAGAGCTGCTTGCGCACCAGCCTCCTTCGCATGTCTTGTCATCTCGATCGTCAAATCGGTGCTGCTGCAACCCGTCCCAGCGATGACTGGAACCCGCCCCTTAACTTCATCTACAACTATCTCGACGACTTTCTTTCGCTCTTCGAGAGATAAGTTTTGGAATTCGCCTGTCGTTCCGCAGGGAACCACTCCAGTCGCGCCATTCGCGATGACATAATTGACGAGGTTTCGAAGCCTCCCTTCATCGACGTTCTTCGCGTCGTCGCTGAATGGAGTGACCAAAGCGGGCATAATTCCCGTAGGCTTGAAGGACATGATTAAACCCTCATTCTGGGATGGCTAGATCCTCAACTCCCGACTTCGAAAGTTTCGCATCCTTGAAGTATTTCTCGACGAACTCGATCACTACTTGTGCTTGCCTGACTTTCTCTCTAGCGAGGTCAGCGAGCATCTGTTGACTTACGTAGGACTTGTATTGGGCAGCTGTCGATCCCGGCTCTATTTTGAAGTAAGCGGGGGAAGCGATTCTAGCGATCTCTGGAGCTTCATAGAACCTCACGAATCCACCGAAGGAATCGAAGATGCTTACGAAGATGTCCAAAGGTATGTTGGTCACGGATCTCAGCGAGGCAATTTGCGGGAGAGATAGATCAGCCAACGGATTGACTGTGTTAGCACCCAAGCCTTCGAGGACCTTGATCGCGGCTGGATTCGCATGTCCAGCGAAGACTGAGACTTTGAATACAGTGTTCTTCGGAATCATCCCTTCCCCCCTCAATTCATTCAAGACCCAGAGCAGACCTTCATCAAATACTAGGAACCCTCTTATACCGGAGTCGACAGCACGCTTCACATCCTTAACAGCATTCATCAATTGGTCAGCTCCACGTATCCTCAGTCCAGCTGTGATGCCTTCAGGCGTCCTCGCCTGAGCTCCAACATCGTAGAAAGACCTTGGGCCAACTCCGAGAATAACCTCGAGCTTCGCAGATTTCGCTGCCTCAGCGAATTCCCTCAACTCTTCCTCACTGAGCAGCATTCCACCCATGACGACGCCTATGATCCGGTGAACTGGAACATTCCTCTTCTCCATCTCATCGATTAGAGCGTTGAGCACATTCGGCCTCTCTATACCTGAGATCTCTATCCTGTAATTGGCACCGTCAGGAAATCGGGATTTAGAGGTAGGAAGATCATACCGGTCAGTAATAGGGAGACCGAGCTTCTGAATAATCTTCTCAATCTCACTCAAGATGATTTCACCTTCACGTTCTAACAAGGAATTGGGGAGATATAAATAGAGGACGGTATGCTACCCGATGGCTGGAGCCGACTAGCCTTCCTTTTGGACCGATACATATGTTCGTCCTTTTCGCTTTGTAGAACACTGGATATTGATCTGATCCTTGTAGAAATTTCCCCTGCACGTATACTATGAAAGAAAAAAGACATTCGTCGCAACACTAGAAATGCCGTAGCCGCATTAGGCTGTCGTCTATGCTAGATGAAAAGCAGGGCTCTTCAGGGACAGTAGGTATTTAATCTCTTCAGAATGGAATATTGTCTCAGAACGAGAAATGTCCATCAGCCTGAATAAGCTTCAAGTATGGCTTGACGAAGAGCTGGAAGAATATTTTAGGACCACGGACAAGGAAATATCTAGCTTCCAGAAGACTCTAGACCTTGCACTACGAGACCTTAAGGAAACCTGCAACGATATTCTCAAGAAATCTGAAAGAGATATGGCCGAAAGAAAGAGAGAACCAGCATTCTATCGAGCTGCGAGAGCGGCGAATAGAATGGCACGTGAAATATCTGAGCCTATAAACGCAACAGTCGTCAAGGCAGAAAGCTCCTATCAAGGTTTGAAGACCTTTCATGAGAATGTGGAGAAGCTCGTGGCATTAGCTAGCAGAATGAGGGATCAGTGGATCCCCCAAATAAGGCCATACTACATTCTCGACATGATGAGCTTGAACGGCTCAATCGACAAACTCAAGCGTTTGACCAACAGTTTACGCGAATTCCAGTCCAAGAAAGCGCCGACTCTAAGGACCATAGAAGAGATCCATTCGAAGATCGATCAAATCGAAGGTCTCCGCCGAGAAGACGAGGCTTCGAACCGGATGATTGCCGACTTGAAGAACAGGCTTTCCGAGATTGAAGAAGCGATGATTGGCAAGCAGAACACGTATCAGAAGATCGTGGAAGACCAGAGAATTCGAACACTGCTCGAAACTGAAAGAAGGCTGATTGAGCTAAAAAGGGAGTTGACCGCTTCAGGTTTAAGCCATCTAGGTAGGCCTCTCAGGAAGTTTCTGTCAACAATCGAGAGAGGCGAATTCTTCCTTCCACCCGAGTATAAGCAGCCATTAGTTGACTACTCGAATGCTCCGCTTCGAACATTCCTCAAAGATGAAGAGGGGTATCCGGTGTTGAAGATGATATTGTTGAATGTTCAGAAAGCGATTCAAGATAAGAAGCTTGGGATTGAGGAGAAGAAAGCTAGGAAGGTTCTGGCTCAAATAGACACCATAGTGAACAAGAACTCACTGGATAGAATACATGATGAAGGAAGTAGGCTAATCGCTCAGAGAAGAGGAGAATTGGCTGACGCAAATGTCCAAGAGATGTATCGTGAACGAGTCTCGATAAGGAAAAATATTGACGAATTAAAGAGAAGAAAGAGCGAGGTTCTCAAGCGAATAGAGGGAGTTGAAGAAGAAGTGAAGATACGTGACACACAAATAAGGGAACATATAACGCTGATTGAAAGTAGGATCAAGGAAGCTACCGGTAAACAAATAACTATCAACATGACGTAGCAAGTGGCATCGAAACTTTCAGTTGATCCGCCAGATGAAACCCAAGGCTCTCGTAGTGGTTCATTCAAAATGGTGTCCACATTGTAGAATCGCCATCAAGACAGCTGAGACTCTGAGCAGAGAATTCCAAATCGTGTTGAAGTTGCTCGATACAGATCTTCCAGACGAGGGGAAAGAAGCGGACTTGTACGTGAGAAGTTGTGGAAACTGGTCTGAGGACTATGTGATTCCCCAATTGTTCCTTGAATGTGAAGATGGAACGGTTCAGCATCTTTATACTGGAGCTTTAAGCATCGAAGCGGCGAGAGCAAAGCTGAATAAGATCCTGCAACTCGCTTGATAGTATTGTCAGTATCGCTCCATGCAGACTTGCTGAGTTGCCAGATTGTCTGGGAAAAGTCTCAAACAGACCTGCAAAAACTAGTAGGGCGGGTCATTCCTGTTCTTTGCCGCTTAATCCTAGTTCATCAAGCTTCTCTATCGTGGGGATGCCTTCCTCCGTCCAGCCTCTGTATTGATAGTAGTCGCTCAGCATCTTTCCTATGTGAGGTAGGCTTGTGGCTTCTCCCCTGTCCAGCCGCTTGTTCGTTAGGATTCTCAGCGGTATCATGTCATCCTTCATGCTTATTCCTAAACTGATGTTACAGAGCCTTTCCAGATTGAAGATCCTCTCACCAATCTTGAGGAACTCTTCTCCCGTCAAGCTCCAGCCTGTTATAGCGTTAAGCCAGTCGACCAAGTTCTGTACCTTTATCTTTCCGAACAATAGGAACTTGCATGCTGGGAGTGAATCGAACATACACATAAGGTTCTGCATCTTAGCGGTCATCTCCCCTTTGCCTTCAGAAGCATAAGGATCCATAAGCGTCTCATAGCCGAACTCTGGGAACGGAACGCTCCGCTCTAACGCATGCGTGAGCCCTTCAAGGTGGCATGCTCCTCTGTTCGACGTAGCGTACCCTACAGCTAGACTCGCGTAGGTTCTGGGGTCGTGCATTGGGAGCTCCAGACCCTTGATGTGCAAAGCGAATTCTTCTGCGTTTCGATCGATCTTATCAGCTGCGGTCCTCACCCCTTGGCCGAGTAGCTTCCCTATTCCTTTCTTCTCTCCGATTTTCCTCGTTAGAGCGAGAAGGGCTTCATCACTTCCCCATTTTACTTCAATCCCGTCAGTGTCTTTCTTCGAGATCAAACCCTTCTCGTATGCCTCCATAGCGAAGGCTATCGCCGCCCCTGTTGAGATCGTGTCTATGCCGTACCTGTTGCAGACCTCATTATCCATAGCTACAGCCTCGAGATCGTCGACCAAGCATAAAGAGCCGAGTGAGGCTACAGTCTCGTACTCTGGACCAGATCCATCGACCCCCGCATACTTGCCTGTTGTAATCTTGACGACTCTACCGCATCCGATGACGCATCTTCCGCAGAAGTATCTACCGACAAGTATTGTTTCAGCCATCTTTTCGCCGGAGATCTTCTTAGCGCCTTCCTCCCATCTCCCTTGACACCAATTCTTCATGGGAAGGTCTCCTGAAACCTCAGCTGACTCAACTATATTTGATGTCCCATACTTCGCGATCCGACCTGTATTGTTCACGATGATCGGCGCGGTCTCCTTCACCAAGGTCTGAAGCTTCTGGCTATCCGCAATCTTGACTGACTTCGAGCCTTTGACTGCGATAGCTTTAAGGTTCTTCGAGCCCATCACCGCACCTACTCCAGCTCTAGCAGCCATTCTAGCATGTTTTCCATCATGGAGGATAGAGGCGATCTTTACGAGCTTCTCGCCAGCAGGGCCTATACAGGCCACTTCAGCTTTCTCAGCCGTCTCCTTCCTAACCGCTTCATCGGCCTCATACGTGTCTAAGCCCCATAGATGTCTTGCAGATCTTACTTCTACATCGTCGTCTTGAATCCATATGTAGACGGGTTTCCTAGCTTTACCCGACAGAACTATTCCGTCATGACCTGAGAACTTCAGCTCCTGACCCCACGTTCCACCAGCATCTGAATGCGCGTACAACCCTGTCAGAGGAGACTTGCAGGTTACACAATGCCTAGAGGAGTTTAGAGCAGAGGTTCCTGCGAAAGGCCCGGTCATAAAGATCAGCAAGTTCTTTGGGCTTAAAGGCTCAGTCTCAACTGGAACCTCATCGTAGAATATCTTTGCTGCTAGACCTCTCCCTCCAATGAATCTCCTCGCCAATTCCTTGCTGGTTTCTTGAATCTTGACTTGCTTACGACTCAAATCGACTCTGACGATCTTGCCTGCATATCCTAGTAACATTCCGCTCCCGCCATGTTGAGAATATGACTAACGCCTTCGAAGCATCTTTCTTCTTTTAAGTTCATTAAAATAATTGCCTTAATAGGCGTGAAGCTACGAGTAAGATATCTACCGCAGGGAAGTCTTCTCAGTCTTCCTCGTGCTGTATTGGTGATCTGTTGATGGCTCAAGGCCAGCAAGGTTTCGATCCCGCTGAAGAAGCAAAGAGGATTATCGACGAGGCTGAAAAGACGAATGTGACATTAAGGCTTCTAGGAGGCCTAGCTATAAGGATCCATTGTCATGGTGAACATTCATCTCATATAAGGGCGTATCATGACACCGACTTCTTTGGGCTGAGAAGTCAGAGTGCTCAGATTGATTTGCTATTCAAGAAGCTTGGCTATGTCCCGAACCCAAGGTACAATTACCTCCACGGATATAGACGCCTTGAGTTCTACGACAAATCTCACAACCGGAATGTTGACGTTTTCTTGGATAGGTTCGAGATGGAACACGACCTAAACTTCAAGAGTAGAGTTGGCCTTGACAGATATGCGATCCCGCTTACTGACCTGCTCCTGACGAAGATTCAGGTCGTGAAGGTGAACGAGAAGGACCTGAAAGATATGGTCACCATCTTGGAGGACCATGAGGTCGCGGGCAAGTCCGATAGGGAGACGATAGATCTCGAATACATCGCAAAACTTTGCTCAAATGATTGGGGGCTCCATAAGTCTGTAATGGCGAACCTCCACATCCTCGAATCATTCATCACCGACCATAAACTTGTTGTCCGGGATGAGGCTGCCATTATCAAGAAGGTGAAGGCCATTAGAGAAGCCGTCGCACGAAGACCGAAGTCTTTGAAGTGGAAAATACGCTCCAAGATAGGTGAAAGGATGCCTTGGTATGAGGAAGTGGAGGAAGGATGACGTATTCTCTCAGGCCGATCTTGATTGGTGAATACGAATGATCAAGTTTTCTCTGAAGCAGGTTGAATTTCTATACAGGCAGAGTGTCGGTAGATTTGCGACGACCTCCTCAAAGGGAGCACTTCATGTCGTACCTGTCTGCTACGTTTTCGATGACGGCAACATCTATTTTGCAACAGATTATGGAGCAAAGAAGGCAAGAAACCTCAGAGAGAACAAGAAAGTCTCCATAATCATAGATCAGTATTTTGAAGATTGGTCAAAGCTCAAAGGAATCTTGATTGAAGGAGAGGCTGAGGTTCTAGAGAAAGGGCCGGAGTTTGCAAAGAGCCGTGACCTATTGCATAAGAAGTTCCCTCAGTACAAGGAGCTTCCCATTAAGGAGGGTGAGTGCCTCATAGTGAAGATCAAACCTTCACGGCTGTCGCGTTGGGGCTTCAAGTAGTTGACATTTTCTCACGTGAAGACGGAGGATTTCTTGCGCCGTCTTCGTATTGATATGTCCTTATGGGCTTCGCCGTCCACCCTAGTCTCATCTATCTCCGCGGTTCGCTCTTAACGAAATCCTCAACCGTTGCGATAAGCTCATCGATATCTTCCTCTGTATGCGCCGAAGAGACGGCTACATGAGGCAAGACAGGACTTTGGAAGAAGATACCTCGATCCAGCAAGTATCTATGGAATCTCTTGGCTACATTCACGTTTCCGAGGCTGACGGCATGTATGTCCTTTATTGGCTTTTGCTTAGTGAAGTGGCAACCGAAAAGTGAACCTATTCCGGTGGTTTGCGCTTCAAAGTTGAGGCGATCGAAGATCTCTTGCATCCCTCCCGAAGCCTTCTCCCCGAGTTTATCGATTCGAGAATGGATTGAACCGTCTTCCAGTAGCTTCAATGTAGCATATCCGGCGGATGTTGAGATAGGGTTGCCAACATGAGTCCCTCCATGGAAGGAGTACTCAATCCCTTGATACTTGGAATGGTCCATATGCTCCATGATTTCGGCACGGCCAGCTATCGCTCCGATTGGGAAACCGCCGCCCACGATCTTCCCTAATACCGTAAGGTCGGGAAAGACGCCGTAATATTGTTGAGCACCACCTGGCGAAAGACGGAACCCAGTCATCACCTCATCGAAGATCAATAGTGTTCCAGTGTGGTCGCAGAGTTCCCTCAGCCCCTTCAAGAACTCTCTGTCAGCGGGGACGATGCCGCCAGCGCCCATAACAGGCTCAATAACCATACAGGCCAACTCCAATCCCTTAATACGTCTTCGTACGCCTTCCAGATCATTGTAGGGAAGTACGATTGTATCCTTGACCGCGCCCTCAGCCAAGCCGCCCGATTGCGGCTGATCCAAGGGTGGCTTAACAGCCACATGTAACGAGTCGTATCCTCCATGCCAATTGCCCTCAAACTTGGCTATCTTCACATCCTTTGTGTACGTGCGAGCCAACCTGACAGCGTACATATTCGCCTCTGTTCCTGAGCTGGTGAACCTGACCATCTTAGCGCTAGGAATCATCTTTGCGACCTGTTCAGCGAGCTTGATCTCCACATCGTGAAAGGCTCCGTAATTGTAGTCTCTGTCTAGCTGCTCCTTGACTGCGTTGATAACCGCTGGGTGGCGATGGCCGAGGATGAGTGCGAAATGGCCGCACCAATAGTCTGTAAAACTATTGCCATCAATATCATAAAGCCGGCTGCGATCCGCTTTTACCACGCAGAAGGGATAGGGTTCAAAATACCTGATCCCGTAGTTGACGCCCTCAGGATAGACACTCTTAGCTCTTTCATACATCTCTTTGGATCTGGGAGTGCTCTCAACATAATCCTTGCAACGCATACGGCCAACCCTAAATGAAACTATAGCCAAAGATCCTACATATATAGGAAGCAGTAACGAAGCGCTCAGTGAGTCTTCTTGAATAATTACATAACGCAGGGTTTTTGCACTGCTGCGAGGTAGAGAAGAACTTGCTCGGCCAACCTTAGCGTGCCCTGGCTTCAAGCACGCAGCCATGCCGAATCTGACTAAGCGCTTTGCGAGCTCGCTCTTGCATACAGAAAGAAAGAAGACGTCTTGAAGCAGTATGGAGATTGCTCTGGAGATCCAGTGCGATGAAAACAGGGATCAGTTCTCTTCGATGAACTGGATTCTCCCGTAAGCGTAGAAACTCGTTTTAGAGTGTATTCTATTTGCCTAGCTCTTCCAGTCTCCTCTAACAGCAGGCCTACCCTTCAGTTTCTGCAGATAGTTGTAGGCCGATAGGGCTGCTACCGCTCCCTGCCCAGCCGAAATCACCACCTGTTTGTAAGGCGTATCTGTAACATCTCCAGCTGCAAACACTCCTGGTTGCGATGTAGACCCATCCTTATTGATGATTATCTCTTTTCTACCATTGAGTTGAACAAGATCTTTCACAAAATCTGTCTTAGCCATATATCCCAATTCTATGAAGACACCTCCAACAGGCATCTCCTTCTCCTCTCTTGTCTTCGAATCAATTATGGTGAGTGATTCAACCCTAATTGACCCGTTAATCCTCAGGACCATTGAATTCGGAACAAATTCAACATTATCCTTTGACTTCAAGGCTTCAAGTTTCTCATCAGGGCCTACGAGTCTATCTAAGCTGAATATGACATAGACTCTGCTGGCGATATTGCTGAGGAGGAGAGCTGCATCGAGAGCAGGCTCTGCTGAGCCTACAACAGCTACCTCCCTTCCTTTGAAGAGAGAGCCATCACAGATGGCGCAGTATGATACTCCTCTTCCCTTCATCTCTTGCTCACCTGGAACACCAAGATCTCTAGGCGTCTTACCAAATGCTAGAATAAGCGTAAATGACTGAAAGCTATTCGTAAGCGTCTTCACTATGAAACAGAAGTCATCTCTTCTCACTATTTCAACAACTTCGTCGTAGAGAATCTCCGCCCCATATGATCTTGCCTGCTCCTCAAACTTGCCCATCAGTTCAAAGCCCCCTATATTCTCATACCCAGGATAATTCTGAATTTCATTGGTGAGCAGCGCCTGTCCACCAAGATCTTTGGTTACAAGCAGAGTCTTCAATCCCTGTCTACTTGAGTAGAGCGCTGCGGTGAGTCCTGCGGAAGCTCCGCCTGCAATTATAACATCGTATAGGCTGCCTTCTCCTGGCTCTAGTTTGGTCATGTTATCTTCAACCTCTTGCTGATGTTCGATAGAAGTTCAATATATGGTGATTTAAGTATAAGGTGAGTCTACACAAGCGGACGCAAAGCTTATTCGACAATTAGGAATAAGCGATCGAGTTGTCTCGGCTAGAAAATAGAATAAAGGTTTAAATTGAAACGCTGTTTGTTTCTAGTGCCTGAATAATCGCAAGATTTGATCGTATGTCTTCAGACTCAATTTTTCTCAGGAGATGAAGCAATGGGTCTCGTCAATTGGGCCCGGAGGAAAAGCCCTTGGCTTGTGCACTTCAACACAGGAGGGTGCAATGCTTGCGATATAGAGGTCGTCGCGGCCTTAACGCCTAGATATGATTTGGAGAGGTTCGGCGCTCTCCTCAAAGGAAGCCCCCGCCACGGGGATGTACTTGTCGTCACGGGCCCTGTAACTCGGCAGATCAAAGATAGGTTGACTAGGATTTACGAGCAGATGCCTGAGCCTAGGTTTGCTGTTGCTGTGGGAAACTGCTGCGCTAGTGGTGGGGTTTATCGTGGTTGCTACAATGTCTATCCTGGATTAGATTCTGTCATCTCTGTTGACGCGTATGTCTACGGTTGCCCTCCCAAGCCTGAAGCCATAGTCAAAGGTGTGGCAGCACTGCTGTCTAAGATTAAAGGCGACTGATTTGTCAACATTCAGTATTCCAATAGGGCCTCAGCATCCAGCTCTCAAAGAGCCTGAGTCGTTCACTCTTACTGTTGATGGGGAAAACGTCGTAGCTGCGAAGGTTAGGATCGGATACGCTCACAAAGGCATAGAGAAGGCGATGGAGTCCCGAACATACATTCAGAATATCCCGCTTGTTGAACGGATCTGCGGGATCTGCAATGTTGCGCATACGGTGTGCTATGCACAGAATGTTGAGTACTTGTACGAGAAGAATATTCCGCGCAGAGCTGAGTATATCCGCGTTGTTATTGAGGAGTTGAATAGGATTCACAGCCACCTCTTGTGGCTGGGCATAGTCGGCCATGAAGTGGGCTTCGATACTCTATTCATGTATGTTTGGAGGGATCGAGAGGTGGTTATGGACCTCATTGAGCTACTGACTGGAAACCGAGTTTCTACGGCGATGAACACTGTTGGAGGGGTGAGGAGGGACATAACTCCAGACAAGACGGCTCGTCTGAGAAAAGGCATGAGTATACTTGAGGAACGTACCAAGTACTATAGGAAGATCGCGCTGGACGAACCTACTGTTCTGGCAAGAGCCAAAGGAGTTGGCGTATTGACGGCGGTTGAAGCGATCAAGCTCTCAGCGGTCGGGCCCACTTTAAGGGCGTCAGGAATAAAGGCAGACGTCAGAATGGATGACCCTTACGCAGCACATGACGAAGTCCCATTCAACGTTATCACTTATGACAGTTGCGACGTCTTCGGCCGAGTCATCGTCAGGATCGATGAGACGCTTGAATCGATCGCGATGGTTCAATACTGCCTCGACAACATGCCCTCAGGCCCGATAAGGATGAGGTTGACGAATACACCTCCAGTGGGAGAATCCGTTAGCCGGGTTGAAGCCCCAAGAGGCGAGGACATCCACTATGTGAGATCCAACGGAACAGAGAAGCCTGCTCGATACAAGGTTCGCGCCCCCACACTTGGAAACCTCCCCGCCGTCTTAGAGATGTTGACCTCGAAGGGTGACTATGTGGTCCGCATCGCCGACATACCCGTTGTCATCGCTGGGATCGATCCCTGTATGTGCTGTATGGACAGGTCGATCAGATTCATCGATCCTTCTAGGGAGGAGGAGTGGATTTGGAGCTGGGATCAACTCAAGAAGTACGCTGCTGGGAGGTAGCTGGAGTTTGGCGATGATACGCGAAGTCTATAGACACCTCTTCAAGAAGAGAGCTACGGTACTCTACCCATTCAAGGAGAGAGAGAAGGTCCACCTCCCAACAGACTTTAGAGGAAAACTCGCCTTCTACAGAGAAAGATGCATCGGCTGCAGCCTCTGCTTCAGAGTCTGCCCCTCAGAGACTATTGAGATGATTACAGATGAGAAGGGAAAGAGACCGATCTTCTATCTGGACCGATGCACCTTCTGTGCCCAATGTGAAGAGATCTGTCCGGTAGACGCGATCGAGATGACATCTGACTTCGAGTTCGTCGGCTTCGACCGGAAGGAGACTCTATTGAAGTGATCGTCTGAATGGCAGAGGCGCAAGATCGCAAAACGATCCCGATTACAGGAATGGATTGCCCATCTTGCATCCTAAACATAGAGAAAGAGTTGAAGAAACTTAAAGGCGTCAAAGAAGCTCAAGGAAACTATATAATGGAGAAAATCGTCGTAACCTACGACCCGAGCAAGATAGATGTTCCTGCTATCGAGAAGAAGATCGAGGATCTTGGCTACAGAATCTCTTATAAGAGATACCCCGGCATCACTCAGAGAATACGAGGCTGGATGAAACACGACAAGTAGAATAAACCTTCATTGAAAGCAGGTATTCCAGCCTCGAAAAAGGACTTGTTTATTTGAAGACAGTTCTAGACGGTTTCAGTCAGCATATCCTCTATTGATATCAACTCTCTTGGAATCGCGACTCGAACCCCTTTCTTCGGATCGACAACTTGATTCACCTTGATGTCGCCGCATAAGCTTGCGAACATGTAGGCTCTCTCGAAAGACCAACCGTAGGCCTTCATCAAAGCTTTCACGGTGGCTTCGGTCCCTCGAACAGCAGCCTCATCAAGAGTATCGCCGCACGCGATGTAAGCGCAGTAATCCTTCGTCTCGAGTATAGGCCATGGAGAACGCCGGCCCTTCATAACATTGAACCTGAGAAGAATTTGACCTTCGACCTCAACCGCTGATACGCAGAGTTCGCCGTCAGCTTGAACAGCATGGAGATCTCCAGCAGCGAATAGAGCGCCATCTGTAAAGACTGGGAAATACAATCTCGATCCAGATGTTACATCTTTGACATCTATATTTCCTCCGTGGGGACCGGAAGACCCTGAGAGTACGTCTTCGCCCTCAGGCGCTACACCGATAGTGCCTATCAAAGGGGAGGTCTTGAGCCGGATAACATCATACTCGACGAAACCGTTCTTGATCGAGACCATCTTGACTGTGGCTTTGAACTGCATATCCTTGAGGGCTCCGCTTTGAGGTATCGTGACTATCGACCCCTTTTCTGCGGTCTTTATGTCCAGTATCTCCACAACGAGGGTGTCGCCTCGCTCAGCACCTTCTATGTATACGGGGCCTGTTGCTCCATCCACCTTAGACCAATCCAGTTCCTCTACAGCATCCTCTTCACTCTTGATCTGGCCTCCCGACGCATCCTCCGTCTCCAGCAACAGAAGCTCCCCAGCCTTCACGTACTCAGCCGGTTTATGCTTCGAGCTGAAGCTGTAGATCACATTATCTTTAGACACGCGCTTCATACAGCTCTAACCTCGCCAATCGCTCTATAATCAGTGCAACAGTATTTTAGGCGTTTGTTCTTTGAGATCTGGGGCTGTCATTTTTGCTGGAACTATATCCGATTGAATGCTTGATCTAGTCGACTTATGCTGTGTTACGGTTGGGACGTTTAGAAATTAAGAGAACCGCTTGATCGTGATTCAAGAGAAATTGCGGGTTGCGTGAAGCACATCCAAAGAAAAAGAGAGTGGAGGAAACAAATTTCTATTCAGAAAGTCCTCATTGGACGCTACGTCCATTTCGACTCCCATGACAAGAAGCTGGTTAAGCTTGAAAAGAAGACTGAGATCCATATCACTTCAGATCCTTCAAGGCCCTGAGAAAATCGATTAACCTGTCTATAACCACTTCTACGATTTTCTCCCCTTTCTCCTTCGAAGCTCGGGTCGCGTCGCCAACCACTCCTGTGCTTGTGAGTTTCTTCATGTCTATTGGAACGCCGACCGTCGGAGGCGAAGCAAAGAAATCTGGTTTGATGAACTCCGGAATCTGCGTGGACGGAATTGTTCTTACGAACTTATCCGTCTTGACGCGTTGATTGAGGGCCAAAGCTACAGATGTCTCCGTTTCGTCTGCGTGGAAGAATGGGGGTTCTGTGCTTTTACGGATGACATCCATCGCGATTTCCCACCAGTTTACCAAACAGACGAAAGCCCCCGTCTCTTTTTTCACCTTATACATGGCTATGTGGAGCGCAGCATCATTTCCTCCATGCCCATTAAGAATAACTATCTTCTTGAAGCCATGTCGAGCCAAACTTCTGCAAACGTCCACGACCACGTCGGTCAAAACTTCGGGAGCTAAAGTGATCGTTCCAGGAAACTCCATATGATGTTCTGAGACTCCAAATGAAATTGGCGGCGTAACAATAGGCTTAACGTAGTCCGCAACCTTCTCAGCAACCATCACAGCGATTTTGTAGCTCGTGAAAGCGTCGTTATCAACAGGCAAAGCTGGTCCATGTTGCTCCGTTGAACCCACCGGAACGATGGCTACATCTGATTCGGTCAGTCTCTTCTCGACCTCTTGCCAAGTCATTTTTGCAAGCAGTATCTCATCCTTCATTCAACATCACCAACGCAATCTTTAGCGACAAATCGGGTAAAAAAGAAAAGAGGTGATTAGGTTTTAGGCTTTCTTCTTCATGCGGTAATACCATAGAATAGCGCAGACGACGACTATCGTTATTACCATTGCTATGTAGTCCCATGGATGTACGTCCGTCAATGGTCTGGAACCTGGCACTCTACTCCAGAATGACCATACGACGCCTGCAATTGCGGCTCTAAGAACCAATATGATAGCCGCGACGATGAAGATGACGATAAGGAGGGCGATCGTCTTGGTTTCAGACGTATCCATAGCGCATCCTCCTCTTTTACTCGACCTCTTCGCCGCCGCCCCATAGCCATCGCGGTTTCATGAATTCTGGGAAGAACTTGATACACAAGATCAGAGGAACGACCTCTTGAGCGACGTAGACGAAGTAGGTGCCTCCTGCGAATGTGGCAACAGTCTCTGGCCAGAAAGCGACGAGCTGAAGAACATAGGCCAGCTCTGCGTTGAAGATTACAAGTGCTATCGCCTCAATTACCGCTATCGTGACAATGAGAAGAGCGTAGCCTTTAGCTCCCTTCCACCGCCACACCGTCTTCGCGACGGCTGCAACAACGACCGCTATCAAAGGATAGTAGAACACGTCACACATTGGAACAGAGGAAGGAAGACCCATCAGAATTCCAGCCGCGATGCCAACCCAAGGGCCCCCAGCGAACCCGACTATAACGATTAGAGTCTCTCTAATGTCGAGAACATATGGTGGGTACAGGGGTATGACCAAACCCAAGGCCCTCCATGCAAAGCCGAGGCCTCCAAGTGCAGCGACCATTCCAACCTGTCTTGCTGTTAGACGAGGTCTCCTAGCCGGTTTAGATGATGCCAAGATATTTTCCCCAACGATATGGTGGTAGACGCTCTTATATAGAGCTTATCACAGCTTGAAAAGCGTCTTCAGAAACGCGACCGTGTTCATGTACGTTATCCACTTGAGCCCCCAGGTACCTAGAGCGAATCCTCCTGCCAAGACAACCATCAGAAGGGCTAGGAACAGATAGTCTCCAGTCGCTAGATGGAGTTCCCGCATGTAGGTGCGCCCCGCGAGATTGTGTCCAAACCCTCGTGACTCGATAGCGACCGCTATGTCGCTTGTTCGCCTCATTGAGTTGAAGATTGAAGGGATGAACATTTTCCTCAACAATGCATTGAATCTCTTCGCCGGGTTCCTGTACTCGTATTTCCATCCTCTAGCCTGCTGCGCTTCCTTGATCTTCTGATTCTCGTCTATCAGGACCGGAACATACGCGAATCCTATGCTGAGCGCCATACCGAACTCTGGTGGAAGCCTAAACTTGACAAATGCGAGGATGAGATCTCGGATTGGCGTAATCATCAGTATAGCTCTGATAACCAAGAGTATCGTCAGAAACCTGATCACAGCGCCAATCATCCAGACTATTCCCTCAAGGCTGATGGGAAGAGTAGTGGGAGGAATGATGTAGAAGAATATGTACGGGTTCTTGAACTCAGATGCAGCTGGTGGGAAGAGTAGATTAAAGAGGGCATACACCGCGGCTACAGGAGCTACCGCTCTGAGGAAAGAAGTGACCTTCGAAATCGGAATCCGACTTATCTGCGTGACAGATAGAATAGAAAGGAAGAGTAGGAACAGGAATATGGGGTCAGTTCCCAGCCCTACTGTCAGGACTATCACTACGAACCAGTATACCATCTTGATACGCGGGTCAAGCCTGTGAAAGAATGTTCTGCCCGGAATATACTCGAAAGCCAGTCTTAGTCACCTTGTAGAAGCTCGCTCATTACCTCATACATTTCGTCCACAGTCAATACGTCACCAGGAACGCCATATTTTGCGAGCATCTGACCGAGCCTAGTGATCTGAGGGGGGTTAAGGTAGGTCGTTTCGAGCAGATCGGTCTTTGAGAAAATCTCTTTTGTAGGTCCATCCACCAGTATCCGACCATCTCTGAGAACTACGACTCTGTGTGCATATTCGGCTGCGATGTTCATGTCGTGTGTTATGACAACTATTGTTTTCTTCTCCTCTACGTTCAACTTCCTGTAGAAATCCATCATCTCTCGACTCATCCTGTAGTCTTGCCCGGTAGTGGGCTCGTCAACAACCAAGACTTCAGGCTTCATTGTGAGTAAGGAGGCGACGGCGACTCTCTGCCTTTCACCCTTGCTGAGTGAGAAGGGGTTCTCAGAGAGAACGGATTCCAAGCCCACCGCCTTTGCCACCTCGGAGACTCTCTGTTGAATCTCTTCCACAGGCACACCAAGATTAGTTGGACCGAACTCAAGCTCCTTCTTTACGTTTTCGCAACAGATCTGATGATCTGGATTCTGGAAGCAATAGCCAACCTTCTTTGAAAGTTCGGATATAGAGGCATTTGCAGCATTTATTCCGAACACTGTGACGCTACCCTTGGTGGCCTTCAGCAAATTGTTGAAATGCTTCACCAGGGTTGTCTTTCCAGAGCCGTTCTGCCCGATCACTGCAACGAACTCCCCTGCATAGATGTCGAGGTCTACGCCTTTGAGGGCCGTCGTGCCGTTGGGATAGATGTGCCAGAGATCTCTAACTTCAATTATCTTCTCTCCTCTACCCACATCCCAACTCGGCTTCCGCTCTAAAGCACTCTTGCTGTGTTTGAGCAGCTTTGAGAAAGTTTCGACCGCCTCTTCAAGTGTCATCGGAGGCGCTATGGAGGGATCTCTTTCTTTTAGTCTGGCAGCCAACAACGCCACCTGCGGAGGCTTCAAACCCATCTTCTGCATCGCATCGACATTTTTCAGAAGATCTCTGGGCGACCCCTCCAACGCGATCTCACCCTCGTTCATGACAATTAGGCGATCCACTACTGGCAGTAGCTCCTCCATCTTGTGTTCCACGATGATCATAGTCGCCTTTCCCTCCTTAGATATGCCAGCGAGTAGATTGAGGATTTGAGAGCTTCCGATAGGATCTAGATTTGAGGTAGGTTCATCGAGCACGTAGATCTCTGGGCGCATCGCCATGATGGCTGCAAGAGCACAAGCCTGTTGTTCACCCCCTGAGAGGGAGTGAGGATTTCTCTCCTCATATCCTCTGAGGCGAACTGACTTCAAGCATTCTTCGGCTCTGGTCCTGATCTCTGCCGGTGGAACCCCATAGTTTTCTGGGCCGAACGCAACCTCATCTATGACTGTTGGGCAGACAAGCTGGCTCGATGGGTCTTGAAATAGCAGACCGACACTGTGTGAGAGAGCGCTTATAGTAGTGGATCTGGTATCGACGCCATCAACGGCAACATTGCCTTCCAGCTTTCCTCTGAAATAATGAGGTATCAGCCCATTCAAGCAGCGACAGAGGGTCGTCTTTCCCGCTCCCGATGGACCTGTCACCATGACCCTCTCCCCCTTCGCGATCTTCAGGTTGATGTTCTTGAGAGCCGGCCTAGCGCCGCCAGTATAACTATACTTGACATCTTCGAGAACTACCGAGTACCCCATGTTTGAGCCCCAATCAACTTTAATCCGGTTAAGAGTAGTCGAACGCCCGCTTTGGCACAGATATGGCACCAACACCATTTATGCCTTGTGAGAGCCTTCAAGTTGAGTGTAGGCGTTTCCTCTTTGAAGCGTTTGCAAGAGCCCCCGATAGAAGAGATCGAGGTAGTCCCCTTAGATAGGCCTGCTGGAGATTTCGTGAAGAAGCTTGGAGAAGTGCTAGGAAGTGGCTAGTCATTCTACCCGTACCTCTCTTCCTTCCAAGCGTCTGCTGTATTGCTGTATCCTCTCTTCTCCCAGTATCCCAACTCTTGCTCCTTTGTGAATTTGATTCTTCTCACCCACTTCGCGCTTTTGTACGCGTACTTCTTCGGAACTATAAGCCTCAGAGGTCCGCCGTGCTCAGGGCTGAGCTCCTTGCCATCTAGCCTGTACGCAAATAGTACCGCTTCGTCCATCAGATCTTCTATAGGAAGCGATGTCGTATAGCCTCCTTCACATTCGATGGTGCAGAATCCGGCTTCAGGCTTAGGCTTAACCATCTCCACAATAGTTCTAAAAGAAACTCCTTCCCATTCGTTAGCAAGTCTACTCCAACCTTCAACACAGTGGAAGTCGGAGATGCTCGTACGGCTCGGTAGAGAGAGAAAGCCCTTCCAACTCAACTTCAAAGGCCTGTCGATAAGGCCGTATGCCTCGAATGTCCAATTAGTCTGATTGAAACCAGGCACAGAGCCGATATGTAGCGCCGGGAGCTCATCTACCCTATACTGGCCCGGCGGTAGCTTCTCATTACTTTTCAATCGGCTCATCAGCTTTCGTCTTCAAGTAAGCATGGCTCTATATTAAAGAATAGTATTCCTATCGACGGAATAGTACAGATTTCGAGCCGCGATCCGTGTTTTTGAGAGAAAAAGCCTATATCGGTTGCGTATCTCTTCAAAGTTTCAATGCGTCCTCAAGATGATATAAAGAAGTGAGGAGGGTTGAAGGCCAGCCGATGAAGAGGTATCTAGTAGGCTTCGGCGCAGGCTTACTTCTCATATGT
>Ga0129297_10000393_pt1 | contig 20905 bp, 28 predicted proteins | sample I18A1metaG_FD_94708 | JGI IMG/M metagenome (GOLD analysis project Ga0129297, IMG submission 94708) | Lake sediment bacterial and archeal communities from Gulf of Boni, Indonesia to study Microbial Dark Matter (Phase II) - ​I18A1 metaG | ecosystem: Environmental > Aquatic > Freshwater > Lake >... | reverse complement strand
GGGTCGAACCCCAAACAGTCGAATCCCTAAATATCCTGAAGAGCCGGAAGACGCCATTCATTGTGGCAGCAAACAAAGTAGATGCCATCCCAGGCTGGCGGTCACAACCAGACATCTCATTTGGAAACTCCCTGAAGGCACAATTCCCCGAAATTCAAACCGAACTAGACAATCGGCTGTACACTGTCATTGGGACACTCTCGAGACTCAGTTTTCGATCTGAAAGGTTTGATAGAATATCAGACTTTACGCAAACAGTCGCCATCGTGCCAGTCAGCGCTAAGACTGGGCAAGGAATCCGAGAACTCTTGGCAGTTTTGACTGGCCTCGCTCAGGTTTACTTGTCACAGGAGCTGCAGACGACTTCAGGCCCCGCCCGGGGCACAGTGCTCGAAGTTAAGGATGAACCTGGACTTGGCACGACTATTAACGCAATCATCTATGACGGTGTGCTGAAGGTTGATGATACGATCGTCATCGGCGGGCGGGAGCATCCAATAGTCACAGCGATACGGGCGATACTGGTTCCAAAACCCCTTGATGAAATAAGGGACCCTCGGGACCGTTTCGGCAGCGTCCGGCGAGTCACAGCTGCATCAGGAGTGAAACTTGCAGCGCCGAACTTGGAAAACGCGCTTGCCGGTTCACCACTCTACGCCGTTCCCAAAGGAAAGAACACGAAAGAGTATGTCCGAATAGTTGAGGACGAGGTGGAAAAACTTCGCATCAAGACAGAGAGAAACGGAGTTGTTCTCAAGACCGACACATTGGGCTCGCTAGAAGCTGTGACCGAGGCGCTTTCTAGGTACGGGGTTCAGATACGGCTCGCCGATATAGGGGACGTGTCTAAGAGAGACGTGATTGAAGCTGAAGCCGTCAGTCAGAAGGACCGACTGCTGGCGACTGTACTCGCATTCAACGTGAAGGTTTTGCCCGACGCTGAGGAAGAGGCACGACTAGCAGGCATTCCGCTCTTCACGTCTGACATAATCTACCATATGATCGAAGATTACCTCAAGTGGAGTGATGAGCAGCGCGCTGCTGGCGCCAAGGCCGAATTCGAGGCTCTCGTATTCCCGTGCAAGGCCAAAGTTCTCGCGGGCTTCATCTTCCGGAGAAGCAAACCTGCCATCGTGGGCGTCGAGATTCTGTCGGGCAAGCTTAGGCCCAAGTTCCCAGCACTTTCTCACTCCGGGAAAAAGCTGGGCGAAGTCCAACGAATACAGGACAAGGGAAATGATATCCAAGAGGCCAGCACCGGAATGCAGGTTGCCGTCTCTCTCGAGGACGGCGTAGTTGGACGCAACATCTCTGAAGGCGATGTCTTCTACTCAGACGTGCCTGAGCTGCACCTCAAGACGCTTTCTTCAAAGTTTGCGTCCGAGCTAAACGAGAACGATCACAAGACCATAGAAGAGCTGATTCAGATTAAGAGACGCGAGAATCCAGTGTGGGGATTCTAAGCTACTTTAACAGAAAATCTCGCTCTGTGGGCTTCGAGTAGCTGAGTATTTCCTTCTCCGTGAAGAATATCGTCATTTCTCGCCTCGCGTTCTCGACGGAATCTGCTGCATGTATGGCGTTAGGCGTGATGGAAAGCGCGTAGTCGCCGCGGACCGTTCCCGGCGCAGCCGCAACCGGGTTCGTTGCGCCCACCAGATTCCTCGCCACGGTCACAGCGTTGGGACCTTCCCAGATCATGAGGAACACTGGGCCCGAAGTGACATGTGACACGAGTTCTTTGAAGAAAGGTTTCTCCCTATGAATTGAATAAAGCTCCTCGGCCTGGTCAGCTGACATCAGAATCAGTTTGGCTGCGGCCAGGACAAGGCCCTTTCTCTCAAACCGAGAGACGATCTCTCCAATGAGCCCCCTCATAACACTCTCGGGCTTGAGGAAAGAAAAGGTTCTCTCCGTCTGCAAGCCATGCGCCACTTACTTGCCGCGTTCCTTCTTGCCGTAGTAGACTGTCCACTTCAGTTTCCTTGGATCCCTGTCGTACGTCATCAGACTCTTTCTGCACTTTGTCGAGCAGAAGTAAAGAATCGAGCCGTCATTTCTGACGAACATAATTCCAGTGGCTTGTGGGAAGTCCTTCCCACAAAAGGAACACTTGTAAGTTCGCGGCAATTCCCAGACGGTTCTCCCTACCTAATCTTCTTCGCTTCTCTCTCAGTCTCGCGAAGCATCAGAATGTCGCCGGTTCTGATAGGGCCTTTCACGTTGCGCGTAATGACGCGTCCCTTGTCCCTGCCTTCTAGGATTCGAACACGTACCTGGATGACCTCGCCCGTTACTCCCGTTCTGCCGATGATCTGCGTAACCTCTGCTGGGGTAATCTGTTCCTCTGTTCTCTCCTTAGCAGAGCTCATGCTTGGCTCTTGGCCCCGCCCTTCCTTAGTTGCTCAGTTGCTTCAGCCAGCTCCTTCAGGGTCTTTGAGCCCTCTCCACCTTCAAGTACAGATACCGCGGCACAGCCGACATCAATCCCAGCGGCCCGGCCAAGTTCCAATTTGCTGGGAACAAACAGGTAAGGAATCTTCCGCTCCTCACAAAGAATCGGTAAGTGGGCTACGACCTGGGGAGGGTCGACATCTTCAGCGATCAGGACAAGCTTTGCAACAGCCCGCTCGATAGCCTTTGTACTCTCGTTCGTGCCTTTCCTTAGCTTGCCAGAATCTCGGGCTACCTGAACGAGCTGGTAGGCTTTGTCCGCCAGCTCCTTCGGTACATCAAATTTCGCGTAAAATGGTTTTGGCATTCGCTTCACCGCACATTTGCCAATCGGCTAGCGTAAGCACCAGCGTGCCTTTTAAGAACGTTTCTGCCATCGACCTCAACTCGCGAACTCTAATTCACCAAAAAGGGCTGGTTGATCGCGACATAGTTGGTCACGATGACTGCGCAGGTCAAAGCTTAGTGCCCCAAATTATCAAAATTGAATAGGCACTGCACACGTGAAATCGGCGACCATGATCGGCCGCTTGTCGGATAATGATAGATGATGATCAGCGCGAACGATGTGCTTCAGATAATTAGCGAGATACATCAATATTCGATGCTAATCGTGGAGACCAAGGATGCCACAACTTTCGGGATTCTACGATCACGCGACGACAAGCTTAGCTACTTCAAACTTTCGCGCCCACTGACACACAAAGAGAGGATTGGCTTGATTCAGAACATCAGCTCCGGCAAGATGTCTGAATCAGTGCAGCTCATCGAAGTTGAGGAATTCTTGCGTGACATTGAGGGTAAAAAGGCAAGGCACATCTGGCTAGAAACCGCCGCCCCAGATCGAAGGGAGCTAGCGTTTCTGAGCATTTCGGAGTTGAAGGTCTTTTTCAGAAACCATTCGCGCCGTTGAAAGCGTGGTAGTTTCTGGCAACGTTAATAAAAGGCATGCATTCCGTACTATCGCTCCGCTCGTAACCGAAGGGTGACAAAGTGGCGAAATTCAAACTCATCATCTCGGATCCTGGTACTGGCAAGTCTTCGGTGAGTGAAGTAGAGGGAGCACGTGCACAAGCCCTAGTTGGCCGTTCGTTAGGCGAAGTCATCGATGGTTCGGCGCTCGGCATAGCTCCGGGAAAGTTGCTTATTTCGGGAGGTTGCGACAAGAATGGAATCCCAATGCGCTCCGATGTTCATGGTGGAGTGAAGAAATACATAGTTCTGTCGTCGGGTCCGGGGTTCAGGCCGACTAGGCCGGGCGAGAGACGCAGAAAACTGCTGCGGGGACGCACAATCACAGACGAAACATTCCAGATTAACTTCACTCTAAGAAAGGAAGCTGGACCTACGACTAAACCCGAGGCAAAGCTAAAGGAGCAACCATACGTAGCCCCTGCAAAGCAAGCCCCCGCTAAAAAGCCCGCTAAGAAAGTGCTGAAGAGAGGAAAGTAGGAATCGAATGTCTCTAGAATTCAAGGTCAAACAAGAAGACTACAATCCACTTTTGAAGAGGAAGGAACTGCACGTCGAGGTTGACCACGACGCGGCCGGCACGCCTTCCAGGCTCGAGGTTAGAAAAGCGATCGCTTCCAAGTACGGAACGAAGGCTGAGAACGTCTACGTTGTGGGCGTGGAGACAAAGACGGGAACTCAGCGTGCAGTCTGTGAAGTACAGGTTTACGATGACGCGCAGAGCGCGAAGCGCATTGTTCCCAAGTTCGTGCAGACACGTAACCTGCCGCCCGAAGAGCGCAGGAGATTGAAAGAGCAGCAGGCCAAGAAGGAGGAGGCAAAGCCTAGGCCGGAAAAGCCGAAAGAGGAGAGCAAGCCGGCTGAGGGCAAGAAACCCAAGGAGGCCAAGTCTGAGTGAGTGCGAAGAAGGGCCCGAAGGCTAGGGTGGGCACACTGTATGAAGTGGACTTTGAAAAGGGCGTCGCCAAACTGAAGAATCGAAAATGCCCACGGTGTGGGAGCATCATGGCATTCCACAAGAGTCCTGTGGAACGTTGGACGTGCGGATCGTGCAGCTTCACTGACTTTGTGAAGGCAAAGAAGTAGATTCAGTCCATTTTCTCCATAGTCTCAACGATCTGCTGAATTTCCTTCTTTTTGTCTGCTGTGACTTTCACCACAACAATTCCTTCGTGTGGTTGTCCGTAGGCCACAATCGACCCAACCTGGGCCACCAGGATGGCCGCCAAGGTAAGAAGATCCTCCTCGCCGTTAACAAGAACTAAGCAGTTGCCTTCTGCAGCTGCCTTCTCTACAGTTTTCCACGCATCTTGGCTTATGGCCCCAGGCGGATTGGATGTTTGCAGAACGCGCCGAGCCGTGTGCGGGATGGGAGGTGCTTCTTGCCTCATTTCTCTCCCGTCAATTATGATGACACTGGGCCATATCCCCGCGTCTACTGCATTTCTTGATATTGTGTCGCCGACAAGGATGAATGCTGTTGGCTTTTCCTCTTCCGCGAGCTTCTTCAGTTTACGATTACACTCTTCCGGCGTACCTCTGATGAGTTCTCCAAGAGGTTGTTTGAGCCTTTGCCTCAGCTCTTCAGTAAGAACGAGCGTTGGCAAGCGGGACAACTGTCGGGGTTTCGGCAGGACTTGCTCAGCGTACCCTCAGCGCGTATCGACCCGGCACCTGGATTGCCATTCTTTTGGCCACTTCAGAGTCAGATGGGTCAAATATGACTACGAGGCCGCTCCAGTCGTCGCTCAGGCTCGTGGACTTGCAGTTGGGGCAGACGGGCCCGTTGCTTATGAAGCGGCAATTCCTGCAAGCCTTGTCCGTCAAGCCGCTTTCTCCTCATGGACTGCCGCTTTGGCCCGTTTGAGTTCTGATTCAATCCACTCCAGCTTTCCGAGATAGGGTTGCCTGAGGGTTATTCCGATCTTGCCACCAGTGCCTCCGCGTGGAAAGCTAACAGCGATTATTCTTCCTCTGACAAGGTCTCCTTTGCCGAGTTTTCTCTGTGACTCTTTGCCTACGAGCACGCCATGCTTTTCGTCAAACGATATGTAGTCGTCCATGACCTGGGACACATGCAGCAGGGCATCTTCCGGCCCTATCCTGACGAAGGCTCCGAAGTCTGTTACCTCAACTACCTCTCCTTCGACTACTTCGTGCATCTCTGGGTAGAATGTGAGAAGTTTGAATGTGACCTTGTGATATGTTGAGCCGTCTCCGGGCAGAATCTTCCCGACGGGGTCAACATCGACATCGACAACGAGTACGACGTAGCCCAGGTCCTCGTCAACGACGTTCTCGTATTTGAGTTTGATTTGTTCTTTGGCAGCCTTGTCGATGGGGTGACCGAAACTCTGGGGCGGAATTCTGACTATGTCCTCAACCGTTACTAACCTGAACATCCTGATGGCTCCTTGACAATCTTGGCCGGTAGTTTTCAGAAGTAGGCCGGCTCTATGCCTTCAACCTCTAGCTTCGATTTGTCGCGCAGGTACACAACTGGGACGTTAATATCTCTTAGTCTTTTCTTGAGTTCAATGTCAGTAGTTGCGACTAGCGCGCCAAGTTTCTGCGAAGCCTTCAGGATCGCGTCATCCACGGTTTGCCCACTTTCAAGGGCGACTTCAACAACTCGGCAGCGTGAGGCTAGCTGGAGCGCTAGGGACGCTTCTGGTGCCCCTTCTCCTCCTCTGGATGATATTTGAGTCAGCTCGTTCTTGACTGCTGAAGGCACTACGAAGTCCACTTTCTTCTGCAGCAAGTACTCAATTTCTTGGAAGATGTCGATGTTGAACTGAAATGGAATCATTAGGAAATTTGAATCGAGAATAATCTTGAGGGGCAACGTTAGAACCTCAGGGACCCGAAGCCTATCAATCGCCAGCTGTCAGCGATTCTGCGACTTATGGCCACCTTCGCCTCTTTCTCAGCGCAAACAGGTTTTCGAAGAGCGATATCGGCAATATCCTCCCGTGCGGAAGTGACGATTCCTGAAGTGACCGTAGTGCCTACATTCAAAACTAATGCTTCATTCGTACGGATCTTTTCCACGGGAACAGCGAGCTCAGTACCAACTACTCTCTCAAACAGTTTCACATCAAGGGTGACTTTTTCCAGAGTCGCGGGCAGGCCGTCAACCCTACCAACGACACTTCCGACCAGGCCGTCCGATTTCGTCAGAGACGGGTCCAATTCCGTACCCATGCCCACCAGCCCGCCGCTTCTGGCCTCCTGCACATGCCCTTTGCTAACGCTCAGACTTCTTACAGTGGTGATGAGATGCTCGTACTTGGTCTTGCCTCCCTCCTGAACTGGGATACCTGGCTTGATCTCTATCTCGTCGCCGACTTGATACTTTCCTTGGACTATCGAACCGCCTATCACACCACCAACAAGGTCATCAATTTCTGTGCCGGGTTTGTTGACATCGAACGACCGTAGGACGTACATTCTGGGAGAAGCGCTCAAGTCGCGTCTTGGTGTCGGGATTCGGTCCTCTATCTCCTTGAGCAAGAGGTCTGTGTTCGTCCCGTGCTGAGCAGATATGGGCACGATGGGAGCGTCTTCAGCTATGGTTCCTTTGAGGAATGACTTTATCTCCTTGTAATTCTCGAGCGCTCGCTGTTTGTCTATTATGTCAATCTTGTTTTGGACCATGACCAAATTCTTGATTCCAACGCTTTCCGCGGCGAGCAGGTGTTCTCTGTCCTGAGCTTGGGGACATTTGACATTGCTCGCCAACACGAACAGTGCTCCGTCCATGAGCGCCGAACCTGAAAGCATAGTAACCATGAGACTGTGATGGCCGGGGCAGTCTACGAAGCTTATAGCCCGTTTGAACTTGGCTTCGCCGCCGCAATTGGGACACTTTGGTTGAGTCGTGTAGTTGGCCGGAGAGCGACATTTCGGGCATTTGTAAATGAAGGCGTCCGCATATCCTATCCTGATTGTAATACCTCTTCTGAGTTCTTCCGAATGACGAGCGGTCCAAACACCTGTTAGGGCCTGTACCAGCGTACTCTTACCATTGTCAACATGGCCGAGAGTGCCAATGTTGACCTCGGGCTGGACAACCAGCTCTTCGCCCTTCTTCTCTGACTTGAGGACCGCCTGCGCCATATCATTAATCATCCGTTTTGCTGACTCGCTGACACATCGTTCAATATATGTCTAAGGGTGAATTACGCTGAGCATTTGGCAACATCATCGGAGGCGTTGAACTTACGTCGAGAATTTCAAGGATGTTCATGAGAATTGCGGCAGGCTGCAGAAGATTAATTAGATATTGGAGTGGAATCTCTTAGTACGGCGAAAGACAATGGGTGGACGTGTTTGCGACGAAGCCCAGTTCGCTACATCTGATTAGCAACGAAGCCGCTCAATCATCGCCGTTTGTCTTTCTTGGCCCAGGCAGAAGTGACCAGCATTGGTTTTGAAATTATACAATACCCTAACGCGCACAATGGAGGAGCTCAGGCCCCTCCACAACAAACGTTTGCGCATGTTTGTGTGCGGTCCGACCGTTTACGACTACAGTCACATAGGACATGCCCGAACATACTTGGCGTACGATATCATCGCGCGCTACCTGAGGAGCCGAGGGTACAACCTCTTCTACATAGTGAACATCACCGACATTGACGACAAAATCATTAACCGCGCGAACGAATCCGGCGAGGATCCACTAGCCCTTGCTGACCGGTTCACCCGCGAATTCTTCCGCGACATGCAAGCCCTGGGCATCGCAAGTGTCAACCTATACGTCAAAGCATCAGATCATGTACCCGAGATAATTGCGCAGGTCTCGGCGCTTATCGAGAAAGGTTACGCGTATAGAGTTAACGGGGACGTATATTATGACGTTACGAGATTCCCATCCTACGGCAAACTTTCCGGACAGAAAATGGAGCAGCTGACCGTGCACAGAGTTGACCCGGACCCGCGCAAGAGGAACCCCGTTGATTTCGTGCTGTGGAAGAGCCAGAAGCCAGGCGAACCAGCATGGGACAGCCCCTGGGGACAGGGCCGTCCCGGATGGCACATTGAGGATACGGCAATAACTACCACCTACTTCGGGCCCACCTACGACTTGCACGGTGGCGGGCAGGACCTGATATTCCCACACCATGAGGCTGAGATCGCGCAGGCTGAAGCAGCAACCGGCCTCAAACCATTAGTGCGCTATTGGCTTCACGCAGGCCTCCTGATGGTTACAGGGGGGCGGATGGGAAAGTCGATGGGCAACTTCATCACAATCAAGGAGGCGCTCAGGAGGCATGAATCTGAGGCCCTGCGGCTCTATTATGCGATGAGCCATTACCGTAGCCAGCTCGAGTTTGACGAATCCAACATCGCGCAGGCCGAACAGGTTCTCGATAAGTTGCGCTCTGTCTGGAACCAGTTCAGGGCAAAGATCCAATCCTCGCTTCCGAACGGTGACCTGAGTCTTGAGAATGAAATTGAGCGAATCACCTCCAACGCAATGAGCAGTTTCATCCAGGCGATGGATGATGATTTCAACACGCCCCGTGCCTTGGCGGTCGTCGTTGGTTACGCCAAGGAGATTGAGCCCTTCGCCTCACAGAATCTTGGGGAACAATCGGTCAGGCGAATTCTGAATGTCTTCGACTTTTTTGGTGATGTGTTTGGAATACTCCAGCCCGCGCCTCCTCGGGAAACGAAGGCCTTCGACGAAATTATGAAGATACTGTTGGAGATGCGAGAGGATGCCAGAAGGAGGAAGGATTGGTCCACGGCTGATAGGATCCGAGACCAATTGAGCGCAATTGGCATTGGGCTAGAGGATACGGCGACTGGCGTCCGCTGGTACTTTGCGTCCTCCAGAGTTACGCAAGGATTAGGTTGAGATTTTGTAGCCGATCTTTCTCAGGAAAAGCTTCCTTTCCGCGACGTCTTTCTCAGTCTCGATTCCTTTTGAGGCATAACCGTCAACTACACCTAGAATACCCCTGCCCTGCTCTGTCTCAGCCAGGACTACTTGGAAGGGGTTGGCGGTCGCCAAGTAGATGTTGCATACCTCTGGGACAGCCTTCACCTTGTCGAGCACGTTAATTGGGTAAGCGTCCCGCATGAAAGCGATGAATGTGTGACCGGCCGCAAGCTCCAACGCAGTCTTCGAAGCAAGCTCCTTCAATTCAGGGTCATTTCCATCAAATCTCACCAAGCATGGGCCGCTTGATTCGCAAAAAGCAACTCCGAACTTCACTGTCGGAACGGCGTTTACAAGTGCCTCATACAAATCCTCAACTGTTTTGATGAAGTGGCTCTGGCCGAGGATCGCGTTGCAGCCTTCTGGTACCTTTACGTCTATAATCTTTGTATTTAGGATAGAGGACATTTCTAGGTCAGCTCGAATTCTTTCGGAACATTGACTAGATTATCGATGCCTCGGGGCGTAATAACTACTGTGTCTTCAATTCTCACGCCACCAAAACCCGGCACGTACACGCCGGGTTCCACGGTCACAACTTGGCCAGCCTTCAGCCGATCCCTGCTGAGGAAAGAGAGGTAAGGTCTTTCGCCGATCGTCAGACCAACGCCATGGCCGAGAGAGTGCGTGAATCCTGAAGTCACACTTGTTGCGGTTCCCTTGAAGACGTCCCGAACTGTCCGGTAACCTCGCCTCTCGATGATATCGCATGCCCTCGACATAGCAACCTCACCGGTCACTCCAGCCCTAAGGAAGTCAAGACTGCCCGCCTGCGCCTCACACACAGTTTCGAAAAGCCTCCTGGATTTCTCATCCGCTCTGCCCAGGACGAAGGTGCGCGTGACATCTGACCAGTATCCGCTTTCTGCCTGTGGGAAGATGTCAAAGACGATGAGTCTCTTTTCTTTTATTTCGTCTGCAGGGTCTCCTGCGTTATGTGGGTCGGCAGATCTAGCGCCGATCGCGAAGATTGTTCCCTCCGGCGCAGTCAACCCTTCCTCCGCCAGCATATGTGAAATCATCCTCTTGACGCTCGCCACGGTAGCGAGTTTGTTCTTGATGAAGATGCGGCCGCGTTTCCTGTTCATGTTTCTGAGGGCGTCCATCGCTGCGCGCACAATTCTGCTGGTCTTTCTGCTGACTCTTCGAAGCTCATTGGTCTCAAAATGCTCCTTGGTTTCGCGCGCAGCTTCGAGTACGGTCGGAGAACTTTCCCCGGTGGCACTGATTCCGAGCTTCTTTAGCTGGTCTGCCAGGTTGATGCCGAATGCCAAGTCGTTGCGGCCGTAGATTCCTACTCTGCCCTTCGTTCGTTCTGTCCTCAGAACTGCAGCAATTAAATGTGGGAGAGCGCTCTGGCGCCCGTATTTTCTTGCTAGTTTCTCAAAACCCCAGTCTGTATATGTGTTGATTCTCCTGACGCGGCCCAATTTTCGAGCATTCCCAACATCTAGGTTGCTGACAACTAGGAGCGGTCTTTCACCTACCCGTTTGAAGTAAACACCGCCACGGGGGAGGGCCCCTCCTGCAACGTAAGTTAGGTCCGGATTGGCGAGCGTCGTGTCGCCGATGACCACAATCGCCTGGATCCGCTTTCGGCGCATCTGACTGTCTAAATCGCTGAGCAACTAGGGTCAACGGACCTTCAATACGAGGGGTGGAATCTTATCTCTTGTCCATCAGTGTGAAGTTCGTCGAGCGCTCAAGCTGGGACAGCCGTTCAAAGACGCTGAGAGAAGCCCGACACATTCTCAGGTAGGAGCTCAGGATCGCTCTAAGCGTGCTAGAGTCTCGGGCTCTCAAATGCATTATGAGCGACCTGCCACGCACGGAGACCCTCACCGTTGCCTTCTGGCCGGCGGGGCGTAAGATCTCCGGCTTGAGGGCATCGGCGACAGCCAGCAGCTCTCTCCGGGAGCGGAAGCTTATTCGTATCTCCGCCCGTGCGTCATTGGGTCTCAGTCGCTTCATCAACATCCCATAACAGTTTCTGTATTGTCAACTTTGGTCCCACCTCTCGCTGGCCAGGAGGCGAAGTCAGGGCAAGTTCGATTGTGCCATCAGATTTTGCCTTCATGTGAAACGAGGCCTTCACCGAGGGAGGTGCAGGCAGCTGGTGTGAGTGCAGATGCAGGACCTCCTCAAGAACGCCGCAGAGCTTCTTGGCTTCGTCAGATAGCTGAGATTCAAGAGTTAGGGCGTTGGCGGTGAAAACGCCGGAGTATTCGTACTCTCTTCTCAATTTGACGCTGCGCAAGACGATGGATGGCGCCAGCACGTTGGCGCCTGTTGGAGTGATGTGCAGAAGATTGATGTGTCCTGGCGACCCATGCCATCTATGTATCATCAACGCATGGCTGACGCCTTCTTGCAGAAAGCGTGATGCCAAATCGTCGAGGCTGGATCTTCCTCTCCGAATGATCTTCGTTTGAGGAATCGCGTGGGACAAATCCCTGAGAAGACTGTTAAGTCGCTGGCTGGTCTGCCTTCCCGTTGTGAGGCCGATCACGCACTCTTGTCCTCGGGAGTCCCTTGCTCTTCCTTCTCTTTGCCCTTCTCTGGCTCCGCCTTTTTCCGCCGTCTCCTCGTCGGAGCTTTCGCCTTGGCCTTCACTTCAGCCGGTTGAGCTTGTTCTACCTTCAGTCCAGCCACGAGGCTGACGGCCGCGCCTGTTCGAGCAGCTCTTTCTGCTATCTCCCCAAGCTTGGTGGTGGGCGAATACGCCCCGCCCGCAAACTTGTACCCGCATCGTCCGCAGAGCCAGATGCCCACGGACAGCCGTTTTACGGCCTCGATATGGCATTGGGGGCATTCGTGTGGAGCTCTCAACTCGCTGACTATGGCTGCGTATCGTTTTCTCGCTACGGTGCCGTACCTTGCGCCCAGGCTTCCCGCCGGCCCCACTTTGTAAGTTCTGCCCATGTCACCTTACCTTCTCAATGATTGCTGCTCGCAGCTCCCTCGACTTTGCGATAGATGTCGAGACTACCTGTTTGATTTCATCAACCGTGAAGACACCGAGTCCGCCTTTCTGCATAGCGCAGATTCTGTCATCCTTCCCGGTGGTGACGGTTAGCCGGCAGCTCATTACTTGCTCCTCTTCTAGGCACGGATCGAGCACGACCGAACCTTCGATCTTGGCAGATGATATCGGGACGGGATAGTCCTTCATCGGGAGCGGCATGAGTTCGTCCTTGTAGCTGACTTCGCCCTCTTTCACCTCGTAGGCATTCATCTTGGCGTTTATGAGAGCACCCAGCGCGGCCATAGCCGACGCATCAATGAGGTTTCCATCATAGTCCAACACATAGATGTCCACGAATACTACGAATACTTTCTTTCCTGGCTGAATGCACAGTTTCCTCAGGTCTATCGCCTTCGATTCCCTGATTCCGCGGTCGACTACACGAGCCAGTTCAATGGAGTTCTCGTCAGGCGGGCCAGCTTCAAAGGAAGGCGAAGCTAGTGGAACCAGCTCCGCATTTACGGTCAGTATTCCATCGTCAGGGGTGTCCGGAAATGGATCGCCCGTCTGGACCTTGATGCCCGCGAGGACCTTTGTTTTGCCCAAATACACCTGAGCAGACCCGTTTGCTTTTTCGATGACACCTGGCACTATTGTCAAGTGCCTATAGTCGAGCGGGCCTCTATTGTCCATCCTCTTTCCTTTGAGAATCAGGTCGAGCACGGTCTTTTGTTCAATCTTTGCGACTGGGGAGATCTGATGGGTTGCGGACAACTATGCCTTGACCTCCGCAACTTCTTCTTTTTCGGCGATTTCTTCTCTTGCGACTAGGAACTTGCTCCTGAGCGCGTCCCGCTGCATTTCGTAGATCCTTCTGCAGGCTTCAGTACTCATCTCGAGCGCTTGCTTGAACTCGTTCTCTGTCAGCGACCCATCCATCTGCAGGAGACTTACCATATTTGACTTGGGCATCAGGGCAACTGGAAGGTCAGCCTCGCCTTGCTTATCTTCAATATCAGACAGGTCCAAAACTACTTGCCCTTCTACCTTGCCAGCCGCGCAGGCTGCCACGAGCTCCCGCATGGGAATGCCCGCATCTGCAAGAGCCAGGGATGTTGCGGTTATGCCAGCGCAGCGTGTTCCCGCGTCGGCTTGGAGAACTTCTATGAATATGTCGATGGTCGTTCTTGGATAGTATTCGGACATTATAGAAGGTTCCAATGCTTCCCGGATAACCTTTGACAGCTCCAGTTCGCGCCTCGACGGTGCCGGGGACTTCCTCTCCTCAGTAGAAAACGGTGCCATATGATAGCGGCATCTAACCACGGCGCGGTCTGCGAGCGCGATGTGTTTGGGATGCGCTTCCCTCGGCCCGTATACGGCTGCTAGAATCTTGTTCTTGCCGTGCTCGATGTATGCTGAGCCGTCCGCTTTATCCAAGATTCCGACTTCTAGTTTGATGGGTCGAAGCTCATCTAGTCGTCTACCGTCGACCCGTAGTCCACTTTGATTGATCAGACGTACCAGTTTCTGACTAGCCAACCATCTTTCCCTTCATCTTTTCCAAAATCATCGCCCTTACGCGATCTGTCAGTCCACTTGTGTGGGCTTCACGTTCAATCATGTACAATGCTTCGACTGCAGTTCTCTCTTGATCTGGACTCCTTCCAGAAACCAAGATTACGCCATTCTGTCCTGCGATGATATCGGTCCCGGTCTCCTTCTTCAACATTGTTATCATTGATCCCTTCTTTCCAATTACGCGAGGGATTTTCGCCGGTGAGACCCTTACTACCCGTCCTGAAGTTATCTTACCCAGACCTCTACCTTTAGTGGTCAGGAGCGGGTCTCGCGTGCGGTCGAAAGCAATGACCTGCGCAAGCACCAAATCACCAACACCGAAGATATGGCTAAGGTCGCGGCGCCCGCCTCCTTCGCGACCGCGGTGAATGGGCGTCTCCGACATGGGTAGCATAGCAGGGTATGGGGCTCCAATATCGATCTGCCAGCCCGACAGGCCGATATCAGTGACCCGTCCAAGGACGATATCGTCTATCTGTGGTATGTATGCGCCTTTCACCGGGACAACGATTAGCTTGTTCCCAACGACATCTGCGAGGCCCACTCGCGAAGAGAAAATTTTGGAACCTTCGCGGTACGTGTTCTCGCCCGCGAAATATGGTCCTTCCGCAAGTAGATCGCCTGGGCCAACGAGCTGCTTCTTCTCTGCGTGTAGTGTCAACTATTCCAACTCAAACATTCACAGTGAAGGCTTGGCAGAACCGAAAACTGCTACTTTAGGAATTCGGTTGGCAAGAGTTATCTTGTGCGAAGTGCTAGAACAACGACTGACCCTTTCATTACAACTTCAAACGTGCCTTTGGCAGGAAATCCGCTACTTCGGTTGAGAACCGGGCGAGACCATGAAGTACCATGAAGTCATTAGAGAGAAAACTCAGGTACGTAAGGCTGCAACTCCGGAAGCGGATTCCTACTTAAGAATCTTAGTCTGAATTGTTCCTTGGGTTATCTTCCCAAGCCTTTCCACGAAAGGACCGTAGAGGCCCGCTGGCATCTCAATCACTGCGATCAGTGACCCGTCTGCCTGCCATTCTTCTCGGGTTATTGTGCCGAAGCTCTTGATGGCGCCATACGCCTTTGCAGAGTGTTCAGCGAAGACCTTCACCGCGACGCGCATCTGCTCCATTTTGATTGGCAGTATAGATCGCAGCTGTTCGATGACATCCTTGGCTTGTTCGTCTGCACCCTTGAAGGGGTCGATCGAGTACTTGACCTGACTCATGGCCCGCTCGATTCTCAGTGGTGGGTGAGGAGCCCCCGTTCGCGGGTCGATGCAGTTTCTGCTTATGAAGGCTACTATCTGCTTGCGCTTGTCTTCAACCAATTGCCTTCTTTGGTCAGTTGTAAGTTGGAGTTCACCATGCTTCATTATCTCCTCTGCAACTTTGACCGCGTCGGAAGTTCCGAAGGCTTTCTCGAGCTTCTCAGTTGAGGCCCGCGTTCCCTTGCCGGCGTCAGTGTATACCTCTTCTATGACGAGCAGCTGGGAAATGCCGAGCTGCTTTCCCATTTTGTACTCTAAGGCCAGTTCTGGCTTTACCAGAATCTCGAACTTCTCGCCGCCCTTCGATATTCGAGCTGTTGTGAACTTCTCACTCATCGGCTGACGGCCTTTCTGGAGGACTCAAGACGCTTCAGGTGCTTCTCTACATCCTCCGGCGAAAGCTTAGCAAACTTTCGAGTGGAGGAAGGGATCGTCGCTATCCTAATCTTCTGAGCGTCAAGTTTCTCCTCCAGAACCTTACTCATGCATTTGAGCGCCAAGAGAATCGCGTCATCCAAGTTCATACTGTCCTTGTAGTCTGCCTCAAGAATCTCATTAGCCGCATCCCCTCCAGACCCGATGGCCCAAGCCTTGTAAGCCAAGAAGGCCCCGCTTGGGTCAGTCCAGAACAGCCTGCTGCCCTTCCTGTCCAACCCGCCGAAGAGCATCGAAATCCCAAACGGCCTAACTCCCGCATGCTGGGTGTAGAGCTGCTTGATCTCGCCAACTCTTCGTGTAAGAATTTCAACATCAATCGGTTCGTCATACAGCAACCTATTGGACTGGGCGTAAATCCTTGCTTGGTCGACCAAGATGTGGGCATCACAACTCAGACCCGCAACGGCTGCGCCAACATGTTCATCGATTTGGAAAATCTTCCACATAAAGGATGGATCCTGAAGCTTGGAGGTCGCCCTTTCTTCAGCAGCTAGCACAACTCCGTCAGGTACGGCTATTCCCAGAACCGTCGCGCCTCTCTTCACCGTCTCAGACGCGTACTCAACTTGAAAGAGCCGCCCGTCCGGCGAGAAGACAGTGATAGCGCGATCGTAAGCCCCTGGAACAGCAAACATAGACAATTCAAATCACCTGAAATGAAATTCGTCCCTTTCAGTAGGTTTCCTCAATAAAACCCTTTACCTGCTGGTCCGCTGACTAGAATGAAGAAGTCGCCAATTTAGTGACTAGGTTTCGTTCTCGCGAGTCAGACAATTCTAGATTTAGGAAATTGTGGGTCAGCCCGTCGCTGAGGTCGTCATATCTTCAGCAAGAGATCTGACTGGGACTGGCTTCTTCATCCCCACAAGTCATTCACGAAGCGTGAATCAAAAGGATTGCCTTCACTTCTTCCTTCTAAGCCCCTTGATTGTTCCCGAAATCCCAACAACGATTGGCGCGACCCCGGCATCGTACACATGTGACAATAATGCTAGTGCAGCTTCGAACTGCGACGCGGCGTCCCGCCTGCATGCGAACACCGCCTCCGAGCGTTGCGCGTCAAACTTGATCATTCTTGGTTCAATCCGGACGAGCCCTACTTCTCCAAAGTACCTTCTGACTACGTCAGTGACTGCTGCACCGAACTGGTCAGCCAGCAGGGGCCCTTCTGATGCGATTCTTACGCGAAAGTACCTTCTTGCCATGTGCATTCATCGAGCACTTGGTGTGGCGACCCTGACTCCTTCCTCTACGTACTCCTTCGATTTCCGGTCCGCGTTCTTTGATACTATCATCCACGGAACCTCTGAAACGCTCCGGTAGGAACGTTCAGTGGAGAGGCCGATTAGTGAGCCCAAGGCGGCTAACTGTGATGGCGCTCTCACCATAAAAGCGGACGTTGAGCCGCTTGACAGAACCACCGGAACCTTTTCCTGTTCTGCAATTGCGGCATCTCGCGACATTCTAGAGAGTGTTTCGCTTTCGTTGGCCTGAAGCGTTGCGGCAATATTGAACTCCAAGGCCCCCCGGAGGAGGTTCGCCAATGAATTACTGAACCTCACTTTCCTGTTTGCGGGGTCAAAGAAGACAAGGTCCACCCTGCGGTCCCTGCATGCAACGATGCTGACATGTTGGTTCATACATTTCACGGAGACCACATCATACAGGTTCCTAAATCTCCTAAGAAATCGAAGCAACTCGTTCCGCGATGTCGGTGCCAAGTCAACCCTCATGGCAGTGTCAATGCCTGCGTCACGGAAAAATCGTCTGATGCGCGCCACTTTCTCCGGCATAAGACCGGTTGGCAATGTCAAACCGACCGTTGAATAGCCCGCCACGCGGACGAGTTCTGCCATATCAGCGCAGGCCCTTTCGTCGTCTACCCTTGGCAGGAGGTGTAGGTCCACGAATTTCGACGTGCTACTCCGACTCCAAGAAATCTCTCATCAGTCTCTCCACGGTACCTCTCAGACGGTTGAATTTGATCCTCACTCGTATTGGATCCTCGTCAGACAGTTCTACCGCTCGCCGGAAAGCTTGCTGTTTGTCAACTCTGACATACAAGTTGCCTTCATCGTCTACATGCAGGGCTAGGTCTCTGACGATCAACATTCTCTCGCTTCTGGAGAGACGACTAATTACGTGCTTAGCAAGCGCCTCGCCCTCCGCAGGTCGAGTCAGCCTCGCATCGAAGGTCACAATGGGGTTGCCGTGGTGGCCCTCGACATAACGTCGAGTGAATAGCTGCCGTTCCCTCAGGGATTCTGGGAGAAGATTATGCAGCGCAAGTTGAACCTTGTCAGGATCGTCCGTGGCGTGCGCTATTGTGCTGATCTCGACGGACTGGACAACGGCGTCCTTTTGCATTACGGGCACCACGTATTTTATAGTCGGAGCTATGTCTTGCAACTTGTTGAAGATAAAGCCGGAGCCGGTCCCTTGGCGGATTTCAAGTACAAACTAGTCATTGCGGTTAGGCGTGACCTGGAGATGGGGAAAGGCAAAATTGCGACACAGGTGGGCCATGCTTCTGTGACAGCTGCGGAGGAGATACGTCGCCTTCACCCAGAATGGTGCAAGCACTGGTTTAACGAGGGCCAATGTAAAGTAGTTGTTAAGGTGGACTCGGAGAGTGAGCTCTACGAGCTGAAAAGAAAGGCCTCCGAGCTCGGTTTGCCCTCAGCCCTCATTCGCGATAGCGGACTCACTCAGGTTGAGCCTGGAACAGCAACATGCCTAGGCATCGGACCTGCCCCAGCCGAGGTCGTCGACAAGATAACAGGAAGCCTTCCCCTGTTGTAATCAACTAGGCACGCAAGATTCGAGTGCACAGCACCGGCTTGCCTGAAGCAGCCTTGACTAGCCTCTCGTCCCGAGTCAGATTCACGAAGTACGTAGGTATACCTTTCTTCACAGCCGATACCGCTTCCCTAATCTTTCCTGCCATGCCGCCTGTGACATCAGGCTCCGTGACGGTCATCGATTCCGCAAGACGCATAGCAGCTCGAGGTGTCAAAGCAGTCAGGAGCCTTGCATTTCGGTCAGTCTTGGGATTCGAATCAAAGATTCCGTCGACGTCAATCCCAAATATGAGTCGGCGCGCCCGCAGCCTCTGTGAGATGTGAACCGCAAGCTGGTCTCCTGAGATGATCGAGAAGCCCATCTCGGAGTCAGGGACAATGTCTCCACCGACGCTCGGCACCATGCCCAACCGTAACCACCCTATGAAAGGAGTGATGTTGGCTGACACGATTCTTCCATTCCTCGCTGTAACGAAGCTTGATGCCACGAATGGAACTAGTCTGACCCCTTCCTCGATGAATATCTCTTGCAGGATAGTTTCCCATTCGAGCAATTTCAGTTTCGTCTCAGCAACCGCAGCGAGCTGTTTCTCTGTCCTGAAACCGCGTGCTAAATCAAATTTCTTCGCAGGTATATGGCCATAGCCTCCGGCACCGTGCACAATCACAACAGAGGATCCCTTGGCTATAGTGGCGACTTGCTTAGCTGCTCGAGTGATAATGGAAGCTCTAGGCGTGTAGATTCGCGATTTGTCGGTTAGCGCTGACCCGCCAAGTTTGATGACGACCACAGGCCTAGGCAACTTATCTGCGTCCTGTCAGGGCGACCTGCTCAAGTTTCCGCATCTCGGTTTCGGATACAGGGGAGGTGCCCAAGTTCTCGGAAATCTGGTAATGCTACACTAGCCACGCTCGATTGTGGGACTGTAAGGGTCCAGCATTATCGTCTCGAACCAGTGATGCCTTCCGTCTTCCCAAACATAATAGGAGTTGAGCACACGAAGGTTGGGGAATTTCCTCTTCGCTTTCTCCTCGGCTATGCGCATGAGGCTCGATGCCCTGGTGAATCGTGTGACTCCAAGCGCTCTCTGCCTGCGCCCAGCTCTCGGGCGCGCTTTTCTAGCGCCGCCCTTCCTGATCCGAACGCGGACGACGACAAGTCCCTGTTTTCTTTTGTATCCAAGGGCCCTGGCCCTCTCCGGCCTTGTGGGGGATTCGACTCTGCGGACTGTGGGTTCCCTTCTCCACTTTATGGCAAGTTGTCGGAGATAATTCTCAAGCCCGTTCTTCTCCCGCTGATTCCAAGTCTGAGTGAGGTACTTGTACGTGCCCATGGAATATCTCGACCGTAACCAAACTTCTCGAAGCTTAACCTTAAGACAAATGATGATTTCCTTGCAGCTTCTCACAGTGTGAAAGTGGCGCTGCTATTTAAGTCACCTGTGGCTCAACAATGGGAGTTGAATCATGAAATCAACCGATGAATCTCTGCGGAAAGCCTTCCTACCAGCGCAGCTCGCTTTGAAGTACCACCCGTTTTATAGAGGCAAGATAGAAATGGTGCCGAAATGCCCCATTCGTTCCTTCGACGATTTCGCGATCTGGTACACGCCTGGCGTGGCTGAGGCCTGCGAAGCCATCAAGAACAGACCTGAGGCGGTCTTTGAGAATACGAACAAGTGGAATACTGTGGCCATCATTACCGACGGGACACGCGTTCTTGGTTTGGGCGATATCGGTCCCGAAGCGGGTCTTCCAGTCATGGAGGGCAAATCCTTACTGTACAAGTATTTGGGAGGCGTCGACGCTTTTCCAATCTGTCTTGGAACCAAGAACCCGGACGAAATCATCTCGGCCGTGAGATGGATTCAGCCCTCGTTCGGCGGAATAAACCTGGAGGACATCGCTCAACCCAAGTGCTTCGAAATTCTCGACACCCTTCAAGGACAGCTGAACATACCGGTCTGGCATGACGACCAGCAGGGAACGGCCACTGTGGTTTTAGCTGGATTCCTCAACGCCCTGAAGGTTGTTGGCAAGAAGATCGCCGAGGTCAAGATAAGCATGGTAGGCGCCGGCGCCGCTAACGTGGCCATCGCGCGGCTACTGATACTGGCTGGTGCGAAACCGGGGAACATGATAATGCAGGACAGTAAGGGCACCCTGCACAAGAACAGGAAGGACCTGGAAGGAATATCCCCCAAGAAGTATGAACTTTCCCAGATAACAAATTCGGAGGGAAGAGTTGGCGGAACAGAAGTCGCACTTGAAGGCGCTGATGCTTGCATAGCGATGTCGAGACCAGGCCCAGGGGTGCTGACTGAGAAGGATGTTGCAAGAATGAGTAGCCAGGCCATCGTGTTTGCATGCGCCAACCCCATTCCAGAGATTTGGCCATGGGAGGCTGAGAAAGCTGGTGCTGTAGTGGTCGCCACCGGCCGTTCTGATTTCCCTAACCAGGTCAATAATTCCCTAGGTTT